>Ga0183095_10175_pt4 | contig 84311 bp, 73 predicted proteins | sample BioMet4_FD_130346 | JGI IMG/M metagenome (GOLD analysis project Ga0183095, IMG submission 130346) | Microbial communities from bioreactor (seeded with sewage sludge) at LBNL, California, USA - Biofuel metagenome 4 (v2) (version 3) | ecosystem: Engineered > Bioreactor > Anaerobic > Unclassified ... | reverse complement strand
CAAGCGGTACGGCACCTCTTACTGTCAACTTCACGGATCAGTCAACAGGTAATATTTCGTCCTATTCTTGGGACTTTGATAACGATGGAACTGTTGACAGCACTGAGCAGAATCCGGTCTACACTTACAATTCAGCCGGTAACTATACAGTCAACCTTACTGTTGCAAATGCTGACGGTAACGATTCTGAAGTAAAAACTGAGTACATTGTGGTAAGTGAATCACTTACCGAAGCTCCAATTGCAAACTTTACTGCAAATGTGACAACCGGTAAAGCACCACTGACCGTAGAATTCACCGATATCTCGACTGGCTCACCGACAAGCTGGCAGTGGGATTTCAACGAGGATGGGATAATTGACAGTACTAAGCAGAATCCGGTTTACACGTATTCAACAGTAGGTAACTATACCGTTAACCTTACGGTTGCAAATGCAGATGGGAACGATTCTGAAGTAAAAACTGAGTACATTGTAGTAGGTGAACTACTTTCTGGGGCACCGGTTGCAAACTTCACAGCCAATCGGACCAGTGGAAAGGCTCCACTTGACGTTCAGTTTACAGACGCATCAACTGGAAATATCTCATCCTATTCATGGGACTTTGATAACGATGGAACTGTAGACAGCACTGAGCAGAGTCCTTTGTATACCTACGCTTCAGCCGGTACCTACACTGTTAACCTTACGGTTTCCAATGAGGATGGAAACGATTCTGAGGTAAAAACTGGGTATATTAAGGTCTCTAGTCCATCTTCAGCAAAGCCAGTAGCTGCATTCTCTGCGTCTCCTACTTCAGGAAAAGTACCATTAACAGTTGCCTTTACTGATACAAGCACTGGCTCCCCAACTTCCTGGTTCTGGAAATTTGGAGATGGATCAAAGTCATACCTTCAGAATCCGATTCACAAGTATTCTAAGGCAGGGATATATACTGTTAACTTGACGGTAAAGAATGCTGCAGGACGTAACACGGTAACAAAAACAGAATATATAAAAGTGATAACAAAACCGGTTGCAAACTTCACCAGCAGTGCTACATCAGGAAAAGCACCATTAAAGGTTACTTTTACTGATACAAGCACAGGGATACCTGCTAAATGGTTCTGGGACTTTGGAGACGGTTCAAAGTCATACCTCCAGAACCCGGTTCACAAATATTCAAAAGCAGGAATCCATACTGTTAACTTAACAGTAAAGAATGCTAAAGGCAGTAACATGGTAACAAAAACAGATTATATAAAAGTGATAACAAAACCGGTTGCAAACTTCACCAGTAGCGTTACATCAGGAAAAGCACCATTAAAGGTTACCTTTACTGACACAAGCACTGGCTCCCCAATTTCCTGGAAATGGGATTTTGGAGACGGATCAAAGTCATACCTCCAGAATCCGGTTCACAAGTATTCTAAGGCAGGAATATATACTGTTAACTTGACAGTAAAGAATGCTAAAGGCAGTAACACGGTAACAAAAACAGAATATATAAAAGTTGTAACAAAACCAGTTGCTGACTTTTCTGCAACTCCAACCTCCGGAAAAGCACCATTGAAAGTAGAATTTACTGACAACAGTACAGGAGTTCCTACTGCATGGAAATGGAGCTTTGGAGATGGAACAACTTCCAGAGAAAAGAATCCAGAACATCAGTATTTGCAGGGAGGAAGCTATAAAGTTACACTTACAGTGGTCAACGTTGCAGGCAGCAGTACTGTAACGAAGAAAAACTACATAAAAGTGACAACAAATACAAGGCCTGGCATATATTCTGAAAACAAATAAAAAGTCAAGCATAAAGGAGTGGGGAACTTTTTATGATGTCCACCGATGTGAGATTGAGTAAGAGATAAATGGACGGGTGAAACTTATGACAAGTTTCACCCTACTTCAATGTTTTTGCTGCCTTCCTCACATCTTGGCACCAGCTCCAGTGGTCGAGATCAAAATTAGGTCACACGTATAGGTTATGGCATCATAATCTGTTTTATTCCATGACCGGGAATGACCGAGATCTAGAATTAGGCTTCCGGACATTATCTTTGCCGGCAATCTCAGGCTCTTGAACCATTACTTCAGGTTCTGGTATCGGGTTTGCGTTGCGGAATTTTAAGCAGGTCGGTTAAATTCACGGGCGGTTTCAGTGCTTGATTCTTGGATATCTTGTCTATTGCTTTCGCCTGAGATTTTGTGAGCGCCTGAGATTTTGTGAGCGCCTGAGATTTTGCGATTGTGAGTGCGTGCGCGTCGGCTGTATTAAGCATAACCGTGCGTGTTTTGTTCCGTGGTAACCCATATTTCCTTCGCTCATCTCCTATCATGCTTTTCACATCCGACTTTGTGTGCAATTTCAAAATCTCGTATTCCTTCCCAGAAGTCCTTGAAAATTTATGAAAACACACTCGAGAGGGGATGTATATTTCGTTCAAGTTGCTTTCGCTTTTGCTTCTTTTGAGCTTTCTCAGGCAGATGAATAATATTCGTTTTGGGTTGTACACTCTTGATGTACGTAAAGCCGACACACTTCGATGTACCTCAAGCCAGTGACAAGTAATATATCAAAAAGCGTGCGATGCTTATCCTTTGGAATGGCATTGCATAGTGTTTCGTATTCATGAACATAAGAATCCTAAAATCCTTAACATAGAGGTGGAGAGCTTCAGGATCTTTCTGGTACTCTGACTCTGTATATCTGTTTTCCATTAATACTCACTGTATAGCGTTATTGAAGCCGATGAAGCAAGTTTAACGCTTGTCACACCTTGTTCGAACAATGCATATGAGATTGTGTGAAGATCCGTTCATCAGTCCTGAGAAGATGGAAGAAGCTTTAAAGCTAATCCAGATTTGCCGAGGAATATCAGAGGAAATTTATGAATACACTGAAAACTATAACAATCCTCATGTTTGTGTCATCTATATCCCTTTCTGGTTGTGCAGACATTGGAAATGGTACACTAAATAATAAAATATCTATAGTGTGTATGGGTGATTCCATCACATACGGTTTTTGTGGAAACGGAACTTCATATCCTGCAATATTGCAATCACGATTGTCTGGAGCAGTAATATACAATGCTGGTGAGTGCGGAGATCAGACTTACGAAATGCTAGCCAGGTTTGATAGAGATGTAATATCACACCATCCGAATTTTGTTATAATAATGGGCGGACTCAATGACCTTCTTCTTGGACAGCCTGAACAGGTTATTGAAGATGATCTGGCTGCAATGTGCAAGGATTCCACACAAAATGGAATCACACCAGTACTTTGCTCAATTACGCCAATGACTTATGTTCCACATAATTTGAAAATAAAAACAAACAACCTGAACAAGTGGATTATATCATATTCAAATGTACATGGCTATAAAGTGATAGATTTCAACTCTGTGCTGAATGATGGTCATGACAATCTGAGACAAGAATACGATTCTGGAGACGGGTGCCATCCAAATGCTGCTGGTTATGTTGCTATGGGAAATTCGATTGACATCAATTTGTTTAAATACTAGTGTCGAGTCAACAATAAAATGTCTTATAAAATCAATTGCAATTATTTGGAATTATTGAATCCTTGACGATTGACTCTACACTAGTGCATCGATTCTCAAATACATACATAATAAGAAAAATAATTACAGCTTATGACGTAAATATTATTTTAAAGTCACATGGAATTCTGTAACACAGAAAACGCAGCCGGTCGCAGAGCGATTCGATCTGGATATTACAACCACGAAAACCACTGAAAGCACGGAAGAACCACGTCTTTACTACTTATTTCCGTGTCTTCCGTGCTTTCAGTGGTTTTCAAAAAATTTATTTTTGACAAATTCATTTCTGACATACTTTGGAATCGATACACTAGTGTCGCGTTAACAGTAAAATGTCGTATCAAATTAATTGTAATTATTCGTAAGCGTTGAATCTTTGAAGATTGACGCAACACTAGGAAATAGGTCTGTATACGAGCGTCAGTATTAAAAATACTTAAACATTTTGCAGAAGTCCCTACATTCCGTCTTCAATTATTATTTGATTTCTCTCGTTGCTTGTTTTTCGGCTTTGTATGGTACTGTAAACCTGATACAGAATTCAGTCCTAGAATCTCTTTTAAGTTCAATTTCGCCACCTAACTGGTCCACTAGTATTTCCACTAACTGTAAGCCAAGAGAATTAGAATCTTCTAAATCAAAATTTTCAGGAATACCAATCCCGCTATCTGAAACTGTTAAAATAAAAATAGTATCATTATAATCTCCTTTTTGGTTTCCCTGCTCTTTATTTGCGTGATCTGCAGATTCTTCCCTATGAAGTTTGATTTGAATTTCTCCTCTATCTCTGCCTATAAATGCATGTTTGAGGGAATTGGAAACAAGTTCGTTAGTGATTATTCCCAACGGGACAGCAATATCCATATCAAAGAAAATATTTTCTTCCAGATCGATGTTAAGGTTCGTATTGACATTTCCAACTCTATAAGCCTGGAAAAGATTTTCAAGAAGCCTTCCAAGGTATGTCGAGAAGTTTAATGTATCAGTTCCTCTGCCTTTGTGCAACTCTTCATGGATCAGGGCAATTGATGTTACTCTGTCCTGACTATCCCTAAAAGCGTTAAGAACTTCCACAGTCTCAGCGTGCTCTCTATTTCTGAACCTTTCAGCCTGCAGGTCAAGAAGGGAAGAGATCACTTGCAGATTGTTTTTAATTCTGTGATGGATTTCTTTTTTTCTGGCTTCTTCGGCTTTTGCCAGTAGTCTTTCCGCATTGATTTGTTCAGTAATGTCTCTTGAAATGGCTGATATAGCAATCAGCTTTCCAGAAGTGTCAAAAATCGGAGAATAAGTTATTGATACATTTACTGTTGTACCATCCTTTTTTAGCCGCACAGTTCTGTAATGTTGAACTTTTTCTCTCTGCTTAACCTTTTCAATTATAGTTTTTATTTCTCCTTTAAGATTATCCGGTTCCAGTATTGAGACATTTTTACCCAGAATTTCTTCAACAGAATAACCGTAAATATGTTCTGCCATCTTATTTCCGCTGATAAAAATACCATCAAGAGAAATAGTTGCAATAGCATCATTTGATGATTCCACAGCATCCGCTAATATCCTGATCTTCTCCTCTGTTTTCTTGCGACCTGTAATGTCCTGAATTGTTCCCCTCATTTGAATTGGAGTTTTATTTCCATCAAAAACAACTTCACCCTGCGTATGGACTATACGCTCTTCGCCATCAGCTGAGATAACCCTATGATCAATGCTAAAGGACTTTCCATTTAAAGCATTTTTAACGGCATTATCCACATAGCTTTGATCTTCGGGATGTATAAAGTTTAAAAGTTCACTGTGTGTATGAAACAACCTTTTGGAAAAACGCCCAAAAATACGACGCATCTCATCAGACCAGTAAATCTCATTGGTTGCAAGATTCCAGTCCCAATTTCCAACATGAGCTATTTTCTGGGCTTCAGAGAGTCTTCTCTCTTCCTCCATCAATGATTCATAAGCTTTTTCAAGCTCTGATGTACGTTCTTTAACTTTTGCTTCTAAGCTATTATGTGCTTTATTAAGATCTTCCCTGCTTTTCTCCAGCTTATCCACCAGAATATCGCGTTCCTTCAGCGACTTGGCAAGTTTGAAGTTACTATGGCTTAGTTGTGAGATCATGTTGGCAAGCTTCACGAAGAAGGACATATTTTTGTTCACAGCGTCTCTACTCAGCCTTGGAACTTTTTCGAGCGTGGCTATGTATTCATTCTCATTGAAGCCGTATTTTTTAGCCTGGGATCGGAAAAGCTCATAGTCCAGAGACTCGTCATCAAAAAAGAACTGTCCTGAGAAGACATTGCCTATATGTTGACCATCTACAATAAGTGGAGTCGCGACATCCCACATATTGTTTTTACATTTGTAAAGCTTAAACTCTCCAGGATCAACACCCAGGGATAGTTTTGTGTCACTTTCCATGCAGTGCTTGCAGGTTTCAGGATGAACCCTGTGGAATTGCGTGCATATATCCTGCCATCCTACGCCTATCAGAACGTTGCCTTTGAGATCAACCAGAGCTATAACAACGTGAGTGAGTTCATGTAAGTCATCAATGAGGGACTTGATTGCTGGAATATCAAGAATATCAGCCAGCTCAAGGTTTGCCACCTCCCTAGCTTCACTTTCCGGAGGTTTTTCTTCAAGGTCTTTATGGCTGCTATTTGTATCGACTCTAAAAATGTTTACACATTTCTGGTTAATTTCTTTTTGCACAATATTTACGACACTCAATTCACGCAGTAAGGGCACACTAACCTCATTTGAGTAAAGAATCATACCATCTTTTCCGACACTGATTGCAGGATTCGGATTATTCTCCTGAAATTGCTCCATTCATTTTTCCTCTTCAGGCCCCTCTCTTTGACGGATAAGTACCTAATTTTAGGATATTGTTATGACTACTCACAAATAAAATATATATTTTAATTTATAAAAATATCAAAATTTATTAAACATAAATGAGTTATCTTTTTAATAATTATTACTTAATTTGGAAAATAGTAAATAAAGTTATTTGTGAAATGATTACGTAAAATGAAACAAACTCAAAGTTTGAGTCAAATAATGGGTCACCTGTATACGATATACAACTATAATAAAAGATATTTAAAAAGCGAAATAATTTTGGGATAAAACAGGTTTTCAGTAGACGATCCTATCCAGTTCCAGATTTATCCTCTTCTCAGATCAATAGTCCTACCTTTATTTTCTTCAAACCACCTGCAATACTCTTCAGGGCACTGTTTTCCAGGGCACCCGCAGATATACTCCATGATATCGCTAAATTTTGCGCTGGCAACTGATACCGAGGTATCGGCAGCTCCGTAATAAATACGGAGTTCATCGTTTACTAAGACCCATCCGCAGGGGAAAACAACGTCATTGACATCTCCACTACGTTCGTATGGCTCACGTGGCCCGAAAATCCAGCTTTCCGACCTGCGGAGCACTTTCGTGGGATCTTCAAGATCAAGAAGAGCCAGCCCGAGCCTGTAACTAATTTTCGAGGTCGTCTGGCGTACTCCATGGTACATAATTAACCAGCCTTCAGGTGTACGGAGCGGTTGCGGGCATAAACCGATTTTATAAGCATCCCACCATCCACCTTCCCTTGCATACAGGAGAACTTCGGGTTTTTCCCAGGATTTCATATCGTAAGAAAAGGAGATCCAGATATTAGCCTTCAAAGTATGAGTCGTAGGCGCAGGCCTGTGTAACATTGCCCACTTGCCATTAAACCTTACAGGAAAAATAGCAGCGTCTTTATTATCGGGAGGCATCAAAGGTCCTGCTCGGTCAAAGTTACGAAAATCCTCGGTAAAGGCAAGGGCTGGCAAGGGACCACTATCCGAAAAAGCCACATATACTATAGCCCACTTTCCCATCTCATCGATGTAAGTTATGCGCGGGTCTTCAACGCCATATATCTCTTCAGGGTAATTTATAGGGTCCGGAAAAAAGGTTGGCTCACTGTCAATTTCCCAGCCATCAATTCCGTTTTCACTCCTTGCTACCGTGAAGTGAGAAAAACCCCTGTGGTCCTCAACCCTGACAAGTAACAGAATTTTACCATCGATTACGGCAGCTGCAGGGTTAAATACTGAATTGGCTCGATAAGGCCAATCTTCAACTGTAAGTATTGGATTTTTTCTAGACCGTATAAATAGCTCCCCATGGTCTTTCCATGTCATATTATCCCCCTTCAGCTTATGTTGTTCTCTCATTTATCTTCATAGAAGAGAAGCTCATCATATCCATTTCCTGGGATATTGTGCTTAAGAGTGCTGGGGATATTGTGCTTAAGAGTGGCCTGATCTCAAGCACGTCCTCTACATATGCTCTAAAAATTTCTGCAACGCTCCAGGCCTGAGCTATGCATCCACCTGGAGAGTGAGGATAATCACCATTAAATACTTCGGAAACAGTGCCAAGGCCTGCGGTTTCAAGGTGCGTATTAAAGCCCTCCAGGAGAGACCTCATATCTTCCAGACTCTCTTTGGAATAATTGTGAACCTTCCTGTAAGCTCTCACATAAGCGCCAAGGAGCCAGGGCCAGGCTGTCCCGTTATGATAGGCTGTGTCCCGGGTGAATGCATCTCCATGATACTGTCCTTTGTATAAAGGATGATCACTCGAAAGACTTCTAAGCCCAAAAGGCGTCAAAAGGTCTTTTTCAACTCTGTCCACAATCGCTTTTTCTTTATCAGGGGGGAGCATGGTATTAGGAAGAGCTACTGCGAAGATTTGATTGGGGCGAATTGCAGGGTCTTTAACCTCGTTTCCGGCTTCATCCTGACATACAAGGTCAAAGAGACAGTTAGTTTCCGGGTTCCAGAAAGTGTTTTCAAAATTTGAGGCAACACCATCTGCAAGCATCTCATATAAAAAGACCTCTTTTCCAAGAATAGTACCCAGGCTGGAAGCAATTTTCAAGGCGTTGTACCAGAGGGCATTGATTTCACAGGCTTTACCTGTTCTTGGAGTTACTGCCCACTCTCCAATTTTAGCGTCCATCCAGGTTAGTTGAGGCCCCTGTCGAATAAGATGATCAGAATCCATGAAGATTCCAAAGTTCGTACCCTTACAGTAGTTATCTATAATAGCTTCTATAGTGTCCCAGATATCTGCGAGGAAAAGAAAGTTGCCTGTATATGCAAAATAGCGGCTAACAGCATGGATAAACCAGAGAGAAGCGTCTACCGTATTATATACTGGTTCTCCTCCAAAATACGGAAAAGTGTTGGGGATTAAGCCTTTCCTGCAATATTTAGCAAAATTCATGAGCACGGACCTGGCCTCTTCATGACGATAAGGAATTAAGTACAGGCCAGTCAGAGATATCATGGTATCCCTTCCCCAGTCAGAGTACCAGTGATATCCTGCAATTACAGTGTTTTCACCTGAAGAAGGATTCTTCACTGTAAAAGTGTCCGTTGCCCTGAGAAGTTTAAGGGCAAAAGGATCTGTAAGCCTGGAATTGAGTATAAGGAGATTATGTCGGTTTATTGCCCTTTTATAGAGTTCATCAACTTTCCTGAGGTTAAGAGAAGAGACGTTGTCTGTTGAAGCAGCGATAAAGAAACGAGAAGTTCCCGGCTTGAGTTTGCTTTCGAAATAGCCAGGACTGAAATTATCTTCCTGGTAGTTAAGCCCTCTTTGCTTTTCAGCATCATACTCCAGGTTATAGTACCATCTAGGATCAGAATGATATTCAAGATTGGATGAAAGAGAGAAGGTAAAACCATTAGAACTCTCCAGCTCTACTCCCTCTGGATGAGCTTTCTGAGAAAAAGAAAGGTATCCTGAGCGAGCAGTGTAATGGAAGTCTCTTGAGTTTATCAGCGGAAAAATTTTCAGCAAAGCTTCTTCTTTCCTGGATTCGATATCATAGAGAATACAGGTCGTGTTACTGTTATGAACCATGAAGACTTTTTTCTTCACGGTAAAATCGCTAGACTGGTAAATCCAGAGAGGAAATGGATTTTGAATGTATTCGGAAAGGCAATTGAAGCCCGTAGGAGAAACAGTATCTGAAAATTTATGGACTGCAAGTTTATATATCTCTTCATCAGTAGAGATTTCCTCATCAAGGGAAGAAAGCAGTACAAACCTTCCTGGAGAGTTTTCTGGAGCAGCCACAAGCAGTCCGTGGTAAGTCCTCGTGCCTACCCCGATAACTGTAGAGGAAGCATATCCTCCAAGTCCGTTTCCTACAATCCACTCTCTTTTTATTCCTTCTTCGTATGTTGAAAGACAATCCGCCCCAAGCCTGATCCCACTCATGTATATTTAATTAGGATTGATTTATTAAATAGCTATACGTTTGGAAAAAAGCAAGCTTATCCGGAGCTATTAAGACCTTTTTTATATGTTTTTTAGATCTCTCGTTTGTATGTATCTTCAAATTTATTTTTATATATTTATATAGTATCAATGTGTTTTATCCTGAAATGATTTCGCAGATTCAAAACCATTTGAATGTTCAATACGCGATACAGCAGCAGGCGACGTAAAAGATTTAATGTTGAGTAAATTTAAGCTTCATTTTGGTAATGTAGAATGATTCTGTAAAATGAAACAACTTCGAAATTGAAGTGAAATGGTGGTCACCCGTATACGACAGATCATTGTAATAAGAGAAATTAAAAAAGAGACATAATTTTTGGATAAAACACCTTTCGCTCTCAGGACTTTTGTTTATGGCTTCAAAAATTCTGTCCGGAGCAAAACTTTATTAGTTACCGGGAAAAATAATTTCCATTAATATTTTAAGCTTCCAATAAAAAATTCAGAAAGATCTGTTTAGGGGTATCTAAAAAGAGTTACCAGGGGAGTATGAATCATGACCGAAAACAGGACATATACCTATCTGAACCCGAAAGTAGCCCTGATGGGGGCTGGTTGCGTAAAAGAAATCGGCAAGCATGCAAAAGACCTTGGGGCTACAAAAGCCTTCTAGTTTCCGGCAAAAGCAAGCATGGAGAACGGCTTGCACTGGATATATACAAGATCCTTGAAGATGCAGGCCTGGAAGGCACAATCTTTCCAGGAGCAGACCCGAACCGACCGATACTTCAGTTATGGAAGGAGCGGATATTTACAGAAAAGAGGACTGTAACATAATAATTGCTGTCGGAGGAGGAAGCCCTATGGACTGCGCAAAGGCAATTGGCATTGTAGTATATAACGGTGGATCGATCAATGACTATGAAGGCGTAGGAAAAGTTACAAAAGGATTCCTCCACTTATCACAGTAAATACGACTGCTGGCACTGCGAGTGAGATGACAAGTTTCACAATTATTACGGATACGAAGCGGCATATTAAAATGGCAATCGTCGACCCGCGCATTACCCCTGATATTGCAGTTAACGACCCTGAACTCATGGTAAGCATGCCGCCTGCACTTACGGCTGCAACCGGTATGGATGCTCTAACCCATGCAGTTGAAGCTTACGTTTCTACCATGGCTACGCCTACAACAGATGCAGCTGCTATCAAGTCCATAGAACTTATCTCAAAGTACTTACGTGAAGCCGTTGCCCATGGAGAAAACGTGAGGACCAGGGATATGATGGCACATGCTGAATACCTGACAGGTATTGCCTTCAACAACGCAAGCCTTGGTTATGTACATTCCATGGCGCATCAGCTAGGAGGGCTTTATAATCTTCCGCATGGGGTTTGCAATGCGATTCTTCTTCCGTATGTGGAAGCATACAACAAGAAGGTCGTCCCGGAACGCTTTGCCGATATTGCTCGGGCAATGGGAGAAAAAGTGGAAGGACTAAGCCATGAAGAAGCTGCAGACTGGGATATAGAAGCCATCAGGAAACTTGCATTGGATATAGGAATTCCTTCTGGCTTAAAAGAGCTTGGAGCAAAGGAAGAAGATCTCGAACTCCTGGCTGAACATGCAATGCAGGATGTCTGCCGCCTGACAAATCCCAGAGAGCTCTCAAAAGAAGATATTATCGAGATTTACAGGAAAGCCCTGTGAAAATACCTGGAAAGAGCGATTCTGGAAAGATAAATTCTGGAGAGCTCAAACCTGGAAAACTCAAGCCTGAAAAACTCAAGCTTGGAAAATTCAAACCTGGAAAACTCAAACCTGGAAAACTCAAACCTGGAAAACTCAAACCTGGAAAACTCAAATCTAGAAAGAACACCTGAAATTGAGATTTCAAATTGTTAATTATCTTGCTAAAAGACGAACTATTATTATCCTTCTTTGATTTTGTTTTTCTTTGTTTGATGATAAGATTTGTAAATTGCTTATTCAAGGGAAGGTATTGAGATCGCATAGATAAGGAGAGTAATTCTCGATGAAACTATTTGGTGGCCGCCAAGGCCATGAAGAAGAAAAAAAGCATATCTACCGGATGCATGAAAAACTCGTTGCCATCGGAGACGATTACTGGATCGAGAATGAAGACGGAAAACGAGAGTTTTATGTTGACGGTAAGGCATTTCGTCTCCGAAACACCCTGATTTTAAAGGATGCACATGGGAGAGATCTTTACAAAATCCAGGAGAGATTACTCAAGCTCAGAGATACAATGGATATTAAGCGAGCGGACGACGGCCTGGCTGCAACAATTAAAAAAGCATTCATTAATATTTTGAGGGAAACCTGGAAGGTTGAAATTCCTGGCGGACCTGAAATGAAAGTACAGGGCGATATTCTGGATCATGAATATCGGATTGATGTTGAAGGGGAACAAATTGCAGAAATCTCGAAAAAATGGTTCCACATCCGGGATACCTATGGAGTGAAAATCGAGCCTGAGCAGGACAATGCACTCATCCTGGCGATTACAGCTGTGCTTGATCAAATGGCACATGAGGACTGAATTCTAGCCTGATAAGAGTTGGAAGAAGCGGCTGTGCTAAGGCAAGTAATATTTGATATATTTGACAGATGTTGTTTTTAGAGGAGTTAAAAAGCAGGGCACAAATTTCTATGGATGACTGCGAAAGAAAGATTGGGGGATGAAAATATAAATTCAAATGATTACTCAGTACCCGCTAAAATTTTACTTTACAGCACCGCTGCCGTTATTTTGACAATAGGGATGCGGGAAATTGCATCAATACTTACAGTCGTCTTTTTCTCTGTGTTTACCGCAATGATCTTTACTCCGCTTGTCCGCTGGCTAAAACAAAAAGGGGTTCCAGGTGTACTGAGTGTTATTCTGGTAATTTTACTATTTACTCTAGTTATCATGGTTCTAGGAGTAATGGTTGTTAAAGCAGCATTGCAGTTTGGAAGTCAGATTCCGATTTATCAAGCTCAGTTGACCGAACTCGTGAATAATCTTGCAAAATATGTCCCTTCATATGAAGAATTTTCCATACAGTCGATTCTCCGTAGTATCGTGTCGATAACAATTTCTCTCATGGCAAATACCGTTAATGGAATTGTGAATGCTGGGGCAACAGCCGGAATTATTATTGTTACAGCAGCATTTTTGCTAATTGATGCCGCCAATACCCCTGAAAAAGTAGACTCGGAAATTGGGAAACAGTCCGAACTCCACTTGAGGATGAGTAAACTTAGCAAGAAGCTGGTAAAATTCATTGTCATAAGAGCAGAAATAAACCTTATAACTGGTATTACAATTGCTCTCCTTCTCTTTATTGGAGGCATCGACTATGCTATTCTCTGGGGAGTCCTCATATTTCTGTTAAGCTATATTCCCTATATTGGTCTGGTTATTGCTTCTGTTCCTCCCATAATGCTCGCGCTTTTCAAGTATGGGCCTTTAGGAGCTCTCGCAGTCATTCTAATTATTGTTATTGTGGACGCACTTGCAGAAAATGTTCTTTTTCCATCCCTTATGGGAAAAGGCTTGCAATTATCTCCTGCTTTCCTGTTTCTTGCTCTTCTCTACTGGAATTTTGTGTTTGGACTCGGAGGTGTGTTGCTTTCGATACCGCTTACAATAGTTTTGAAGATTATACTTGAAAGCTTTGAGGAAACAAAATGGCTGGCCAGATTGATGGGCCCGATGGAAGAAACTGAAGAAAGTTAAGGAAATGGATTCTTCAAAAGTAAACTTTTGTGGAAATCTCCTTCAAATCAGAGATCACTATTGAATCAGAAAATATAAACCGGAAATGACTAAAAGAGGCGTTAAAACAAGAAATTAGTGAAAAAATATGAAACTTTTGCTGTGAGGAATAAAAGGTAGAGGTAAATCAAAATCCATGCTTGCCACCTTAAACAGGGATTTCCAATACCTTAATAGGTAATTGATCTATCACCACGCTACCTTATATCCAAAAACCGTGTCCTGACATCCCTGACACAGTCCTGAACTCTTGAATTCCTTGACAAACGCTTCGCTTCGGAATTCGTCTTCGTCTACTCCCTCCTCACATAACGGACATACACACTTTGCAACTGTCTCAACTTCTCGCCGAAATCCTAGTGATTTTAGAAATCTCTTTTTTTCCATATCCATATCTATCAACTCTACAATTCCATGATACAATATGCTGTTTCCAAACAACCACCCAAAAAATAAGACGCAAATACAGGTGGTTCAATTCTCTCAGCTTAAGTGCCAGATGCTTTTCAGCATACGTATCAACAAACAATTATGTCTGCAATGCTTGCAGTAATATTTTTGTTTTTGTTTTGGTATTGCTCGCGAATTTTTATAATATAAAAGTAGTATAGGATTTTCCTACCGTTTCAACAATTGTTTTAATAGATCTTATTCGCGTATATAACAATCTGCAGAAACCAATATAAGTTTATTGGTTTTTTTGAGTCTTTGTTTTACAAAATTTAAAATTAATTTTAAAAGTTGTTATCTAATTTGGCAACTTTTATATGCAGGTGTTTTGAATAACTGACAAGTTTAACTTTAGCTGGTCAAACTTAATATATTGATAAACATAATAAGTATATTATATAGAAACCTGAAGTAAATATAAAAAGCTAGATGATTTTTACGCCAAATCTTCTGAATTAATTGAAAATCATGTTGCGCTGAAGAAATACTTACGGAAGATTAAAAACGAAGGTCTAAGAAAAAATACCATACTTATATCTGTAAGAGTCTTTTGAAAAGGGTAGTAGGGAATAAAAGCCCCATTTTCCGTTTTTGTGTTCAGTTCTGCACTCACACTTGTTTTTAATAGAACAGTTTAGGTTTGTGTATTGAGTTAAAAAATAAAAAATTTTGAGATTAAAAAGTTGTCTAAATATAATTTCAATGTGACTGAAGAGGAAATTCAACAATTCAAAACATGTAAATACGATCATGGTTTGCCTAATTTTATATATTTTTATAAAGTTTTTATGCGTGGCAACCGTTTAAATCTTTTATGGTAAGGAGATAACTTTGAAATAAACCAATATTTATTCCGTAATTTTTATCTTGATTCCCTTCTTTTTTAATTCTAACAGCAAACTAGCCAGCAGGAAATAATTTATGACTAATTCAAAGTTATTCAAAAAAATATTGATAGCGACTGATGGATCTGAAAAAAATAAGTCTGCGGTTGAAGAAGCCGTAAAAATTGCCCGTGCATGTGGGTCCACGGTCTATGCCATCTATGTAATGGATGAGAGTCTCATGAAATCTGCTATTGAAGTTCCAATTGCAGAAAATCTATACAAAAGAATTAGAGAAGAAGGAGAAGAAGCAGTCAATTGGGTAAAGGAAAATGCGCAGGGTGTGAATCTGGAGACCTTCATATTATCTGGCAGGCCAGCTCGTGCAATCGCTGAATTTGCAGAACAAAAAGAAGTTGATCTAATTGTTGTCGGAACACAGGGGAAAAGTGGCATTGAGAGATTTTTATTAGGTAGCGTTGCCGACGAGGTTATAAGGACTGCTGGTTGCCCTGTATTGACGATAAGAAGTCGAAAATAAGGCTCTGTAGAAACCCTCATGAGCCTTTGGCACATGCATGAAGTATGAATAACTTTATACTGATGTTGAAGTTTTTCATAGGAAATATTCTCTAAATTTGTTAAATTAGACTCACTTAAACCTGGTAGGCAGTGTGCCTAAGTCTAATTTAGCATTCCTGTTAAAACTCTTTTAACTTATTGTGATTCTTTCTTGCTGCTGCTTGAGCAATCTGCGTCAGAATCCATCTTGCTCTCTTTGATCCTCTTTTTGTGATTTGACCATTATAGTATTTATCCGCAGATTGATACACATTAGGAACCAGACCAAGCCAGGAAGCCAGCTTATCTCCAGAAGAAAAGTCCTTGAAATCGCCAATTTTAGCAATTAAAGTTACCGAACTAAGTTCACCAATACCTGCAACTAGCATTAAAATTTTCATTTCATGGTTAGAGTTACTGTAAGCATAATTGAAAATTTCTTTTTCCAAAGCTTCGATTTCATAGTCAAAACACTTTATGAGTTTAAGACAGATCTGAAGCCGAAAAGAAGCACTTTGCGGATTTCTCTGTCAGAATTGCTCGTATCTGGTCACGTTTTTTACGAATATTTGGAGAAAGGTTTTCCATAATTTGATCAATGTTTTTATCTGAAGAGATCTTGGATAATATAACTCTGCCACTCTTACCAAAAATATCTGTTAACACACCTTTTAGATGTAACATAACAGGTAGGTGCTTTATCAACAAGTCATAAATAGGAACCCAAAAATCACTGGTTGATTCACATGCAACAACATCACATTTTTCTGATTTATCCAATTTTAAAGGTTTAAAATTCTATCTGCATCTCTTGAGAAACGTTGTTGCTTCTTTTCACCAGATGCACTAATAGTAGCAATTGAAAAACGCTTATGAATATCCAAACCACAAAGCTTTGTTTACAGCGCTTACCCATTAAGATCACCCAACTTATTTGGGCAGTGAAATTGCTTAAAAGACCAATTTAGCATTCGTGATCAAAGTCACAGTTGAGCCTTCGATGGCAATTCGCGGATTAGTTTTCTGACGGTTTTGAAAAAACAAAAATCGGAGAACCTTACTGCCCAAGATAAAGATGGAAGCAATGTTCAAAAAAGAAAAGGTGAAGAGTACTCTCATGTGGTTGTGCATGTTATTCAAAGAATATCATGTTTGTTTTCTGTGAAAACAACATCCTTTTTGAGTACATCCATTCTTTCAGGCGCCGGTACATAATCCAAACTGGTTGATTTTGATAAGAAGAAGGCATTGAATGATTCGAATAAGTTTATTCAAATGAATTTCCTACAATAGGTACTGCGTCTTGAATTTCAGATTTGTAAAAAATAGAATAGCTGCTTACGAGAAAACGGTTAGAGATGGACAAGAAGAAGGGAATGAAACTTATCCTTCATGATAATCGTTTTGGTCGTGGTGTGTGAAATGAGGCTTTAACATCTACTCGCAAGCAACCGGATTCTTATTACCTATAAGTAATATTTATATTTTACTATAACTGGAATTTTCATTATAACACTTTCCAGTTTTTCCATGGGTTCAGGTGACGAAATATTTCTCAACAGTGCTTTTTTCCCATGATAAAGCTCATATTCTCACATATCCATACTTACTTGAGAGAGAACCTGGGGGCATGAAGGATTATTCTACCGCTCGATGAAAACGAAGCTCTGGAATTGGGACTTACTCTGGTTAATGAAAAGAACGAAACCGAAATCAAAGAAGTCCTTAACTACCTCTTCGAGCTTGCACTGAAATATGCAAAAGAAGGGCAGGAAACCGACACAAAAAGATTAATTGAATATATGAAAAAGATAGGGAAAGCGGCAGCTGTTGCCAGGCTTGAACCGATTGTTGTCAATATACTTCTCCTTTTTCCTCAGGTTGCCACAGAGGCATGCAAGCAGAATATGGAAAATGCTCTTGTGAGCATAGCACTCGCATTCGGAGAGATTGGAAAGGTCGCAGCAGAACATAAAATGGAGACTCCCGCAAAGATCGCAGCTTCCTGCCTTGGCGAGATAGGAAATACCGCAGCTTCGCGAAGAGCCAAAAAGGGAACAATTGCGGTTATTTTCGCTCTTGGGGAGATCGGAAAAAGCGTTACATGGCAAAAGCTGGGTGATGTTGCAAGCAACACAGTTGCCCTTCTCGGGGAAACCGGAAAGGTTGCTGCAAGCCAGAAGTTTGAGGACGCGGTATTAAACGCCGAGCTATTGCTGCAGGAGATAGGAACAGGGGCAATTGAAAAAAACCTGAAGGAAACTGCAAACATGAGTGTGCGCTCTATTCAGGATATAGGAAAAACTGCAGATCGTCATGGGCTTGATAAAGCTTTGCTTCAGGCAGCCTATTCACTCGAAGCAATTAAATTTAATGCCGAGGACCGCTATCTGATGAGTGCATCCATTATTGCCGAAGTAGCTCTTCTGGACTTTGAAAGGTTGAAAATTGAGAGACTGGAAGATAAGCTGAATAAAATTTCCAGGGGAAAGAAGAGATCACCAGGTACAGGTTTATGAACTGTTACGCTCAGTTTAACGATTATTCATATTGAGTTAATTAGTTCGATATTAAATCGCAATTCCTGTCTTCTTTACAGGGAAAAGAGTGCAGGAAGGATTATCTGGCTTTAAGGTGTCTTTTCCCGATATAAACTTTTAGTGGGGTGTTCTGAACGTCTATTTCAAACGAAACCGGGGCAACGGATCTCGGGCTAACTTCAGTTAAGGAAAATAATGAGCTTGGCGTATTACGATCCATAGATTTCCTTACGGAACGAGGAACTGAATACATAAACAGAAAACTCGATCCCGACGCAAAAAAGACTGTTATCTGCATAAGAGATATAGGTAGCGCGGCTGTCTTTCAAAAAATGGAAATTGGGGTCTTTTTATCACTTTTTTCGCTTGGAAAGATGGCTGAAATTGCAAGAGAGCAGAAAATGACTGATACCGGTTTAAGCATCCTTTACTCTCTCTGTGCAATCGGTAAAGCGGCAGTTGGGCAAAATATGGAGTCTGCGGTCAGGATCGCAGTCGCATATCTTGGAGAAATTGCGAACTCCGCCTCACTTCAGAAGACGGAGAGAGAGGCGCTTGCTGCGGCTCTTGCTATAGGATCCATAGGAACGGAAACTTTCGGGCAGCAGAGTATCCGGGTCCCGGAAAACGGAGGATTTCTTCCTCCAAAGTCATGTATCCTCTTGTCTCAACCTCCTGGAAAAGAGGCTATTCTCTTCTCCAGAGAATTTCCGGGTATTTTTAGCCTGCTTGTTCAGCAGGGAGGAGAAACTGATCCCCTTCAGGATATCCCTGCCCTTTTGGAGAGTGAATCTTCTTATACGGGTTTTACCGACTTTGAAAATCTAATCATAAGAACTGCCAATTCTCTAGGAACAATGATTTTTGAAGTTAAAGAAAAATTTTTAATAAGCCACATGCTTATGACAAAACTTGCCCTTGACACTCTCAATGGGTCTGAATATATACACGAAGCCGAATCTCTTGATTGAAAACTTATAAAATTTTAAAGTGCCTTTTAATCCGAATAGCTTTGATTCTGATTGCATTACATGGAATTCCCGGATTTCATGGGAACTGTTAAACTGAGAATCAACATAACTGGGTTAAGTGGCTGCATCGGTAGAATACTAAAATGGTGCTAATTCTAGCTACCGTTGAGTGGTTTGAGAAACGCAGGAAACCTTAACATTTAAGGTATATTTTTCAGAATATATATTTCATAATGATTTTTATTCCCATTATTCCTCTTACAAGTTGTTATAAAATCAAGATTTCTTTTTTGTCAGGTTGACTTTAGTAATTTTGGGGGTTATTGGTTCATGAAAAGGAAACTCACTCAGGTTATTCTCATAATTTTCCTATTTATACCTTGGACAGTAATTACTCAAGCCGAGGCTGCGGTTGTCACTGTAAATAACAGTGGAGATAATAACAGTGGGGACGGGAATTATGCTTTGATCCAGGAAGCAGTCAATAATGCACATGACGGGGATACAGTCCTTGTAAGCCCTGGTGTGTACAGGGAAAATATAATAGTCAACAGAGAACTTACAATTCTCTCCCATCCCATGCTCTCAGGCAGCCAGAATAACCGCACTTATATTATAGGTACAGCTTCTGACAAGGCGATCTTCACTATCAGCTCAGATAATGTAACAATAAACGGTTTTCATATTGCAGGAGATCCTTTCGAAAAGGATATGTCTCAGGAGATCGGGCTTTACCTTGAAGGCGTACGAAACTGCTCCTTAAGTAACAATACGCTGATAATGACTGATCAGGGGATTATTCTCAAGAATTCTCGGGGCAACCATCTTAATGGAAACCTTGTAAGCCTCGGGAACAAGGGGATTGTGCTTGACAATTCAGAGGAGAATGTACTGTCAAACAATTGGGTAGTGAAAAATAATCAGGGAATTTCGCTGGATAATTCCTTTAACAATACTCTTGTTAACAATACAGCAGGTTCAAACGGAGTGGGCATTCTCCTGAAAATGTCTCAAGGAAATAAGCTTGCCTATAACCTCATTTTGAAAAACGAGTATGGAGTTATTGGCCAGGCAGCAGGATCCAATATTTTAACCAATAACAATCTCTACCTTAACGGCATTGGCGCGGGTCTCAGGGGTTCATCAAACAATTCAATCTATGAAAATGAATTTATTAACTTTCTGAATGCCGCAGACGAAGGAAATAATATATGGAACAGCAGCTTGGCAGGTAATTTCTGGAATGATCATACAGGGACAGATGCCGATGGAAATGGCATAATCGATAATCAGTACATCATTAATCGTACCACCGAAGCTATTGATTATATGCCTGTGGTAAACAGGATTTCTTCGGGCAGTAGCTCCAAAGCTTTTGGCATTAATGGTAATATTTTATTGGCTCTATTTGAAAAAAAGTATCCTGAGAACTCAACGAGTAACCGCGAAAAAGGAGTTGTTATTGAGACAACCGAACTTGGACAGATAAATAAATTCCTTGAGGAAGGCCCTGTCTTTTTGAAACTTGGAGCTGAATGGTGTGGAGCCTGCCAATCCATGAAACCTATTCTCGATGAGCTGGCTTTCAGGTACGGAGATAAAGCAACAATGATGTCCATAAATATAAACAAAAATCCTCAACTTGCGACTTATTTTGATGTCGGCTATATTCCAGACTCTTCCATGATTGTGGGTATTGAAAATGGAACATATGTTTACATGCAGCTGGATGGAAATATTACCACAGACAGGGTAAGAGCAAGAATTGTTGGACTTGAGGACAAAGAAGTGTACGAAAAAGTTCTGGAAAACGCCCTTGCTTATGAAGAGAAAGGCAAAGAGGGATAAAAGAGTCCTTTGATTGGTACGCAATTTCGACTGAATTCAAAATTTACTTTCTGAAAAAAACGGAAACTCTTTTTTGAATGAACTGCTTCGGTTACAAAATAGTAACACTAATAACCTCGTAACTTCATAGGGTAAGCCAGACTCTATTTCCTGCGCAGCCCGTATATCTTACGCAATAATCTGAAATTGAAAACATGTGAGGAAACATACAGGCAAGAATTATAAAACCTGCGGGAAAAATTGAAGCTTAATGTGTTCTATCAATACTAACGGATGCTACCAATAATGGATGCTACCAATAATGGATGCTACCAATAATGGATGCTACCAATAATGGATGCTACCAATAATGGATGCTACCAATAATGGATGCTACCAATAATGGATGCTACCAATAAAGAGGGATACTAACAATAAAAGGGGCAAAAAGAATGATTACATTAAATGAGGCAGAGGCAGTTGAAGTAAGTTTATCTGCAGTTGACGAGGGAGATGAAAGCAGAGCTTTCCAGGCCCTTGACTCCCTTACAGGAATTGCGGCGGATTTCCTTTCTGAGAATGAAGAGGCAGATGCTGAGAGAGTTATCCTATCAATTGAGAGTGGCGCGCAGGCAGCTGCAGAGAGAGAGATGGAGCTTGTTACGATCAATTCTATCCTGTCCCTCGGGAAACTGGCAAGGAAAGCAGCAGACAAGGGACTTGAGTCTGCCCTGGGCAAGGCCTTCATAGCAATAGGAAAACTGGGAAAAACTGCAGCTGCACATTCGCTTGAAGCCGGTTCAAAGGTCGCTGCTACAACCCTAATGGAGATCTGGAACTTCTTCCCAGAACAGTGGGATCAGGAAAAAGTAATTGCCTTTTCTTTGCTCTTTAAAGAGATCGGAACCTCTGCTGCCAGACACGGTATGGAGGACGTTGTGCTCAGTGCAGTAACCGGTCTGGGAGAGATCGGGAAAAAGGTTGCAGCAAAGAGCCTTGAACTTGAAACTGTAAGCAGCCTGCTTTTGCTTGAGGAAATAGGTAAGCTTGCGGCAGAGAGTTACTTTGATGAAGCTCTGAGTTCAACAGCACTTTCCATAGAAGAGATCGGAAAACTATCTGTAAAGAAGGATCTTGATGACGCAGTTTTGCAGTGCCAGTGGGCACTTGAGACTCTGCGAGTCCAGGCCGAAGAAAAGGTTCTAAATAACTCTTCAGTCGTGGCGGAAGTAGCTCTGGATAATTTTAAAGATATCAGCTATACGGATTCCGAGGAAAAAGTGGAGAAGTTTCAGGTAATAAAGACTCTTCAGAAAAAAATCCAATCTAATATGGGGATTCAGGAGTAAGAGGTACTCTAACGCAGCTGTTTATAGGAAGAAGCGTAAAACCCCTGAGTCTTTAGCTCAGGGGATATAAGCGTCAACTTCAACCCTGATTCCGTTGTAATATTCGGCAGCTTCTTTCTTAACATTTCCGATAGTGGGAGCAAAATATCCACCATAATATGATAAACAAAAATTTGCTATAATTCCTTGTTTCCTACTTTACGTTTATCAAAAACTACATAAATTGTTAAAGAGTATAATACCTTTGTATGATAAAAGTGTTCAAATTTAGACTCTATCCTACAACTACACAAGCAATTCAACTGAATCAGCATATAGGTAGCTGTAGATTTGTCTACAATTGGGCTTTGGATCAAAAAATTAAAACTTACGAACAAACAGGAAAATCAATTTCCAGATTTGACTTAAACAAATTAATTCCTGTTTTGAAGACTTCTAATGAATGGTTAGGAGAAGTAAACTCTCAATCACTTCAAGGAATGACTAAGCAGGTAGAATCCGCTTTCACTCGATTTTTCAGAGAGAAAAATGGATTCCCAAAGTTTAAATCAAAAAAGAATCCTATACAGTCTTTTCCTGTACCTCAACACTATTCTGTAAATTTTGAAAACAATACCGTAAAGCTTCCTAAAATTGGAGAAATTAAAGCAGTTCTTCACAGAAAATTTGACGGAGAGCTTAAAACAGCTACGGTATCAAGGACTTGTAAAGGGAATTACTACATTAGTATCCTTGTTGAAGATGGCAAAGAACTTCCAGCAAAACAACATTTTTCAGAATCAACTACGATAGGTATAGATGTAGGTATCACAGATTTTGCCATCTTTTCCACAGGTAAAAAGATTGAGAATCCTAAATACCTGAAAAACTCACTTCAAAGACTTAGAGTTCTTCAAAAAAGAGTATCAAGGAAACAAAAAGGCTCTAAGAATAGAGCAAAAGCCAGACAAAGGCTTGCTGTGCTTCATGACAAAATAACAAACCAGAGGAATGACTTTCAGAGCAAACTCTCTTTTAGACTTGTTAGCGAAAACCAAGCTGTAGCTCTGGAAACTCTGAATGTTAAAGGTATGCAAAAAAAATCATTGTTTAGCTCAGTCTATAAGTGATTCTGCATGGAGCAGTTTTGTAACAAAGTTAGAATATAAAGCTGAATGGTTCGGGAAAACTGTGTTAAGAATCGGGCAATTTGAGCCTTCTTCTAAGCTATGTAGCGTATGTGGATACCACAATAAAGAGCTTCAATTAAAAGACAGAGAATGGACTTGCCCGGATTGTAAAACAAAACATGATAGAGACATAAATGCCGCTATCAATATCAAGAAATTCGCTCTCATAGATCAAAACCTAATTGGATTGTAACACCTACGGAACGTGGGGAAGAGCCTGGGGACTTGCCCTCAATGGAGGGAGGAATGAACCAGGAAGCCACTCAGTCTTTAGCTGAGTGGTAGTTCACATAACTCAGCTGTTTATTTAGTCCATCTGTTTATCCAAGCAAAATATTTACATAATAAACTTTTCGTTTTTGTAGATGGCCTGGTTTTACTCTGGCTTTAAATTTTTTACTAATTTTTACTTTTGACCTGCTCCTGAATTTCGATTTTGTGTTAGATTTTTGGATTATGTAGCATAAAACGGGAAAAGTAATATCCTGTGTAGCTCCATTTCCGGAGCTGGCCGTCCAGGAAACAGTAAAAAGTAAAAGTAGTAAGAAAACAATGCTTGAGATTGCTTTTGCCTTCAAGATGATTGGGAAAAGCTCGCAATAAATAGGTGATTGTTTCCTTTCTACGTAATGGGAAATTTTATCAAGAAGTGCCCGAATACTCTTTGAAAGTTTCTCACTTCTTTGAAACCATAAGTTTTAAATAAATTATTAAAGTATTTCTCTAAAGCAAATTATTGCTTCCTTGATAAGTGCTTGAGGTTTCAAAGTGAAGTGTTATAAAAGCCATTTAGATTTAGACTGCACTTAGCATACAATACTCTGCACTTAGCATACAACACAGTTATTCAGGTAGGAGGAAGGTAAGGAGTTGAACCCTTCCCCCTACCTCAAGGTTGGTTTTACTCACGCAGGAGAATATGCCAAAAATCCGGCGTGAGTTTTTTTACTCAGATGATATATATTATGCATGAAATGTATTTAACTCTTTCTATTTTATATCTATGTTGATTACTCAGGTCAGTTTTTATTTTAATCCCAATTTTAATCCAAATTTATGTCAAGTAAACATATAAATAAAGTATAATTTGAAATATTAATCTTGAAGTTCCCGATATATTTTGAAAATTATAGGAAGACTAATATCTGAGTAAACCTATATAAATACTTAAATTTTAAAAATCAGAGAATTTTTAACGAATTTTACTGGAAAGGGGCTTTAATATGTTCTCACTGAACGAACAAAAGGCTATTGAACTTGGAGAATCTGGAGAACGAGCAATAAGAGAACAGAATGAATATGATGCACTCCAATATGCTGAGTACCTCCGGGAATTAGGACATGAGTTGCTCGAAGGTGATTTCGAGAATGATTTAAAGAGAGTCATTATCTCACTCAGAAACATTGGTAACAAAGCTGTCCAGAAAAAGATGGATAATGTTGCGTCCACGGCTCTTAATGAGCTTAAATATCTTTCTGATATTGCACTCGATAAGAATTTCTCAAACGCGATGTGGTCTTTTTCAAAAGCTGCACAGGAGATCGGAAAAGGAGCAGTACAGGTCGAGATGCTCGAGCCTGCAAAACTTGCGATCGACACGCTTAAAATGATAGGGATGGGCGCAGTTGAGAAGAAAATGGAAGTTGTAACCCTTTGGACAACCATGTCACTTGAGGAAATGGCTTATCTTGCAAATAAGCAGCAACTTGAAGATCTAACTAAGGAAGCAAAAGAAGCTAGAGAAGAAATTATAGAATACTCCGAAGCATCAGGGTTTGTTACAAAGGAACAGATTGAAAAATACCCACAGCTTATCGCCCAAACCGTAAGTCAATTCTCAGACCTTCAGAATCTACAGCCTGCAGGTTATGAGACCAGGCCCAATGAGGAATTCACAGAAGAGGAATTCTTTGAGGAAGAGGGACAAGGGGAGGAACAGGAGCCTGAAACTGAGGCTGCCAAAAAGGAAAATGAGCCTGATAATCAGGTAAAATAAGCCTGATAATCAGGTAAAATAAGCCTGATAATCAAGGAAAATGAGCCTGATAACTAAAAAACGAAGCAGGCAATTCGAAAAGATATCTCCTAAAAATATTCTGGCTGTTTACACAGCCGGCTGTCTTTTTTTATAATTTTTGGAAATCTCCAGAAAGCTTTCTATTATTTTCAGACCATTTGGAGTAAGCACGGATTCGGGGTGGAACTGCAAGCCGTAGATTGGATACTTTACATGCTCCACTGCCATAATGCTCCCGTCCTCAGCCCTGGCAGTAACTTTTATCCCGGGCGCAGGCTCCCCAATCTCAAGTGAATGATAACGGCCTGCTTCGAATGGGCCCTCAAAGGCTGAAAACAATGCAGAGTCCTCATGCAGAATCTTCGAACTTTTTCCATGCACTGGGCCGACCTTGCTTCTTCGGACGACTCCGCCGAAAGCCACATTGATTGCCTGGTGTCCAAGGCAGACTCCAAGAAGGGGAATTTCCCTGCCCATTTCTCTGATTATTTCCAGGCAATTTCCTATATCCCTGGGGTCTGAAGGATTCCCTGGGCCCGGAGAGATAACCAGAGCATCAGGTTTAATCTCTCTGAGTTCTTCCAGAGAAACCGTATTGGGAAGCACCAGAGTATCTTGTTCGAAATAAGAGATATAATCTACAAGATTCCATACAAAGGAATCCTTGTTGTTTATGAAAACCACCTTCACCTGAAAACACCTCCTGAACTTATCATTTTTAGTTCATTTTCTCCTCGTTTCTCTCCTTTAACCTCACTTTTCCTGAAAAGCCCGTTTCCTGGATTTCTTTCCTGTAAAGTGTCCCTGCCTGAACTTCTTTTCATAAATTTCACCTTAAAGTTACTTAACAAATTGTTTTAAAGTTCTCCGTCGATTGCTTCAAGCATTGCTCCCATCTTACGTTCGGTTTCCCTGAATTCATAACCAGGATCAGAATCAGCTACGATTCCTGCTCCAGCCTGCACTGATGCTTTCTTGCCCTGTACAATAATGGTCCTAATTACTATTGCAAAATCGGCGTCCCCATTCCAGCTGTAATATCCAACTCCCCCACCGTAGATCCCTCGAGGGGAAGCTTCAAGTTCGGAAATAATTTCCATGGCACGGATTTTCGGAGCTCCTGAGAGAGTTCCAGCCGGAAATATTGCCCTGAAAGCATCGAACTGGTCACATTCCGGCCTCAGAGTGCCTATAACCTTACTTTCGATATGCTGGACATGGGAATATTTCAGGACTTTCATAAATTCGGAAACCTTTACAGAGCCGCTTTCCGTAACCATTCTTACATCGTTTCTCCCAAGATCGACAAGCATCACATGTTCAGCCCTTTCTTTCTCATCATGCATCATGTGTGCAGCAAAAGCTTCATCTTCGGCTTCGTTTTTTCCACGGGGGCAGGTGCCTGCAATCGGGTTTGTGATTAGAGTCCTTTCATGGACAGTCAGCAGAGTTTCAGGGCTTGCCCCAACAATTGCCAGGTCTCCAAACTCAAAGATGTACATGTAAGGGCTTGGATTAATTGCCCGAAGCTGCATATAAAGTTCAAAAGGCGACTGTTCGAGCGTAAACTCGCATTTCCTGGAAAGGACTGCCTGAAAGATATCTCCTGCAAAAATATGCTCTTTCGCCTGGACTACCGAGTCCTCAAACTTCTGTTTTCCGGCATTGCAGTCCGAAACAGGTAAGCCTGGAAAGATTGATCCGTCTGGTATTGCACTTTCTGCTGAGTCTCCTGAAAGTGCAGCTTCCTTGAGTATGGTATAGAGCTTTTCGGCTTCCTGAAGGGCTTTTTCATAGATTTCTCCGGCATCTGCACCCGGACTTACGAAAGGAGTGACGACGATATATATCTCTTCAGTTATATGGTCGAAAACAAAAGTTTTCGAAACCATCAGGTATTGAAGTTCCGGAATTTCGGATTCAAAGCTTTTTTTGACCCCTAACCAGCTATCGTAAATAGCATCATAAGCTGTATAACCTATGGCCCCGCCCATGAAAGTTTGCCTGTCAAAACGTTTCGCGTTCAGGAGTCCCATCCCGTTTGCAGGAGGAAAAACCAGGCGAAGGGCATCGAAACCATCTTTCCCCTGAGGAATTGGAGCCGTGAATTTTAAGTGTCCCAGTTCTGAATTTTCTTTCTCCGGATTCTCTTCCTCTATGGTTTCACACCCGCAGGCATCTTTGATTTTCGACCGAACTTCTTCAAAAAAAGGCGAAGCATTTGGGTTAAGGAGTTCAAGGGAGATTTTCCTGTCACTTATTCTAACTACGGCATCAGGATCATTTCCAACAAAAGAGTACCTTGCCTTAGTTTCCTGTTTTTCCACTGATTCCAGCAGGTACGAATAACCTGAGGTCCCTGAGGCCCGCAGGGCGCGGTAAAGTTCAAGAGGAGAACATGTAACATTATCGATTCTTGCAAGGAGCTGGATAAAGCCTGGCTGGCTTACTCCTGAAGCAAGTTTTTTGAATTCTTCTTTTCCAAGGTCAAAGGAAAGCATTGGCACACCTCACTTCTTCAATAAAACTTTTGATTTTTACGGCATCTTTTTTTCCGCAGGTCTCAACCCCGGATGCCGTGTCCACAGCATAAGGCGAAACAGCCCTGATTGCTTCCCGCACGTTTTCAGGCTTGAGCCCGCCTGCAAGGATAAGGGGAAGCCGCGTTTCTTCTGAGATTCTCCTGCTCAGAGTCCAGTCGTGCACACAGCCTGTGCCTCCGGGCTTTTCAGACCTTGCCGTATCAAGCAGAATGGAATCTACAATGTCGGCTTCTTCCAGAAGACTGACCTCTTCAAGCAGGCTTGAGACAGAAGCAGGATTTCCGGAACCTTCGTTTGAAGCTTCTCCCTGTGCAGGTACGGACAGAGTTTTTATGATCGGGATGCCCGTTTTTTCTTTTATTATTTCAAGTTCGAGATGGGGCAGTCTGGAGTGGATCTGCACGATATCGGGTTTTATTTTTTTAATCAGACCTACGGCAGTATCCGCGTTTTCAGGCATGATGACCAGTACGGAACTCATGGTTTCAGGGACTCTGGACACGAGGTAGGCGGCAGTATCGGAATCAAGCTTTCTCGGGCTCTCAACAGGAACTTCTGTAATAAACCCAACTGCATCGGCTCCGTAAAGGGCTGCAATTTCGATTTCTTCAGGGCTGCGGATTCCACATATCTTTATTCTCGTTTTCACTTTCGCTGTCATGCCCTCTCTCCCGAGGCCGGGCTTAATATGGACGTTTTTGAGCGCATTGACATGCTTTTTCCCGAAAGATTTCCCTTACCTTTCTGGCTGTGAAACCCTGAAGTAAAAGTCCTGAACTGGTTGAATTTAACCATGACCTTTCCACTGTCAATGGCATCCTCGGCAATAGGAATTGCTTGCCGGATAGAACCTACTATCCCACCCACATAAAGGGCGGCAGCGGCATTCAGGACTACGATGTCTCTTTTCGGTCCTTTCTGGCCCTTAAAGATGCACAGCAAGTCTCTTGCATTTTCTTTTGGAGTGCCTCCCTTTATATCCTCAGGATTTGCCCGCAGCATGCCAAGATCTTCCGGAGTCAACGTATAGGTTGAAACCTTGCCGTCCTTTAACTCCGCAACATAGGTTTCACCCGTATTTGTAATCTCATCCATTCCGTCTCCGTGCACAACAAGAGCATGCTCGGTCCCGAGTTCCGCAAGAGCATAGGCTATTGGTTCACAGAGTTTTTTATCAAAGACCCCTATTACCTGCCCTTTAGTACCTGCCGGGTTGGTCAGGGGCCCAAGAATATTGAAAACCGTACGGACTCCTAGTTTTTTCCTTACACCTGCAACCCTCTTCATAGCCGGGTGAAAAACCGGAGCAGCCATGAACCCTATTCCTATCTCTTCGATTGTTTGCCTGACAGCTTCGGGCTCAAGGTCAGTTTTAATTCCCAGGGCTTCAAGCACATCCGAACTCCCTGACATTGAAGTGGCAGCCCGGTTTCCGTGCTTGGCTACAGGAACACCTGCTGCAGCAGTAACAATTGCGGCTGCTGTCGAGATATTGATTGTATTAAGGCCATCTCCTCCTGTCCCGCAGGTATCCACAAGCCTGAAAGATGTTTTGGGCCGGATAGTGTTTCCGGCTTTTTTCATTCCCCTTACAAAACCCGCAATTTCTTCGGGCTTTTCACCTTTTGCCCTCAGGGCAAGCAGAAATCTCCCGATTTCCTCATCCTGTGCTGTACTCAGAATTTTGCCTACTGCATCTTCGGCTTCTTCGGGGCTCAGATCATGCCCTTCTTCCAGCTTTTGAATGTATCTCTGCATTTCTCCTTCCTCCACGATAGTTTCAAAATTTACGAGACTGTTGACGTTCTCGATTTTCCGGAATATTTCTCTTTAACTGGCTCTTTTGATTCCGGATTTGAGTTCCTTTGCAAGGGCTTCCAGCCTTTCGTTTACGTCTTTTCCTTCATCTATAATCTTAACAAAAGCCGAACCGACTATAACTGCATCCGCTCCGGCGTCTCTAACTTCTGCAGCTTGCTCTCCTGTTGAGATTCCAAATCCCACAGCCTTAGGAAGCCCGGTTTCTACTCTAGAAAGCAGCTCTCTGGTAGAGGATGAGACATCTTCCCTGGCTCCCGTGACCCCTAGCCTCGAGACAAGGTAAAGGAAACCTGAACCTCTTTCCAGGATTTTCTGGACTCTTCCCTCGGTTGTTGTAGGTGCAATGAGAAAGATCAGGTCAAGCCCGTGCTTTTCGCAGCTATTTTTCAGGTCAGCCGCTTCTTCTACCGGGATATCGGGTACTATCAGTCCGCTTATTCCGGCATCTGCAGCCTTTTCCACAAATTTTTCCACTCCGTACCTGAATACAGGGTTGTAATAGGTCATGCAAACAAGTGGAATCCCAACATCCAGGGTTTTAATAAGCTCAAAATAACACTGTGTGTCCATGCCTGCAGCAAGTGCCCTTTGTCCTGCCACCTGGATTGTTGGGCCGTCCGCTACAGGGTCTGAAAAAGGAAAACCGAGTTCTATGATATCCGCACCTCCGTTCACCAGAGCTTTTACAATCTCCCCGGTTTTTTCTGTGGACGGGTCTCCTGCCATTACATAACAGATCAGGGCACCTTCCTTTTTCTCCCTGAGTTCTGAGAATTTTTCGGAGATTTTCTGCCTCTCCATTTTAGATCCCTCCTCTAAGGCTCAGGACGGTTTCCAGGTCCTTATCGCCTCTTCCCGACAGATTTACAACCACTACTTCTCCCAGTTCCCCGGCTTCTGAGGCTTTCTTCAGATAAGCAAGGGCATGGGAAGATTCCAGCGCAGGAATTATTCCTTCATGCCTGCTCAGTTCATGGAAAGCTTCAAGGGCTTCATCATCAGTTGCATATCTGGCTGTAACCCGACCGATATCGGACAGGTAAGCCAGTTCAGGCCCTACCCCTGAGTAGTCAAGACCTGCGGAAACGGATTCGGATTCAAGGATTTGACCGTTTTTGTCCTGCAGTACTTTTGTTCTTGCGCCGTGCAGGATACCTTCTTCTCCTGCACAGAGAGAAGCTGAGTGAAGAGCGGCTTTTTCCGTACATTTAAGGGCTTTTCCTCCGGCTTCGACAGCAATCAGTTTGACATCCTTATCCTCAATAAAGGGGTAGAAGATCCCCATTGCATTACTTCCGCCACCTGCACAGGCAATGATGGAATCAGGCATACGCCCTTCTTTTTGCAAAATCTGTTCCTTTACTTCACGACCTATAACGCTCTGGAAATCCCTTACTATTACAGGATAGGGATGAGGACCTACAACCGAGCCTATGAGGTAATGCGTGTTTTCTATGTTCGTGACCCAGTCCCTGAAAGCCTCGTTAATAGCATCCTTAAGGGTTTTTGAGCCGGTTTCCACGGGTACTACTTCAGTGCCCATGAGTTCCATACGATAGGCATTCATCTGCTGCCGTTTGACATCTTTGGCTCCCATGTATACAACGGTTTCAAACCCGAGATTTGCTCCTGCCATAGCTGTTGCAGTCCCGTGCTGTCCTGCACCGGTTTCGGCAATCAGCCTGGTTTTCCCCATATATTTTGCGAGCAGGGCCTGCCCTATGGCATTATTTAACTTGTGGGCCCCTCCGTGCACAAGGTCTTCCCGTTTGAGGTAAATCTTTGACCCGTACTTTTTGCTCAGGTTCCGGGCAAAATAAAGAGGCGTTTCCCTGCCTGCAAAATCCCGCAGGTAATGGTCAAGCTCGGCAAGAAATTCAGGGTCATTTTTATACCGCTCGTATCCCTCTTCCAGCTCTTCTAAGGCCGGCATGAGGACTTCTGGTACGTACTGTCCCCCATATTTTCCGTATTTTCCTTTTACCTGGCCTGTCTGCCCGTTTTTCAAATTTTTCTTCGAACCTGCGAGCTCATTTAAGTATGAGTCCTTTGTAGAAAATTCTGAAACTTTAGTTTCTGTCAATTCAATTACTCCCTTGTCTTTTTGATGTAATCCTGTAACGTAATTTTGATATCGCATTTGGAAGTGTAGTTTTTGAAAGTGTAGTTTTTGATCTTGTCATTGGAACAAAATTTAATTTTGAATGGTTTTTGAGTGAATTTTGAATAAATTTTGAATAAATTTTGAATAAACTTTGAATAAACTTTGAACAAACTTTGAACAAACTTTGAACAAATGCAAAGTGATTTTGAACAAATTTTGAATGATTTTGAATGGATTTTCCAACCTGTCCAGTCAGGCTGAAAGCTCCGAAAAGTCTGGAAAAATAGTTATTAACGCCAACCAGCGCCCTGGACGAATTCTTTCGTTTTATCAAAAACAGAAGCATTTTCCATAAGTGCGGAACCTATCAGTACGGCATCCGCACCTGCCTGAATTACTCGTCTGACATCTAGTACGCTGTTCATTCCACTTTCGCTTATTATCAGATGCCTGGTTCCGTGATCAAGGTCACATTCCCGGATAATAGGGGCCAGCTCTTCTGTGGTTCCGAGGTTGATTTCAAGGGTTTCAAAGTCTCTGTTATTAATTCCTATAACTCTTGTATCGGTTTCCAGAGCTAAATCAAGCTCTTTCCTGTTGTGAACTTCTACAAGAGGCTCCACGCCCTTTTTAAGGGCAAGCTCAACTAAATCCCCTAGTTCTTCTTCAAGGATGCCTGCAATCAGGAGTACAAGATCACTTTGAGCTTCTTCAAGCTGCACCCTGTCAATAATGAAGTCTTTCCTCAGTACAGGCAAGCAGACTTTATTTCTAACTGAGTCCAGGTTTTCAAGTGATCCCCTGAATACTCCAGGCTCTGTCAGGACCGAAACTGCAACAGCTCCGGCTTCTTCCATCTCCCATGCAAGCTCGGCAGCCGTTGCAGGTGAAATATCCCTGAAAGTTCTCCCTGGAGATGCGGGCTTGACCTCTGCAATTACAGGCACCCTACCGTCGGCTTTTGCATCTGCTACTGCCGAGATAAAGTCCCTTTTCTCAAATCCCATCTCCTGGCTTTCACTGGAGGTCTGCGGCCCCAGGGCCTGGACACGGGTTTTTGTTGTGTTGAGGATGTGGAGAATTGAAGCGTGCATATATTATCACTGAGGTATAGTTTTGTACATCAACGTCTAATGAAGTACTTCCTATAAATAGGTTTTGGATAAGCACAATATGAACTGAGATTCTTATTTCGTAAAAGCCGGAAATCCTTGTACTCAGTTAAACATATTTTGGATTTTAAGAACAGAGTCTATTCCTTGGTCATTTTCAACGGTGCACTACTTCTCATTTATTCAGAACAGGAAGAGAAAATCGCAAAAATAACTCTGTTCTGAAATAACTGCTAACGTGTTTGATTTTCGTCTTTTATTTCATTGAGTAAGGAAAGTTGTGATTCAAGAAAAAACTTTATGAATTTAAATGAATATAAATTATTAACATTTTTTAATATGAAATATAAATGAAAGTCATAGGAGGAATTTTTAATAAAGTATCAACACACTAACACATTCAGGATAATGTCACTATGTTTGATTATCCTCTTTCTTGGATTAATGAGTGCATCAGTTACGCACGCTGAAAGTTATAAGTTTGTTACCAAATGGGGTTCGTATGGTGATGGTGCTGGACAATTAAATCATCCACGTGCTATTGTTGCAACTTCATCTGAATATATTTATGTTGCCGATACAGACAATTATCGAGTTCAGGAATTTAATAACAATGGTAAATTCATTAACCAGTGGGGCTCTACTAATGATGTATCACTGAGTTATGTAATTGGTGTTGCCGTAGATTCTTCAGGTGATGTTTATGTTGCTGATACTAACAATCGCATTGTGAAGTTTGACAAAAATGGTAATTTCATTACAAAATTTGGTTCTTATGGAAGTGGCAATGGACAGTTCAAAGATGCTCATGATTTTTGTTTAGATTCATCTGGCAATATTTATGTTGCCGATACGGGCAATAATCGCATTCAGAAATTTGATAGCAATGGAAATTATTTGATGCAATGGGGCTCTTATGGCAGAAGTAATGGACAATTCAATGCTCCCCTTGATGTTATCTTAGACTCTTTGGATAACGTTTATGTTGTTGACAATGGAAATCATTGCATTAAAAAGTTTGACAGTAACGGCAATTATCTAATGCAATTCGGTAATTCTGGCGATGGTGATGGACAGTTTAATAACATTATAAGTGTTTTTGTTGACTCTTCTGGCAATATTTATGTTTCTGACAGAGGGAATACTCGCATTCAGAAGTTTGACAGTGACGGCAATTATCTAACACAGTGGGGTTCTTATGGAACAAATGATGGGCAATTCAGAAACCCTGAAGATATTGGTGTAGATTCTTCAGGCAATGTTTATGTTGCTGATGCTGACAACAATCGCATTCAGAAGTTTGCTCCAGTATATTCACCAGTAATTAATTTTGTCAGCAATGTTACCACAGGCTATGCTCCCTTGACAGTAAAGTTTACTGACACAAGTACAGAAACACCATTTTCTTGGACATGGAACTTTGGAGATGGGACTTCTTCAACGGTAAAGAATCCGACACATACATATTCCAAAGCAGGAAAATATACCGTAAAACTTACTGCAACCAATGAAGGAGGCAACAGTACTGCAACAAAAACAAATTATATAACTGTCAAAACGACTACTGTAAAACCTGTTGCTTCATTTTCTGCATCTCCAACATCCGGGAAAGCACCATTAACAGTAAAATTCACAGATAAAAGTACAGGGTCGCCGACTAAATGGAAATGGACTTTTGATGACGGAGCAACTTCAACAAAACAGAATCCAACTCATAAATATTCAACAGCAGGAAAGTATAAAGTGACACTTACGGTTACCAACGCAGCAGGTAGTAATACGGTAACAAAAACGAATTATATATCAGTAGTAGCAAAACCTGTTGCTGCATTTTCTGCATCACCAACCTCTGGAAAAGTTCCATTAACAGTTGCCTTTGCTGACACAAGTACAGGAACGCCAACTAAATGGAAATGGACTTTTGGAGATGGAACAACTTCAACAAAACAGAATCCAACTCATAAATATTCAACAGCAGGAAAGTATAAAGTGACACTTACGGTTACCAACGCAGCAGGTAGTAATACAGTAACAAAAACAAACTATATAACAGTAGTAGCAAAACCTGTTGCTGCATTTTCTGCATCACCAACCTCCGGAAAAGTCCCATTAACAGTTACCTTTACTGACAAAAGCACAGGGTCGCCGACTAAATGGAAATGGACTTTTGGAGACGGAAGTACTTCAAGCAAGCAGAATCCAGTCCATAAGTATACTAAAGCAGGAAAATATACTATTAGCTCAACAGTAACGAATGCTGCTGGAAGTAACACTAAAACTATTTCTAGTTATATTACAGTGAAAAGTAAGTAATAATGTTGATGAGTAACTAATGAAAATAGGCAAGGTCTAAAAGGCGTTCAAATTCTATCGAATATAATCCTTTTAACCTTGCTTTAAATTTTTGAGAGTCTTTTTAAGCTTTCTGTTTTATTCGTTTATCTCCAAGTCATATCTAGAAAAACTACAAGAATTTCAAGGAAATCCTAACTTATCCTCTTCAAATTGTATGAATAAGTAAATTTCATGTATTTGTTGAAAATTTAAGAACTTAACTAAGTCTAAGAAACATATACACACCTGGGTATAAAAACAACAGCAGTAAGCTAACAATGTCCTAAGCTCAAAATTTCACATATAATGCTTAATGCACGTGATTTTACCTCAGGAGTGCAGAAGTCCAAAAACATACTGAGGTATATAAATGAAAAAAATTAAATTTGATAAAACATGCAGAAGACATTTCCTCATTAAAGCTTTGGGAATTACGGCACTTGCGTTTTTAACATTGGTAAGTATCACAGGCGCAGCACCATTTGCATATATTGTTAATAGTAATGGACCTGCTGGCGAAGGAGGAAGTTTTTCTGTAATTGATACAGCAACAAACAAGATTACGGCCACTGTGCCTGGAAATCTAGTAGGTCCTGGGGTTGCAGTAAATCCGGCAGGAACAAAGGTATATGTTACAAACTTGGGTTTCTACAACGATCCGGGAAATACTGTCTCTGTAATTGACACCGCGACAAATAAGGTTACAGCCACAGTAAAAGTTGGAACTGGTCCTTATGGAATTGCAGTTACGCCTAATGGAAAAAAGGTATACGTTACAAACTTAGGTTCACAGGCATATATTACAAATTCAGGTTCCTACAATGCTCCTGGAAACACTGTCTCTGTAATCGACGCCGCGACAAATAAGGTTACAGCCACGGTAAAAGTAGGAACTGGTCCATGTGGAGTTGCAGTAAGTCCTGATGGAAAAAAGGTATATGTTACAAACTCAGGTACCTATGATGATCCGGGAAATACTGTCTCTGTAATTGATACAGCAACAAATAAGGTTACAGCCACGGTAAAAGTAGGAACTGAGCCTTATGGAATTGCAGTAAGTCCGAATGGAAAAAAGGTATATGTTGCAAATTCAGGTACCTATGATAATCCCAGCTATGCTGTCTCTGTAATTGACACAGCAACAAATAAGGTTACAGCAACGGTAAAGGTAGGCCCCGCTCCTAAAGGAGTTGCATTCAACCCGGCTGGAACAAAGGTATATGTAGTGAACTCCGGAGACCCTGCAGACGGTTGCTTTGTCTATGTTATTGACACAGCAACAAACAAGGTTACAGCTACGGTATCTGCTGGAATCTTTAATGATGGGGGAGTTGAAGTCACTCCAGATGGAAAAAAGGTATATGTGGTAAATTTGGGAGAGACTGATGCTGGATATGGTATCACTGTAATTGACACAGCGACAAACAAGGTTACAGACTTTGTGGAGAATGGATTTCATCCTTATGCTTTCGGACAGTTTATAGGTCCTTCAGTAACACCTCCAACAAAACCGGTTGCAGCTTTCTCTGCATCTCCAACTTCAGGAAAGATACCATTGAAAGTGCAGTTTACTGACAAGAGTACTAATAGCCCAACTTCATGGAAATGGGATTTTGGAGATGGAACCACTTCAACAACTCATAATCCACTCCACACGTACATTAAAGCAGGGACTCTAACGGTTACTCTTACAGCAACTAATTCCGCTGGAAGCAGTACAGTAACAAAAAAGAATTATATAAAATTGACAGGAAGTACAACACAAAAACCGGTTGCAGCTTTCTCTGCATCTCCAACCTCAGGAACTAAACCACTGGTAGTTACTTTTACTGATAAGAGCACAAACAATCCAACATCATGGAAATGGAATTTCGGAGACGGAACTACTTCAACGACCCATAATCCGATCCATACATATATTAAAGCAGGAAGCCATACTGTGACTCTTACAGCAATCAACTCTGCAGGAAGCAATAAGGTAACAAAAACAAATTATATAAAAGTAACAAATCCCGTAAAACCGGTTGCTGCTTTTTCTGCCTCCCCCAGGTCAGGAACTAAACCATTAAAAGTGCAGTTTACTGACAAGAGTACAGGTTCACCAACCTCATGGAAATGGGACTTTGGAGATGGAACCACTTCAACAACCCATAATCCGCTTCATACGTATATTCAGAAAGGAAAACTTACTGTTAAATTAACAGTAAAGAATGCTGCTGGAAGTAATACCAAAACTATCTCTAACTATATTACAGTAAAGTAAGTAAAAGTATTAATGAAAAACTAATAAAACATCCAGGGTCTAAAAGGTATTTATATTTATTTAATCAATCAACCCTTTTAGCCCTGTTTGATTTTTTGAAGTCTTTTACGCTTTCTGTTTTAATACCTGTTATTCGTCTATCCGAAAAATATTATCTACTTTAACTTTTCAACATATATTATCAATTTTTCAGATCGGTGTCGAGCACTGGAGCAAATTCTATGAAATTTAGCTTTAAATGTGGGTAGAAGGTCATTTGAAAATCTCTTATAACCTTCAGCATAATTTATTTAATAAAAATAATTACAGAATTTTTTACATAAGCTAAATGAGTAGTGTCAAAGCACACAAGAGGATTTTCCTTGAGTGCCATGGCGAACATTATATATATCTTAACCCGATGTATGCTCCAGATTGAGGTCCAGCCGTGGAAACAAAGACCATTAAAATTAGTGCTGAGCTCTACGAAGCGCTCGATTTTTGTAGAGACAGAAATAGTGATAGTGCCTGGGAGTCAAGGAGCACTATAATTCGAAAACTATTAGCTCGATACGATGACACCTGCCAGCTTATACACGAAAACAGTAGCTACTGGTTCGTCATTAACGGCAGGAAACGAAGTTTCCCGGAGCTCTCGCATACTACAGAAAATGTGAGAATCACGCAGGGCCTTCATGATAGACTCAATGAAGCGAAAATCCATCCTGATGAGACAATAAATACTGTCTTACAACGTTTGTTGTTTTCGTACTATGGCAACAAACTGGTTTACCGTATTAACATAAAATCCACCAGCGACAAGGACAGCCAGGATTTAATATTTTTCATGCATGAGGTCCTGCTGACAGAACCAAAATTTAATAACGCATTGTTTATCGAAGTTGTAAATGTAGAAAATTACCCGGAAATAAAGAGTAAATACGAAAAAAACACGTTACCGCTGTCGATATTATACGATTTTGAAGACCATGAGGTATGGCGCATGGAAGGAAAGCATGATTTATATGATGTGAGAAGAAAGTTAGAGTCCTTTATCGATTCGTTAGAAGAGTTTATTGATTGACGTGCGGCTGGAGCTTGCAAACAGGGGATTCTCCGCACCTCCCTTAAGAAAACTTCTAAATATGTTTTACTTTTTGTATGGTACCATTAATGGACTAACATATTATATGGTCTGATGTGGACATTTTAGCCATAACAACTCGTAGTTGACCCTTAACTGTTGTTTTTTTCAGGAGTTGTCTTTTTAAAAAGTTCAAGATCATAGATATCTTTACAGATGTTGACCGCCTATTATCGGATTATTGATTTTATTTTCTCAAATCCAATAGTCTCTAGCCGTGCCAAGCGAGAAAAATGTATGCTAAAAAACATCGGCCAATTCAGCCAGAGATAATACCATCAAGTTTCCTGCGGATTGCCAAAAAAGAAAATTAATCTGCCGATAGGAACATCGGCTTAAAGTAATCAAATCATCAACTTAAATATCTGACCTGAATATCTGATCTGAATATCTAACCTGAATATCTAACCTGAATATCTAACCTGAATATCTAACCTGAATATCTAACCTGAATATCTAACCTGAATATCTAACCTGAATATCTAACCTGAATATCTAACCTGAATATTGCCAAAAATTTACTTGTTAAGCCTGTAAATTTAGTAACGTCCTCTGATTTTAGTATCGTAGTCTCAGTCAAAAAGCTCTGTCATTGCTTTTACACTTTTGAACATCTCGACAATCATAGGCGTAGTACTATTAGGTTCTCCAAGGGTCGAGTTAGCAGCTTCGATCATGCCGTCAGGATACCCAAGGCTTGAATTAAGCCGTTCCATATTTTCGCTTAAGGGAACCAGAGAATTATCCGTCTCACTCAAATTTTCAGGGTCCGATTCCATCACACCGAGTATGGAATTCGTTGTTGCTATGCCTGCCTCTGTCCCTTCGATTGTAGGCTGCAGAAATGGATATTCCTCAACGCGGGCGTTCAGGGTTCTGTTTATGAGGTTAAGGTTGAGGTCAAGCATCTGAAGCATGGATGTGAGAAAACGGAAGTTCAGGCCTATTTCCTGATCCATTAGCTCATTTTCGTCATACATTGATGTGAAATTTGTTTCATTGTTTTCATCTTCAAAATTAGTCTCCGCTACATCAGTTACCGCAAATGAAATTGGAAGCGTTAATAGAATAACCAGGAAGCTTGCAGCTATCCTCAGGTAAAAAACCTTGGCTCTGTTCATAATAATTTCCCCCACTATTACTTCTTCAGTTTAGTAAAATTACTCCCCAATTAAAAATACCCACACTTGTCTATAAAAACGCAACGATTCATCTAAAATAATGTCGTAAGTATAAAATTTTCATAAAGATAAATGGATTTAGGACTTACGCACTTGAGGAACAAAATCAATTACGTTAAAGACTGTAGATTAAAGATTCGTTGTAAGTCAAACCTTGAGCTTGATTTCTTGTCTTGTTCATAAGTTTTTATCTTCTGTTCTAAAGCCCAATTATAAACAGATCTACAAGCTCCAAAATGAACTTTTATAAGTCTTTTCTGATCTTTGTTACGGTAGATTCGGTATTCATAGGCTTTAACATCCTATAATAATAGGTTTTAAATAACTAATTTTTGTTAAAGGTTATTTTTTGAAGTTGACGGCTTTCATCGCCACCTGCCGCCTTCCAGATCTCACCGAAACTGAAAATTGACAATTTTATAGGTTTGACATCGGCTGAAAAATACTAGAAAACCTTGCAGGTCGTTTGGAACAAAAATTTATAGGAGAACAAACATATATTTAAACATATCAAACTATCAAAAAGAAGATTCTCTAATATTTTGAAAGAGTTTGATAATTTTCCAACAAGAATTTTAATCTCAAAAAAGGTTGGTTTTAGGCCTAGTTCGGCTAAATACCGGAAATTTTGCCCTATTCGAGATTATTTTATTAAGTTCATTGAGTCGTTAAGGGTGAAAATTATGAGAAAAAAACAATTCGCAATCGCTTGTACCTTCTTACTTATAATAGCCCATATGTTCAGGCGATGGAAACAAATGCAAAAATCTCTTGTCTGGAAAGGATTTTTAAGTGAATCCATATGGGTCGAAGGTTATAGAGATCTATCGCCCTTCAAGAAATTAGTTTTTTGGGTGAATTATCCTTTCTCTTATGTTAGATATTTATGGGATGTTGTATGGGATCGTATTGACAGACTGTATTTTAAATATTCAAGAGCAAGATCCACTAAATAAGGATTGAATTCCAAAAGATTTGAACTTCTCAAAGTATAATGTGTTTAGGGGTTAAAATCCCCTCAGTTTTTGCAGTGATTGGCATGAGTAAATACAGTAAGGAAGTAGCCGGTTCTATTATTTACCCTAACTCGCGTAGTACTTTGAAAGTCATTGAATATTCCTGGACATGAAGAGTTCTATTACGAACATTAAAGTAAAACAAATAAGCACTGAGACTCCGAAAAGGTTGATATTGATAGATTTATCAACACGTTTTTGAAGCTATTCAATGATGGAATAAAATCTGCTATTTATCTCGTTTACAAACATACCTTTTACCAGAGAAATTCTTCAAAACTGGCTGATCGAATTACCACCAGTGTAAACGATTGTAGACTCGTACAGCTTCCTTTTTCATTTATATCACGGAAACATTTACGGTAAGCATAATCTCATAAGTTTTCTTTTCATATTATCAAACCGGGTAACAGTTTAAAATAGTGTAGTGTCAAGTCAAACTTAAAGTATCGTAAAGTACTTCTTGTACCTTTTCATAAGTAATCTTTAGGATTACTTATGAACAGATATGCTGTAACACTCACTGAAGACGAACGTAAAGATCTTTGTGAACTTCTCTCAAAGGGTAAACAAAATTCACAAAAAATTCTCAATGCTCTGATCTTACTCAATTGCGATAAAGGTGAATGGAATGTCAACCATTCAACCAACGAAGAAATCTCCCGTATCCTGAACATCAGTATGAGAAAAATTGATCGTGTAAAGAAGCGCTTTGTTGAAGACGGTCTTGAAGTTGCTCTTAATGGAAAAAAAAGAAATCGGATTTATACTAAAAAAGTTGATGGTGATTTTGAAGCCCATTTAGTTGCATTGAGTTGCAGCGAACCTCCGGAAGGTTTTGCAAGATGGTCTTTGAGATTGTTAGCTGATAAAGTTATAGAGCTTGGCTATATTGAAAGCATTTCTCACGAAACAATACGTCATATATTAAAAAAACGAAATTAAACCCTGGCAAAAGAAAGAATGGGTAATTCCTCCTGAACAGAACAGTAGTTTTGTTGCAAATATGGAAATGGTTCTGGACGTTTATAAGCGTCCATTTGATCCGTTAAATCCTGTTATATGTATGGACGAATCTCCAAAACAACTGATTGCAGAAACCAAAATTCCTATCCCCTGTTCATCTGGAAAAACAGCCAGATATGATTACGAATACAAACGTTGTGGAGTGTGCAATATATTTCTTGCCTGTGAACCGTTGGCAGGAAAACGAATGGTAAATATTACTGAAAGAAAAACCAAGCAAGATTGGGCGTATTTTCTGGAAAAAATCGCACTTCAACGTGAAAATGCAAATAAAATTACGCTGATAATGGACAATCTAAATACTCATGTCCCTGGATCTCTCTATGAAACATTTCCACCAGCGAAAGCGAAGGCACTGTGGGACAGGTTTGAGTTTGTGTACACACCAAAACATGGAAGTTGGTTGAACATAGCAGAGATTGAATTGAACGTGCTTTCAGGTCAATGTTTAAAAAGAAGAATGGATAACAGCGAGCTTGTTAGGAAAGAAGTATCGGCATGGCAAAATTATAGAAACAACAAAAATTCAAAGGTTAACTGGCAATTCACAACAGATGACGCAAGGATAAAATTATCACGTCTTTATCCGACAATTGAAGATTGACTCGACAGTAGTTTGCCTGTATCTTTTCTTTTCTAAGGGCTCTTCCTTCTGAGAGTAATTTATAATGCCCATGAGTCTATCAATAAAACCTATTTGTTCTTTTCGTATTTTTTTCTTAGCGAGCTCAATATTAAACCAGCCTGCTCTATCGACCTCGGGATACTCGTGTACTTTCCCGGAGTTTTTTGGCCACTCAAGCGGAAATGTGTTACTTACAACATTTGTTATATCCAGGTCTTTTTCAAGAGCCCATACATGAACTATCTTCTTTCTAGATTGGTTTAACTCTCCCAGATCAATAAACTCGCCGTCAGCCTCAAAACCTGTTTCTTCTTTAAATTCTCTTTTTGCCGTGTCCAGAGGTTTTTCATGCCCTTCAGGTAGCCCTTTGGGTATTGACCACACTCCGTAGTCTTTTTTTGCCCAAAATGGCCCACCTGGGTGAACCAGCATCACTTCGAGTATCTCATTCCTGAACCTGAATAAAAGAATGCCATTACTGTAAACACTCACTTTTCTACTTCCTCTTCAAATCTGAACCAAAAATCAATAAATTGAAGAACATACGCAGTTATTGTTTTGTCTTTCTTCGATATGCAATTGCTCCGCCTACTGCTGCAAGCGCACAGAAAGAGCTCATGAAAGGAATGCTTTTTGGTTCCTGGGTAGAACTGGAATTTTGTTCTTGCTTGCTCGCCGCTTCTGTATCATTTAATATTCCTATATCATTTATTCCTATATCATTTAATATTCCTGTATCATTTGATATTCCTGTATCATTTGATATTCCTGTATCATTTGATATTCCAATATCATTTATCGTATTATCGGTTTGATTAATTGTACTCAGCAACTCATCCAGAGTAGTACTTTCATCAAGTGTTACAGCTCTTCCATCATCGGTTAACGTATATTTTCCTCGGTAGAAATTTGTAACTATGAAGTGCTCAGAGCCAAAATTCTGTGTATATGGATTATCATCCGTTTTCAGGTAAATCAAAACTTTCTCACCCGTTTTGAAGCCTGGATCAGCATCTGTAGTCATGTTGACATTTCCAATTGTCCCACCAGTAACTCTCACAATAACATCTCTGGATAATAGCGGGTTTTTAAGGTACTCATCAACACTTATAACAATGTCAGTGTAAATGATGTCGCTAGGGTTGAGTTCAGTAACTGGTTTATCAGGTTGTTTACCATCTATGGTATTCCATTTGGGTGGAAGTATTTCTTTAACGGTACCTATTACAATTGTATCGGAATAGTCTCTCAACTCCTCATGATTGTATGGTATGAAATCTATACATATGCCAATACCAATGGGTTCTTCACTATTGTTTTCGGGCTTGATATCATCATCTGGAGGATCGGACAGTGCTAAAGTATTTAATGTCAGTAAAGAAAGAGCTCCAACCAAAAAAAGTCCACATTTTAGTATATTTCTCATGGTTTCACCTCGGCGTATGGAGTTAAGACAGAATTTACCAACACCTTGCAAATACATTAGGAATTTTTAGATAAATAATTATAAGGTTGCCTGATTAAAAACCCTGCATAACCTTCAATCGATCGACTTCAGACTGGCCAAAAGAGCCAAGAAAGCACAAACATATGTTGAAATTATTTAGTGGCTGTGCCTTTAAAAAAGGTGTAACAAAACGTGCCTTCTTGTCCTGCAGTCCGGTAAAGGTCGCTAATACCTTTATTCCATGTTTTTTCATCAATCATCTTTAGCTCCAGTGCCTGCTTCCTGACACCTTCGACCATCGCAGTGAAAGTGTTCTTTGTAAATCCCTCTACCAGATCGGGTTTACTCGAATCAACATATACCATTCTGGGGGAGACGCTCACGTTTTTAAAACCAGTCCGATTCAACAGCGGGTAGATTTCTCTACCTATGAGGGAATTACCTCCCAAAAGTTCCTGGATATCGATAAGGCACTTTATTGCTTGCATAGCTTCATTGCTCCTGGGGTAGAAATAGCTTGAACCGTGATCTCCCTCTATGACAGTTATCGTGCCCTCTTTTTTGAGTACTCTTTTCACCGACAATAAGGCATCAAGAGGGTTCTTAAGGTGTTCAAGTACAAAGCATATGAAAATGTGGTCAAAAGTCTCGTCTTCATAGGGCAGAGCGAAGATATTAGCTACCTGAAAATTAACATTCTCCACCCCTTCTTTTTTAGCCAATTGTTTCGCTATCTCGACTGATTCGCCTGAAATATCAATTGATGTGATGCTGGCTTCTGGACTGTTTTTGCTCAGTATTACCGTCTGTGCGCCCACACCGCAACCGGCCTCAAGCACTCTGCTTCCCGGAGGATATATGGTATCATAATGTAGTAACGCAGTGAGTGTATTTGCCTGATCATGGAGTCGAAAATTTTCTCTATTTGAATATCCGTGTACGTAATCCATCTTATCAACCGAAGTCCATAATAACTGCTTTTCTGCTGCTAATCTTTCCTTTGACGTACTTATATATATAGGAGTTTAGTGCTAAACAAGTCTTACTATATACTGCTATTATAACTGCTCTATTTCTCTAAATATTTTGGATTTTTACCAAATGTGAAAACATATTAGAAAGATATGGTCAAATTTAAAAATATATAACATTCGTTTGCATTCATTCTCTTCGAAATGGAGATGGAACCCAAAATTAAACGGAGGAAGAAATATAGCAAACAAATCTACGGATGTATGCCCCTATCAGAAAGCCTGGACCCTCGACAACTGGGTTCGCAGATTTTTGCAAAACCCTTACAAAATCGTTGGCAAATATATCAAAGAAGGTCAGGTTGTTATGGATCTGGGATGCTGCCTGGGTTTCTTTTCTCTGGCAATGGCAGAGCTGGTGGGTGAAAAAGGAAAGGTCATTTCTGTGGATATTCAGATGAGATGCTTCAGATGTTAAAGCATAAAAGTGAGCGTGAAGGGCTTAGTTCGCGTATCATTCTTCATAAAGCCCACCTGAAAACTTAGGCATCTCCGAAATGGTGGATTTTGCTCTGGCTTTTTATATGGTCCATGAAGTACAGGATAAAAAGAGTTTTTTAAGTGAGGTTGCTTCCCATCTTAAACCTGATAGCAGGTTTTTGATTGTTGAACCTAAATTCCATGTCTCAAAGCCCAGTTTTGAAAGCACTCTGGAAATTGCTCGATCCGTAGGTCTGGAACAGGTCTATGAACCTAAGTTTTCCCTCGAGATTAATATATTAATAATCCGCAATATTCATATTTTGTGACGACTCTCTGAATATTCAATGTATGATTATTACTTATTTGTTACAGTCGATTTTTGAGGGGGGACACAGTGATTAAAAATGTTGAATATAGAATCTTTCTAATTTTTCTTTTTTTAGTTCTGTTTTTACAGATATCAAATGTGGCAGATGCAGAAGAACCTGCGGAACAATGGAACAGGTCTTTTGGTGGAAATGGTGAAGATAGTGCCTGGTGTATTCAACAGACTTCAGATGGTGGGTATGTAGTAGCAGGCACAACGGCTTCATACGGCAAAGGTACAGAAGGTTATCCGGATGCCTGGCTTATTAAGGTTGATAAAAGTGGGAATATACAGTGGAATAAAACTTACGGGGGAACTTATTTTGATGAAGGGTACTTCACCCGACAAACTTCAGACGGCAGTTATGTATTATCAGGTTACACATATCCTTCTGGTTATGCTGAACCCTGGCTGATCAAGACAGACAAAAAAGGAAACGAGATGTGGAATAAAGTATCTGATAATATTACTCATTGGGATTATCTTCAGTATAGGGCTGAACGTACTTCTGATGGCGGATACGTAATTGGTGATACAGTTGAGCATGAGATCGGAGAGCTTGATGATCTGGTTCTGGTCGATTATGATATTATAATAACCAAGTATGACATGAGTGGCAATCAGCAGTGGAACAATGCCTTTGGCAAAAATCATAGTCTTGAAATATTGAACTTTCTATTAGATCCTGTTAAGCAGACTTCTGATGGTGGATATGTAATTGCCAGCACTACTATTCCAAATCAATCAAGTAACTATGATATCTGGCTTATAAAGACTGATGAGTATGGTCAAGAGCAGTGGAATAAGACCTTTGGCGGACCTATGGATGACTCTGCTTTTTCTATCTCACTGACTTCAGATAATGGTTATGTGTTGGCCGGAATGTATGATGATTCGTGGGCCTTTGAGACTGATGATAACGCGTTCATGATGAAAACAGACAGTGAAGGTAATCAGGAATGGACAAAAGAATTCAGAAACTGCACGTTATATTCCGTTCAACAGACTTCAGATGGTGGATATGTAGCTGCGGGCGTTAAAAACAGGAACGCATGGTTAGTTAAGTTGACGGGCGATGAAAAAGATGCTAAGTATGAAACTGGAAAAAATATCGAATCTGAGAATTGCGAAGATACTGAATCTGAGAATGGCAAGGATACTGAATCGGAAAATGAAAACAATATTGAGTCTGGTAATACATTAGACAGCTTCTCTGCCCAGGTAAGACATTACATTTGCGATATATTCAGGGGAATATTCCAGTGGAACTACTATACTTAAGTAGGAACTTTTCTTGAGAAAGTTACATTCATGCTTTTGGTGCAGTGTTGCAAGCTTCAAATCTTTTACAATCCCTGGGGCACTCTGCATGCTCTCCTTTTTCTATTATTCCAAACAAATTTTGGAGTATTTCGATCCATCGAGAGCGGACCTCTTTCCAATCAACGCCAAGAAGGATAAGAACTCGCATTCCATTAAACAATGATACAAGAGTGATTGCAAGGGTACGCGGATCGGTTTCGGATGGGATAAGGCCTTTCTGCTGTTGTTCTTCAATTTCATGAGTTGGCTGGTCAAGACCATGCTTCATGCCTTCGATTGATCTTTTCTGGACCTCAGGTTTGTGTACTGTCATCCCCAGAATTTCAAAATATAATGCATGTATTTTAATATCAGGTGACATTATCTGATCGAAAATTTCTATCCACGCATCAACCGGGCAGATGTCAGAATTACAGACTGTTTTTATATCACAGTATTGTGTCTGCAGATAATTTGCACTTTCTATGACCAATTCATCCTTATTTTTAAAGTATCGATAGAGGGCGGGTTTGCTGACATTAAGTCTACTGGCAATGTCTTCCATTGTAGTGTTACAGTATCCTTTCTCATACATTACCTCCAGTCCTGCTTCAACAATTCTCTTTTTTGCTTCTTCTCTGTACTCTGGAAGCATCTTTGACAAACAATCACCCTTTCACATTTTGGTGTCAATTTATATATAATTGACCAATAAAATATTAAAGTTACTAATAAGTAACTTTAATTACTAATAAGTAACTTTAATTATTGTGGAGTATTATTGATATCGTAAATCCCTGTCAGCTATGAAGGAAAAAATTAAAAGTTGAATAAAATAGGGATAACCAAGATTAGGAGAAGAAAAAATAAACATATGTAAGAGGCTTGATTTTTCATGGAAAAACCGGACAATACCGAAAACAGAATTCTTGAGGCTAGCGGAAAAAGAAAAGGATCAAGCATTACAGCTGAGAACATAGCGTTCGTCAGAGCCCTTGAGTCGCTCAAGCCAGAGGGCGAACGCATCTGTTATGACCCATTTGCCGTCCGCTTTCTTAGTCAGCAATATTTGACGTTTTTAGAAATGGCAACTCGTGACCCCTCTAAAACTCCATTCCCCGGATTACACAACTCACTTTCAGCAAGAGTCAGATATTTTGATGATTTCGTAAAAAAGTTTATTGATGAAGGGCTTGAACAGCTTGTCATTCTGGGTGCAGGGTACGATACTCGGGCATACAGAATCGAAGGACTCAGGGGTAAGGTTAAGGTTTTTGAGGTTGACCATCCTGAAACTCAAAGCGTGAAAATCGAAAAAATCAAAGATATCTTCGGTTCACTCCCGGACCACGTCGAGTATGTTTCGGTTGATTTTGAGAGCGAAGATTTCAGTCATCGGCTGCTAGAACATGGATACGAAAGATCGCATAAGACCGTCTTTATCATGGAAGGGCTCATCTACTACCTTCCGCCAAAAACCGTGGATGAGATTCTGTGCTTCATTGCAAAAAATTCGGGCTTTGGGAGTGCAATCGTCTTCGATTATGTCTATGAATCCAGTATTGATAGAACAAACGGAATATGCGGCGTGCAGTGTACGGCATGCGACCAGATTGCACTAATGGATGCTAAAAAAGGCATGGCACAACAGGGAGAACCTTATAAGTTCGGCGTCAAGGACGGGATGTTAGAAACATTCATTGTTCAGAGCGGTTTTTCTCAAGTTTGCAATGTGACCACTGAGGATTATAAAAAGATCTATTTTCAGGGAATTAATGAAAAACGGCCAGTATGTTACCTGTCACACTTCGCCCATGCGATAGTAGAATAAAATCTTATCGGCTGTTTCCTAGGTTATTGTAAATGTTTCCAATACTATTGTAAACAATAAGAAAATGAGGTCTGTAGGAGCTGAACTATGAAAAACACTATCGATGTAGAAAATGATTCAATCATTGCATTCACTGGTGGCCGGATATTCACCATGGATTCTAAACAAAAACATGTAGAGACTGTAGTCATCAATGGAGGCTGCATTGCCGCCGTTGGTGATAAGGGTATACTGAAATCTTTTCCCAATGCAAAAATTCACGACCTGAAAGGTCGGGTTCTACTTCCTGCTTTCATTGATTCACATAATCACCTATCTTCATTCGGTTGTTTTTTTCCTACCTGGGCGAATCTGATAGGCTTGACTGAAAAGGAATCCGTACTGGAGGAAATTCAACTGCAGGCCCGAAAAAAACCGGGAAAAGGATGGATTGTCGGCTTCGGTTGGTTCGATGCCAAGATTGGCGGGTTCGACCTGACGAAAAACGATCTGGATGAGATTAGCTCCGACAGGCCGGTTCTTCTTATCCAGGCTACCTTCCATCAGAGTGTAGTAAACAGCCGGGCGCTGGAACTTGTGGGCATCACCCGCTCAACTCCGGATCCTCGTTGCGGAATTATTCTCCGGGAAAGTGACGGAATGCCAACAGGCGTGCTTGTGGAATGTGCACAGGTTCCTGTGTTTCGACTAGTAATGGAAGCGGACACGGGAACACTTGCGAACCTCATAGAGGCGCATGCTAAAGAGCTTCTCAAATTCGGTATCACTGCTGTCCACGACCCCGGCGTCACACCGGCTGCTGAGGCGGCATATCAAAAGCTTCACGATGAAGGACGGCTTCCGGTATCGGTACTTATGATGCCACATGGAGAGACCGTTCTGGACAATCAGCTGGGTTATAGGCTTCATGGGCCGGTCACCGGAGTGGGGGATGAAAGGCTGCGTGTAGGTCCTGTCAAATTATTCGCTGACGGTGCAACAGCAGAAACAGTAGCCTTTTCTCTTAAAATCGGAGGGCAGACTATAAACAGCGGTAACTACCGGGATGACTTTGAGGAAATGCTCTTTGCAGCGACAGAAAAGGGATTCCGGGTATGTGTCCATTCTTTTGGGAATGCAACAACCGATGCGGTGCTTACGGCATTTGAAAATGCTGTTACTCGAGCCCCGGCTGGATTTGAAATGCGCCCACGCCTTGAACATGTAACCCTCATAAGTACATCTCAGATCAAACGCCTTGCTGCCATGGGCGGATGTGCATGTATCCAACCTCAGTTTCTGTCCAGGGCGCAAAATACAAAACAGGTTGTGTTAGATGATGGAAAGTGGTATGCCTATGGTGATCTTGTGAAGGGAGGAGTGACTGTGGCCTCAGGTAGTGACAATCCCGGAGGATTTATGGATGCTCGCGACCCGATTAAGGGTTCTGTGATGGGATCAACTATGAGCGATGGAGCAGGCAATGTCATCTTTCCAGATCAAGTGCTTCCTTTTGAGCAGTGGCTCTGGATGTATACTGCAGGGGGCGCTTACGCCGGTGGACAGGAAAAAGAGCGTGGTATGCTGAAAAAAGGTATGGTTGCGGATCTTGTAGTCCTTGAAGGTAATCTTGATCCTGAAAACCCTCCTGTTGTTTCTGAAACCTGGGTAGCAGGAAAGAAGGTATATGACCATAGAGTCTAACTGGGAATTTGAAGTTTTGAAAATTATAAATATGAGTGAAAATGCAAAAAATTGAAAAAATATGGATGCGTGTTATTTGGAGAATAAGTTCTTTTGTTCACCAACATTTTTAAGAGGCTTTTAATGAATGAAAACCAAATTTTTGTAATTGAAGCTTGAATGCCATAGCTTGAATGCCATATTAGTGTGATCAAAGTTAATAATTTTGGTTAGTCCCAACTTTTCTAACTCCCAAAATAGATATCGGTACTTTTGTGTCAATTTGCTTTACAAAAAGATCACTTTGTTATACAAAAATGGCTATGCTAGTTGATGCTTGTTTTCTATTACTAAAGCGTTTTCCACTAAAGCGTTTTTCTGCTGTTTTCTATTACTAAAGTGTCTTTTTCTGCTGTTTTCTATTACTAAAGTGTCCTTTTCCTGTTTTATCCCATTACTAAAGCGCCCTTAAATAATAATTTCTTAATTAATGTATCTATTTTATATTAATATCTACATGAAAAAAGCATATATAGTAATACGCACAATAAATAATGTAACAATTAGATCTAAATTAAACTGTATGGTGGGTAATATGATAGAAACGGAACTTATGAGGATAGGTGTCTCTCTTCCAGATACTCTTCTGAATAAATTCGATGAAATCGTTGAGAAAAGAGGTTATTCTTCCCGCTCAGAAGGCATGAGGGATGCTATCAGGAGTTATATTTACCATTATGAATGGATAAACGACGTTAAAGGCTATCGTGTAGGAACAATTGCGATTATTTATGAAAACACGAAAAAAGACCTTTCAAATGTTTTAACAAATATCCAGCACAATTATTCTCACCTGATAAGATCTTCAGTGCATGTTTACCTTGATCGTGAAAATTGTTTTGAACTAATTTTTCTCAATGGAAAAGGTGAAGATATTGCAGAACTTGCTGAATCCATAATAGCCTTGAAAGGAGTCAAATTCTCAAAACTTACAACTATATCGTTAAATAAATAATGCACTTATAAGTATATTCTGAGAAGTATATTCTGAGCTCATCCCAAAACCAGCTTTATACTAAAAACTGATAAGAATTTAAGAACTATTCCCGTGATTAGAAACTCATTGATTATTCTTAATTCCATATTCGGAGAAGCAGTTTTGAGTTATGGAATAGACTCTCTTATAAACAAGTATATCCTTCCTTTTAAGAAGCACCGGCCGGGATGAGTTTTAAACTATTGAATACTGAGTAAAATAGAGAATTTTGAACTCTAATTTGAACGCGAAAACACCTAAAATTCCTCACCTGCTGCACATACAGGTAATGAATTCAGGAGTTATGCGTTCAATCACAGATTTAGGAGGCTTTTCTATTTTTGTCTGTTCGCTTAGACATAGATACATACGATGAACTGTTATTTAACACTTTTCATCACATTTGTCATATTTGATATTATTATATTGAAAACTTGTATTACTAATATTAGGTCAATATTCAGGAAAAAACACCTTAACTTTTACAGTACCTGAAAAATATGAAGTTAATAACCTTAAGTTTGACAGTATCAACTAATTGATACTGGGGATCTCCTCTCTTTTTTGGTCCAATTGAGCTTTGATAAGTCTTTTAAATTTATACAAATTTATTACATATTCTATGTAATTCCATTTTTTTACTACATAGGAGTTACGCAGTTGGCTCCTAGCATATCGTTTTTTCCAAACTTTCAAATATATAAATTAATTTACTGTGTATATGGGGTTATTTAAATATGCTGTCACTGCCACTCTTCTAATTTTCATAGCACTTTCAAACCAGGATATTCCACTTTTGATTCTTTGTAATTCCAGTCTAAAAAAAGCTCTGAATGAGAACATTATATGTGCTCTTTGTGCCTCTTCCTTTCTTGCCTGACATTTTTCCACACCACAAAACTGCTTTATCCCTCTATGATATTCCTCAATTTTCCATGACTTCTTTGCCAGATCCTCACGTTCTGGTTCCTCCATCTCCTGCATATCTGTAACCCAGTGTTGCGTGTCTCCATCTTTTGAAACTATCCTAAACACCTTTACAAATCCATATGCTTTGAGGTGAACCACACGTCCTTTTGGAGGAATATCTACTGTTTCAAGTGGCACATTTCCGTTGTTATCAGGATTTACCAACCGATTATTTTTTAACCTTGTAAGGAAATGCCATTCTTTCTGTCTAATGGCTTTGAGGTTTTTCACACTTGCATACCATGTATCAAATAAAACAAATTCTGGCTTAAAACCACGTTCTTCGGCCTTGTCAAGCATATCACGGAAATGGTCATTCTTTGTTTTGTCGTCTACATCGATGTTATAAATTCGAAAATCGATAGGTATAACGGTTTTACCGTCAGTCCAAACTAAGGAAACAAGACCTATCCCCTTTACAGTACGATGATGTTTTCCACTCCACATACGACGAACAAAAGCAATTTCTTCTGCGTATGGTTTATCTAACGTTGAATCATCAACAATTAGGTATCCTCCCTTAAGCTTGACATAACTTTTTACTTCCTCCCATAGTGCTTCCGTGTCTGGAGGTTGCCTTTGAAGACAACGAGTAAAAGCATCATGAGAAGGAGCATTAGCTATGTCTGGATAACATCTAGCAGCTTCAGTACAGCTAAAAACGTTAGAAGCCGCAATGAGAAAATTAATGTAGTCAATGTCGGTACACTTAGGTGGATTTATGTCCATAACTCCGTACGTTTTTAGAGAAACACTAAACAATAATTATATTTTTAATGATATGAAGCTTTCGGCATTTCAACTGCGTAAGTCCTACTACAATCAAGCCTGGAGTGGTGGCGCGAACATAACTCGTTGCTTGCAGCGGGGTGCGCCAGCGCAACTTTGATATTTCAACGAGTCAAGTTAGTAGTTATAGAGGAACATTTTTCAATATTCGAAGAAATATAAATTTAAAAAAATAACTTTAGCAATTTAGTATGAAATTGTTGATTAAATAGTCCAATTATAAAATATTAAGTCAAATATAGCCATTTAAACGTGGTACAAAAGCTACCCACATCCATGGCTCATCATCTTCATAATCTTTCATTTTAGAAACTATTTTTTTTGAATTATTACCCATAGTTCATCCATTTCTATCTTGGGTACATCCTTTGTGTCTTATAACCTACTTCTAAAATAATATTGGACTTTAAATAATGTTTAATTGATGATTTTTTGAGCTTAAAGAAGGTTAATGCTTAATTTTTCAATCTTCTCAATAATTAAAACTTAAAATTTTTTAAACAGACTGCAGATAATTTTTTTCATATGTACTGGCCACAAGATTAAAATACAACAAATTAGTTGATAATATCAATAGTTAGGAATTTAACTATTGATATTGTCCACATTTTTAGTTAAATATCAGATCTTGGAGGCTAAATATCCATTTAGAACTGAAATTGATGTGGATTTTAGATAAAAAAATTTTATTTCCATCTAAAACCAGACGTAGAGGAGCTAGTGGTAAAAAATATGAGATGAAACAACGCTGAAGAAGGCATTTCTCCTTAAGATGAAAAGGGATGTTCTTGAGAGCATAATTTTTGAACAGCGTTTCCAAAAAAAAGTTATGAGTAAGTTCAGGGAACTGAACAAGAATCAGCCCAAGGTGATCAAAATCATAGGCATGGAAGGTAAGATTACGCCCTCAACCATTGGAAATTACACCGGTATGGATAAAGAAGCAGCCTAACCCGAATGATTGATGATCTGGAGAAGAATGGGATTGATCTGGAGAAGAAAGGGATAGTTTTTCGGGAAAATGATCCTGAAGACCAAAGAAAAGTGCTTATCTCCCTGACAGATAAGGGACTTGAGCGTTGCGATTATTTTGATGAAGTCATCAATGAAACCCTTAGTTTAATAGATCAGTATGATACCGAGGATTATTTACACAGCTTCGAGACGATGGTGATGATTTTAAGAAAGACTATGCATCGATGGATTTGAATCAGCACAGAGCCCTTTGAAGCAATCGCTATTTGTAGGCTCATATGTACTTTACAACTATCTCCAAAAAAGTAATGAGAGGAATTTGCTATTAAAAATGTTTTTGAAAAACTTGGAGTATTTATCCATAACAACCGCATGACCATACTTCTGATTTTTTTTCTTCTCATCTTGATATCAATGCAGGGTGCACAGAAAATTACTATGGAATCAGGAACGGAAACCTTTGTAAGCAAAGATTCGAAACTGTATCAGGATTATGATCACCTTTACTCAAACATATTTGGAACCAACTCCATTATAGTGATGGTAGAGGGAAACGATGTAAAGTCTGTGGATATAATGAAAGCTGTAGATCGGCTTGAACACCAGCTAGAGTCAACAGAAGGGATTGTTGGGATTACAAGTCCGGCTTCTATTATAAAGGAAATGAATTACCAGAATACAGGGAGGTCCCATGTTCCAGATACCGATGCAGAGATCAAGGAAATTATTGATGGAAATCCGGCTACATTCGGAACATTAATTCCTGATCATACACATATGTTGATCTATATAACGATGGCCGGGTCCACCACAGATAATAAGCAAAAAGAAATAATAACGGAAACCGAAGAAGCTGTCAAATTTTCTGACTTCCCTCCGTCTTACAATCTCATAGTAACAGGCGATCCAGCCTACAAGATTGAAATGAGTGAGGCGATGAGCACCGGTATGGGATCATTGCTGGGACTTGCTGCCGTTTTTATGGTAATTGTATTAAGTCTTGTTTTCAGGCATGTTCGCTGGTGCCTCCTTCCTTTACCAGTGGTTCTACTGGGCATTGTTTATACTTTTGGAGCTATGGGCTTTCTGGGAATTCCCCTATCAATGGTTTCCATGTCCGCTTTCCCGGTACTGATAGGGCTTGGTATTGATTATGCTATTCAGTTCCATAACAGAATTGAAGAAGAGCTACATAAAGACGGAAACAAGTCAAAGGCCATTATATCAACAATAAAACACACAGGACCTGCTGTACTCATAGCTCTTACCATGACTGCTCTTGGATTTTTTTCCCTGTTTACATCCACAGTTCCAATGATAAAGGATTTTGGGAAACTTCTCACGATCGGCATAGTAATGTGTTACTTAGCAGCCATGTTTGTCGGGGTAGTCACAGTTTATATTTTTGATGATCTCTCAAAAAAATTTCAGTCGAAAAAAGGAAAAAAAGAACCAAAACCAACAGAATCAGATGCAGACCATGTTTCTTCCGGAAAGCCAAAAAACAATCTGGTAAAACACCTTCTTGAAAAGATTAATAATTTTTCAATAAAGAATAATTTAGTGGTACTCGGGATAGCAACTTTGCTCTGTATCGGAGGTATATATGCCGATGAGTCAGTGGGTGCCCAGACGGACACAACATCTTTTGCTCCCCAGGATCTGCCAGCCCTTATGGACCTGAACCATATGAAAGATATTACGGGGGGAACTGATACACTTAACCTCATAATAAAAGTAAAGGATACTGCTGATCCTGAAGTTCTGGAGTGGATTGACAGGTTCAGCGAACATGAAACTCAAAGGCAGCATATTGAAAGCACTTCAAGCATCGTGCCTCTTATAAAAGAGTATAATGGAGGTACAATCCCGGGAACCAGAGACGAAATAGAGGCAATATACGATAAAATTCCAGAATCCCAAATGGACCGATACGTGTACGGCAAAAACATGCTTCTCTTAAATTTAAACATTGGAAATGCCGTGGCCGATATAAAGACTACAGGGATTGAAGAGTTAACCGGCATAATAGAGAAGGATATACAGTGGATGCAGGTTCCTCCAGGCGTCACAGTTACGATCACAGGTAACCCGGTAGTTTACATTGAAGTTCTGGGCGCGCTTACAGACGGAAGAATTCTAATGACCTACCTTGGGCTGTTCCTTGTTCTGGGAGGACTTCTGGTAGTTTACAGAGACTGGCTAAAAGCTCTCGCTGCCATTATTCCAATGTTTATAGTGACTGGCTGGTCAGGGCTGGTAATGAAGTTTCTTGGAATTCTATACACCCCTATGACTGCAACTATGGGGGCACTGATCATTGGAATAGGTTGTGAATACTCAGTCCTCATGATGGAAAGATATTTTGAAGAAAAGGATCACGGAGCTGATCCTCTGCAAGCTATATACAGGACGAGTGAAAACATCGGTGCCGCACTCCTCGCCTCAGGATCGACGGTTATTGGTGGGTTTGCAGCTCTGACGATATCGCCTTTTCCTTTAATAGGTGACTTTGGAACAGTGACAGTTATCGATATCGTACTTGTTCTTATTGCAACCTTCATGGTATTTCCGCCTTTTATTGTATTAATGGATACCTGGAGGGAAAAGAGGAAAGGAATACAGGCTCCACAAGCAAAAGCAAATAATGTCAAGGGGGCCGATACCCAATGAAGAAACCCCAAAAAAATAGGCTACAGAAGACAATTAACACATTCTTTGGAGTTGCAATTCTTCTTTCAGTTCTCTCAGTAACTGCATTCCCAGCCCTCGGGGAGGAGGATGAAACCAACTTCATCGCTCTAGATCATGGATATACTGTAGATTACTACAAGAGTTACGGGGCGCCAGTAATACAGGCGTCAATTACAGGAGATCCCGAGTTTGAAAGAGGGGAAACTGCAGATCTGCAGATAAAAATCGCAAATACTGGAGTCATATCAGGTTTTCAAAGGCTGAATGCAAACCAGAAAAGAATAAACGACTCCACTGAGGAAACAATTGCACTTGCGGAGTTGGAAGAAGAAAAAGGAGCCACTACTGCAAAAGATATCGAGGCTACCCTTCAATCGGAAACAAAATACGTTGAAGTAGAGTCCACAGCCAGTCTCCAGAGCGTTGAAGAACTTGAAACCGGAAATACAGCAACCCTTAGCTACATCATCAAAATAGATAGCGATGCACCCGCCGGGAATTATGAACTTCTCCTGCCAGTGACCTATCAATATCCGGCAAATATCAAAACTGTAACTGCAGATGCAATAAATCTAGGGCTTACGGGTGTAGAGTTTGCAAGAGAGTACAAAACAAAGACCGAAACTCTCAGAATACCGATCTCTATAAAAGACGACCCTAAATTCGAAGTAACTAAGGTTTCAGGAAACCTTGTTCAGGGTGAAACTAAGGTTATCGAGGTCACTTATAAAAATACGAGAGAAACCGTAGCAAAAGATGCTTTAGCCCGAATTATTGTTATGAGCCCTCTGAGCACAGAGAAATCCATAGTAAGAATAGGAGATATAGGCCCCGGCAAAGAAAAGACTGCCAGTTTCGAAATTTCGGCAGATAAGGATGCAATTGTAAAAAAATACGGGATTAATAGTGAGATAAAATACGTTGAAGAAGATGGAGACACTACTTTATCAGAAGGTATGAAAGTGAACGTACCTCTTGAAGCTACAGAACAAAAATTTAGCATCACAGGAATAGCAATTTTACTGATTATAGTTATCGCTCTTTACCAGATAGTAAGCGTACACCGGAAAAGAAACCAGAATGATGAGAATGTATCAGGTGATGAAAATGAATAAAAATGGATTATTTATTACTGTCATAACCCTTCTGATCCTTTGCTCTGCAGTCCTGCCAGCAGAAGCAGCCTTACCCGAAAATTTTGATATTAGTAAAAATTACTACTCAGTATATGGAGGGCCTGACCTTAATGCAACACTTGTTGGAGACAACCAATTCTCCAGAGGAGATACTGCAACTCTTAATATAAATATGATGAACAAGGGTGAAATTTCCGGCTTTAAATCTGAAAAAGATGCAGATATTGGAAATTATGCAGATGAAATGCTTCAGCAGTCAGAGATGCAGTATGAAGCACAGGCTACGATGGCAGTAGGCATTCTTGCAACCCTTAAATCTGATAATCCTAACATTAAAGTTAAGTCTGGATCCCAGGAAGCTGGAACTCTCATGCAGGGAAAAGAGAGTGCAAGTCCCACAAAGTTTACAATTGAGATTAATAAAGACACTCCTGCAGGTATATATCCCCTGAACCTCAACCTTTCGTATCAGTACCAGAATAATGTCCAGGTAGGTGGAGACGATTTTGACAGCGTTACAGGCCTTGTGACAAATAAGGAAGTAGGTCTCTGGTATGAAAATAAGACTCAGACGCAGACTATAAACATCGAAGTCAAGAAGGAACCTTACTTTGAAGTTACAAACGTAACAGGTGACCTTTACCCCGATGAAGGTGGGATGCTTTACGTTACATATAAAAATACAGGAGAAGAAACTGCAAAAGATGCAACCGTTAGAGTTAGTGCAGCTGATCCATTCAGTACCACTGATGACCAGGCTTACCTTGGAACTCTGAAACCAAGTGACAGTGAAGTTGCTGTTTTTGATATGGATGTAGATGACACTGCTACTCCCAAGCCATACTCTATAAGCAGCGAGATTTTTTATGAAGACACTGATGGACATGACCAGACCTCAGATACTATCAAGGTCAATACCGAAGTTCTGGAGGCAAAACAGTCTCTTCCGGGATTCGAGCTTGGGACAGGCATTACAATGGCTTTAGCTGCCTGTTTTATCATGTTCAGAAGAAAGAAACAGGATTGAAGCAGAAAGGTAAAGAATAGTAAAGTATGCACGTAGCCATTTTAAAGGCTACAAACTTATTTTTAAATAACTATTCTAATTTTTTCTAATAATATTTTATGTATAAAGCAAATGGGGAATAACGTATGGAGAGAGATTTTTACCGAAATATATTGATTGCAACGGACGGATCTGAGAATACACAGAGAGCCATTTCTTACGGAATCGAGATTGCAAAACTCAGCGGAGCGGCTGTCTATGCTCTTTATGTTGTAAATACGTCTCCCATAATTTCCGAGTATTGGACTATTGGTAAAAAAAACGTATATGAAATAATTAGAAGTGAAGGGGAGAAAGCAGTATTCGAGGTTAAGAAGATCGGAGAGGCATCAGGGGTGGAGGTAAGAGAGGTTGTTTTAGATGGTTATCCGAGTAATGCAATTATAGATTTTGCCGAGAATAATAATATTGATTTGATAGTGATGGGTACACTCGGAAAAACAGGACTTGATAAGCTTCTAATCGGAAGTGTTGCAGAGAAAGTAGTAAGAGGTTCAAAAGTACCAGTTATGGTTGTCCGGGGATAAGTAGATGGAACTTTTTATCAAAGGAAATCTTTGGGAAAAGAAACAAATTAAGGGTTTAGAGGCAAAGGTGCAAGTTGGGTATTAAAGCAGACAGACTTGGGTATTAAAGCAGACAGCTTACTAGCGTCGAGTCAAACATAAAATGTCGTATAAAATCGATTGCAATTATTCGGGATCATTGAATCCTTGATGATTGACTCGACACTAGTGCTTAGATTCAAAAATCGATTTCTGACTTATTTGAAAAAATTCGCGATCGTTGGATCTATTCAAAAGTCAAGTTTTATGAACTTATTTTAGAATCGCAGTACCGGTGCATTGAACCTGTTTGAAAACAGATTTATTAAAAAGGGGAAAATAATGGGGAGAAAGCAATGGACAAAAGATTCAAATTTTTGGGCGAATGATCTACAAATGTTTCGCATTCTTTATTTTTTAGATATATTTCAGGTAGTTTACAGTCCTTCCTTTAATTATCTAATCATAAATTAAATCCCTGCATAATGCGGGCGGTATGTGGATTAGTGCCAATTATAAAAACGACAAAATATCCCAAAACTGAGATATAAAATATCCAAAAGTCTTGCATCGGTATATCATATTGTACAAAACTGGAGTGAACCCTCATTATATACCGAAGATGTAATCTTACTGGACATCCTTTGTTTGTATCCGCAGTTACACGTTTAACATCCTGGAGGAAGCATGTCAGATACTAATGAGAGGAGAGAAATGGGGCGATTGATACTTGAAAGGGAAGTACTTTTTAACAAATTGGTTGAAAGAAAATACTCTGAAATGATATCCAAAGTCAGATTGAGCGGACCCGAAAAGCTGGGCAGACAACAGTCTAATGCTATTCTGATAATCGGCACGATGGGGGAAATGATTCCTTCATATCTTGGTCTGTGTATGAATATGGATAGGAGTAGCCTTTCAAGAATGATATATTCCATGGAAAAAAAAGGAATTGTCTATAGAAAGACGGATGTTGAAGACAGAAGAAAAGTCATGATATATTTAACCGAAAAAGGAGAAGAGTACTATGAAATTCTTAAGGAGAAAGTGGAAGAGACGCAAGCTTCTACAACGGATCTTCTTGACGAACAGGATCTCAAAGAATATAAAGCCTGCATAAAAAAAGAGATAAGTATTCTGAAGAAAATCGATTCCAAACTGAATACAAAAGAATGAATCTTGTAAAAATATATCTAAAAAAATAGAAGATGTTTTTATAAATAATCTGTAAAATATAAGAGAAATGCTCGCAGGGACTTTTGAGTCCAGAGCTGTAAGCACTCTTATGCAGACACTATTAATATAGCCCTGCCTGATACGCGATATTAAACAAATTTGGTATAAGCATTAGATATGCGAGGGGTGGGATTCGAACCCACGAAATCCTTCGATACCGGATCTTAAGTCCGGCGCCTTTGACCGGGCTGGGCAACCCTCGCGCTTTGAAAAAACGCAGTTTTTTTTGAGCCGCAAATATTCGCCATGCGAACATGCTTTAAATAAAGTTAAATTATTTAAAGTTTATTCTTTAGCTCATGGAAATTACATTTCTTGGCACTGGAGTTGCTATCCCTCAAAAAAATAGGGTACAGTCTGGAATTCTTGTAAGGCTAGAAGAAAAGCCATTGCTTATTGATTGCGGAAGCGGTGTATTGAACAGGTTTCCTGAGGCTGGGGTTTCCCACACTGAGGTGGACACAGTGTTGCTTTCGCACCTTCACCTTGACCACGTAGCTGACCTGCACCCTCTCATAAAGGCAAACTGGCTCCGCGGAAACACGAGTATGAAGGTCTACGGGCCTGAAGGGACCGAAGAATGGTTTTCAAAAGTGATTGACGCTTATGAATATCTTCAGGAAGAAGTGGATGTAGACGTTATTGAGATCACCCCCGGAAAAGAATTTACTCCCGAGGGATTCGACTGTGAGATCAGCTGCACGGCAGCCGCGCACAGCGTTCCGACGCTGGCCTACCGCGTGACTGGAGAGGACGGGGAATTCGTTTACTCCGCAGACACCGAGCCCTCCAGGGATGTAATGGACCTTGCAGCCGAGGCCGATCTCCTGATCCACGAGTGCTCGTTTCCATCGGACATGAAAGTCACAAACCATACCACTCCCAGCTCACTTGCCGACATCCTGGAGGAATATAATAACGAAATAGGAAGTATCTGCCTTACACATTTCTATCCGGAAATGCGGGGACACGAAAGAGAAGCAGTGCATCGTCTGAAGGAGTATTTTGAAGGAGAAGTGATTCTTGCCGAAGACCTCATGAAACTTGAATTATAATAAGCACGAAGTGAAATGTGAAGTATAGAATAATCTAGAGGTAAAGAGTGAAATTCCGACTGTAAACAAAGGCTATACTGTTAAAACGAGAGGCAATCCGAACAATAGCAAATCCTTCGGCAATCCTCAAATTTTACTCTTCATCCCTCTTGAAAAAAAGCTAAACTCAGAATTGTTATTCTTGACTTATATATTTCTGGATTTAATTCTCAAATCATTCAGCTGTATCCTGTCAGGTGATTATGCAGCCTTATAATTAAATATCAGAAAAACAGAATCACTCTCATACAGAGAAAAGCTCTGTAACACCGTCTGTATGCGTTTACTGTATATATTATCATGTAGAAATCCCAGCTGCGCAATCTATTGTATCTGAAATACAAGCAATCTATTGTATCTGAAATACAATCCTTACATCTATCATCTCCGAAACATCTTCGAAACACAAATTTATACTTTTATCACTGGTGATCATCATGGCAAGACTACTCTCAGAAATGGACATTGGCATTCTGAAAACCGTTGCCCCGGAGTGTGAGGGGTATCTCTGTTCAGGTTCAGGAATGGCTTATCGTTCCATACTCCCTCCACTGGCAAACCACTATGCAAAAGATGCTCAGGATTTCCTGCGGAGAATAAAACTACTATCTCGATATGACCTTGAATATCTTGTCAGGCTCATCTTATCAGGAGAAGAAAGCCTCGGCTGTGTACCATTCGAGTATATCGAGCTTTTCATAGAAAATGTCTCTGAAAGGCTGGGTGAGGAAATGGCGGTTCAGGTAAGGGATTCCTATAACAGTGCAGAATGCCCTGATTAAATTTCGTATTAATTTAAAAAATTTTTTATTAGTATAAAATAAAAATGTGAAAAAGAAGAACCTTGTAAGAAGGAAACTCTTAAAATATTAAAAATGTGAAAAAATAGAAGTATTGTAAAAAGGAAACATTCTCAATCTACGCAAACCTGCTCAAGCTCTCCCATATACCTGCTCAAACTCTCCCATATTTATCTTCAAGCCTTTCGATATCGTCTTCTCCGATGTAGTCTCCCTGTGCGATCTCAATGAAAACAAGGTTTTGACTGCCTATATTCTTAATTCGATGAATCTCATTTACCGGAAGATCGACCGAATCTCCAGGAATAACCCTTATTTTGTTCCCGTTTTTAATTACAAGACCCTCTCCACTGATTATGTACCAGTGCTCGCTTCTATGAAAATGGCGCTGGAGTGAGATTTCACCCTGAGGAATAACAGTAAGGCTTTTAACCTTATATCCAGGCCTCTGCCCGAGCACTTCATAAAAGCCCCAGGGCCTTTCTTCCTCACGTTTACATTTTTCGAGGATGGTCTCATACACTTTAATGTAATCATCTACCATCCTGTCAACCGAAAAACGTTTTTCTACGTTTTCCCTGCATTTTTTGCGGGATATGGAGCCAAGTTTTTGTACAGCCTCGGCAGCTTCCTCAATACTATTGACGAGATATCCAGTCTCTCCATCCCGGATAAGCTCAGGCATTGAACCCCTGTTCATTGCAATTACCGGTGTACCGCTGGCCATAGCTTCAACTACGCCAATCCCGAAAGCCTCTTCATAATTAATCATGTGCAGCAAAGCACAGGCATTTGACAGGAGTTCCTTCTTAAACTCAGGGTCGACATGCCCTTCGTAAATAATCTGTTCATTGTCCAGATAGGGCTGGACTTCTTTTTCAAAATAAGCCTGATCCGCAATGAAACCAGCAATTCTAAGTTTTCTGCCGGTTTTTTTTGCGACCTCTATTGCTTCCCTTACGCCTTTGTCTTTATGCAGGCGTGATAAAAAAAGTAGATAATCCTGCGGTTTTTCATTGAAATAAAAGCTTTCTATGTCAATTCCGTGACGAACCGTTGCTATATAGTCCAGATCACGGCATCGATAGGCATCACTTATGGATACGTAAAAAGTTCTATTATTGTACTTTTTATAGACAGGCAAAATTTTCCGTGAAGAAATGCCATGGATTGTTGTTACAACAGGCGTATCCACAAGCGCGCTGTAGGTTAGAGGAAGATAATCGAAATGATTATGGATTATATCGAATTCCTTTGCTCTCTCGAAAACTTCGGATATATGCAGGCCTTCATACACCTTTCTGATCATATCCTTATCTTCTTCATAAGGTCTCGGGCACACAGCATGAAGCTTCGCTGCAGTGTGAGAATCTGCTGTGGCAAACAGTGTAACGTCAATACCTCTTTTTACCAATCCTTCAGTTAACAAAGATACAATAGATTCCCAGGGACCATACTTTTTAGGTGGCGTGCTCCAGGCAATCGGAGACAACATTGCAATTCTTATATTAATACCCCCAAAATCACTCACATCCCCAAACTTAATTTTTATTTTTTAAATTTTTAACTTTCAGCCTTTATTTTTATTTTTTAAATTTTTAACTTTCAACCTTTAATTTGAGCTTTGCAGGTTAATTTTTAGTTTTTAAATTTAATTTTAATTCTTAACTTTAATTTTTATACACTTTATTTTCATTTTTATGTACTTTATCTCAATTTTGAATAGCCTCTCTTCGGATCAGTGGAACTTTCGATATCTTCTTCAAACCACCGGCAGTACTCATCAGGGCACTGCTTTTCCGGGCACTCGTGGATATATTTCAGAACATCGCGTACTTTTGCGGTAGCTAATGATACTGAGGTATCTGCACTCCCGTAATAAATACGAATTTCGTCCCCCGCAAGTACCCATCCGCAGGGGAAAACAACGTCATTAACGTCTCCACTGCGTTCGTACATTTCACGCGGTCCGAAAACCCAGCCTTCGGATCTGTGAAGCACTTTCCTAGGATCATCAGGATCAAGAAGGGCAAGTCCAAGCCGGTAACTTGCCTTAGCCGTTGTCTGGCGTACTCCGTGGTACATAATTAACCATCCGTCAGATACACGGATTGGTTGTGGGGACAGGCCTATTTTGTTTGCGTCCCACCATCCACCTTCTCTAGCATACAGAAGAACCTCATGCTCTCCCCAGTATTTCATATCTGGGGAAAAGGAAATCCAGATATTTGCTTTTGCGCCGCTTATTAAAGATACAGGCCTATGTAACATTGCCCACCTGCCTTTAAACCTTACAGGAAAAACCGCAGCATCTTTGTTTTCAGGAGGTAGGGTAGCTCCTATTCGATCAAAATTCCGAAAATCCTCGGTAAAAGCAAGTGCAGTTAAGGGGCCCGAATCCGAAAAAGCCGTATATGCCACAGCCCATTTTTCCATCTCATCTATATAAGTTATGCGTGGGTCTTCGATACCGTATATCTCTTCAGGGTAGCTTACAGGATCAGGAGCAAAGGTTGGTTCAGGATCAATTTCCCAGCCATAAATTCCATTTTTACTCCTTGCTATTGTAAAGTGAGAAAAGCCCCTGTGATCTTCGACCCTGACCAGTAACAGGGTAGTGCCATCAACTATAGCAGCCGCAGGATTAAAAACTGAATGGGCCCTATAAGGCCAATCGTCAACGGTTAATATAGGATTCCTATCGTATCTTACAAATAACTCCCCATGGTCTTTCCAGATCATATTATTCTTTCATCCCCCAAATCATATTATTTTCTCATCCCCAGATCATATTATTCTCTCATCCCCAGATCATATTATTCTCTCATCCCCCAGATCATATTATTTTCTCATTCCCCAGATCATATTATTCTTACTCTCCTGATCATGTTATTCTATCATTCCCAGATCATATTCTCTTACTTTCCATATCGTATGTCCTTTTACTTTCCTCTCACTCAACCTGATTTGCTGAAAAAAAGCTCCTTCTTTTCTGTAGGGTTCTGTTATCTACTTCATCGCTTACCCTAGCCTGCAATATCGTACTGAAAGCTTTATCCATATGCTTATTTAAAGAACTTAAAGCCATAAGGAAGCAAATTACGGATTCTGCACCCTGGTTACAATTCATACCATCGCGGTTGAGTCCATCGCAAACCGCGCCTGTTGAATAATCGTACATAACAGTTTGCAAACGATTTCTTCCAAGGAAGTATTCAAAAGCATATCTTGCAAGTTCCAGATATTTCCTATCATGTAAAATTTCATAAGCTGAAACATAAGCTTGAGTCAGATAACCTGCTTCGATTGGTTGCTGGTCAAAAATAGGCTTTTCCCCATTGTAAGAGTACCAGCCCTGGTTTCCAACCATGTCAAAAAAGTCACCTTTCCACTGAATCTCAGTAAGAAAATCCAGGGTTTCAAGGCCGATCTTACGATAAGTTCGATCTTTGGTGTAATTGTATGCCAGTAAAAGGGATTCGCTAAGTTTTGCATTACTATAGGTTACTGCAGGTTCGAACCAGTTCCAATCTTCTTTATGGTTAGCCTCATATAAGTCGACCAGAGAATTCGCGTGGCTGACAAATATGGATTCAAAGGTATCTTTACTTACAAGGGAGTCTAAAGACTTAACGGCGTCCCTGCGCGAATTAAATACCGATTCGAATTCATCGGTATCCACATCTGCTCTGAGCATTTCGTACAGGCCACACATGGTATAGGCTTTTGCCCTTGGATAGTTAAGCTTCTCCATCTCAGGCCTGGCTCTGCTCATAAGGGTATGAGCAAGCGTGCGTATATTTTTAGACAGGTAAGGGCAGCTTATCACATGCCCAAGCCCGTAGATAGCACGTCCTAGAGTATCCTCACTTCCCTTCTCATCCAGAAATTCCCTTTTATAGCTCATGAAGTTGTGGAAGTGCCCTGTGTCGGTCTGGGCATGTTCAAGAAAACTCAGATATGTGGTAATTAACTTCCAGAGCTCTTCAGCTTTCTTCTGGTTGTCTATTAACTGTGTCAGTGCAACAAGAGCTCGGCCTACGTCATCAGTACTGTACCCGTAATGACGAGCCGGTACACCAAGATTGGTATGCTGAATAATGCCCACGTCGTCGGTTAATAATTTCAAGTAATCAAGTTTGACTTCAGGTAGCTGGCTTGGAAGGAAATTAAACTTCTTCGAGGTGGAGTAGGCACTGTAATTCTTTAAAGCCCTGGTGAAAACCTTATTATATTGTTTACCTACGTTTTTCCATGTCATTTTTCGACCAAAATCATATGCCTTTTTGCGCATCTTATCACACTCTTCTGGATTTTCGATTAAATTCAAAAGAGATTTTCTTAAACCATCCGTGTCTCCGAAATCTACAAGCAGACCGCGATTGTCAGAAAGCACTTCATGGGCATACCAGTATGGAGTGGAAACTATTGCTTTTCCCATACCAATTGCATAGGTCAGAGCGCCGCTTACTATCTGCTCTCTGGAAAGGTAAGGAGATACGTAAATATCACTGGCGAGGATATAATTGCAGAGTTCTTCTTTCTCGACAAATTTGTCATGGAATATTACATTTTTTTCAAGTCCTAGTTCTGAGACCTTATTCTGGAGGTATTGCCTGTATGTTTCTCCAAAGTTCTTTTTAATTACAGGATGCGTAGCACCAAGTATGAGGTAAATGAGGTCAGGGTACTGGCTTACAACTTCAGGAAGAGCATCAAGCATACTTTCGATACCTTTATTCTGGCTTAACAGGCCGAAAGTTAAGACAAGTGGAGCTCCATTCAGGTTCAATATCTTTTTATACTTGCTGCAGTTATTAAAAGGGTAATCCGGTACTCCGTGAAAGACTAATTCTATTTTGTTCTCAGGAGCTTTATAAACATCTTTTAACATCTCGACTGCAGTCTGGCTCATTACAATCAGCTTTTCGGAATACCTGATGAGTTTTTCCGTGGATGCTCGATACTCAGGTTCAGGTTCCCGGATTACAGTATGCATTGTGCTTATCACAGGTTTGTTGATTCCTGAAAGAAGAGCAAAAATATAGTCTCCCGCACTTCCCCAGAAAAGTCCAAATTCGTGCTGCAGACATACAATATCAATATCAGATTGGTTTATATAATCCGCAGCCCGGTAGTAATCTTCTATTTTGTCTCTCTGTATTTGAAAAACGACTTCTTCAGGATAATTATAGGTCTCAGAGGGATCGTTCAAAGCAATTACTTCACAATAAACGTCATTATCTTCCACGGACACTGAATTTAAAAGATCAGATGTGAATGTGGCAATCCCACATTCTTTTGGAACATAGGTTCCTATAAATAATACTTTCAGTTTCTTATTCAATTAATACCCCCAAAACTCAAAGTAACTCAGTTACGTTTGCTTACCAGTTGTATAGTATTCCAGTTACATACCATATTCTCCGTGAAACCATATTATTTGCATCTAATCCGCATTATCTGCATCTAATCCGCACACTATGCATCACAAAATTTATTCGAGCTTGGATAAAGCTATATATATTTTTCTTAAATATATGACTACCATGAAAATATATAGCCAAAAATCCGTAAAATATAGCTGTATACCAGGCTCAGATAATCACTAATAATTCAGATGATTACTAAATAGCGATAGATTTATGATCCCCACCCAATCACTCACTTCGCTAAACTTCAACAAAGTAGGTAATAAAATACTGATTAGACCTAATTATTGTATTCGATGCTATTTAATATTATTTATAAATATAATTGCTTGTGTTAACAGAACAAGTTCAAAAGAAAATTATGGAATGATAGTGCCTGAAAAGCTATAAGATGGTTTTTTATTATCACTGGGCTTTTTCCTAATCAGCAGCAATTCAATATTGAATTTTAGCTTTTGTTCACTGTCTTTTCTGTCAGAATCTTTTTTCTTCACTCTATATAAAATTTCTTTATATGTATTGTTTTTTCTCCATACCAGCTTTATCCAAATCTGAATATATTTAAGTATTAATAGTGAAATATAAAACAAAAGCTATGGAATGGTTCGAGTTTTTGAGTAAGAAACCCAAGTTTTAGACTGGAGGATATGAAAGTTAAAAGGGTAAATACTTTTTAGAGTAGACTAACTGATGCATCACAGTTTATAATCGCAGCGAATAGATTTCTACCATACAAAATACAGCGAATAGATTTCTACCATACAAAAATTTCAAAGATATTCTTCTATGCTGTTCCTTCCAAAAAAGAAACTTGCTGTTCAGACAATGGTTTTTATAATAATATGAATATTTAATTTGCTTAAGAAGTTATGCTAAGAAAGCTGAAATATCTTTTTTAACTACTCAGACTTTTACATTTAAGGCAAATGCTTTTCAGTGTAGTGTATATAGAAATCAAGGTATAGAAGTCAAATTGTCTGGGATTAGGAAACAAGGAATTAAAGCCTGAAAAATTGATAAAGCAGGTGATTGTTTGAAAGTCGTCTTTGAAAACCATCGAGGCCCTGATATGGCAGGGAGAGAAGGGTTTTTAAAACTGATACGATATGAGCTGTTATCCCTCGCTGTAGGTGTCGGCCGGACTATCTCCAAAATTCTCGATATTTGTGCCTTCCCTGAGCTTATGGATCATTTATGGCAAATTGTCAAAATTAATACCCGGAAACTTACCGCAATAGAGGAAAAAGAAGCTCGAAGCATATTTGGAAACAGAATTGATTATCGGAAGGTGCACATCGACGAAGCTTCATTTCTCGCCTGGCTGGGGACAAAGCTGAAGAGGTGCTCAGGTATGGGGGTTGCAACCTTTCACACAATCAACTTCAATAGAAAACTTAACACAGCCGCAGGCAGCTCAGATATGAAATGGCTTATACATGAATTAACCCATGTCGCGCAGATGGAACATACAGGTTCGCAATATCTGGTTGAAGCATTTCATGCTCAGGCAAGTGCAGGGTATGCATACAGAGCTGGGGAAAAAAAGCATTTCCGTGAGTATAATCGCGAGCAGCAAGCTTGTATTGTTGCAGATTATTACATTGCACGCTGTTCAGGCAGCTCAACTGCAGCTTATGATCCATATATTGCAGAACTGAGAGCTGGGGATTTATAAGCTGTAATAGAAAAACATAATAGAATCTTTAAATACTCTTGAGTTTTTCCAATTAATTTTCAAGCTAAATACATAATTGTATGCATTTGTTAATTAAAAGATTTATGTAATATTTAATAGACGAGGTTGATAAAAATTATTATAATAGTATGTACTTAATTTGATAGAAAGATTGCTTTGAATATTGCTTAACACATTGTTCATGACAAACTCCAGACAGCTTACTGTTGCAATAAAGTTGAATAATTAAGATACGGCCGTATAATTAAACCCTAAATTTTAATATGAGGGATGAGAATGACTAAAATTTCATACCAGACACTGTTTGGGGCTATTGTACTGATTCTTGGGGTCCTTCTCCTGCTCAGGACTACTGGAATATATGATACCATCCAACTGCTGGAATACGTTCCCTCTTTATTTATTCTACTTGGGTTTTATGCACTCTGGAAAAGCAAGTTTTCCAGCTTGTCAGGGCCTATCATTTTAATAGTAGTTTTCACAACTCTTCAGTTACTTACTCTTGACCTAATTTCCTGGGAAGCTATCACAAGCTGGTGGCCCTTGTTGATTATTGTTATGGGAATTGGAATTCTAACTGACAGGAAAGACCGTTTATCTGTTTTTAGAAAAAGTACTGAAACCGTAGATCTATTCGCAGTCTTTGGTGGAGTGAGCAGCGCCAGTAATTCTAAAGATTTTCGAGGCGAGATATCACTGCGATCTTTGGGGGAGTAGATCTTGACCTGAGGGATTCTAGTATTGAGAAACCGCCTGCAAAAATAAATGTAGTCTCTCTTTTTGGGGGTGTTGACTTAAAAGTTCCTGAAAAATGGCAAATCGAAACGGAAGTGATGCCTATTTTGGGTGGTGTCGAAGACGAAAGACCAGGGAGTTTAATACGCAGGAAGAGCGGTGCGGAAAAGCCTTATCTTATAATCACATGATTCATTTCATTTGGAGGACTTTCGATAAAGGACTGATTGACTTCGTATGGAACCAACGCTGATGGAAAAACAGCAATAGTTTAAAATGTATGTAAAATATAGAAATCTGGTCTCATATTAGAAAAGAATAAAAACTCTAACCTTCGCATCAAAAAAGGTATCTATCCAGCTATCTATATTTCTGATTTATTTTTCGTATAAACTCAACATTTACTTTTTTCATCATATTTATTATAAAAATCGCTGGATTTTGGGAAGAGATTTATGAAGCGTGAAGATATTCTTACTCTATGCCACTCGAACCCTGATTTTATTGCTTCATATATTGAGGATTTTGAACTCCGATGTAAGGATCTTGAATCTCAAAATATTGAATTTCGAGAACGAATACATGAATTGGAGTCTCAAGTCAAGTTTAAAGATGCTCGTATTGAGGCTCTTGAATCTCAAACAATTGAATTTCAAGCACGGATAAATGAATTAGAATCTCTTTTGAATCAGAATATCCAAATCCACAAGAAACCTCCTTCTACTGGTACTTTTATCGAGAAGAAACCTAAAACTGGGAGTTCACGAGATGGAAATAATAACTGTCCTGGTGGTCAAAAAGGACATCCTGGTTCTACTTTGAATAAGGTTGAAGATCCTGATGAAATTATCTTTCATCAGCTACATAAATGTAAACATTGTGGTCGTAACATAGAGGAATCTGAGGTCATAGGTTACAAGACAAGACAGGAATTTAACATAGTTGTAATGCGTAACGTGACCGAGCATCGTGCTGAGATCAAAAAATGTCCTTACTGTAACTGTAAAAACAAAGCTGATTTTCCAAAATCAATTACAAAACCTGTCCAATATGGCATTACAGTTTTAACAATTGCAATTTACCTACGAAACTACCAATTAATTCCCTATAATCGAATCAAGAATCTATATGAAGATATCTTTGGATTTAAGATAAGCTCTGATACAATAATTAAAGCAGAAAAGAAGTTGTATCACAAATTGAAAGGTGTTACAAACCACATCAAGAAGCAATTAATAAAGGAAGATGTAATTCATGGCGACGAAACTGGAATTAATGTTAATGGTCGAGGGGAACAATGCCATCTAATCTCTACAAAAAAATATACATATTATTTTCATCACAAGAGTAGAGGTTTTAAAGCAATGAATAAAATGGGAGTGTTGCCTAAGTATAGAGGAATACTAGTCCACGACTTTTGGAAATCTTATTTCAAATACAAATGTGAACATGCATTATGTAATGTCCATATTCAAAGGGAACTTAAGAATATCTATAAAATATACAAGCAAGAGTGGGCTAAGGAGATGTCTGATCTCCTATATGAAATTAAAGAACAAGCTGATTGTGCCAGAAAACTGGGAACTAAAATAGGTGAAGATACGATCAAAACATTCATAGAAAAGTATCATTTAATACTCATGAAAGGATTTGAGGATAATCCTCCACCTGAAATATCAAAAGACGATGAGGCTAAAAGAGGAATACAAGCACAGAGTAAGGCAAGAAACCTTCTTGATAGACTTGAAAAGTATGAAAAAGAGATCTTGAGGTTTGCTACGGATCTGAGAGTTCCTTTTAGCAACAACCAGGCAGAAAGAGATCTCAGGATGATAACAATTCAACAAAAAATATCGGGAGATTTTAGAAAAACAAATGGAGCGGATGTATTCTGTAGAATAAGGGGATACATATCCACACTAATAAAGAATAAAATGCCTGTTATTAGTTCACTTCATTCGGCGATTGAAGATGTGCCTTCCTTACCCTGAATAGATACCAAAAAAGTAGTTTATTAAGACTTATATATAGCCCGGCACGGATTCGAACCGAGGTTGCAGGATCCAGAGTCCCGCATGATTGACCACTACACTACCGGGCTTCGATGATTTTTCGCTGTGGGACGCATTTCTTTCGCCCTGAAGCGTATCTTCTAAAGGAAGATTTTATATAAATACCTTTCGGCTGAAGTGCCTGAATATGTTAAAATTAAATGAAATGTTAATATGAAATGTTTTAAAGTCAAATGAAAAAAGAAGAATTATTCCTTTAAAGGCTCTCCTCAGGCTGGTTGAGAACTGCGGTCCACCACCAGCGGGCCATGTCTAAAAGATCCTTTGAGAACTGACCTGAAAGCCTGTACTCCTTATCTTTTATCGAAATCAACCCGGCTCCAAGCAGTTTGTTGCGCATCGCATAAAATGAGGCACGCCCTATCTGAAGTTCTTCAAGAAGGTTTTTCCATTCATCAGTCCGGATAGCACTTCCAGCAGCCTGACGCTCTTCCACTAGAGTCAGGAACTTCTGGCCTCTGACAGCAGTGGCATCTTCTTGAAAAATGCGCCGCATAAGAGTGTAATATGGATCCCTTGAATGGCTTATTCGAGAATTGGAATCCGATCTTACGACAATAGTCGTTGCCGTTCTGGGTGCGTTTTTAACGAGTGACATTGTCCATCAGACATTTTGGGGGTGTAATAGTAATTATCAAGTCGTGAATTCAGCAGATGTTTTAGGTGAAGTTACAATCTTCATTAGCAGGTCTATATATTCCTCTCTCAAAAAGTAAACCATAGGGGTTTTATAGGATTCTTTATGTGCCCTTAGAATTCCAAGCTTCGAATGGATATATCCTACCATGGATGCGACCGTATTTCGAGATACATTATACTTGCTTGTAAGCATTTCATGTAATTCGTCAATAGTCGCTTTTTTTACCTTGATGAAGATACACAGGATTGCCCTTCGATATCCACTGGTATCAACTTCTAGAAATTTCTCTAACCTGGATTTAATTTTAGCTCGGATGGATACCATTAATTACCACCTTTACTGATGTAGTAAACTATGTAAGTTATAGATCTATATATAGATTTTTAAATTTATTCGTTGCGAGGGGGATGGACACGAAAAAATTGATATCCATAAACAACTTTACTTAACTTAAAATCCAGTTTTTGTATACATAATATGTTCTTTCTCTGATATATCGGTTTTTGTGCCCCACCCACACGGGACATACTTTATATAGTTTTAAAGTTCTCAATATAAATGCCGGAGTTTTACACATTTATGATTAATTTTTTAGTAAAAGATTTATATTTATAAAAATCTAAAAAGCCCTTATTTTTTAAGAGATGTTTTTGAATACTTGATTGATATATTTATTAAGACGTGTTATTATTTTCTTATAACAATATATTAAGTTTGCGTTTAATCCACTAAAACGATCCAGTTTTTACTGGTCAAGTTTTTTACGCGTTCCAAAAGTAATAGCTACAATTTTTCTGCCTATTATGAGAAGTCTAAAATTAAAGGATTAACCTACACGGAAGCCTCTAAAAACTCACTATACAAGCAAGTTTTTCATTTAAATATTTTTTAATATATTAGAACAATATAAAAAGTCTCAGATAAAAAGTCTCAGGTCGCAATGGAGAGTGTTGAAACAAAAATTGAAGTGGTAAGGCTAATATAAAATTGATGAAACTGAAAAATTAAAGAGAGAGACTGAAATATTGAAGAGATGAAACACCGGATATTCTTGAAGCCAAAAGTCTTCATAAAAGGGGATTAATATTAATAGGGTTTACTTTTCTGAAAAACCATACTTTTTTTTCAATATATTAGTACCCTTATAATATTCCCCTATGGTTTGTTAAGCTTTTCATATATTTCTCTTCTTATAATAATATTCCAGTTTTTTGATATTTCATAATAAAAATATATCAGAAAGAATTGTAATTAAAATTTATTACAACTCATTATAAATATCTCTACAATACTGCAAATATTAGTATCAAAATTTCAATACCAAATTTCAAAAATTTTCTATTAAAACTATTCTTAAAAGATAAAACTCTTTTAAAAATAAATCATCAATTTTTCAATATTTCCTGGAAAATAATAAAAATAGGTTTCCTGGAATATTATTTCCTGGAAAATAATAAAAAATAGGTTTCCTGGAAAATTATTTCCTGGAAAATAATAAAAAATAGGTTTCCTGGAAAATTATTTCCTGGAAAATAATAAAAATAGGTTTCCTGGAATATTATTCAATGAAAATAACCAGAGAAATCTTTCCATTTTGAGACAAAAAACCTCAAAGAAAAAAGACTCGACATTTCTAAAAATCAAAAACCAAGAATTTTATTTGTCAACTTGCGCACTTAATTCTCACGAGTTAACAAAATACTTATATGTGTGTATGTATGCATAGACGAAAAGTTTAAATTATCGACTAAAAGTTTAAATACTTCTTCTAATTTTTCATATAAATTCAAGTAAATAAAAGAAAAATGGTTTGAATTCTAACAAAATAATCGAACTTTTCTACAAAAAGAAAACTTTCCTCTCTTTTCAGCATACGTTATTAAATACTTCCTCATTCAAAAATAAGAATGTAAGTGTATAAGGAGGTGAAAAAATCTTGGAAAAAATTTTAACAAAAAAACCCGAGTCATGCAAAAACTGCGGAAGCTCCTCTTTCGTGAAAAGAGGTCTAGATATATCCACAAAAGGAAAAAAACAGAGATTTCAATGCTTAAATTGTGGTAAAGTCACTTATGGAGACCCAATAACAAATTAAAGGAGAAAAAGACCAATGAACAAAGTAAAAGAATACATAAACCAACATATAAAAGAAATCTTTACAATTACCTGTTTTTTTCGAATAATTTTGATTTTTTCTTAAAATATAAATAAAAACAAAAACTCTAAATTTTTTCATCAAAAAACTATCGAGCGAATGCTATGTAAAAATCAAAAGGAGATGGATAAACAATGCCAAGACCAAAATTTACAAAGGAATTTAGACTATATGGGGATTGGCTCAAAGCACACCCTATAAAAACAAAGTATGTAAAATCAGTGATTGAAAAGCATAAAACGTTTCCAGATAAAAACCTAAAAGCACTTTTAGGTATTAAATCATCAAAAGAAACTCTTAACAAACTTCCAGTTAAGAGTCTATCTGAAGCTGACTTACAAGACAGAAATAATTCTTTAAATATCATCGCTCGAATGAGAAATAAAGGCTACTCTTTGAAAAAAGCTATTGAATTTCAAAACTCCTTCGATAGACAGCACAAAGTTACAGAAAAGACAGTTAAAAAACATGTAGGAAAAACACTTTATAAAGATAATAAAAAATGGAAAGTAAGAAAAACAGATCAAATTCAAGCCAGAATCCATATTTATTCAAAAGGGGAAGACGCAACTATAACAGTTAAAAACAGTAAAGACAGAGAAACGATAGGTCAGTATTTCAAAGATGTTCATAAGATGCTAAAAGGAGAAATGGAAGAGAAAGACTTTGATAAAAAATGGAGACGAAAACATCTAAAAGACATAAACGGCGAAAAATGGAGTTTTGAAACGAGAAGAGAAGTTATAGAAGATTTAAGAGGTGCTAATGTTGCCGATAAATTCAGATCAATCTATGATACAAAAACAACAGTCTAAAAAATGTTTCCTTTGTGGAGAAGAGGATATAAGGCTCCTGGAAAAACACCATATTTTTTCCAGAATAAATTCTCCTGAAATCCTCTTATTATGCAAAAACTGCCATTATAAAATTACTCACGGACAAAACAAAATAAACCCCAAAAGAAGAAATAAACTAATGATTAACTCCGAAAAAGAAAAATACGCTTGTTTAAGTGTGGGGATTTTATTTCAAGAAATAGGGAACATTATAAAAACAACTGGAGAGGTCTTACTAGAGATAAGCGAAAAATAAGAGATAAAAAGGAGGGAGAGGGGAAACGGAACACAAAATAGTTTATAATAGAGGTCATATAGAAACAATACAAAAGGAGAAAAAAAGTAAGGGAAGAATATTCGTCCCTTTACCTATAAAAGCACGCCATGATGATTTTTTCGTTTTCGATACAGAAACAACAGCAGATGCTTTCTTAAATTTCAGAATTGGAAGGTTTGAGCAATATACAAGGGGAGTAATAGAGCCTATAGACGAGGGGATAGTTTACAGTGAGTCGGTTTCATCAATAGAAGAGCTAAATACTCGTTTCTTTGAAAAATGGGGGATATTAAAGCAGGCTCCCTTAACAAAGAAAGAAATTGACATTATCAAGGTATACGGAAAAAAGAATAATATTCCAGTTTATACCCTTCGTGAATTTCTCGAAATGAAATTTTTCCCTGAAGTCTTCCTTAATCAAAAACTATGTGTAGGGTTCAATCTTCCCTTTGATCTTTCAAGACTCGCGGGAAAAGCTGGAAGCACAAACAGCGAGAACCCTAGAGAAGGTAATATATTATTAGAATTTACAGAATCTTCATTTCTTCCTAATATCAGTATAGGAAGAATGGGTTTAGCTGAAGAAATCAAATTCAGATCAAGGAACACGGGAAAAAAGGGAGCAGAAATAACCCCAGAAGAAAAATTTAAGGGTTGTTTTCTGGATGTGGCACATTTGTTTAGTGTTCTCTTTGGAAGTGGGACTGAACACTTTTCGCTTAAACAAGTATGTGAAATGTTAGACACTCCGAATAAAAAACGAGACACAGAAGAGCACGGAATAATTACAGATGAGTATCTTGAATATCTAAAATATGACGTTAGAAGCACAGCCGACGTTTATAGAGCATTGGAAGCAGTTTTTGACGAATATGAACTTTCTGAAAAGCCGATAACTAAAATCTACTCAGGCGCCTCAATAGGAAAAGCATTCTTTAAAAAAATGGGTATTGGGGCTTTCTTAGATCAAAACAGAAATACAAATTCTGTTAACCTAGGTCGAATTATGGAAACGTTCTACGCTGGAAGGGTTGAATGTAAACTGAGATTAGAAGAAAGAGAAGCTGAAGTCCTCGACTTTACTTCTATGTATCCTTCCGTTATAGTCCTTCTAGGGCTATGGGAATTTATGAAAGCTGAAGGATATTATGAAATTGACAAAACCGAAGAAATAAAAGAATTTGTCAATTCTATAACGTTGGACGAAATAAGAAAACCTGAAACATGGCTTGATTTAGTTGGAATTGTAAAAATAAAGCCAAATAAGGATATACTGCCAATTCGAACAACCTTCGGAGAGGATAAGACAAAAACAGTAGGAATAGAAATCGTAACCAGTGAAAAAGAGATATGGTATACTCTAGCTGATGTAGTAGGAAGTAAGCTGCTTACTGGGAAAACTCCCGAAATTATACAGGGATTTAAATATATACCAAAGAAATCAAAGAAAAAACTAGAAAATGTTAACATATTTGGTTTTCCATTCAACCCAAATACTGAGAACTTTTTTAAGTTTCTAGTAGAGGGAAGGCAGGGAATAAAAAACACTATGAAGAGAATTAAAAGAGAATATGAGGATTCTTTGAAAAATAACCCTGAATATCAGGAGTTTAAGAATAAAGAAGTGAAAAACGAGAAAGAGAGGAAAGAGAAAGAAAATAAAATTGATTCAATTGAAAAAGCCTATCAAAAAATACCTGAGTATAAAAAACTGGATGGAAAACAGTTAGGAATGAAAATTCTAGCTAATGCTCTCGGATATGGAATTTTTATTGAATTGATTACTCAAAAAAGCGAAAACACATTAACAGTATGTAGAGGAGGAGAACGTTTTAAGAGTTTCGGAAGGAGTGAGACCGAAGGGAGTTATTATAATCCTATCATTGGGACAACAATAACAGGAGCCGCCAGGCTTATGCTTTCAATAGCTGAAGCGAAAGTAAAAGAAATGGGGTTTTCACATTATTATACTGATACGGATAGTATTTTTGTGCCTCCGGAAATAGCAAAAACAGTAAGTAATTTCTTTGATCCTCTTAACCCATATAGTAAGGAATCAGGAATTAAACTTCTTAAAGTAGAGGATAAATTTAACAACTACGATAAAGCCGGAAACAGAAAGAAACCTCAATATTTCTTCGGGATTTCTTCGAAGAGATATGTATTATATCTAAAGGATAAAAACGGTTTTCCTGATAAAAATAATATGGAATGTAAATTACATGGGATGGGACATATTTCTAATCCCTTTGCTTTACAGGGAATTGAGAATAAAGATTGGCATAAATCCCTATGGCTTGATATTTGGAATTATGAGCACGGCAATATCTCAGAATCGGAAATAGAAGGAAAATATAGTAATGTTTTCGAAATTGCTCAAATTTCCATTAGAACCCCATCAGTGTATAATGGTTTCAAGGAATTTAACAAAGGAAAAAATTGGTATGACCAAATAAAACCCTTTAATTTCTTCAATAGGGGATTATCTCCGAAGGATTCAAAAATTGCTCCAATAGCTCCAAGAGGAAAAATAGCTCAGGAAATGGTTAACTTTCCCTTCATTGATTACAAGACAGGAGAAATAAAAGAAGGAAAAGAATACTTCAAACCATTAACGGAGACCTTCTTTAATTATACTTTCCATCCTGAAAGGAAATTTAAAGGAGATTCCGGTCTACTCGAAAGAAGAGAAATCTTCATAGACGAAATAAAAACCATAGGAAAAGAAATACCAATGGTTGATGACTCTGAAATCTGGTTAATAGAAGGGGATGATGTACAAGTATTTGAGGATGTGAAAGACAGAATAGAGTATCTTGAAAACATGTATCTGGCAGAAAAGAAAGAAAAAATTATTCATGCTTCTAGCTTAGAGAAAGTTAAAGAAAAGATAAAAGAGCTAAAAACTGAAATAAAAACATCTGAAGAGACAGAAAAAATCTTTGATGAGTGCATGAAAATCTTTTCCAGAAAAGAAGAAAAAGTAAACCATAACCTTAAATTCTTTACTCAGGAGGAAAAAGAGATTATTCTCTCTTTCAAAGGAGAAGAAGGAAAGGAACGCGGATTAACCAAGTTAGCACTTTCAACAATTAAAGGACAACTCCGAAGAGGAGAACCTTTTAATAGAAATATAAGAAGTACAAAAATAATAATGGAAATGATTAAAGAGCACGGAGAAAAGAAACCTTTGTTTTCACAGGAAGAAATAATAAAAATTCTCGGAATTTCGGTATATGAAAGAGAGAAAATAGGTATTCATGGAGATACTTTTTCTCATATTCAAAAAAAGCTGAAAGAAGGGAAGGAGCTAAACCCTAATCTTGAAACGACACAAAAATTAATTCAGTATGCAAGAGGAGATGTTATAAAATGTTAATGAAACAGGAAGATGTCATTTATACTGATATACTAGACAGCAACACAAACAAGACAATAAAAGTCAAATTCTATGAAAAAGATTTCGAAACATGGTTTTTTAGAAATGGAGAAAGATATTTACCTTTGTTGGAAATTTCCATTTCTGACTTTGAGAAAGTAAAAGAAATGATAAAAAATAAAAGATATAGAACCGAGAAAAACGACGCTTTTAATTTATTTGCTCAATTCTTCGGAATAAAACTTATGTTGGCCAGAATTGGAGTCTTTTAAATTTCACTTTCTTATTTTTAGTTCTTATTCTCTTTTATCCTGAGACTTCCATTATTTGATATGGGAGATAAACTTATTTTAGATGGATGGAATATAAAAATTACTGTCTCGGGCGCTTCTCTTATTGTTTTAAATGGTATTCGTTCAGATAGACCAACTCCAGAAAAGACAATTTTAAACCCTAAACAGATAAAAATTAATTCTATCCTCTTATTTGGAGAGACCGGCTATATATCTCTGGAGGCTCTTAAATGGCTTGCTCTGGAGAAAATACAGGTTGATGTCTTTAAATGGGACGGTTCTTTAATTTCTAGTTTTAATCAGGAGAAGGGCACAATAGGCAAACGCCGAATCGGGCAATATCAAACTTATCTTAATGAAGGCAGGAGATTAAAAATAGCTCAGGAGATAATAAAAGGGAAACTGGAAGGAGAAAGAAACGTTTTATCTCTAATCCAGTATCCTGAAGTTAACCCCAATATTTTAATTCCTTTCATTGAGGCAGTTGATAAGACTAAATCCATATCTGAACTAATGGGAATGGAAGGAGAAGCAGCTCTAATTTATTGGAATGAATATAAAAAAGGCTTTCCTGAAAAAATGGGGTTTAACCAGCGAAGCGGAAAAGAAGCTACTGATATAATTAATACTCTTCTAAATTATGGGTACTCCTTGCTGGAAGCTGACTGTTTAAGGTTTATTGGGGTTGTTGGTCTTGATCCTAGTATCGGGTTTCTGCACGAAATGAGAAACGAAAAAAGGAGTTTAGCTTATGACCTTCAGGAGCCTTTCAGAGGAGAAATAGACGTTTTCATATGGGAATTAATGATTAAAAGTAAGAGAATGAAAAGAAAGGATTTCTTGAGAATGGATAACTATTCCTTGAGGTTATGGAGGGAAGGAAGTAAAAAAATAACTAATGCTTATGAAATTCATATGAGTGAAAGAATAGAGCATAAAGGAAAGCTTATTCCTAGAAGAAAAGTAATTGAAAGGAAAGTCTTTGAATTAGCTCAATACATTGAGGGAGAAAAACCAGAAATTGATTTTCTTTACTTGTAAAATGTGTATGTTTTTACAATTTACAAAAAAAACGAATATAAAGGAAAAAAGGAATATGTGTATGTTTTTTACATGTAAAATGTAAAATTTTACATTTTACTGCAAATTTTGTAAAGCACTATCAGTAAACATATGTAAAATTTACACTACCATAGTAAAACGGTAGCAGTCAATTTTTACTTAATTTACTAATTTTTTACTAAAAAATTGGGAATGCTTGAGTAAATTTTTACAGTTTACTTTTTTCATGGTTTAACTTCCCCTTTTCTCTTACATTTAGGGCATGTGAATAATTCTAACTTTAACTTCCTTTCTCCATCATATCTAAAACCTGAATGGATAGACTTACTTCTACAATTTGGACAGATCGGATTTTTAATAGTTATCTGTTTCCATTGAACGCTTTTAAGCATGAATGTCTTAATTATTTTGTTCTCCTTGTTTATATCTTCTGCAGACTCATTCTCCATTTTACCCCAATCATAAGGGCTTTCTCCGCAATTCTCAAGCTCTTCCCAATCCTCATTATCTGCTAATGCCTCTAAATATTCTAAAGTTTCACCCATTGGATAAACCTCCTTATTTGATATTTGATTTCAAAATGTTTAAGAGTTTCCTTCAAAACTTTGAACTCTCCCGAGAAATTCTAATTTTTTAGGTTCTCTACTACATCCCATTTCTTCTAAAACATGCTTCGCTTCTTTAAGAGTTATCGGGCTTGTTCGGTTAATTATGTGTTGAACTCCTAATACGTTGATAATCCTGAATTGGAAAACGAGAGGCATTTTTTATCGCTTCCTGCTTTTTCCTTTTCGTTTTCCTTTGAATTTCTTCAGAAAGACGCTTCTTCTTTTAACCCAATCTTCACATTCCAAGAAGTGATATGTGCATTTCTTGTCCTTCTCACATATACCTTTTTCTTCATCGGTAGCTTTCCATTTTTCGCAATGCTCGCAGTCTTTTATAAGATCTTCTTCTCTTTTGTGTAATTTGGGCAATATCTGATGTTTAGCTGATGCGTTAAATGCACGAAAGTCTCTTACTATGACCTTTTCTTCTTTATCGAGAGAAGAGAGAGGTTTTTTACTCAATTCTGAAGCATAGTTATAGAGCATGGACATTTAAATCACATCCTCTTTCTTTGGAGCTTTTCAGTAATGTTTTTCCATTTTTTTCCGAAAACGATATCTGTTATATTTTCGGTTTTGACTTCGTATATTTTTGCTATTTCGCTTCTCTTCATTTTTTGAGAATAGTAAAGCTCCCAAATTTGCTTTACTGTGGATGGGTTTATTTTTCTGGTCTCCCCTGTGAATCCTCCCCATGCTCCTATTTTGCAATACCAGCTTTTAAGTTCTTTCGTTGTTCCCCATTTTAGATTTTCCAAATTATCATTAATTCTGTTTCCATCGAGATGTATTACAGAGTCTCTTCCTTCCTCTCTTCCGAGGAAAGCAATTAATACACAATAGTCTACTCTTAATTCTACATATTTCTCAGGATAGTTTTCAAGATTAAAGCAATAATAATTATGTGGATGCGAATAATAGGATAAAGTCTCTATTTTCAATAGTCCCAATGTTTTTGAATTTCGCATTCTTCCTTTGTTGGATACTTCATAATCTGAAAATCTTTCTATTGTCTTCCATGTTTCTTCTGTTTGTTCTGGCATTGTTTATCCATCTCCTTTTTGATTTTTACATAGCGTTCGCTCGATAGTTTTTTGATGAAAAAATTTAGAGTTTTTGTTTTTATTTATATTTTAAGAAAAATCAAAATTCCTTGAAAAAAACAGGTAATTGTAAAGATTTCTTTTATATGTTGGTTTATGTATTCTTTTACTTTGTTCATTGGTCTTTTTCTCCTTTAATTTGTTATTGGGTCTCCATAAGTGACTTTACCACAATTTAAGCATTGAAATCTCTGTTTTTTTCCTTTTGTGGATATATCTAGACCTCTTTTCACGAAAGAGGAGCTTCCGCAGTTTTTGCATGACTCGGGTTTTTTTGTTAAAATTTTTTCCAAGATTTTTTCACCTCCTTATACACTTACATTCTTATTTTTGAATGAGGAAGTATTTAATAACGTATGCTGAAAAGAGAGGAAAGTTTTCTTTTTGTAGAAAAGTTCGATTATTTTGTTAGAATTCAAACCATTTTTCTTTTATTTACTTGAATTTATATGAAAAATTAGAAGAAGTATTTAAACTTTTAGTCGATAATTTAAACTTTTCGTCTATGCATACATACACACATATAAGTATTTTGTTAACTCGTGAGAATTAAGTGCGCAAGTTGACAAATAAAATTCTTGGTTTTTGATTTTTAGAAATGTCGAGTCTTTTTTCTTTGAGGTTTTTTGTCTCAAAATGGAAAGATTTCTCTGGTTATTTTCATTGAATAATATTCCAGGAAACCTATTTTTATTATTTTCCAGGAAATAATTTTCCAGGAAACCTATTTTTTATTATTTTCCAGGAAATAATTTTCCAGGAAACCTATTTTTTATTATTTTCCAGGAAATAATATTCCAGGAAACCTATTTTTATTATTTTCCAGGAAATATTGAAAAATTGATGATTTATTTTTAAAAGAGTTTTATCTTTTAAGAATAGTTTTAATAGAAAATTTTTGAAATTTGGTATTGAAATTTTGATACTAATATTTGCAGTATTGTAGAGATATTTATAATGAGTTGTAATAAATTTTAATTACAATTCTTTCTGATATATTTTTATTATGAAATATCAAAAAACTGGAATATTATTATAAGAAGAGAAATATATGAAAAGCTTAACAAACCATAGGGGAATATTATAAGGGTACTAATATATTGAAAAAAAAGTATGGTTTTTCAGAAAAGTAAACCC
>Ga0183095_10624_pt1 | contig 84332 bp, 86 predicted proteins | sample BioMet4_FD_130346 | JGI IMG/M metagenome (GOLD analysis project Ga0183095, IMG submission 130346) | Microbial communities from bioreactor (seeded with sewage sludge) at LBNL, California, USA - Biofuel metagenome 4 (v2) (version 3) | ecosystem: Engineered > Bioreactor > Anaerobic > Unclassified ... | reverse complement strand
TCTGGATCTGCTGGGTCACCTCGCGGTCGAGCTCATGGCTGATCTTGCCGCTGATGCGCTGGCCCTTGTAGATGACCTCGCCGGCGCTCATCGGGTTGATGCGGATGATGGCGCGGCCGATGGTGGTCTTGCCCGAGCCGGACTCGCCGACCAGGCCGAAGGTCTCGCCCTTGAAGATGTCGAAGGAGACGCCGTGCACGGCCACAAAGGGATTGCGCTTCGTGCCGAAGGTGACCTCCATGTTTTTGACGCTGACAAGGACGTCAGTCAGTTCCTTGGCCATTATTTCACGTCCCCCCCTCTGTTCAGATTGCGGATGTTCTGGATATGCGGGGGCGGATCGATCTTCGGGGCGCGCGGATCAAGCAGCCAGGTGCGCGCCTTGTGGGTCGGGGTGACCTCGAAATAAGGCGGACGGGCGACGAAATCGACCTTGAGCGCCTGCGGGTTGCGGGCGGCGAAGGCGTCGCCGTGGATCTGCTGGAACAGGTTGGGCGGCGTGCCCTGGATGGAATACAGGTCCTGCCCCTTGATGCCGAGCTGCGGCAGCGAGGACAGCAGCGCCCAGGTGTACGGGTGCTTGGGGTCGTAGAAGACCTCCTCGCAGGAGCCGATCTCCACGATGTCGCCCGCGTACATGACGGCGATGCGGTCGGCCACGTTGGCGACCACGCCGAGGTCGTGGGTGATGTAAATGACGGTCAGGCCGTACTTCTCCTGCAGCTTTTTGAGCAGGTCGAGGATCTGGGCCTGGATGGTGACGTCAAGGGCGGTGGTCGGCTCGTCGCAGATCAGGATTTCGGGCACGCAGGCCATGGCGATGGCGATGACGACGCGCTGGCGCATGCCGCCGGAGAACTCGTGCGGATACTGCTTGTAGCGCTTTTCCGGCTCGGCGATGCCGACGTCGGTCAGCAGCTCGAGCGTGCGCTTCTTGGCGTCCGCCTCGCTGACCTTGTTGTGCAGGGTGAAGGCCTCCTGGATCTGCTTGCCGATGCACTTCAGCGGGTTGAGCGAGGTCATCGGGTCCTGGAACACCATGGCGATCCGCTTGCCGCGGATCTTGTTCCACTCTTTTTCCTTCTTGAACTTGGTCAGGTCGTACTCATACTGCGCGGCGAGCAGCTCCTCCTCGGTGGGGGCGCTGCCGTCCGCGTGCACGGGCGTCTTGACCTCTTCGGGCTTCTTCAGTCCGTAATAGACGTGGCCGCTGTCGATCCAGCCGTTGTTGTCCTGCAGGCCCATGAAGGTCTTGCAGAACACGCTCTTGCCGGAGCCGGACTCGCCGACGATGGCGAGGCTCTCGCCCTTGTGCAGGTCCATGGAGATGCCGCGGATCGCCGTCAGCACCTGACCGCGCAGGTTGAACTTGACCACGAGGTCACGGACGCTGAGGATGACGTCGTTGTTCTTATTTTCGTCCATACTGTACCTCCCCCGTTACCTGTGGTTGCGCGGGTCGGATGCATCGGCGAATGCGTTGCCCAGCGCGTAGAACGAAATGGTGATGGCCGAGACCACGATCACCGGGAAGATCAGCTGATACCGCTGCGAGGGGACGAGCATGACCTTGCGGCCTTCGTTGATCAGGTTGCCCAGCGAGGGGATCGAAACCGGCAGGCCGAGGCCGATGTAGGTCAGGAACACTTCGGAGCCGATGGCGTCCGGGATGGCGAGGGCCATCTGCAGCATGATGACCGAGATCAGCTGCGGCAGGATGTTCTTGACGACAATCCGTCCGCTCGGCGTGCCGAGGCAGCGCGAGGCGAGGTTGTACTCGCGGTCGCGGAAAATGACGATCATGTTGCGGATGTACTTGGACATGCCGATCCAGCCGGTCAGGCACATGACGAAGATCATGGTCTTGAGCGACGGGTGCATAATGTACATCAGCAGCATGCGCAGGATGGTGTAGGGGATGTTGTCGAACAGGTTGTAGATCTCGGTGAACAGCTTGTCCCACTTGCGCGCATAGCCCCAGATCGAACCGAGGATCAGGCCGACCACGATGCTGACCACGGCGACGCACAGGCCGATGAACAGCGAGGTGCGCGTGCCGGACCAGATGCGGCTCCACAGATCCTGGCCGATGGCGTTGGTGCCGAACCAGTATTCCTTGTTCGGGGCGAGGTTGCGCAGCTGGATGCCCGTGTTGGGATCGTTGTTGACCAGATACGGGTCCTTCTGGTTGGGCAGCAGCGGCTGGATGAAGGTGAAGGCCAGCAGCAGCACGAGGAAGCCGAGCAGAATGCCGGAGATGCGCTTCTTGAAGAAGACGCGGAAGGTGCTGCCCCAGTAGGAATAGTTCGAATAGCCCGTGCGCTCGGCCTCGGAGGGGTCGTGATGCGCCAGGACGAACAGATCGTCGGTGATCGGGGTCTGGCCGTCGTCGCAGACGGTCGGCTTGACGGGCTGCGGCGGATTGTTGCGGAGGTCCTCGAGGTTGTTGGTGGCTGCGAAGCCCTCCTGCAGGGTGCTGATCTTATGATCGGCATAGCCGCGGAACAGCGGTTTCTTCTGCTCCGGGGTCTTGTTGTCCTTTTCGCTCATCAGCGGCTGCCTCCCTTCTTGACCAGCTTGATGCGCGGGTCGCAGACCATCATGGCGATGTCGCCCAGCAGCAGGCCGACGACGCTGATGATGGAGTACAGCAGCACCATCGCCTGCACCATGGTGTTATCCTGGCGCTGGATCGAGGTGATGAGCAGACCGCCCATGCCCGGGATGGAGAACAGCGACTCGACATAGAGCGAACCGCCGATCGTGAACAGGATCGTGGTCGGCAGGCTCTGCGCCATCGGGATGAAGGCGTTGCGCATGACGTGGCGGAACGCGACCTGCGTGGAGGTCATGCCCTTGGCGCGCGCCAGACGGATATAGTCCATATTCATCTGGTCCACCATGTAGCGGCGCATCCACATCGCGTTGGAGGCGATGCCGCCCAGCGACAGGCAGATGACCGGCAGGATCCAGCTCACCCACTCGCGCGGGGAATACAGCATCGGCAGCTTGAACAGCGTGGACAGATACAGCTGTATAAACAGATAATAAACCGCGGCAGGAACGGCGTTTATAATCAAAATATACGTGTTGCCCAGCTTGTCTCCGAACTTGCCCTTTGACCGGGCCATGCCGACGCCCATCGCAAGTCCGAGGACCTGCTGGAACACCAGGGAGATAATGCCGAACTTGAACGACGTGACGGCCTTGGGCCAAATGATCTTGACGCAGGGCACGTTTTTGCGGATGACAATGGAATTGCCCAGATCGCCGTGGAAGATCAGCTTGGTCCAGAAGTGATAAAGCTGCGTGTACCACGGATCGAGCAGGCCGAGCTGGGAAAGGATCTGATTTTTGACGGTTTCGCTCATCGCGTCGGAGCGGCCCTCGAAATAGCTGTCCACCGGCAGCAGACGCATGAGCATAAAGACGATGGTCAGGACCAGGAACAGCGTGATCATGGCACGCCCCAGTCGCCCGAGGATATATCTTACCAAATTGCGTCACCTCACTGTTGATGCATGGGATACAAATTTCTCTTCTGCACCACGGAGAGCCCCCTGTTCGGGGGGCTCTCCGTGGTGAATCGTTCGCGGTTTACGACGGAAAGTGCGGGGGGGTTAATAGTCGATGCCGGCGGCCTGCGCGGCGGAGATCTTCTCGGCGCGCTCCTTCTCCCAGACGGCCAGCTTCGCCAGATAATCCTCGGTGTCCATCGGCTTGGCCATGACGACCTGGTACTTGTAGCGGTCGCTGGAGACACCGAACGGAGCATACTGAGACTCAAACGGGTTCATGTAGGAGCACAGGTAGCCGCAGCCGCCCAGCGTGCCCAGAGGAATGACAAACGCCTGATCGAGCAGCCAGGCTTCGACCTCGGCCAGCGCGTTGTAGCGCTTGCTCAGATCGATGACCTCGGAAGTGGCGGCCGCGACCTTCTGATCGTAGACCGAATCCTTCCACCAGGTCTCATCATAGCCGCTGCGGCCCATGCGGCCGTCGCCCGCGGCTTCGGTGGTCGGGGTGGCCATGCCGTCGGCATGCCAGATGTAGTTATAGGCCTGGCCGAGCGCAAACGGATCGGTGTAGGTCTCCGGGTCGGCATAGTCCGGGCCCCAGTAAGACATCATGAAGCTGTAGTTGCCGGCGCGGCGGGTGGTGGCCAGGTAGTCCGTGGACGGATAGCCCTCAAGGATGAACTTGATGTAGTCGGTGCCGAGCAGCGCTTCGAGCTGCTGGGACACGACGACCGCCAGGTCAACCTGCTGGGAATCGGTCATGTAAGGCATGTAGGCGACGATCGGCAGCTTGACGCCCGCGGCGGTCAGCTCCTCAACGGCCTTCTGCTTGTATTCCAGCGCCTTGTCGGACTGGAACTGCTCCTCGGAGGTGAAGGGGAGCAGCGGATCGAGCTGGGTGTAATCCTTGCCGTCGGCGGCGCAGAAGTTCGGAGGCGTGATCGAGCGGATCTCGAAGGTCTCCGGGTTGTACGGATCGTAGCAGGAGATGGCCTTGATGCGGTCGAGGCCGTAATACAGGGACTTGCGGAAGTTCATGTTGTTGGCGGCGGCGGTCCACTGGTCGTGGTTCAGGGTGTAGTCCGTGCCGCTGATGGTGACGGTCTTCTCGTCATAGGTGGGCATGAAGTTGATCAGATACCAGTAGCTGTAAGCGCTGGCGCGGCTCGGGCGGATCATCGCGGCCTTCTCCGGGTCGTTCATCCACTCGTCGAGCTGGTTGGTGGGGATTTCGGCATAGGTGACCTCGCCGCGGAGCAGAGCCTCCGGCGCGAGGGTCGAAGCCTCGGCGTTGAACTTGTTATCAATGCGTTCGATATGGATGTTCTTCTTGTCCCAGTACTCGGGGTTGGCATCCTCGGTGTAATAGGAGTTGGACTCCCACTCGCTGCAGAGGAAAGCGCCGCAGTACAGGATGGTGGTGTTGTCGGTGCCGAAGCTGGCGCCCTGCTCCTCCAGGTACTTGGCGCAGGTCGGATAGCCCCAGTTGTAGGTCAGGCGGGACAGGAAATACGGGCAGGCCTTGGTGAGGGTGAACTGCAGCTCGTAATCGCTGGTGGCCTTGATGCCGACCGTTTCGAAATCGGCGCTGGCGCGGGTGGCGTCGGCGCTCATCGCGTTGTAATAGTCCTCGGCGCCGACGATATCGAACAGCAGGTCGGCGGTGCGGGCGGTGTTGGCCGGATCGAGAATCCACTTCGCGGTGGTGACCCAGTCTTCGGCCTTGACGTCTTCGCCGTAATCGGAGCCGTCATAGGTCTGCCACTTGACGCCCTCGCGGATCTTGAAGGTCCAGGTCAGGCCGTCTTCGGACTTGGTCCAGCTCTCGGCGAGGCAGGGCTGGCACATTCCATAATAGTCGTACTCGACGAGGGTGTCGATCCAGTTGGCCCAGGTGGTACCGGACGACGGATGCATCGGGTTCCAGTCGGAGATCTCGTCGGAATACATCAGCTTGACAACCTGTTCTTTGTTGATGTTGTCCGATGCGGTAGCGGTGCCGCTGTCGGTCGTGGTCGTCGTGCCGGAGGTTGTCTCTCCGGTCGTGCTCGACTTGCTGCAGCCGGCCATCATCGTGACGACCATCAGCAGGGCCAGAAGCAGTGCGGTCCATTTCTTCATAGATTGCTCTCTCCCTTTCGCTTTTTTGCCGCGAACGCGGCAAGATCACATATTACAAAGAGGCGTTCCTCTTTATAACCCTGATAGCAAAACCCTGAGAACCCAAAACCGGCAGTCTGCGCTGTCGTGCCACTTTATTTTGTTAATATTATATTACGGAGTTTACTTCATTTTGGGCTAAGCGTCAACGAAAAAACTTCTCTTTTTTCCCTTGACTTCTCAATTTTATTGAGAATGCACAAGTTTATGCCCGTTTTTTTGACCAGTATGACCGCAACTCAGGCGCATAAATTTTACCTTTTCAACAAATTTTCCAATTTTGATGTGACAAACTTGTTGGGCAAAATTAAAGTGCCGCCGCGAAGAGCTCGCGGCGGCACACAGGGGCGGCAAATGCGGAGGCGGATCAGCGGAGCGTCCGGGCAATCAGCTCGGCATGGGTGCCCTGCGCCAGCTCGGCGACGCGGTCGGGACAGAGGCCGAGGGCCTCGGTCATGCGGCGGCCGTACTCCGGATCGGCCCAGGTGCAGTGGACGGCGTGGCGGTACTTGATGTTCTCGGTGACCGGGGCGATGTTGCGGGCGGTGTTCTCGATCAGCAGCTGCTTTTTGTCCTCCGCCAGCACGCGCCACAGGTCGCCGCCGGCGCGGAAGCAGTCGTCGGTCGGGTCGTCCTTGGGGTCGAAGCGCCACATGGCGCCGTCGAGCGGCAGCGGCGGCTCGGCCACGTCGGGCTGCGCGCTCCAGTAGCCGGCCGAGTTGGGCGAATAGGCGGGCGCCGCGCCGTAGTTGCCGTCGACGCGCATCGCGCCGTCGCGGTGGTAGTCGGCGACGCCGCCGGGCACGCCCTTGGCCTGGTTGACCGGGATGAGATTGTGGTTGACGCCCAGGCGGTAGCGCTGCGCGTCGCCGTAGACGAACAGGCGGCCCTGGAGGAACTTGTCGGGGCTGAAGCCGATGCCGGGCACGACATGCGCCGGGGTGAAGGCGGCCTGCTCGACCTCGGCGTAATAGTTCTCCGGCCAGCGGTTGAGCTCGACCACGCCGACCTCGTGCAGCGGATACTCGGCGTGCCGCCAGATCTTCGTGATGTCGAACGGGTTCTCGTAATGCTTCCGGGCCTGCTCCTCGGTCATGATCTGGACATACATCGTCCAGCGCGGATAGTCGCCGCGCTCGATGGCCTCATAGAGGTCGCGGCCGCTGCTCTCGCGGTCGGAAGCGCAGATGCGGGCCGCCTCCTCGTCGCTCAGGTTCTTGATCCCCTGCTGGGTGCGGAAATGGAACTTGACCCAGACGCGCTCGTTCTTCTCATTATAAAAGGAGAAGGTGTGCTCGCCGAAGAAGTGCATGTGGCGGAAGCCGTCCGGAATGCCGCGGTCGGACATGACCACCGTCGTCTGGTGGAAGGTCTCGGGCAGCAGGGTCCAGAAGTCCCAGTTGTTCTGCGCGGAGCGCATCCCCGTGTGCGGGTCGCGCTTGACGGCGCGGTTGAGGTCGGGGAAGTTGTGGACGTCGCGGAGGAAGAAGGTCGGGGTGTTGTTGCCGACCAGGTCCCAGTTGCCCTCCTCGGTGTAGAACTTGACGGCGACGCCGCGGATGTCGCGCTCGGCGTCGGCCGCGCCGCGCTCGCCGGCGACGGTCGAGAAGCGGATGAACAGATCGGTCTTTTTGCCGATGTGCTCAAAGATCCTGGCGCGGGTCCAGCGGGTGATGTCCTGCGTGACGGTGAAGGTGCCGTAGGCGCCCCAGCCCTTGGCGTGCATGCGGCGCTCCGGGATGACCTCGCGGTCGAAATGCGCCAGCTTTTCCAGCAGCCAGACGTCCTGCATCATCACCGGGCCGCGCGGCCCGGCCGTGATGCTGTTCTCATTGTCGGCAACGGGCGCGCCGACCTCGTTGGTGAGCTTCTTGTATTTCTGATCTTCCATGTTCGGTCACTCCTTTTTAAGAACAGTTCTTATTCTTAAAATATCACATTCCCGGAAAAAGTCAAGCGGTTTCCGGCGCAAAGCGCCGGAAACCGCTTCAGAATCTTTTTTACAGCTCCTTGACCCAGAGGCCGTGCAGGTTGCACCATGCGAACACGGCGACCGGCTTCTCGTCCGCCAGGGCAAAGGTGACCTCCGGCTTGTCGCCGGGCTCGAGGCACTTGCGGTGCCCGCCGCAGCAGGTCTGGAGGTAGACCCACTTGATGAGGTGCTGCTCGGTCATCGGGTGGTCGACAGAGCCGATGTGCACCGTGACCTTGTCGCCCGCGACGGTGACGACCGGGACATGCTTCTCCTGCGCCGCGTCGGTGCTGTTGGGCACCAGCTGCTCCATCGGCTCGCCGCAGCAGATCACCGGCACGCCGGACGATTCGATCATTCCCACGATGTTGCCGCAATGCTTGCAGCGGAAGAAACGGATCTCACACATGATCTGAAAATCCTCCTTATAAAGATGTTGAGTCTATCATATCCCTTTCCGCGGCCTGCATCTGTGACTAAATCACAAAACATCTTTGCTTTTAGCATATAAATTTGTATATTATTGGTTTTTCCGACCCGGCGGCGCGTTGACGCGGACCCGCTTTTGCGTTATAGTGAATGGCATGGGTCCATCGGGGGGAGGGTGCGCATGAAAAAGCTCCAGTACAACTCGCCGGTCATTCTGACCTTTGCCCTGCTGTCGCTGGGCGCGCTGCTGCTCGGCCGGCTGACCGGCGGCAAAAGCACGCTGCTGCTCTTCGCCGTCTACCGCGCCCCGCTGTCCGACCCGCTCGCCTGGGCGCGCCTCTTTCTTCATGTCCTCGGCCACAGCGGCTGGAGCCACTATCTCGGCAACATGCTGCTGCTGCTGGTCATCGGCCCGCCGCTGGAGGAGAAATACGGCAGCCGCCCCCTGCTGGCGGGGATCGCGCTCACCGCGCTGCTGACCGGGCTGCTCCAGGTCGCCCTGTTCCCGCGGACGGCGCTGCTGGGCGCCTCAGGCGTCGTGTTCATGCTGATCGTCCTCACCTCCTTCTCCGGCATGAAGGACGGCCGCATCCCGCTGACCTTCGTGCTGGTGACGGCGCTCTATCTCGGCCGCGAGCTGATCGCGGCGGTCACGCAGACCGACCAGATCTCGCAGCTGACCCACATCCTCGGCGGCGCGGTCGGCGCGGCGCTGGGCTTCTATTTTCAAAAACACCGAAACGGAGCGACGCGATGAGACGATTTTCCTGGGGCCGGGCCGCGCTGATCGCCGGCGGCCTGCTGATCCTCTTTCTGCTCGGCACGCTGATCTTCATGCTGGTCTCCAGCCGGCAGACCAACAGCTATCAGCTCAACCTCCGCCTGGCCTTTGACCTCGCCAAGGTCGACGGCAGCGGCTGCGCCGTGCGCAGCGCCGGCGGCGAATGGAAAACGCTGAGCGCCGAGGACGCCGAGAAATTCTACTACTACATGACCAGCCGCACCGTGCTCTCCCTTCGCCGCGGCAACCGGGATGACGCCCGCGCCCTCGAGCTGCGCATCGGCGAAAAGACGGCGACGCTGACGCCGCTCGCCCCGGACGACGGCGACCGGATGGTCGTCCGCATCTCGCTGGGCGGGGACACCTGGCGCGTCCGCGCCGAGGCCGACGGCCTCTGGCAGCGGCTGACGCTGCTCGCGGCGCAATGACAACGAATTCCACAGAACAGGAGAAAACGATATGAACTATGATCTGCAGGCATTGGACCGCGCGCTCGCGGCGCGCATCCGCGAAAAGAAGCTGCCCGGCTGCTCGGTCGCCATCCGCGGGCCGGAGGGCGAGCTGTTCCAGAAGGGCTACGGCTTCTGCGACATGGAGCACGCCCGCCCGGTGAACGGCGACACCGTGTTCGGCATCGCCTCGATGAGCAAATCCACCGTGGCGCTGTCGCTGTGCATCCTCGCGGCGGAGGGCCGGATCTCCCTCGACCAGCCGGTGACCGATTTTCTGCCCCAGTTCCGCATCCCCGGCCAGCCCCGCGACGCCGTCGCCGTCCGCCATCTGCTGACCCACACGGCCGGCATCCCGCCGATGGAGCCGCTCGAGTGGTCGATCGCCCTCAACACCCCGGGCCGCGAGGGCGACTGGGTGCGCCGCATGAAGGCGAGCAGCCCCAACCGGATGGACAAGATCGAGCAGATCATCGACTACATCGCCCACTGCCCCTATGAGACGCTGGGCGCGCCGGGCGAATACATGAGCTATTCCAACGAGGGCTACGCCGTGCTGTGCACGGTGTTCGACATCGCCGCGGGCGTCCCGCTCGAGCAGTTCCTCGACGAGCGCGTCTTTGGGCCGATGGGCATGACCCGCACCGTCCTCGACGGGCACGGCGAACGCGCGATCCCGCTCTCCGGCGGCAACATCACGCGCCTGTTCGACAACGACGACGACGGGAGCCTCACCTGCGACGACCGCTGGAGCACGCTGCCGCCCTTCCGCTCCTGCGCCTGCGTCAAATCGACGGCGCGCGACATGGCGCGCTACTATGCCTGCATCGCCGCCCGCGGCAAGGCGGACGGGAAGCAGGTCATCCCGGCGCAGGCCGTCGAGCTGCTGGTCGGCGCCGCCTTCCCGCTGCGCGAGCGCAGCTATTACTGCTGCGGCCTCAACAAGCGCGTCAAATACGGCCACGTCATCTGTGAGCACTCCGGCGGGCTCCACGGCGTCTCGACCCACGGCGGCCTGCTGCTCGACGAGGGCTGGGGCTTCTCCGCGCTGTGCAACAAGAGCAACGAGGACACCGACGACCTCGTGTGGATGATGTACAACATGATCATGGGCCGCCCGCTGGAGGAGGACCACCGCTGGCTCCATCCGACCGGCAAGCCCTTCGCCGACCCCGAGATGCTGCTGGGCCGCTACCTCGGCCACGAGGGCACGCCCACCACCGTCACCGTGACGCTGAAGGACGGCGTCCTCATGGGCGACAACGACCAGAACGACCTCGGGCCCTTCCGCCTCGTCTGGTGCGGCGGCACCTGGTTCCAGGGCTGGCGCGACGGCGACAGCGCCCCCGCCAGCCGCGAGCGCTTCTATGTCCGCAACGGCCGGGCGTGGGGCCTCAAGGTCGGCACCCGCATCTTCCGCCGCATCCCCGACTGAGCTCTATGAGCGAGTTCACCGAACACATCGGCGGACGCATCCGCCTCTACCGCCGCCGCCTGCACATCAGCGTCTCCGAGCTGGGGACGCGCATCAGCAAAAGCAAGGCCTCAGTCTCCAAATATGAGAGCGGCGCGGTCGGCATCGACGCCGACACCCTGCTCGACATCGCCCGCGCCCTCGGCGTCTCGCTCGGCCAGCTGACGGATTTCCCCGGCTCGGCCCCGCCCCGCCGCGCCCGGGCGGGCCGCAGCTTCCTGCCGCGCGCCCAGATGTACCTCTATGCCCTCGACGGACGCAAAAAACAGGTGCTGCGCGGCCTGATGCTCCCCGTCGCCGCCGGCGACGGCACCTACCACGCCACGCTGTTCCTCGGCTGCCCCGACTTTGCCTCCTACGAGAAATGCGACTCGCTCTATTACGGCGACATCATCCCGCGCGACGCCGTCACCAACTACATGTTCGTCAACCAGCAGAACGACGTCGAGCAGCTCCACATCACGGCCATCAACCCGCTCGGCACCGACGACCTCTCCACCGGGCTGATCACCGGCATCAACAACAGCCCGCTGATGCCGGTTGCCTTCAAATGCCTGATCTCGCCGCGGCCGCTGCCCGAGGACGGCACGCTCGACGCCCGCCTGCGCATCACCGCCGAGGACTGCCGCGCCATGAAGCAGAGCAACATGTTCCTCTGCCGGTAAAAGTTTCGCGCTGTTATCGTTTTCCGGTGATTTTTCCCGGAAAACGGGGCCCGGACCGCCCGTCGCCGCTCTATCCGCCGCGAAGTTTCGTCTTGTGAAACTTCGCGGCGCTTTTTTCGCCTGCCGGGAAACCCGCCGCGCTTTGAAGTGGGCGCCCGAATTCCGTATACTGGTTACGGTTCCAAAAAATTCCTGATACGGATACGGGGGATTGGCCATGAAAACATCCAAGGTCCTGGTGATTGGCTTCGCGCTCTTTGCGATGTTCTTCGGCGCGGGAAACATGATTTTCCCGCCATATCTCGGCCTGACCAGCGGCGCCCACTGGACGCTGGGCTTCTGGTGCTTTCTCGCCGCCGACGTCGGCCTGGCGATGATCACCATTGCCGCCATGCTGCGGCGCAGCTCGCGCATGACGGAGCTGACCCGCCCGCTGGGGCGGCCGATGTCGGTGGCGGTCAGCGCCGCCGTCGTGCTCTGCCTCGGGCCGCTGTTCGCCATGCCGCGCACCGCGGCGACGACCTATGAGCTGCTGGTCAAGCCGTTTTTCGCCTCCGGCGTCTGGAAGATCGTCTTCTCGGCCGTCTATTTCGCGCTGGTCGTGGCCCTGACCATCTCGCCCTCCAAGGTGGTGGACGTGGTCGGCAAGGTGCTGACGCCGCTGCTGCTGCTCGGGCTGCTGGTGCTGATCGGCTTCGGCATGTTCCGCCCGCTCGGCAGCGTTTCGGTCTCCTCGCAGCTGCCCGACGTGGCGCATGAGGGCCTGCTCTCCGGCTATCAGACGATGGACGCCTTCGGGGCCATGGTCTTCGCCTCGGTGGTCGCCGCCGCGCTCGACGAGCAGGGCTTTGTCGGCAGGAAGGCGCGCACCCGCGCCGCGGTACTCGCCTGCGGCCTGTCCGCCGTGTGCCTGTGCGCCGTCTACGGCGGCCTCACCTACCTGGGCGCGACGGTCTCGATGCAGTACAGCGCCGAGATCGACCGCACCCTGCTGCTCATCGACATCACGCAGCGGCTGATGGGCCGGCCCGGCGTGCTGATCCTCGGCGTCGTCGTCGCCCTCGCCTGCCTGACGACGGCGATCGGCCTCGCCTCCGCGACGGGGCTGTACTTCGCCGAGCTGACCAAAAACCGGCTCTCCTACAAGGCCGTGGTGATCGGCTCCTGCGCCGTCAGCCTCTTTGCCGCCAACCTCGGCCTCGACCGGATCATCAGCTTCGCGGCGCCGGTGCTGACGCTGCTCTACCCCGTCGTGCTGGTGCTGGTGATCTTCTCCTTCTTCGACCGGCGGCTCACCAACGCCAACATCGCGCGCGGCGCGGCGCTGTGCGCCTTCGGCGTCAGTCTGTGCAACCTGCTGTCCCCGTCGCTGCTGGAAATGCTGCCGCTGTCCTCCTTCGGGCTGGGCTGGATGCTGCCCGCCCTGCTGGGCGGAGCCGCCGGGGCGCTGATCCGCCCGCGCGGCGAGCAGGCGCTCTCCCACCGGGCCGCGGCCGACTGAGCCGCCTCCGGGGCTCCCTGCCGGCGGGCGCCGGACGTCTGCGCCCTTGACGCCCCGTTCCCGGCGCCGCCATGAAAAACGTCATTTCCCTCTCCAAAACGCCCGCGCGCCGTGGCTCTGTCCGTCACGGCGCGCGGGCGTTTTCGGTGTTCAGCGGCCGCCGTCGCGCGGGCGCTGGCCGGGATGGTAAAAGGTGATGAACTTGAGCGAATAGACGTCGCACATCACATAGGTCTGGCGCTTGGGCTCATAGAGGATGAAATAGTTCATGCCGACGGCGTAGAGGATGCCCTGGCGCATGGTGATTGTCGCGGTGCCGAGCAGAAACTCGCAGCTGACATATTCGCCGAGGTTGCGCGAGAGCGCCTGCTGGACCGAGCCCTTCATCGCCGGGGTGTCGAAGCTCTCCTCCAGCGGGTTTTCCGGCAGGGTGAATTCCTTTTCGCCGGGCGGCGGCGCGGGTTCGGTGCAGCGGTGGCAGGGACCCGGTTCCATCATGGGCGCCTCCTTTTCAGGTCTGGGCATAGGCCGCGGTGGGGTTGTAAAAGCAATGTCCGCCGATGCGGACGGCAAAGGCGCCGACCGCGCTGGGAAAATTGGGGCGGCAGGAGGGGGAGAAGGGGTTGAAGAACCACAGCGCCTGCCCCAGCCCGGTCAGCCGGTGGCCCGCCATCGCCCATTCCGCGATCTCCCAGTGGATCTGCGAAAGCGACATGTTGTAGAGGTTCTGCGGGTTGTAGCGGCCGCCGACGGTCTCCATCGCGCAGACAAACTGCCCCTTCTGGAACACCACAGCCCGCACCGTCGGCTCCAGCCGCCCGTATTCGCCGTATTCGATGCGCACGCGGTTCATCACGACCGAGGCGACGGCCTTCATGCCGTCCTCGCCCTCGCCGCCCGCTTCGCACTTGACGAGCCGCGCCAGCAGCTCGAGGTCGGAATAGCCGATGCGGAACCGCCCCCTTTCGCGCCTTCTGCCCCAGTCTATGCGCCGGGCGGGGATTTGATGAAAAAAACGCGGCGGCGCAGTTTGGCGCGGCGGGCAGGGCGCGGCGCGGAACGGTTCCCTGCTGATCTGCCGGCGCAGCGGCCATGGCCGTCGTATTGGCGCAATCCAAAAGACCGCGCGCCCGGAGGTCGGGCGCGCGGTCCTGTGTTCGGCAATCGAGCGGCGGGGCGCTGCTTACAGCGTCTTTTCCGCCGCCTCGACGGTGTTTTCCATCAGCATGATGATGGTCATGGGGCCGACGCCGCCGGGGACGGGCGTGATGTACCCCGCGACCGGCGCGGCGCTCTCAAAATCGACGTCGCCGCACAGTCCGCTCTCGAGCCGGTTGACGCCGACGTCGATCACGGCCGCGCCCTCCTTGATATAGCTGCCGTCGAGCAGCTTCGGGCGGCCGACGGCGGCGACCAGGATGTCGGCCTGCCGGGTGATCGCGCGCAGGTCCTGCGTCTTGCTGTGGCAGATCGTCACCGTGCAGTCGCGGCCGAGCAGCAGCAGGGCGACCGGCTTGCCGACGATGGCGCTGCGGCCGACGACGACGGCGTGCTTCCCGCGCAGCGGGATACCGGCGCTGTCGAGCAGGCGCAGGATGCCCTTCGGCGTGCAGGGCAGGAAGCCGCTGCCGCCGCGCGTCAGGGCGCCGAGGCTGTTGACCGAGATGCCGTCCACATCCTTTTCGGGCGCGACGGCGGCCAGCACCGCCTCCTCGGAGATGTGCGCGGGCAGCGGCAGCTGCACGAGAATGCCGTGGAAGCGCGCGTCGCCGTTGTACTGCGCGATGCGCGCCAGCAGCTCGGCCTGCGTCGTCTCCGCGGGCAGGTGGACGACCTCCGAGAGGAAGCCGAGCTTCTGACACATCCGCTCCTTGTTGCGGACATAGACCTCGCTCGCCGGGTCGTCCCCGACGCGGATGACGACCAGGCCCGGCGTGACGCCGCGCGCCTTCAGCGCCGCGACGCGGGTCTCCAGCTGGGCGCGCACCTGCGCGGCCAGCGCTTTACCATCCAGAATCTGCGCCATGCTTACACCTCACTGAAATATTTCATCGCGCTGCGGAACAGGCCGATGTCATAGTTCCCCGGCACATTCTGATACAGCCCGGCCCCGATGCGCTCGCTGTGGCCCATCTTGCCGAGGATGCGGCCGTCCGGCGAGGTGATGCCCTCGACGGCGGCGACCGAGCCGTTGGGATTATAGCGCACGTCGAGCGTCGGCGCGCCGTGCGCGTCCACATACTGCGTGGCGATCTGGCCGCCGACGGCCAGCTTCTGCAGCAGCCCGTCCTCGCAGAGGAAGCGGCCCTCGCCGTGCGAGATCGGCACGGTGAAGACGTCGCCCGGCTGCGTCTCGCGCAGCCACGGGGACTTGTTGGAGGCGACGCGGGTGCGCACCAGCCGGGACTGGTGGCGGCCGATGACGTTGAAGGTCAGCGTCGGGCAGTGCGCGTCGGTGTCGATGATCTTCCCGAACGGCACCAGCCCCAGCTTGATGAGGGCCTGGAAGCCGTTGCACACGCCGCACATCAGGCCGCCGCGGTCGAGCAGCTCCTGCGTCGCCGCCGCCACCTCCGCGTTGCGGAAGAAGGCCGTGATGAACTTGGCGCTGCCGTCCGGCTCGTCGCCGCCGGAGAAGCCGCCGGGGATGAAGACCGCCTGCGAGGCGCGCAGCGCCTGTGCGAAGGCCGCGGCGCTGCGGCCGATCTCCTCGGCCGAGCGGTTGCGGACGACAAAGACGCAGGCCCGTCCGCCCGCCGCCTCGGCGGCCTTGGCGGTGTCGTATTCGCAGTTGGTGCCCGGGAACACCGGAATCAGGAACTGCGCCTGCGCGCTCGGCGCGGCCGGGCGCGGCCAGGTCTTGGCCCGGTATTCGAAGGCCGGCACCGCGATGCGCGGCGTCGCGGTGCGCTGCGGGTAGATCGGCTCCAGCTTGTCCTCATAGGCCTTTTCGAGGTCGCCGAGATCCAGCGTCTCGCCGCCGCGGACGAGCTGCGGCGCCGCCGCCGTCTCGCCGAGCGCGGTGCCGACGGGCAGAGCCTCGGTCAGCTCCAGCACAAAGGCGCAGGGCTGCAGGCCGAAGAGGGTCTGCATCGGCACCTCCGCGAAGCGGAAGCCGAGGCCGTTGCCGAGGCACATCTTGAAGACGGCCTCCGCCGGGCCGCCGTGGCCGCACACATAGGCGGCAACCGCCTTGCGCTCGCGCAGCAGCCGGCGCACCAGGGCGAGGTTGCGCTGCAGCGAGCCGATCTCCGGCAGGCCGTCCGCGCCCGTCTCCGGGGCGAGCAGGACGACGGGATGGCCGGCCTTCTTGAACTCCGGCGAGCGCACGCTGCCGAGGTCGGCGACGGTGACGGCGAAGGAGATGAGCGTCGGCGGCACGTCGAGCTTTTCGAAGCTGCCGCTCATGCTGTCCTTGCCGCCGATGGCGCCCAGGCCGAACTCCTTCTGGGCGCGGAAGGCGCCGAGCAGGGCGGCGAAGGGCTTGCCCCAGCGGGCCGGGTCATGGCCGGGCTTCTCGAAATACTCCTGGAAGGAGAGGTAGCACTGATCGGTCCAGCCGCCGGCGGCCACCAGCTTGCACACCGAGTCGGCGACGGCGAGATAGGCGCCGTGATAGGGGCTCGCCGCGGCGATGTCCGGATCGAATCCCCAGCTCATCAGCGAGCAGGTGCGGGTGTCGCCGTGCTCGACCGAAATCTTGTGGGCCATGGCCTGGATCGGGGTGCGCTGGCGCGCGCCGCCGAAGGGCATCAGCACCGTGCCGGCGCCGACGGTCGAGTCGAAGCGCTCGCTCAGGCCCTGGCGCGAGCAGCAGGACAGCGAGGAGACCAGGGTGCGGTATTCCTCCGCAAAGCTGCCGCGCACGGCGCGGGCAAAGGACCGCGGCGCCTCCGGCGCGACGGTGATGTGCTTCTCGGCGCCGTTGGAATCGAGGAAGGCGCGGGAGAGGTCGACGATGCGGTCGCCGTTCCAGGTCATGGTCAGGCGCGCCTCGGCCTTGACGCGGGCCACCACGGTGGCCTCGAGGTTCTCCGCGCCGGCCAGGGCCAGGAAGCGGTCGGCGTCCTCCGGGGCGACGACGACGGCCATGCGCTCCTGCGATTCGCTGATCGCCAGCTCGGTGCCGTCCAGCCCCTCGTACTTGCGGGGCACGGCGTTGAGGTCGATGTCCAGCCCGGCGGCCAGCTCGCCGATGGCGACCGAGACGCCGCCGGCGCCGAAGTCGTTGCAGCGCTTGATGAGGCGGGCCGCCTCGGCGCTGCGGAACAGGCGCTGGAGCTTGCGCTCCTCGGGGGCGTTGCCCTTCTGCACCTCGGCGCCGCAGGTCTCGACCGAGTGGGCGTCGTGGGCCTTGGAGGAGCCGGTGGCGCCGCCGACGCCGTCGCGGCCGGTGCGGCCGCCCAGCAGGATGACGATGTCGCCGGGGACGGGACGCTCGCGGCGGACGTTGCGCTGCGGCGCGGCGCCGATGACGGCGCCGACCTCCATGCGCTTGGCGGCATAGCCGGGATGATACAGCTCGTCCACCATGCCGGTGCAGAGGCCGATCTGGTTGCCGTAGGAGCTGTATCCCGCGGCGGCGGAGGTGACGATCTTGCGCTGCGGCAGCTTGCCCCCGATGGTGTCCGCGATCGGGGTCAGCGGATCGGCCGCGCCGGTGACGCGCATCGCCGCATAGACATAGCTGCGGCCGGAGAGCGGGTCGCGGATCGCGCCGCCGATGCAGGTGGCGGCGCCGCCGAAGGGCTCGATCTCGGTCGGATGGTTGTGGGTCTCGTTCTTGAACAGCAGCAGCCACGGCTCGCGGCCGCGGATGGTGTCCACCTCGATGCGCACGGTGCAGGCGTTGATCTCCTCGGATTCGTCGAGGCGGCGCAGCCGGCCCTCGTGCCGGAGCCAGCGGACGGCGACGGTCGCCATGTCCATCAGGCACACGGGCTTGGTGCGGCCGATGGCGCGGCGCGTCTCCAGATAATCCTCATAGGTCTTTTGCAGCAGCGGGTCGGCGAAGCGGGCCTCGTCGATGATCGTCCCGAAGGTGGTGTGGCGGCAGTGATCGCTCCAGTAGGTGTCGATCATCCGCAGCTCGGTGATGGTCGGGTCGCGGCCCTCGTCCGCGAAATACCGCATGCAGAACAGCAGGTCCTGCTCGTCCATCGCCAGCCCGTACCGGCCGATGAAGGCGGCGGGGTCGGCCATCGTGCGGAAGCCCTCCAGCACGGCGACCGGCGCGGGCGGGACAAAGCGCTGGGCCAGCGTCTCCGGCTTTTCCAGCGCCGCCTCGCGCGCCTCGACCGGGTTGATGACATAGCTGCGCAGCTTCGCCAGCTCCGCCGCCGTCAGCGCCCCCTCGGGGAGATAGACGCGCGCCGAGCGCACCAGCGGCCGCTCGCAGCGCAGCAGCAGCTGCACGCACTGCGCGGCCGAATCGGCCCGCTGATCGAACTGGCCGGGCAGATATTCGACGGCAAAGACGTTCCCGGCCGCCGGCAGCTCGTCATAGACCAGGTCGAGCTGCGGCTCGGAGAGGATTTTGCCGACGCAGACGCGGAACTGCTCCTCGTCCAGGCCCTCCACGTCATAGCGGTTGAGCAGGCGCAGGCCCGTCAGCCCCTTGAGATCGAGCAGCGTCCGCAGGTCGCCGCACAGGGCGTCGGCCTCGCCGCGCAGCCCCTCGCGCTTTTCCACATAAACTCGTCTGACCACTTCTCAGTCCTCCTGCTCGGCCGCCAGCGCGCGCGCGCCGATGTCGCTGCGGCAGTATTTGTTGGCAAACGCCGCGCCCTGCGCGGCCTGATAGGCTTTTTTGACGGCCTGCGCCAGCGTCGGGGCCACGGCCGTGACGCCCAGCACCCGGCCGCCGGACGTGCGCAGCACGCCGTCCTCGCCGCGCTTCGCCCCGGCGACGAACACCGAGACGTCCGGCTCCTCCGGCGGCAGCGTGAGCTCGCAGCCGGTGTCGTAATGCGTCGGATACCCCGCGCTCGCCAGCACGACGCAGCAGGCGCTGCGCGCCGAGAAGCGCACCTCGGTCTCGGCCAGCCGGCCGTCCGTGACGGCGCGGAACACCGTCAGCAGATCGCTGCGCAGCAGCGGCAGCACGACCTGCGTCTCCGGGTCGCCGAAGCGGCAGTTGTATTCGATGACCTTCGGTCCGTCGTCGGTCAGCATCAGGCCGAAGTAGAGGCAGCCGCGGAACTCGCGTCCCTCGGCCTTCATCGCGCGGACGGTGGGCAGAAAGATCTCGTCCATGCAGCGCTGCGCGATTTCCGGGGTGTAGAAGGGGTTGGGCGCGACGGCGCCCATGCCGCCCGTGTTGGGGCCCTCGTCGCCGTCATGGGCGCGCTTGTGGTCCATCGAGCTGACCATCGGCACGACGGTCGTGCCGTCGGTGAAGCTCAGCACCGAGACCTCCGGCCCCTCCAGGCACTCCTCGATCAGGATGCGGGCGCCGCTGTCGCCGAAAATGCGGTCGGCCATCATGGCGTGCACCGCGGCCTTGGCCTCGGCGCGCGTCTGGGCGATGACGACGCCCTTGCCGAGCGCCAGCCCGTCGGCCTTGATGACGGTGGGGATGGGCGCGTCCTCCAGATAGGTGAGCGCCTCGCGCTCGTCGGTAAAGACGGCGAAGGCCGCCGTCGGGATGTGGTATTTCTGCATCAGGCGCTTGGCAAAAACCTTGCTGCTCTCGATCTCGGCCGCCTTTTTTGTCGGGCCGAAGGCCGGGATGCCGACCTCGCTGAGCGCGTCCACGGCGCCGAGCGCCAGCGGATCGTCCGGCGCGACGACCACATAGTCGACCGCGTGCTCCCGGGCGAACTCCACCATGTGGGGAATGTCCTTGGCGGCGATCGGGACGCAGACCGCGTCCCGCGCGATGCCGCCGTTGCCGGGCAGGCAGTATAGCTCCGTGATCTCGGGATTCCTGCGGAGCTGCTTGACGATGGCGTGCTCGCGCCCGCCGCCGCCGACGACCAGAACCTTCATGTCGGCCACCTCGATCTGTAAATTATGCAGGGATCTGTGACAGGGACGTGCAAAGCCTCCCCCCATGGGGGAGGTGCCTCCGCAGGAGGCAGAAGGGGGATTTCCCGTCCCTCATGCCGGTAAAACGGACTCCGTGATCTGTTTTTCGGCGATTCATTCGCCGAAAAGCACCCCACCGCCGCAGACAGAGAAAAAAACTATGGATCTGTTTTTCGGGAATTCATTTCCCGAAAAACACCTCAACGGCGCTTCGCGCCGTTGCACCGCCGCAGGCGGTACGTTCTTTCGTCTCACTCAACGCGGAAACCAGCGCAGCGTTTCCGCGTTGACGTTCTTTCGTCCACTCAACGCGGAAACCAGGACGCGCAGCGTTTCCACGTTGACGTTCTTTCGTCCTCTCAACGCGGAAACCAGCGCAGCGTTTCCGCGTTGAATCTGTTTTTAATGGTGGAACAGCCGCACGCCGGTAAAGGCCATGACCATCCCGTGCGCGTCGCAGGCGTCGATCACCAGATCGTCGCGCAGCGAGCCGCCCGGCTGCGCCACATAGCGCGCGCCGCTGCGGAAGGCGCGCTCGATGTTGTCCGCGAAGGGGAAGAAGGCGTCGCTGCCGACCGACACGCCGGTGATCTCCGCCAGATAGGCGGCCTTCTCCGCATCGGTCAGCGGCGCGGGCCGCGCCGTGAAGAACCGCTGCCAGACGCCGTCCGCGCAGACGTCCTCCTCGTTCCGGTTGATATAGCCGTCGATGGCGTTGTCGCGCTCCGGCCGGCCGAGCTTGTCGATGAAGGGCAGGGCCAGCACCTTGGGATGGCGGCGCAGGAACCAGGTGTCGGCCTTCGTGCCCGCAAGGCGGGTGCAGTGGATGCGGGACTGCTGTCCCGCGCCGACGCCGATGGCCTGGCCGTCATAGGCGAAGCAGACCGAATTGGACTGCGTGTATTTGAGGGTGATGAGCGCCACCAGCAGGTCGCGCTTCGCGTTCTCCGGCAGCGTCCTGTTTTTGGTGACGATGTTCTCCAGCAGCGCGCCGCCGATCTCGACCTCGTTGCGCCCCTGCTCGAAGGTGACGCCGAACACCTGCTTGCGCTCGACCGGCGCGGGGACATAATCGGGGTCGATGCGGACGACGTTGTACTTGCCGTCCTTCTTGGCGCGCAGGATCTCCAGCGCCGCGTCGGTGTAGCCGGGGGCGATGACGCCGTCGGACACCTCGCGCTTCAGAAGCCGGGCCGTCGTCTCGTCGCAGACGTCGGAGAGCGCCGCCCAGTCGCCGAAGGAGCTCATGCGGTCGGTGCCGCGGGCGCGGGCATAGGCGCAGGCCAGCGGCGACTCGTCCAGCCCCTTGACCTTCTCGACAAAGCAGGCCTGCTTGAGCTCCGGGGACAGCGGCAGGCCGAGCGCGCCCGAGGTGGGGCTGACATGCTTGAAGGAGGCCGCCGCCGGCAGGCCGCAGGCCTTTTTCAGCTCGCGCACGAGCTGCCAGCTGTTGAGCGCGTCCAGGAAGTTGATGTATCCCGGCCGCCCGGACAGCACCTCGACCGGCAGCGCGCCGCCGTCCGCCATGAAGATGCGCGCCGGCTTCTGGTTGGGGTTGCAGCCGTATTTCAAAGCGTATTCGTTCACAGACAAAGCCCTCTTTTCCGCTTATTTGTGCTTGTTGATGATCGCGGTCTCGGCGCCGACGCGGGCCCAGAGCGAGACGCGGTTGTTGCCGTCCAGCGCGCCCCAGAGCATCGCGGCCAGCTCCGCCGCTGTCTTCTGCGGCAGGGCGGCTTCGACCGGCTCGCCCGCGAAGGAGGGCAGCGGCGTGCCGAAGCCCTCATAGGTGCTGAGAAAATGGCCCGTGCCGGGCGTCGGGCGCTCATACTCGTAGAAGAACCGCCGGCCCTTGCGCGCGTCGCCGTCCCCGGCCTTGAGGATCGACAGGGCATAGCCGCCGTCCGCGCCGACGATGCCGGAGATGCGCGGGGTGAAGTTGGGCGGGTCCGGCTCAAAGGTGCGGGTCCGCAGCGCCTCGGCGAAGCTCTTGCCCGCCAGCAGGAAGTCGCGGATCGTGTCGGTCTGGTCGCCGTTGGTGACGATGAGCGTCTCGCCCGCCGGGCGCACGGGGTGATAGATCACCAGGCTGGGGTCGGTCATTTTGCTCTCGTCGAAGGCGCGGGTGCGGATGCCGTCCGCCGTCGCTTCAAAGACGCGGTTGCGGCTGTTCTCGCTGCGGCCCATGATGAAATAGGCCTGCGCCGGGGTGCCGTCCGGCAAAACGCCCAGCAGGATGCCGCGGCCCGGGTAGCTCCGGGCGCAGAGATAGGCGCACAGATCGATCATTTCTGCTTCTCCTTTGCGATCTCGGCGGACACCAGCTCGGCGGCGCGCGGCAACAGCACCCACTCGGCCTGCTGCATCACGCGGAGCTGGAGCGTCTCCGGCGTGTCGCCCTCCTCGACGGGGACGGGCTTCTGGAACAGGATCTCCCCGCCGTCGGGGATCTCGTTGACGAAATGGACGGTCGCGCCCGTCACCTTGACGCCGCGCGCCAGCGCGGCCTCATGGACGTGCAGCCCGTAGAAACCCTTGCCGCAGAAGGCGGGCAGCAGGGCCGGGTGGATGTTGAGGATGCGGCGCGGCCAGCGCGCGACAAACGCCGGGCTGAGGATGCACAGAAATCCGGCCAGCAGGATCAGCTCGATCCCGCGCGCGTCGAGCAGCGCCGTCAGCTCCTGCTCGAACTCGGCCTGCTTCCGCCCGCGGCGCGGGACGCAGACCGCCTCGATGCCGTGCTTCTGCGCGCGCGCGAGGGCGTAGGCATCCGCGTTGTTCGAGACGACGAGGACGATCTCGCCGCTGTGGAGCTTGCCCGCGTCCTGGGCGTCCATCAGCGCCTGCAGATTCGTGCCGCCGCCCGAGACGAACACCGCGATGCGGGTGCGCGTCAGCATAGCACGACGCCCTCGTCCGAACGGACGGTCTCGCCCATCACATAGGCGTCCACGCCGTGCTCCCGCAGGATGGCGAGTGCGCGGTCCGCGTCGGCCTTCGCCACGACGACGGTCATGCCGACGCCCATGTTGTAGGTGTTGAACATGTCGCGCTCTGGGATGCTGCCGGTCTTTTGCAGCAGGGCGAAGATCGGCGGGATCCGCAGCGCGTTCCGGCTGATCTTCGCGGCGATGCCGTCCGGCAGGCAGCGGGGGATGTTCTCATAGAAGCCGCCGCCCGTGATGTGGGACACGCCCTTGACGGTCAGCGCGTCAAAGAGGGCCAGGACCGGCTTGACATAGATGACGGTCGGCGCCAGCAGCGCGTCGCCGAGCGACACGCCGCCGAGGTCGGCGCGCGGGGTGCGCAGGTCGGCGTGCTCGACGTCAAAAACCTTGCGGACCAGGGAGAAGCCGTTGGAGTGGACGCCCGAGGACGGCAGGGCGATCAGCACGTCGCCCGCGCCGATGGCGTTCTTGTCGGGCAGCTTCGTCTCGTCCGCCAGGCCGACGGCAAAGCCGGCGAGGTCGTACTCATCCTCCGGATAAAAGCCGGGCATCTCGGCGGTCTCGCCGCCGACCAGCGCCGCGCCCGACTGAACGCAGCCCTCGGCGACGCCCTTGACGATGTCGGCGATGCGCTCCGGCACGTTCTTGCCGCAGGCGATGTAATCGAGGAAGAACAGCGGCCGCGCGCCGCAGCAGATGACGTCGTTGACGCACATGGCGACGCAGTCGATGCCGACCGTGTCGTGCTTGTCCATCAGGAAGGCCAGCTTGAGCTTGGTGCCGACGCCGTCGGTGCCGGAGACCAGCACGGGCTTCTCGATCCCGTGCAGGTCGGGGCGGAACAGGCCGCCGAAGCCGCCGATGTCGGAGGCCACGCCCGGCGTCATGGTGCGCGCCACATGGCGCTTCATCAGTTCGACCGCCTTGTAGCCGGCGGTGATGTCCACGCCGGCGGCGGCGTAGCTTTCGGAGCGGGAGTTCTTTTCCATGGTATTGCGCCTCCATCATTAATAATAGGGCAGGCCGCGTCCGCCCGCGCGGACGGAACGGGGCCGAACGGGAAACCGGCCGGACAGGCCGCGCGGGGAGCGGGCCTTATTCGCGGCCGCTCCAGCAGTAGGTGCAGACGCGGTTCTCCGGCACGCCGATGGCCTCCATCAGCCCGGGCAGGCTCTGGAACTCGAGCGAGGTGAAGCCCATGCCGCGGCAGATGCTCTGGCGCATGGCGCGGCCGCGCTCGGTGGTGCCGTCGCTGTATTCGTCGAGATGCTGCTCGCCGCTCTTGCCCTCCAGCTCGCGGATCGTGCGGCGGGAGATCAGGTCGAGCTCGGAATTGTTGCGGGAGAAGTTGAGGTACTTGCAGCCGTACATCAGCGGCGGGCAGGCGGAGCGCATGTGCACCTCGCGGGCGCCGTTCTCATAGAGGAAGGTGACCGTCTCGCGCAGCTGGGTGCCGCGCACGATGCTGTCGTCCACAAAGAGCAGCTTCTTGCCGTCGATCAGCTCGCGCACCGGGATCTGCTTCATCTTGGCGACCTGATTGCGGACGTTCTGGTTCTGCGGCATAAAGGAGCGGGGCCAGGTCGGGGTGTATTTGATGAACGGGCGGGTGAAGGGCACGCCGCTCTCGCGGGCATAGCCGATCGCGTGCGGCACGCCGGAATCCGGCACGCCGCAGACGCTGTCCACCGCGGGCAGCAGCCCGGCGGCGCGCTCGTTGCGGGCCATGATCTCGCCGTTGCGGTAGCGCATGATCTCGACGTTGACGCCCTCGTAGCTCGAGTTCGGATAGCCGTAATAGCTCCACAGGAAGGCGCAGACGCGCATCTCCGGGCCGGGCGGGCAGAGGGTCTCGATGCCCTCCGGCATCATGCGGACGATCTCGCCCGGGCCGAGCTCGCGCAGGTCGCGGTAGCCGAGCTTGCGGTAGGCGAAGCTCTCGAAGGAGACGCAGGTGCCCTCGTCGTCCTGGCCGATCAGCACCGGCAGGCGGCCGAGCTTGTCGCGCGCCGCGATGATGCCGTCCTTCTCGGTGAGGATGAGGATGGAGGCCGTGCCGGCGATGACGCTCTGGGCATAGCGGATGCCCTCCTCAAAGGAATCCTGCCGGTCGATGAGGGCCGCGATCAGCTCGGTGCCGTTGATCCGCCCGCCGGTCATGGCGTCGAAGTGGGCGCCGGTGTGCAGCAGGTCGGCCGCCAGCGCGTCCGCGTTGCGGATGATGCCGATGGTGCTGATGGCATAGGTGCCGAGATGCGAGCGGATGAGCATGGGCTGCGGGTCGGTGTCGCTGATGCAGCCGATGCAGGCGCCGCCGCTCATCTCGTGCAGCTCGTCCTCGAACTTGGTGCGGAACGGCGTGTTCTCGATGTTGTGGATGTAGCGCTGGAAGCCCGTCCCCGGCGTCACGCAGGCCATGCCGCCGCGCCGCGTCCCCAGATGGGAATGGTAGTCGGTGCCGAAAAAGACGTCCAGGATCACATCCCGCTTGGAAATCGCTCCGAAAAATCCACCCATGATGTTTTGCTCCTTTTTTGCAAACGGCCGGGCCTGTCAACCGGCGCCGGCCGGAACTCTCCCGCAGGGCGGGAGGAAGGGAACGCTGCTTATTTGCCGAACTGCTCCGCGACGGCGCGGTCCTTCTCCAGCACCTTGGCGGCGGCGCGCGCCTTGCGCTGCTCGAGCTTGTCCGCCAGCTCCGCGTCGCTGACGGCGAGGATCTGCGCGCAAAGCAAGGCGGCATTGGCGGCTCCGTCGATGGCCACCGTGGCGACCGGGACGCCCGAGGGCATCTGCACGGTGGAGAGGAGCGCGTCCATGCCGTCCAGCGTGGAGCTCTTGATGGGGATGCCCACCACCGGCAGGGTGGTGTTGGCCGCGAGCGCGCCCGCCAGATGGGCGGCCTTGCCGGCGGCGGCGATGATGGCGCCGAAGCCGTTCTCACGGGCGGCGCGCGCAAAGTCGCGGGCCTGCTCCGGCGTGCGGTGGGCCGAATAGACGTGTACCTCGAAGGGGATCTCCAGCTCGCGCAGCACCTCGGCTGCCTTTTCGACCACGGGCAGATCGCTGTCGCTGCCCATAATCAGTCCGATCTTTTTCATGTTTTGCCTCCTCCACGATGTTCGGAAAAATAAAAAAGACAGTCCTGCCCTCGATATAAGACAAACAGAACTGCCCAGACGGTCGGCTTCCCAGTTTTTTGCTCCCCCGCGGTGAGTCCCGCGCATCCGTCAGTCACAAAAAACCACTTATTCCTTTGTGGATCACGGCACCAGTATATCGACTTTGAACCCCCTCTGTCAAGCGTTGGCGACATTTTCTGCGTTGTGACCAAAAAAACGGGAGCGCCCCATGAAAAACCATGGTGGATTTTTTCGCTTTCCATAAAAATGCAGCCGGACCGCCCCAAAAAGATTCCCGGCCGGAGCGCGCTCCGGCCGGGAAAGAGATGAAAAACCGCTATTTCGCCTTGACGGCGGGCTGCTTCTTGTTGACGACGGTCCGGATGCCGTACAGCGTGCCGATCATCAGCACGATGCCGATGAGCAGGCAGACGACGGCGCTCTTGATCACGCCGGCGAGGACGAAGCAGACAAAGGAGACGCAGACCACGGTGAACGCATAGGGCAGCTGCGTGTTGACATGGTTGATGTGGTTGCTGTGCGCGCCCGCGGAGGCCATGATCGTCGTATCGGAGATCGGCGAGCAGTGGTCGCCGCACACGCCGCCCGCTTCGCAGGCCGCGATGCCGATAATCAGCAGTCTGAAATCGTTCGGGAAGATCGGGACCACGATCGGGATCAGAATGCCCATCGTGCCCCAGGAGGTGCCGGTGGCGAAGCCCAGCAGGCAGGCGACGATGAAGATGATGGCGGGCAGGAAGTTGAACAGGCTGCCGGCCGCGCTCTCCATCAGGGAGGCGACATAGGCGGCGCCGCCGAGGGACTTGGTCATGCCGGACAGGGTCCAGGCGAAGGTCAGAATCAGGATCGGGGCGACCATCTGCACGAAGCCGGAGGAGACGCACTCCATCGCTTCCTTGAAGGTGATGACGCGGCGGCAGATGTAATAGATGATGGCGAAGATCAAAGCGATGATGGAGCCGGTGGACAGACCGCGCGCGGCGTCGCAGCCGGCGAAGGAATCGACGAAGCTCGTGCCGTCAAAGAAGCCGCCGGTGTAGATCATGCCGACGACACAGCAAAGGACGAGGAACAGGACCGGCAGCACCAGGTCGATGACCTTGGAGTGCGGATGCTCGCTCATGTCGTTGAGGTCGGTCAGGTCGTCGCCGTAGGGACGGTCGGGCGTCGTGTACAGGTCGTTGTTATACTGGGCGTTGTCCTCGTGCTTTTTCATCGGGCCGTAGTCAAAGTTCATCAGCGAGATGGTGATGATCATGACAATGGTCAGCAGCGAGTAATAGTTGTAAGGAATGGCCTTGACAAAGACCTCGATGCCGTTGTAGCCTTCAATATAGCCGGAGACCGCGGCGGCCCAGGAGGAGATCGGGGCGATGATGCAGATCGGGGCGGCGGTGGCGTCGATCAGGTAAGCCAGCTTGGCGCGGGAGATCTTGTGGCCGTCGGTGACCGGACGCATGACGGCGCCGACCGTCAGGCAGTTGAAATAGTCGTCGATGAAGATCAGGACGCCGAGGGCGAAGGTGGCCAGCTGCGCGCCGCGGCGCGTCTTGACGTGCTTCTGCGTCCAGCGGCCGAAGGCGGCGGAGCCGCCCGCCTTGTTCATCAGGGCGACCATGATGCCCAGCATGACCAGGAACATCAGGATGCCGACGTTGTAGGCGTCAGACAGCTTGGCGACGAAGCCGTCGATGATGGCGTTGAGCGTCGCCACAGGCTTGAAATCGCTCAGGAAGAGGGCGCCGATGAGAATGCCGATGAACAGGGAGGAGTAGACTTCCTTGGTGATGAGCGCCAGGACGATGGCCACGATCGGCGGGACCAGCGCCCAGAAGGTGTTCATGAACGGGTTGTTGACCGCGTCCTCGCCTTCCGCGAACGCTGTGACCGAGAGGGCCACAAGCAGGCACACGCATAGGGCCAGAAGCAGAAACAGTTTCTTGGTGGCTTTGCGTCTCATGTTGATGCTCCCCTTTCAAAGATGTATAATTATTATAGCGCGGAGGATTTGATTTGTAAACAAATTGTTGACAACTCCCTGATTATTTGGCTACTCTGCCGATTTTATTGTGCGATTTGCACTAATTTTTGTGTCGATCCGTTAAATAATATTCGTATAAAGAATATTAATGCTATGATTTCCATTTTCTATCTTTAATAAATAAATGGTTATTAATATTTAAGCATTATTTTTTTCAATGCTCCGTTCAAAGCTGCTATCTATATAGTTTACTCGTAATTTTTGCTTTTTCAGATCATCAATTATAATCTGTATTCAAAAATTAATTCTTTCTTAATACAATTCCGATTTCTGGAAATTCTGTATGCAGCCGCCTGTCCGCGCCTGTCGGCCGGGCCGGGCGGCAAAGGAGGCTTTTCATGCTGGAACTGCTCAGTTTCCCGGTCTTTCAGGGCTGTCTCGCCCCCTGGGGCGGCGCGGCGGGGCTGGCGCGCGCCTGCGCCGACCTCGGCTGCGCCGGGATCGAGCCCGTCTGGGGCGACGACAGCCCCGCCGATCTGCTGCCGCGCGGGCTGGCGGTCGGCTATCATCTGACCTTCTGGCCCGACTGGCTCGATTTCTGGCAGGGCGACGAGGCGGCGCTGGCGCGCCGCTTCGGCAGTCTGGACGCGGCGCGGGCCTTTTACGGCGGCCGCGGGCCGGAGGCGCTGATCGCCGCCTGGCAGGCCGATCTGCGGCGGGCGCTGGACCTCGGGGTCCGCTACGCGGTGTTCCACGTCGCCGACGCGACCATCGAGGAGATGTTCCTCTACTCCTTCCGTCGCCGCGACGAGGAGGTGGCCGACGCCGCCGCCGACGCGCTCAACGCCGTGCTGGCGGGGGTGACCCGGCCCTTCACGCTGCTGCTCGAGAACCAGTGGTGGCCCGGCCTGACCCTGCGCCGCCCGGAGATCGCGGCGCGGCTGCTGGAGCGGGTGCGCTGGCCCGACGTCGGCTTCATGCTCGACACCGGGCACCTGCTCTGCACCAATCCCGACCTGCGCACCGAGGCCGAGGGGGCCGCCTTCCTGCTGCGCGTGCTCGACGGGCTCGGCCCGCTGGCGGCGCGCGTGCGCGGCCTGCACCTGCACTGCTCGCTCTCCGGCGCCTATGTCCGCGCCCACACCGGCATGCTGCCGCCCGACCTGCCGGACGACTACCTCGGGCGCTACGCCCGCAACTATGCCCACGTGCTGCAGATCGACCGCCATCAGCCCTGGACCGACGGCGCGGTCTCCGCCGTCGTCGCCCGGGTCGCGCCCGACTGGCTGGTGCACGAGCTGCCCGGCCCCGACCCGGCGGCGCGCATGGCCGCCGTCCGCACCCAGCGCGCGGCGCTGCGCCGCGGCGGTCTGGCCCTGTGAGACGCAAAAGCCCTCCGGCAAACATGCCGGAGGGCTTTCAAATTGATGTTGGGGGCGAACGGGCGGCTCAGTCGAGGATGGTGACGCCGCCGATCAGCTCTTTTTCGAACTCGACGCGGTGATGCTTGGTGTAGATGCCGGGCACGCCGCCGGTGTGCAGGAAGATGACCTTGCTGCCCTGGGCGATCTTGCCCTCCTTCACCATGTCGCAGATGCCGGCGAAGCACTTGCCGGTATAGCACGGGTCGAGGATGATGGCCTCGCTGCGCGCCATCTCGTAGATTGCCTCGCGGACCTCCCGGCAGGGGTTGTTGTAGGCGCCGCGGGTGTAGTCCTTCTCGATGTGGAAATCGCTGCGCCGCGCGTCGATCGACAGGCCGTAGGCCGCCTTGACCTGGGCGAAATACTCCATGATGCGCTTCTCCTTGGCGTCGCCGAACGGGGAGATGGCGATGCCGGTCAGGGCGAGCGGGGAGTGCTCGTTCCTCAGGCCGCAGAACAGGCCCATGTAGGTGCCGAGGCTGCCGACGCCGCAGTAGAGCGTGGCGTCGTCGAGATGGCGCTCATGCGCCTGGCGGGTGACCTCCATGGCGCACTCGTAGTAGCCGAGCATGCCCTGGACGTTGCTGCCGCCGACGGGGATCTCATAGACCTTCTCGCCCTGCGCCTCATAGCGGGCGCGCACCTGGGCGCCGACCTCGGCGTTCTGGACGTCCTCGGGGCGGCCGTCCGGCTTCTTGAGGACGACCTCGGCCCCCATCAGGCGGTCGAGCAGGATGTTGGCGGAGACCTCGCCGGGATATTCGTCCACGCAGACGATGGCGCACTTCATGCCGTACTTGGCGGCGACGGCGGCCGTCAGGCGGCCGTGGTTGGTCTGCGCGCCGCCGTAGGTCAGCAGCATGGTCGCGCCCTGCTTCTGCGCGTCGGCCAGCAGGTATTCGAGCTTGCGCAGCTTGTTGCCGCCGACGCCGAGGTTGGTCAGGTCGTCGCGCTTGATCCAGAAATCGACGCCGAGCTTCTTCGAGATCGTCGGGAGATGCTCCAGCGGGGTCGGCGTGTTGAGGAAGGAAACCTTTTCATGTCCGAGCAGCATAATCTTGCCTCCGTTATAAAAATCGCTTCAGTGGCAATATTATACACCCGCCCCGGGCGGAATGGAACCCCAACAAATTTACTCGCCCCGCTCCTCGGCGCAGGCGCTGACGATCATGCGCACGCGGCGCTCGGTGATGCCGTACCTGCGCGCCAGGGCGCGGTAATTGGAGCCGTCGAACTCGCGCAGGATCGCGGCGCGGCGCAGCGGCTGCTCGAGCGTCTGCCGCTTGGGCAGATAGAGGAACTCCCCGCCCGCCGTGTCGATGATCTTCATGAACCGCTCCATCCCCACAATGTCGCACAGCCAGGCGATCTCCTCCGGCAGATCCTCCGGCCGCAGCTCAAATTGATTCACGCTGTTCCCTCCCTGTCCTTTTTATCGGATGTCTTTTCTGTATACTACTGAATACAGGAACCCGGGTATGTTCAATTTCCCTGCATCTTTGCACAAGACTACTTCAATATTTCTGAAATGTCAAGAGAATTGTTCAAAGATGTCGAAGATTTTCCGCTTTACTTTTTCAATATTTTGTGATATTCTGACGGCAAGAAAAGCCGGAAGGCCGTCGGGAGGAGGGGAGAAGCATGACCTTTGGAGAGCGGCTGCGCGCCGCGCGGCAGAGCGCGCACATGACCCAGAAGGAGCTGGCCGCGCGCGTCAGCGCCAAGCACAATTCCGTCAGCAACTGGGAGAACGACCGCAACCGGCCGGACGCCGACATGATCGGGCGGCTGTGCCGGGTGCTGCCGCTGCAGCCGAACGATTTTTACGAGGAGGACGACGCCTTCCGCCGCCAGCTCTCCGGCGTCGAGTTCGCGCTGTTCGGCGAGCTGCGCCGGCTGAACGACGACGACAAGCGGGACGTTCTGGATTTCGTGCGCTTCAAGAACGCCATGCGGGAAAAGAGGGACCATACTTGATCCCGCTGGGCGCGCTCTACGCCGCGGCGGAAGCGCAGGGCCTGGAGATCTACCGCTTCCCGATGCGCCGCAGCGCGGCGGTGTCCACCCCGGACGGCTGCATCGGCATCGACACGGACAAGCTGGAGACCAGCGCCGCGGAAAAGGTCTGTCTGGCGCACGAGATGGGCCACTGCCTCACCGGCAGCTTCTACCGCGTCGACACGCCGCTGGCCCTGCGCGGCCGCGCCGAGGAGCGGGCCGACCGCTGGGCGATCCGCCGCCTGGTGCCGCTGCGGGAGCTGCGGGCCGCCCTGCGCGGCGGCTGCACCCGGCCCGACGAGCTGGCCGAGCGCTTCGGCGTCTCGGAGGAGTTTCTGTTCAAGGCCGTCCGCTATTACCGCGAGGCCCGCAATCTGCTTTGAGGAGGACCGCATGATCGAATACCGCGACACGCACGCGCTTTCGCCCGCCGCCCTCGGGGCGCTCTTCTGCTCGGTCGGCTGGGCGTCCGGCCGCTACCCCGAAAAGCTGAGCGCCGCGATGGCGAACTTCGAGACCGTCTATACCGCCTGGGACGGCGAGCTGCTCGTCGGCCTGGTCTGCGCTCTCGACGACGGCATGATGACCGCCTACGCCCATTTTCTGCTGGTGCGCCCGGAATATCAGGGCCGCGGCATCGGCGGGCAGCTGATGACGCGGCTGCTCGCGCACTACCGCAGCTATCTGCGCATCGTTCTCGCCGGCGTCAACGAAAAGGTGCCCTTTTACGAGCATTTCGGCTTTCGCGCTTCCGACGACAGCCGGGTGATGTTCCTCACCGAGCTGGAAAACTGAAAGGAGAGTCCCGCCATGCTGAGCTTCAATCACTTCAATTTCAACGTCTGCGACATGGAGAAAAGCATCGCCTTCTATCAGGAGGCCCTCGGCCTGCACGTTCTGCGCGACCGTACGGCGGCCGACGGCAGCTGGCGCATCGTCTACCTCGGCGACAACGCCACCTTCTTCCGCCTCGAGCTGACCGCGCTGCGCGACCATCCGCAGAAATACGACCTCGGCGAGGAGGAGTTCCACCTCGCCTTCGCCGCCGACGACTATGCGGCGGTCCACGAAAAGCACCGCGCGATGGGCTGCATCTGCATGGAGAACCCGGCGATGGGCATTTATTTCATCAACGATCCCGACGGCTACTGGCTCGAGATCGTCCCCGCCCGCGGCTGACGCGGCGCGGCCCGCCGAACGGCGGGGCCGGCGCCCGTCCCCGGCCCGGAAAACAGAAATTGCCGCGAATGACGATCATTCGCGGCAATTTTTTTGTTTGCCTGCAGCCTCCGCCGCCCGGTTCTCATTCGCTCAGCTGCCGGGCCAGGTTGAGCACCGGCACGCCGCGCAGGGCGGCCTGGCGGACGGTGTAGCCGGTGCCGCTGTCGCTGCGCAGCAGCCAGCACAGGCAGAAATCGGCGCTCGCGGCCAGGGCGCGGTCGCGCGTCAGCATGCAGCCGCGGTAATAGCGGTCGGAGGTGTAGCGCACCAGGTCGGCGCGGGCCAGCACCTCGGCATAGCGGCGCCGGTCCTCGGCCGCGTAGCGCGCCTCCTGATGCGGGCAGGGCAGGATCATCAGCAGCCGCACCTCGGGCCGCAGCTCGCGCAGCTCGAGGGTCAGCTCGGCGGCCAGCAGGTCGAAGCCCATCGCTCCGCCGCAGGCGAAATCCGTATAGCCCCGCTCCGCCAGGCGCTCCATCTCGGTCCGCAGCGCGGCGCGCAGCGGGTTGAGGTCGCGCGGCAGCGCGCGGTGGCCCGTGAAAATGCACAGCAACGGCACCGCCCCCCTTCCGCCGCTATTTTACCACAGCGCGGCCGCGCTGCAAAGCAAAACCGCGCCGCCGGGCGCAAACCGCCCGCGGACCGGACGGCGCCCGCCGGAAGCCCCGGCGGGCGCCGCTGTGAACAGACTGCGGAAAAAAACTCAGCCGGCCTGCGCCGCGGTCATCGCCGGGACGACGACGCTGAGCAGGTTATAGGCGAGCTGGGCCGCCTCGCCGCGGGTGACGGTCCCGGCGGGACGGAAGCTGCCGTCCGGATAGCCGCTGACCGCGCCGGCGGAATGGAGATAGGCGACCGCCTCCCGGTTCGCGGCGGCGATCCGGTCGGTGTCGGTAAAGGCGGTGACCGGCGTGAGCACCGGGGTCTTGCCGGCCGCGGCCGCCGCGCTCTTGAGGAAGGCGGCGGCGAAAAAGGCCATCTGCTCGCGGGTGACCGGGGCGTTGAGCTGCGCGTCGGTCATCGTCAGGTTCTGGGTGGAGAGCAGGTAGCGCGCCGCTTCCAGCCAGCCGGCGCCGGTGTCGGTCTTGTCCTCATAGGCGAACCCGGCGCGCTTGCCCATGCGGTAGAGGATGGTCAGCAGCTCGCCGGCGGTGATGTCCTGCCGCGGGGCAAAGACGGTCGCCGCGGTGCCCTTGAGCAGCCCGTCCGTATAGCCGGTGCTGACGGCCTTGTAGTACCACCCGGTGGTGTCGACGTCCCCAAAGTGGCAGATGATGCGGATGCGGTTCTGGGAGGCGCCGTAATCCAGGCCGACGACGCCCTTGAGGTCCTCCTGGATATACTTGACGAGCATGACGTTGTCCACATACTTCTCATGCTTCTCGGCGACGATGCCGACGCCCTTGAACATCGTCATGCCGTCGCCGTAGTTGACGAGCCAGTAGCTGTGGCAGGCGACGGTGTAGACGCGCTTGAGGTCGAGCGGCTGACCGCCGACCATGACGTCCCGGACGCGGTAGGCGCCGGAGACGGAGGAGAAGTTGCCCTTTTCGTCCTTGACGACCGAGCTGGGCACGGCGGCGTCGATCGTATAGGTCATGCCGGAAACATGGACAAAGCCGCCGTTGTTGCCCGGATAGACCGAGGCGCCCATCTCGAGGCAGTCGAGCAGCTGCTGGCCGGTGGCGCGGACCACGGTGGCCATGTTGCCGAAGGTCATCACGGCGAGGATGTCGTCGATGGTGACGTCGCCCGCCTTGATGTTGGCGCGGATGCCGCCGCCGTTCATGATGCCGACGTCGGCCCCCATGACGACGCGGTAGGCGTCGGCGATCAGGTCGCCCATGTTGGTCTCGGCGTTGCGGACGGCCCAGGAGCCGTCGGCATTCTTGGCGATCAGGCTGACCTTGCTCTGGGCGATGACCTGCGCGGTGTACTGCTTGTACTTCGCCTCGATCTCGCCGATATAGGCGGCGACGCCCGCGTCCTTGGCGGTGTATTCCTTGGCGTCGAGCAGCTCCGAGGTGATCGTGCCGTCGGCCTTGATCGTCAGCTTGCCGATGTTGGCGAAGGCGGTGCCGGTCTGGGCGAGGACGACGGTCTTGCCGTCCTTGGCCTTGACCTGCTCGTTTTCGATCACGGTGTGGGAGTGACCGTCGATGAAGGCGTCGATGCCGGTGGTGTTGGCGATGACCTCGCGGGAGGTCCAGGGGGTGCTCTGCGCGTCGACGCCGAGATGCCCGACGGCGACGACATAGTTGGCGCCCGCGGCGCGCGCGGCGTCCACGGAGGCCTGGATGGTGGCGTAGAAGTCGTTTTCGCAGAAGCTGTAAATGTAGTTGCCGGCGGCGTCCTGGAAATAGGCCGGGGTGGACTTCGTGTAGGTCTCCGGGGTGGAGATGCCGACATAGGCCACCTTGACGCTGCCGTAGGTCATCATCTTGTAGGCGTCAAACACCGGCTTGCCGGTCTTGAGGTCCACAAAGTTGCAGGAGACGACCGCGGCGTCGAGCGCGCCCAGGTTCTTGAGCGCCTGCGCCATGCCGTAGTCGAACTCGTGGTTGCCGGGGACGACGACGTCATAGCCGACCTTGTTCATGATGTCGACCAGATATTCGCCCTTGGAGAGGATGGCCATGGCCGCGCCCTGGGAGAAGTCGCCGGCGTCCACCAGCGTGACATAGCCGGTTTTCGCCATCTCCGCCTTGCAGGCGGCCAGGCCCGCGTAGCCGACGTTCTTGGCGTAGTTGCCGTGGACGTCGTTGGTGTGCAGGATGACGATGTCTCCGCCCGCGGGGGCCGCGGTCGTCAGCGCCGTGTCGGTGCCCGCCAGCGCGCCGGCGCTGAAGCCCAGCACCATCGCAAAGGCGAGCAGCAGGGACAAGAGTTTCTTGCTCATTTCGTATTCTCTCCTTTTCCTCTTTTCGGCGGCAGCGCCGCCGTCTGTTCTCAGCATACCGCATCGGCGGCCGTTTTGAAAGGGGGGCGGCGGGATTTTCTCCGCTTCCGCCATTTTCCCCCCGCCAAACTGTTCGGAATGCACAAACGGGCGGCCGCGCCCGCCGCCGCGCGGCGGTTTTTCCGGCGCGGATCCGGGCGGCGCCCCGCCGAAAACAAAAAAAGGCCCGCCGCGGCGGGCCCTGGAGACAGACGAAAGCCGCCCGCTGACGCGGGCGGCTTGGCTCGTTATTCGTTCCCGGACGGCGGTGCGGACTGCTCCGTGACCGGGGCGGGCTGCTCCGCGGCCGGGGCGGGCTGCTCCGGCGCGGGCGCCGCGGGCTGCTCCGGCCGGTCGCCGGCCGGACGCGGTCCGGACGGGCGGCGGGCGCCGCCGCGGCGGCGGCGGGGACGGCCGTTCGGATTCCCGGCGGGCGCGCCCGGCTTGCGCGGCGCGCCGCCGCCCACGGGGGCGGCTCCCTCCGGGGAGACGATGACCTTGCGGTTGGGCTCGGTGCCGATGGAATAGGTCGTCACGCCGGCGTAGTCCTGCAGGCAGGCGTGGATGATGCGGCGCTCATGCGCGTTCATCGGCTCGAGCGCGACCGGCTTCTTGTACTTGAGGGCCTTGGCGGCGGTGCGCTGGGCCAGCTCCTCGAGGCTGCCCTCGCGCTTGGCGCGGTAGCCCTCGGTGTCGACGTTGACGCGCCAGCGCTCGTCCTCCTCGCGGTTGATGACAATGCCGGTGAGATACTGGATGGCGTCGAGCGTCTCGCCCTTGCGGCCGATCAGGGCGCCCATGTTCTCGCCCGTCAGCTCGATGTCCAGCGCGCTGTTTTCAAAATCCTCGCGCACATGGATCTCGGCCGGGGTGCCGAAGCGCACGAGGAAGCCCTTGAGGAACTCCTCCGCCTTGGCGGCGGGAGAGCTCTGATAGGACACGCGGACGACCGCCGGCTCCTTGCCGAAGCCGAGGAAGCCGGCCTTGGGGTTCTGCAGCACCTCGACCGACACGTCGTCGCGGTGCATTCCGAGCTGACGGAGGGCGCTATCCACGGCGGCGTCGATGCTGTCGCCCTTCGCTTCGATGGATTTGACCATGTTTCCCCTCCTACTTCTGGTCCGGCAGGCCGCCGGACTGGTTTTGTTCTTTCTTTTTGAGCAGAATGAAGCCGATGATGGCCTCCTGGAGCGCCGTGAAGATGTTGTTGGCGATCCAGTAGATGCCGAGGCCGGCGGGGAGGATGAAGCTGAAGTAGAGCGACATCGCCGGGCTGAGGAAATACATCATCATGTTGCTCTGCTTGGCGCCCGGCGCCTCCGCCGCGGCGGGGTTGTTCTTCTTGTTGAAATACTGGGTGACGAAGCTCATCGCCAGCGCCGTCAGGCAGGACAGCACGGGGATGAGCCAGAGCACGCCGAACTCCTTGATGCTGGGCGTGGTGGCGAGGTCGAAGGGCCCGAAGTGGAAATCGACCTTGAGCAGCTTGTCGGAGATGTCGGCGACCTTGTCGAAGTTCTCATGGATCAGGCCGGCCAGGCCGATCTGCTGGGTGTAGGCGTTGCCGGTCATGGTGTAGCTGAGCCGATCCGCGATCTTGGTGATCTCGGCGCTCGACAGCTGCATGAAATAGGTGAGCGGCTGGGAGATGACGCCGTAAAGTCCGATCATGATGGGGAAGATGAGCAGCGTGCTTCCGCAGCCGGTCATCGGGGACACGCCCTCCTGATCGTAGAGATTCTGCATCTCCTCGTTCAGGCGCTGCTTGTCCTTGCCGTAGGTTTTCTGGATCTTCTGGATCTTGGGCTGCAGCGCCTGCACGGCGGCCATGTCGCGCTTCTGCTTGATGGTCAGAGGCAGCGTGAGCAGCTTCGCCAGCAGGGAAAAGAGCACGATGGACCAGCCGTAGCTGCCGATGAACTGGAAGATCCAGCGCATCACATAGCCGAACGGCGTCGAGAGCACCTTGTAGAGGAAGTTGAACATTCAGCGTTTCTCCTTCTTGTTGAAAAGGTTCAGTTCCAGCGGCACCGGATCGAAGCCCCCCTCAAACAGAGGGTTGCAGCGCAGGAGCCGCCAGAGGGCCAGCGCACCGCCGCGAAGGGCGCCATAGCGCCGGATTGCCTCCTCCGCGTACTGGGAACAGGTGGGCACGTACCGGCAGCGTGCCGTTCCCTTGTGCGGGGAGATGTGTTTCCGGTAAAATCCGATGACCGCCAGCAGAAAGCGGGCGATCATGCCTGCTCCTCCAGCCGCAGCTCGCGCGCGATGGACGCGAAGTCGGCCTGAAGGGTCTCAAACGGCGCCGTGAGCGCCGCGTGCCGCCCGACGATGACGATGTCATGTCCGCCCGAAAGGCGGGTCTCGCAGAGGCGGTAGGTCTCTTTCAGACGGCGGCGGATGCGGTTGCGCTGCACCGCTCCGCCCAGCTTTACCGAGACGGTGATACCCAGGCGGTTCACCGTTTTGCAGCGGTCCTTCAGAACATAGACCGCCATGGTTTTCCGCGCGGCGCTTCTGCCCCTGGCATAAGCGGCGCGGAACAGCCGGTTCTCCTTGATGGACAGGGTCTTTGGCATGGAAACACCACCTCACTGCGCTCTCTGGGAGCGCCGCCTAAAAATTAAGACCGCAGCGCGGTCTTAATTCATGCATCGGCGGACGTGTCCCCCGGACGCTCAGTGGGTCAGACGGGCGCGGCCCTTGGCGCGGCGGCGGGCCAGAACCTTGCGGCCGTTCCTCGTGCGCATCCTCTTCATGAAGCCATGCTCTTTGCTGCGCTGGCGCTTTTTCGGCTGATACGTGCGAAGCATAAGTTACACCTCCGATCGAAAGCTGTTATTGACACCGGCGGCGGTTCGCGGCCCGAGCCGTCGCCGCTGCCAATAGCGCATCAAACATTATAAGGTAATCCGAGCCTTTCTGTCAACTGTTTTTTGCACCCCGGGCACGCATAAATCGCATGTTTGCCGGCAAAACTTGCAGGGACGACCTGAAAACGAGGTGATTCTCCTGACCGCGTTTGCCTATTCCCTGCGGGCGCTGAGCAACGGCGCCTGCGGGCTGCTGATCTTTCCCGCCGGCCGGCGGACCGAGGCCTCCCGCGAGCTGGCGGTCCCGGACCGCGCCTTTCCGGCGCCGATCTGGTCGGTGTCGCTGCTGCTGCCGGGCGGCGTGCGCCTGTCGCTGCCGCCCGCCGCGCTGGCCCGCGCCGCGGAGCGCCTGCCGGCGGAGGGGCTCTCCGCCCTGCTCGACGCCCCGGCCGCGGCGCCGTGCCCGCCGGTGCCCTGCGAGGAGGAGAACGCGCGCCTGTTTCAGCTGATTGCCCGCGCCGGCGGGCGGCCGCTCCCGGCGGCGGAGACGGCGGCGCTCGGCTGGGACCGCCCGGCCGCGCAGGCGGCGGAGGCGCTCGCCGGCGCCGCGCCGCTGGCGGTCGATCCGCGCGGACGGCTGGAGGGCGAGGGCCTTGCCCGGGCGCTGCCGCTGACCGCCGCCGAGGAGCGCGCGCTGCGGCACCGCTTCGCCCTGCGCGAGCCGGAGGAGGAGCACGGCCCCCTGCGCTTCTTCCTGCCGCCCGGAAAACCGGCCGCCGCCTGCGGCCGGCGTCTCCCGCCCGGGGAGTACGCCCTCTTTCCCGGCGGCCCGTCCCGGCTGCTCGACGCGGCGGCGCTTGCCGGCGCCGCGGGCGCCGAAGCCTGCCTGCCGGCCTTCTGGCCGCCGCTGTCCGAGACCTGGGAGCTCTACGACCGCCTCTTCGGCGCGGGCACGGTGCGCCCGGCGGAGCCGTCGGTGCTGGCGGGCGCGGCGCGCGCCCTGCTGCCGGGGAACGCCGGCCGCCGTCTGGACGAGGATCACGTCCTCACCGAGGGCGACGGCGCGTGGCTGTGCCGCTGGCTGCTGCGGGCCGGGACCCGTGCCGCCGACCCCGCCCGGCCCCTCGGCCGGCACGGCGCCCAGGCCCTGATCCGCCGTCTCTGCGGGCTGGACGCCCTCGGGCCGCGGCGGCCCTCGGAGGCGCTGGCGCTGCTGCGCCTCGGCGCGGCGCGGGCCTTCTGCGGCGGCGCGCCGCGGGTGCTGCGCTGGGACGAGCGGGAGGTGCGGCGCATGCTGGACGCGCTCGAGCGCGCCCTGTGAACGGGCACAGACAAGGCCGGGGGCGAAACGCCGCCCCCGGCCTTGTTGTCTGCGCGGTCGGAACCGTCCGCCGCGGCGGACGGCATCGTCGGTGACCGGAAGCGCCGCGGGCAGGCGCCGGAAAAGCCCGCCTCGGCGCGCGCCGTCAGCCCTCCTGCCAGAAGGAGGCGGGCATCTGCTCGTCCTCGCAGGAGACCGTGGTGAAGGTGACCTCCGGCGCGGCGTGCAGGTCGACCGGAAACCAGTGTCCGCAGTCGGTCGGGCCGAAGCAGACCTCCATCGTCCCCGCCGTGACGTCGAACAGCATGGCCCGCAGCGTGCCGAACCAGTCGGAATAGGCGTGGCAGCACAGCCCGTCCGGCAGCCGCCGCCCGAGCAGGGCGCGCAGCTCCTCCAGGCCGATCTTCTCCGGCGCGGCGAAGCGGCGCTCCAGCGTCTGCTGGCGCACGGCGGAGAAATAGCGCCGCTGCGGCAGCAGCGCCGTGTGCTCCGGGGCGAGGTAGTGGTTGACGGCGAACAGCGCCCCGTCGCCGCGGCGGACGGCCTTGCTCGTCCGGCCGCCGTCGGCCAGCGTCTCCAGCACGGCGCAGTCGCCGCCCCGGTCGGCCAGCAGATAGCAGGTGTTGCCGGAGAGCGGCATCTCGCCGAGCAGCGCCAGCGCCTCCGCGGTCGTGGCGCAGGAGTCCAGCACGCGCCGCAGGGCGACCCAGAAGGCCAGCCCCGCGCTCTCGCCCGCCGAGGGGCGCACGCACTCGCAGGTCGCCATCGCGGCGCACAGGCCGCGCTCGTTGATGCCGTCGAACCGGCCGGTCTGGAACAGCGAGAAGCCCATGTGGGCATAGCGCCCCGGCACCCGCGTCACGCTCAGGCACAGCTCGTCCTCCGGGCTGAACTCGTAGCTGCGGGCCACCAGGGTGTGGCCGTCGGCGCTGCGCCGGGGATCGACCGCGATCAGGGTGCAGCCGCGCGGCGGCTCCGCGCCGAGGCGGAGCTGGATCAGCCCCTCCGGCGGCAGGCCGAGGGCGTCGGCGAAGCCGGTCAGCTCCTCCTCCATCCCCGGGCACCACCGCTCCATCAGGCGCAGGCGGGCGCGGGCGTCCTCCCGCTCCAGCGGCTGCGCCCCGGGCGGCGTCTGGGTGAAAAAGCCGCGCAGCGACGGGATGCCGCGCACGATGCGGCCGCGCTCGGCCCCGACGTCGTAATGGCTGCCCTCCTGAACGAGGGTGATAAAGTGCAGCTCCGGCATGTCAGTCGATGGCGACGCTCTTCATCACCGGCTTCTTGCCGTGCTTGCCGCGGACGATCTCGTCGATGACCTCCAGCCCCTCGGTGACGCGGCCGAAGGCGGCGTAGTCGCCGTCGAGATGCGGGGCGCGGTCCGCCATGATGAAGAACTGGCTGCCGGCCGAATTGGGGTCGGCCGTGCGCGCCCAGCTGAGCACGCCGCGCTCGTGCTTGAGGTCGTTCCGGAAGCCGTTGCTGCGGAACTCGCCGGGGATGGTCCAGCCGGGGCCGCCGGTGCCGTTGCCGTCCGGGTCGCCGCCCTGGATGACGAAGCCGGGGACGATGCGGTGGAAGGTCAGGCCGTCGTAAAAGCCGCTTTTCGCCAGCTTGACAAAGTTGGCGACCGACTTCGGCGCCACGTCGGGATAGAGCTCGAACGCCATCACGGCGCCGTTCTCCATGGTAATTCTGCCCTTGATGATCTCAGACATGTCAAAGTCTCCTTTTCGGCGTTGATGAGAACAGCATACCCTCAATAAATTTCAATGTCAACACGCAAACGGGCGGCGCGCGCATAGGATGGAGCAAATGCCATCTTGTTTTGGGGGAATGAATCATGGAAAACGGCACCTGCGCCTTCTTTCTCGGCGCCAACACCAGGGACGGCTTCTGCGCGCTGACGGACTCGCTGCGCGCCGAGCGCGGCCTGACGCGGATCTACACCGTCAAGGCCGGCCCCGGCTGCGGCAAATCCGCCGTCCTGCGCAAGCTCGGCGGCGCGCTGGCGGGCGGGGAGCGGCGGGAGGACCTGCTCTGCTCCTCCGACCCGCGCTCGCTCGACGGCGTCGTGCTGCACCGCCTCGGCGCCGTCCTGCTCGACGGCACCGCGCCGCATATCGCCGAGCCGGACTTCCCGGGCGCCGACGGCGATTATCTGCCCCTGCCGCCGCTCCGCGACACCCGGGCCCTGCGGGACCGGCGCCCGGCCCTGCTGGCGCTCAGGACGGCCGCGGAGCAGAAATACCAGTCGGCCTACCGCCAGATCCGCGCCGCGGCGCTGGTGGACGAGAGCCTGCGGCGGCTGCTGCTGCCGCTGTGGCCGGTGCGCCGCCTCGAGGCGCGGGCCGACGGCATCCTCGCCCGCGAGCTGCCGCGCCGCCCCGGGCCGGGGACGCTGCGCCGCCGCTTTCTCGACGGCATCACCCCGGAGGGGCTGCTCTTCCTGCGCGGCACGGTCGAGGCGCTCTGCCCGCGCGTCTATGTGATCGAGGACCGCTACGGCTTCGCCCAGGGGCTGCTCGAGCGCCTGCGCGACGGCGCCCTGGCGCGCGGCTGGGAGGTCTACGCCTGCCTGTCGCCGCTCGACCCGGCGCGGCTGCTCCACCTGCTGCTGCCGGAGGCGGGCCTCGCCTTTGTCAGCGAGGACGGCACGCGCCTGCCGGACTGCCGCCCCGCGCGCCGCATCCGCGTCGACGCCTCCGGGGCGGGCGAGGGCTTCCGCGCCGTGCGCGGCCGGGCGAAGGCCCTGCTGCGCCTGCGCGCGGCCCTGCTCGACGACGCCGTCGCCGAGATCGCCGCCGCCCACCGCCTCCACGACCGCATCGAGGAGATCTACCGCCCCTGCGTCGATTTCGCCGCCCAGGACGCCTGCGTCGCGGCGCTGGCGGCGCGCATCGAACAGGGCTGAGCCGCCCGGAGGGGGTTGCTCCCGCGCCCGCCGCGTGCTACACTGGAGAAGATTGAAATGGGGGCGGACATGATGCGGGAGTTCAAAACGGGGCGGCTGGCGCTGACCTCGGCGGGCTGTTTTCTGGGCGCGGGCTATGTCTCGGGGCAGGAGCTGTGGAAGTTCTTCGGCGCCTTCGGCCTGCCCGGGCTGCTGGGCCGCGTTCTGGCCCTGGCCATCCAGCTCGTCTTTGTCGCGCTCGTGCTGCGTCTGGGACAGGAGACGGGCATCACCTCGCTCGACCGCATCCTCATCCCCGGCCCCCATCCGCTGCTGCACCGTCTGGCCGGCGCGATGCAGCTCGCCTTTCTCTTCGGCGTCAGCGTCGTGATGGCCGCGGGCGCCGGGGCGCTGGTGCGGCAGCTCCTGTCGCTGCCGGCCGCCCTCGGCGGGGCGCTGTTCTGCGTCGGCGCGGCGCTGGTCTCCTGCCGCGGCATGGACGGCCTGGCCCGCGTCTGCACGGTGCTGGTGCCGGGGATGATCGTCACCGCCCTGGTCATCTCGGTGTGGACGGTCGCCCGCACCGGCTTCGGGGCCGTGCTGGCCATGCGCGACGTGAACGACAATCCGCTGCTGCCCAACTGGCCCACCGCCGCCCTCACCTATGTCTCCTACAACATCTTCGGCGCCATCGGCGTGCTGACGCCCATCGGCCCGCACGTCCCCGACCGGAGGACGGTCTGGCACGGCGGGGCCCTCGGCGTGCTGCTGCTGCTCGTCATCTCCTTCTGCATCCTGCCCGCCCTCGGCGCCCGCCCGGACACGACCGCGGCCGAGCTGCCGATGCTCGCCCTGGCCAGCGAGCTCCATCCCGCCCTGGGCTGGCTCTACGCCGTCCTGCTGCTCACCGGCATGCTGGGGACGACGGTCTCCTTCGTCGTCGCCATCGTCATCTACCTCGGCCAGCGCCATCCCGCCCTCGTTCCGCGCCGCCGCGCGATGACCGCCGGCGTGCTGCTGCTCGCCTTCGGCGGCAGCCTGCTCGGCTTCGGCGACCTGATCGGCACGGTCTACCCCGTGTTCGGCTATCTCGGCTTCGCCGCCATGGCCTGCCTGGTGCTGCACTGGCTGCGGCTGCGCCGCGCCGCCAAAGTCCGCTGACAAACCGAAACGGCCGCTTCCCCTGCCGGGAAACGGCCGTTTTTTGCGTTTTCGCTTTATTCCTGAGGCTCCCCGAACACGTCGGCGCGCGGCGCGTTGCGGCGGACGCTCTCGATCCCGCCCAGACAGTTCTTCTTGGCGGCATAGCCCTCCGAGACGGCGATGATCTGCCCGTTGCGGGCGCGCAGGCGAAAGCGGAACTCGCCCTGGCGGTCGAGATAGACCTCGAACTTGGGGCAGGCCGCCTGTTTCCCGACGGTCTGATCCTCCACGGCGGCCTCGGCCGCCGAGTGGGCGACGCTCTCGATCCCCTTGCGGCAGGCCGCCTCGCTGGCATAGGCGCTGGAGACGGCGATGATCTCGCCGTTGGCGGCCTTGAGGCAGAACAGAAAGCCCGCCTTGCCGCGCCGAATTACAAATTTGCCCATTTTCTGCCTCCTTCCGGCGTTTTTGATAGTAAGATTATAACATATTTGGATCGATTTTCAAGTAAAATCAATAAAAATCCCGGCGAGATCTCCGGCCGCGAGCGCCGCGTCCAGGCGCGGCGCCAGCCCGCACAGCGGCGCGCGCCAGCGCCCGGGCGGCAGGCCGAGGGACGCGCACAGGCGGGCCGTCCCGCCCGCCAGCAGGCGCCGCCGTTCGGCCGGGGCGCGCGCGGCCAGCAGCTCCCGCAGTGCGGCGCGCTCCGGCTCCCCCAGCGCCAGCGGGCGCGGCTCCAGCCCGAGCAGCGCCCGGCCCAGGGCGTTGACGGCGACCGGCTCCGCCATGTTGAGAGGCATCGTCCGCCACAGAGGGACGGCCCGGTCGAGCAGGGCGCGGACGGCCGCGGGCGGGAACGCCCGCAGCAGCGCGTTTTCGACCCGCAGGCGGAGCAGCCAGGCGCGGACATAGTCCGGGCCGGCGAGCCGCGCGGCGACAGGGACGCAGAGCGGGTAGTCGATCCCCTCGGGGACGCGGTCGGCCAGGAAGCGGGCGTCATAGCTCCGCAGCCAGGCGCCGACGGCGCGCAGCGTGTCGCGCAGGCAGGCGCTGTCCGCCGGCGTCTCCAGGCAGGCGGCGCGCCAGAGCGTTTCGGCCGCCGCCCGGGCGCGCGCGGCGCGGCGCAGCCCGGCGGCGAAGGCCGCCTCGGGGTCGGCGAGAAAGGCCCGCCAGCGGGCCGGCGGGGCGCCGTCCTCCAGCCGCAGCTGCCAGCGCAGCGACGACAGCAGCGCCTGCGCCGTCTCCTCCGGCACCGAGGTGCCGCCGCCTGCCGTCCACAGCGCGATCTGCCGGCGCAGCAGGGTCAGCAGCAGCGCGCCCGCCTGCCGCTCCTCCGCGGCGCCGAGAGGCGCCGCCGGGGCGATCATTCCTCCCATGCGCAGCCCTCCGGCGGCGGCGCGCCCAGCCACAGCTCCTCCGGCGACAGGCCGGCGAGATAATCCGGGTCGCCGCCGGCCGGGCCGTCGAAGGCGCGGCGCATGCCCTCGAGCAGCTCGTCGTCGTCCAGCGTCTCCCGCGCCTCGCTCTTGAGACGGTAAAAGCAGGCCTGCAGCGCGTCGAGCGTTTCGGCCCAGTGCGCCTGCTCCAGATAGGGCGAGGACGCGAAGGCGGCCGCCAGCGGCGCCAGGATGCCCTCGCCCAGCTCCACCCGGCCGCTGTCGCGCAGGGCGCGGGCGCGCCCCTCCAGCAGCTCGTCCAGCTCGGCGCCCGTCAGGCTCAGGCCGCCGGGCGCGGCGGCGGCGTTGCAGCGCGCCAGCAGCAGATCGCGCTCCTCCCCCGCGCAGACGGGGATCGGAAAATGTTCCATGCGCATTCACCTCCCATTCTTCATACACCCGCGCGGCGCAAAGAACAAGACTTGTCATTTCCCCCGGTTTGTGGTAATATAAACATGGAAAAAGAGACCGTCGGGGACAGTCTCTTTTGTTTTCTCTTTACATCGGCCCGGATCTGTTATATATTCTGAGGGCAAGTCACAACATCAACACAAGGAGACCATTATGACCGACTACATCATCGCCTCGGCCTCGACCGCGGACACCCCGCGCGAGTTCTTCGACGAGCATGGCGTGCCGTTCATCGGCTATACCTATGTCATGGACGGCGCGACCTATACCGACGACAGCCGCGAGGCAACGCGCGAGGAGATCTACCGCAAAATGCGCGCCGGCACGCTGCTCACGACCTCCATGATCAACGTCTTCGAGTACCACGATTTCTTCCGGTCGCTGATGGAGACCGGCAAGGACGTCATCTATCTCGACATGTCCCGCGAGATGAGCCGCTCCTTCTTCAACGCCCGCGAGGCGGCGGAGCAGATCGCCGCCGAATACCCGGCGCAGCGGCTCTATCTGATGGACACGCTCTGCATCTCCGGCGGGCTGGGCCTGCTGCTCGAAAACATGGTGCGGCGCAAAGAGGAGGGCCTGTCCTTCGACGAGGTGATCGCCTGGGGCGAAAGCCACAAGCTCAAGATCATGCACCGCTTCACGGTGGACGACCTCAACTACCTCAAGCGCGGCGGCCGCGTCTCCAACGCGGCGGCCATGGTCGGCTCGCTGCTCGCCGTCAAGCCCGTGCTCTATGTCCCGGACGACGGCACGCTGACCGTCGCCGCCAAGTCGCTGGGCCGGCGCGCGGCGCTGCTGCAGATCGTCGAGGGCATGAAGCGCGACCTCACCGCGCCCGACGGGCAGGAGATCCACATTCTCCACGCCGACTGCCTGGCGGACGCCGAGTTCGTCCGCGACCGCGTGCTGGCGCAGTTCCCGACCGTCGCCGGGGTGCGCATCACCAGCCTCGGCGTCGTCATCGGCGCCCACTGCGGCCCGGGCCTGTTCACCATCTTCTACTTCGGCGATCACCGCCAGCCGTAACCCGCCTCCGTCAAAAAACAAAACAGGCTGCCGCTCACCGCGGCAGCCTGTTTTTCACGGGCGTCCTATTCCAGACAGGCGAGGGGGCAAACGGCGATGCACTTGCCGCAGACGTCGCAGAAGCCGAGGCCCTTGAGCGCCTCCGCGTTCCTGAGCAGCACGTCGTCGTGGCAGACAAAGCGGTCGAAGGCCCCGGGGCGCAGCGCCCCGACCGGGCAGGCGCGGAAGCAGGCGCCGCAGCGCCCCTCCTCATAGGGGCAGCGGGGCGGCGCCGTCGCGCACGAGGGGGCGAGCGGCGCGTCGGTGAGGATCGTGCAGAACCGCCCCGCCGAGCCGCGCGCCGTAATCAGCAGGCGGTTGGCGCCGAAGGTGCCCAGCCCGGCGATCGCCGCCGCGCTGCGGTGCGACCACATCGATCTGAGGTCCTTCGGGTCGTAGGTGTGCGTGCCGCTGATCGGATGGGCGGCGAAGCCCTCGGCCGCCAGATAGCCGCCGACGCTCTCGCCGATGCGGTCGAAGCCGTCGTTGATGACCAGATACGCCTCGCCCCAGACGGGGGCGCCGTGGGCCGCGGCGCGGGGCGCGCGGGCCACCTCCTTCGTGAAGGGGACAAAATAGGAGATCACGCTCCTGGCGCCCGGCATCAGCTCGGCGGGGTCGAGGTGCCACGGGCCGATCAGCGTCTTGAGCTCGTGATAGCGGGGATCGGCGGCGTCCGAATAGGCGAAGATCGGCGCGCGGAACAGGTCGGGCCGCCCGAGGGCGGCGACCTGCGCCGCGATCAGCCGCTCCAGGATGCTTTTTTCCACAGCCATGGCTGTCACCTCAAAAAAAGGGCGCGCGGAAGCGTTTTCCGCGCGCCCTTTCTGTTTTATTCCGCGCTCTTGCGGGCGAGGACGCGCTTGGCGGCGTGCTCGATCGCGGCGGCGGTCAGGTTGAAGCGCTCGCGCAGGAAGGCCTCGGTGCCGACCTCGCCGAACTCGTCGAAGACGCCGACGGCCTCGACCGGCGCGGGCACGGTCTGCGCCAGGGCGGCGGCGACGGCGGCGTTCAGCCCGCCGACGACGTTGTGGTTCTCGGCGGTGACGAAGCAGCGGCATTTGCGCGCGTAGCTCTCCAGCGCGGCGCGGTCGAGCGGCTTCCAGCAGAAGGCGTCCAGCACGGCGGCGGAGACGCCCTGCGCCGCCAGACTGTCGGCGGCCTTGAGCGCCTCGGCGACCATGATGCCGGAGGCGACGATGCAGACGTCGTCGCCCTCGCGCAGCACGGGCATCCGGCCCAGCTCGAACTCCGAGCCCTCCTCATAGAGGCTGACGGGCAGCTTGCGCAGCATGCGGATATAGAACACGCCGTATTCGTCGCGCAGGCGGCGGATCAGCCAGCGCAGCTGCACGGTGTCGCTCGGCTCGAGCAGCGTGATCTTCGGCACCGCCGTCAGCGCGCCCATGTCCTCAAAGGGCATGTGGGTGCCGCCGTTGTAGGCGGCGCAGACGCCGGGGTCGCTGCCGACGATGCGGACGTTGAGCTTGGCGTAGGCGCAGGAAATGAAGATCTGGTCGAGCACGCGGCGCGAGGCGAACGGCCCGAAGGAATGGGCGAACGGCACCATGCCGGCGGCCGAGAGGCCGGCGGCGACGCCGATCATGTTGCTCTCCTGGATGCCGCAGTCGATGGCGCGGTCGGGGAATTCCTTAAAGAACGGCTTGACGCCCGACGAGCCGACCAGGTCGGCGTCGAGCACGCAGATGCGGCCGTCCTCACGCGCCAGCTCCTGCAGCGTCTCGCAGTAGACCTTGCGCATCTCGACGGTCCCTTTTTCAAACGTCTTTTTCACCTGATACATGCTCACGCCCTCCTTGCCTCTTCGAGCTTCTGCTCCGCCAGCGCCAGGCTGGGGGCGATCTGCTCGGCGGTAAACGCCATGTGGTGGCAGGGGAAGGTCTGCTCGGCGAGCGCGCAGCCGTGCCCCTTGACCGTGTCGAGCACGATCATGTGCGGCGCGCCCCGCGTCGCCTTGGCCCTGCTGATCGCGCCGGCGATGTCGTCGACGTTGTGGCCGTCGATCTTGCAGGTGTCCCAGCCGAAGGCCCGCCACTTGTCCACCATGTCGCCGAGGTCGAGGACGTCCTTCGTCGCGCCGTCGAGCTGCTGCTTGTTGAGATCGACAAAGGCGATCAGGCGGTCGAGCGCGAACTGGCGCGCGAACATCGCGCCCTCCCAGACCTGGCCCTCGTCGCACTCGCCGTCGCCGAGGACGAGGAAGGTGTAGCTGTCGCGGCCCTGCATCCGGTCGCCGAGAACGAGGCCGCAGGCCGTGCTCATGCCCTGGCCGAGACTGCCGGTCGTCATGTCGATGCCGGGGGTCTTGTTGCGGTCGCAGTGGCTGGGCAGGTGCGTGCCGCCCTGGTTGAGGGTCAGCAGCTCGGACTTGGGGAAATAGCCCTTGAGGGCCAGGGTGGCGTAGACGGCCGGGCCGGCGTGCCCCTTGCTCATCACCAGCTTGTCGCGCTGCTCCCAGCGCGGGTTGCGCGGATCGATGCGCATTTCGCGCCCGTAGAGGACGGCCAGCAGCTCGACGACCGACATCGAGCCGCCGATGTGGCCGAAGCCGAGATGGGCGAGTTCCTTGAGGGTCTCGACGCGGATCTCCTCCGCAAAGACGCGGAGCGCCTTGTTCTGTTCCATGGAATCACCTGTCTTTTCTTTTATTTTCAGACAGCTCCATCTTATCACACTCCCCGTCCGGTTTCAACGGAAAATGCGCGCCGAGCGCATGGTACAGCGCGGTCATGCAGCGGCGGCAGAGCGTCACCTCCCCGCGCGTCAGCGTGTCCTCCCGCGCCCCGCAGATCATGCAGGGCCGTTCCTGTTTCACGGCAAACATCCCTCCTTCCCTTCTGCCGCCAGTCTACGCCCGGCGCGGGAAGGGGGACAGTGAAGCGCTTCCGGGAAGCGCTTCATTCGGCATTTCCCCGGAAAAGGGGTTCAATGGGGCCAAAAGGAGGGAAAAACCGATGCTTTTCAAATCCGAAGGCCCCGTTCCCACCGAAGGCGAGCTGGCGGAGCACCTGCGGCGCTTCCTCACCGAGGAGCGCCCGCGCCGCCAGCGGCTGTGGGACTACTATCTGGGGGAGCAGGGCGTGCCCAAGGGGCGGGTCGTGCCCGGCCGCCCCAACAACCACCTGACCTCCAACTACGCCAAGTACATCACCGACGTCCAGACCGGCTATTTCATGGGCGTGCCGCCGACCTTCTCCTTTCAGGGGAAGCGGGTGCAGGAGCGCATGACGCGCGCCCTCGCCGACGCCTCGCTGGGGACGCGGCTCTACGACGCCGCGCGGGACATGAGCGTCTGCGGCGAGGGCTTCCTGACCGTCTGGCCGGCGGAGGACGGCCTGCGCCTGGCGCGGCTCGACCCCTGCGAGACCTTTGCCGTCACCTCCGGCATCCTCGGCGCGGAGACGGCCGCCGTGCGCGTCCGTCCGCTGCGCGACGGCGGCGCCGAGGGCGAGCTCTATCTGCCCGGCTGCCGCCGCGCCCTGACCTACGACGGCCGCGCGGTCACGCTCGGCCCGCCGCAGCCGCTGCCGCTGCGGGGGCTGTGCGTCTCGCGCTTCTGCAACAACCTGCCGCTGCGCGGCGACTTCGAGCCGGTGCTGTCCCTGCTCGACGCCTACAACCTGCTGCTCTCCGGGGCGATGGACGACATGCAGAGCGTCGCCAACGCCTTTCTCGCCCTCTACGGGATGCTGGGCACGAGCCGCGAGGACATCGAGCGCGCCAACCTCACCCGCGTCCTGACCCTGAGCGAAAACGGCCGCGCCGAGTTCGTCGTCAAGAACCTCAACCCGGCGGCCCTCGAGCTGCTGCAGAAGACGCTGGTGGACGACCTGCTGCTGCTGACCATGACCCCCAACCTCAACGACCGCAGCTTCGCGGGCAACAGCTCCGGCGTGGCCCTCGAATACAAGCTCTGGGGCGCGGAGCAGGCCCGCGCCGCCAAGGAGCGCGGCTTCTCCGGCGGGCTCTACCATCTGATCGCCCTGTTCTACGAGGGGCTGAACCTGCTGGGCGGCGCCGTCGGCGGGCCGTGCACGGCGCGCTTCTACAAGAACCTGCCCCAGGATCTCACCGCCCTGTGCGCCAATCTCAGCGCCCTCGGCGACACGATCTCGCGCCGCACGCGGCTCGAGCTGCTGCCCTTTGTCAGCGACCCCGACGAAGAGCTGAACCGTCTTGAGGAGGAACGCCAGCATGGATGAGGACCGCACCGTTCAGACCGAACCCGCCGCCGCGGAGCCGACCGCCGCGGAGCTGACGCGCGAGCTGGAGCAGCTCCGCGCCCGCGAGCGGGAGCGCGCCCTGCTCGACGGCGCCCGCGCCGCCCTGCGCGCCCGCGGGCTGGACGAGGATTTCGCCGCCCTGCTGCGCGGCGGGGACGAGGCCGAGACCCAGGCCAACGTCGCCGCCTTTGAGCGCCGCTTCCAGGCGGCCGTCGGCGCCGAGGTGCGCCGCCGCATCCCCGAGGCGGCCCCGCCCGACTACGGCGCCGCTCCCGCTCCCGCCCGCGGCCGCGGCATCCGCCGCCTCTGATTGCCTCTTGTAATTCCGCCCCGGATATGCTATCTTAGGGAACAGGATATATTCATTCCATGAATACATTTTTGAACGGGGTGGAAGCCATGGCAGGTGCAACCAGAAAAGTCGATATTATCGGGATCCAGATGGACCTCGGCGCTTCCCGGCGCGGCGTCAACATGGGGCCGCTCGCCATCCGCTATGCGGATATATGCAACAAGATGAGCGAGCTGGGCATCCAGTGGCGCGACAAGGGCGACATCATCCCCCGCGCGAGCGGCCGCTCCAAGCCCGAGCTGAAGAACTACGAGCAGGTGATCGAGGCCAACCGCCGCCTCTACGACCAGGTGTCCGACAGCCTCAAGTTCGGCGCGCTGCCGGTGGTGCTGGGCGGCGACCACAGCGTCGCGGCGGGCAGCATCCCCGCCGTCGCCAAGCATTACGGCGGCATCGGCGTCATCTGGATCGACGCGCACGGCGACTTCAACGACCAGGAGAGCACCGCCAGCGGCAACATGCACGGCATGCCCTTCTCCGCGGTGTGCGGCTGCGGCCCCGCCTGCATGATGGACTACGGCGGCGAGACCGTCTTTGTCGATCCCGGCCACGCGGTGCAGATCGCGGGGCGCGACATCGAGGCGGCCGAGCGCGTCCGCATGCGCGAGGCGGGCGTGACCGTCTTTTCGATCTCCGACGTCGACCGCCTCGGCATGCCCGAGGTCATGCGCCGCGCCATCCGCATCGCCGGCACGGGCACGGCCGGCATCCATGTCAGCTTCGACATCGACTCCGTCACCCCGCAGGAGGCGCCGGGCACCGGCACGCCGGTCCACAGCGGCCTGACCGTCCGCGAGGCCTTCCTCGCCGCCGAGATGATCGCCGAGAGCGACCGCCTGATCTCCCTCGACATGGTGGAGGTCAACCCGATCCTCGATGAGCGCAACAAGACGGGCAACCTGGCCTGCGAGCTGGTGCTCTCCATGCTCGGCAAGTCCGTGTTCTGAGTTTTCCGGCAGGCGCCGCGCGTTCAGGAAAAAAGGCCGTCTCCGGCAGCGCCGGAGACGGCCTGCGCTTGTCGAAAAACCTGCGGGTTTTTCGGCATTTGGCGGGCGCCGCGCGTTCGGCGCGGTTTCGCCGCTTTTCTGAGGAAAACCGGCGGGATACGGTGATTTTTCCCGGCACAGGTCCGGGAAAAATCAAATTGAAAAGAAAAAAGCCGGCCGGGGCCGGCTTTTTTGACAGACGGAGGCCGTCTCCGGCAGTGCCGGAGACGGCCTTTTCTATATTTTTTTGCCCGGCGGTCCGCTTTTTCGCAGGGCCGCGCCGGCCGCCTGCGGCCCTTACAGCAGGCGGATGACCCCGCCGGTCATCAGCGCCACCAGCAGCCCCGCCACGATCACCCCGGCGGCGATGGCCGGCAGGGCGCTGCGGACGGGCAGATCGAGCATGGCGGCGACGAGCGAGCCGGTCCAGGCGCCGGTGCCCGGCAGAGGGATGGCGACCAGGATGAACAGGCCGAGCAGCCCGTAGCGGCGCACCATGTGCCCGTGCTTCCTGGCGCGCGCCTCCTGCCGCCGCACAAAGGCGTCGAGGCGGGCGCTGCGCTTCCGCAGCCAGGCGAACACGCGCCGCAGAAAGAGCATCAGAAACGGGACGGGCAGGATGTTGCCGAGGACGGCGGCGGCCGCCGCCGCCCAGAGCGGCAGGCCGTGCGCCGCGCCGAAGGGGATGGCGCCGCGCAGCTCCAGGATGGGGGCCGCGCCGATGAGAAGGGTGAGCAGCAGCTCCCCCCCGAAGGTCTCCCACATGTGTTTCGGTTCCTTTCAGATGGCTCCGGCGGCCGCGCCGGGCGGGACGGGTCACCGCGCCGCCGCAGGCAGCTTGCTGTCGATCCAGGCCAGCACGTCGGCATAGACCTCGGCGCGGTTGATCTCGTTGAGCATCTCATGGCGGCCGCCCTCGTAAAACTTCACCGTGACGTCGCGGCAGCCGGCCTTTTTGAAGTTCTCCACGGCGCGGCGGACGCCGCGCGTCTCTTCGCCGACCGGGTCCATCGCGCCGGAGAAGAAGAGGACCGGCGTGTTTACGTCCATCCGGCGGACATTCTCCAGCCGGGAGATCAGGCGCACGCCGGAGAGCATGTCGTGATAGAGCGAGACGGTGGGGATGAAGCCGCACAGCTCGTCCCGGAGGTGGGCGTCGACGATCTGCGTGTCGCGGGTCAGCCAGTCGGAGGCTGTGCGCTTGGGCTCGAAATTGCGGTTGTAGGCGCCGAAGGCCATGTTGTTGACCACCGTGCTGCGGCGGCGCGGGCCGCGGAACAGGCGGATGACGTCGGTCAGCGCCAGGCCCGCCGTCACCAGCGCCGGCGCCTGCTGCCCGGTGCCGGAGATCAGCGCCCCGCTGAGGCGGCCGGGATAGCGGATCAGATAGGTGCGGACGACGAAGGAGCCCATGCTGTGCCCGAGCAGGAAATACGGCAGGCCGGGGTGGGCCTCCGCCGTCTGCCGCCGCAGGCTCTCCACGTCGTCGACGACGTGCGTCCAGCCGTCCCTGGCGGCGAAAAAGCCGCGGTCGGCCGCCGTCGCCGCGGTGCGGCCGTGGCCGAGATGGTCGTTGGCGACGACGAGCACGCCGTTCCCCGCCATGAAGCGGGCGAAATCGTCATAGCGGCCGAGATGCTCGCAGATGCCGTGCGCCAGCTGCAGCACGGCGCGCGCGGCGCCCTCCGGACTCCATTCGCGCGCATAGACGCGCGAGACGCCGTCGCTCGAGGGGTAGTAAAACTCGCGGACGGTACACATGGACATCGGCCTCCCTGTTTGTTATAATAAACGTATTCGCACGCGGACTGCGTTTGTTCTTATTTTAGAGGAAGCGCGGCCAAACGTCAATACACGGGGAGGGATTCCATGCAGGCGCACGTCATCGCCCTCGACCAGGGCACCACCAGCTCCCGCGCCATCGTCTTCGACGACCGCGGCCGCCCGGTGAGCTCCGCCCGCTATCCGCTGACCCAGCACTATCCGCGGCCCGGCTGGGTGGAGCACGACCCCGGCGAGATCCTGGAGACCACGCTGCTGGCGGCGGCCTCCGCCTTTGAGCACAGCGGCCTGTCCGGCAGCGACATCGCCGCCGTCGGCATCACCAACCAGCGCGAGACGACCATCCTCTGGGAGCGCGCCACCGGCCGCCCGGTGATGAACGCCATCGTCTGGCAGTGCCGCCGCACCGCCGAGATCGCCGACCGCCTGCGCGAGCAGGGCTGCGCCGACTACATCAGGCAAAAGACCGGGCTGCTGCCCGACGCCTATTTCTCCGGCACCAAGCTGCGCTGGATGCTCGACAACGTCCCCGGCGCCCAGGCCCGCGCCGAGCGCGGCGAGCTGCTGTTCGGCACCGTGGACAGCTGGCTGATCTGGAACCTGACCGGCGCCCACGTCTCCGACCTCTCCAACTGCGCCCGCACCATGCTGCTCGACATCGACCGCGGCTGCTGGGACGAGGAGCTGTGCCGGATGCTGAACATCCCGATGGCCGTGCTGCCGCGCCCCGTCTCCAACAGCGAGATCTACGGCCGCATCCGCCCCGGCCTGCGCGGGCTGGAGGCGCTGGCCGGCGTCCCCGTCTGCGGCGCGGCGGGCGACCAGCAGGCCGCCCTGTTCGGCCAGGGCTGCCTGGCGCCCGGGCAGATCAAGAACACCTACGGCACCGGCTGCTTCACGCTGATGAACACCGGGACGCGCTCGCTGCGCTCCGGACACGGGCTGCTGACCAGCATCGGCTGGCGGCTCGGGGGCGAGACGACCTATGTGCTGGAGGGCAGCGTCTTCAACGCCGGCTCCTCGATCCAGTGGCTGCGCGACGAGCTGAAGCTGATCGGCAGCGCCTCGGAGGTCGACGTGCTGGCCGAGACGGTGCCCGACAACGGCGGCGTCTATCTGGTCTCGGCCTTCACGGGCCTGGGCGCGCCCCACTGGGACATGTACGCGCGCGGCGCGATCGTCGGCCTGACCCGCGGCACGACGCGGGCCCATATCGCCCGCGCCGCGCTCGAGGGCATCGCCTATCAGGTCGCCGACCTGTGCGACACGATGGCGCTCGACATGGGCGGCCCGGTGCGCGACCTCTGGGTGGACGGCGGCGCCGCCGTCAGCGACTTCATGATGCAGTTCCAGGCCGATCTGCTGCGCTGCCCGGTCAACCGCCCGAAGATGCTGGAGACCACGGCGGCGGGCGCGGCCTATCTCGCCGGCCTGTGCGCCGGCGTCTGGGACAGCCCGGCCCGGCTCTGCGGCATCCGCGAGCTCGACCGCGCCTTTTTGCCGGCGATGGAGGCGGAGCGCGCCGCCGGTTACCGGCGGCAGTGGAACAAGGCCGTCCGCCGCGCCATGAACTGGGCGGAGGACGAATAAGCGGCAAAGCAAACGCGCGGGCGGGGTTTTTGACCCCGCCCGCGCCGCATTCCGCGCCGCGGGAAAGCTCCGCCGCCGCGGGCGGCCGCGGGGACGGGGTCTACGCCCGGCGGCGCGCGGCGCGCAGCAGCAACGCCGCCGCGGTGCCGAGCAGCAGCAGCGCCCCCGTGAGGGCGATGGCGCCGCCGGCGCCCCAGCGGTCCCCGACCGCGCCGGCCAGCGGGCTGACGGCGATCATCAGCAGGCTGTAAACCATGCTGTTGACGCTGACGAGCGTGGCGCGCCGGTCGCTGGGAAAGAGGTCGTTGAGGCGCGCCTCCAGCCGCAGATCGGCCGCGCCGTCCGCCAGCGAGGCCGCCGCCGCGCCGAGGGCGCAGACCGGCCAGAGGCGGGACAGGCCCGCCAGCAGGGTCCCCGCCCCGGCGAGCAGGCAGAAGCCGGCCGCCGCCCGGGCGAGCGGGCCCCGGCCCCGCGCCCCGAGGGCGACGCCCGCCGTCCCGGCCAGACGGACGCCGAGCAGCACCGCGCCCAGCCAGGCGGCGGGCAGGCCGCCGTCCGCGAAATGCCGCTGCGCGAACATGAAGGTCAGATAGATCGGCACGCCCACCGCGCCGTCGGCGAGGATGAGCAGTCCGGCCCGCGGCTGCCGCCGCAGGAAGCGGACGCTCTCGGCCGCGTGCGCCCGCAGGCGGGCGGGCAGATCGGCGAAGGGGCGCGCCTCGCGCGCCCGCTGGGCCGCCGTCACCGCCGGCTCGGCCAGCGCCAGGGCCAGCGCCGCCAGCGCGCCGCAGAGCGCCGCGCTGAGCAGGTAGGCGCGCACAAAGCCGAGGGCGAGCGCCAGCGCGCCGAGCACGCAGCTCACCGCCGCCGAGGTGCGCGACAGGCCGTTCATGAAGGCGCTGACGCGCAGATAGTCGCCGCGGCGGTCCGCGGCGATCAGGCTGTCATAGGTGATCGCCTCCAGCGTGCCGGAGGCGAAGTTGTACATCAGCGCGCACAGCGCCATCGAGACGCAGACGCCGAAGAAATTCTCCGACAGGGCCATGGCGACGCCGGACAGCAGCCCGCACAGGCCGGAGACGGCCAGGGTGCGCCGCCGCCCGAGCAGGTCGGCCGCCATGCCGGACGGCACCTCGCACAGCAGGCTGACGACGTGGAACAGGCCCTCCGCCAGCCCGGCCTGGGCCAGCGAAAAGCCGCGCCGCAGCAGGAAAAGCACCCACACCGCGTCGGCGATGCGGAAGGCGGCCAGAACATTGTAAAGCGCCAGCAGGCGCAGCTGTTTATTGAGACGCAAGGCTGTTTCCTCCGATCAAATGGGATCAACAGCCCTTTTCGGCAGCAAAAAAGCCGCAGGAGCAAGTCCCGCGGCGCAGGCCGCGGATCGTTCCCGGTTCAAAAAGGGCATAGCGGTACACGGAAGCGTCTCAGTCGTTGCCCTGCGTTTTCAGCAGCACGCCCAGCTTCCAGCCCACGCTGCCCCTCCTCCCGGCGATCCGCGCCGTCGATTTTGTCTGTCCGATCCGCGGCGCAGGCCGCGGGATCTGCGTTCACTATACCCCGCCGCGGCGCGTCTGTCAAGCGCGGCGCCGCCCTCTGTCCCGCCCGCCCTATTTCCCCAGCAGCTGGTCGGCGAGGGTGTCGGCGAAGAGCCGCGCGGCGGCCAGGGCCTCCTCAAGGGTGTTGCCGTTGGTGCCGACCTCGAGCAGCATGCTGCCCGTGCGGACATGCTGGTTGAACCGCCCCCGGCGCAGGTTGAGCGGCCGCATCAGCCCGGGGAAGCGCGTGTTGAGCCGGTACTGCAGCTGCACCTGATAGGTGAGGTTCTGCCGCCAGCGGTCGTGGCTCAGCCCGCCGGCGTCGGTCCCGGCGACGAACTCGAGCTGCGCCGTCTGCACGCCGCCGATCGCGGCCACGGTCTTGTAGACCTTGCCGCCGGACATCATCGCGTCGCGGTGCACGTCGATGACGATGCGGACGGTCGGGTATTTTTTGACCCAGGCGCCGATGTCCTTCAGGGCGCGCGTATAGGCGCCGCTGTAAGCGGGATAATCGTTGAGCGCCGTCGAGTGGACGGTCCTGACGCCGCGGGCGTTGAGCGTGTCGGCGATGAGCTGGCCGACGCGCAGCATGTTGTGGCTGCTGTCGGTCGTGCGGTAGCTGTCGGTGGCCCGGTACGGCTCGGCGGCGGTCGGCGTATAGGCCTCGGTGCCGTGCGTGTGCATAATCAGCACCTGCACGCCGCTGTCGCCCAGCGAGACCGGGCAGGCGGCGCGCAGCATGGCGGCGGCGTCCAGCCGGAAATCGGTCTCGTTGCGGAAATAGACCGTCCCGGCCGCGGTGCCGGCCCCGTCTCTGACCACGGAGACGGGCTGCGCCGCAGCGGCCGGCGCGGCCGGCGCCGGCGCCGGCGCCGCGAGCGCCGTCCCGGTCATCGACAGCTCGGGCAGCACGCTCTCGATCACGGCGGTCTCGGGCAGCTCCTCCGCCGGCAGCGCGGTCGAGAGAAGCTCGTCCGCCGCCGGAAGATCGGGCGCCGCCGCGCCCTTTGCCCCGCGCGGCAGCCACAGCAGCGCGCCCGCCAGCAGCAGCGCGGCCGGCAGCGTCCACAGCAGCCGCACCGGACGGCAATCGGAATCGGAATGCATCGGCCGCGCCCCCTTTCCGCACATCGTATGCGTCCGCGGGCGCGGTTATGCCGCCGCTCAGGCGAGATACTGCTCCATCTCGGAGAGGGTCATCCCGCCCTGAAGGGCGAGATTGAGCCCGTAGCCGAGCGCCTTGGCGCAGCGGCGCACGCGCAGATCGACGTCCTTGGGGGCGACCAGCATCTGCGCGGCCGCGGCCGCGCCCGCCGGCAACTCCTCCGGCGCGCCGAGCAGGTCGGCGCACAGCGTCAGCGCGTCGACGACGGTCGGCACCCCCGCGGCGATCACCGGCACGCCCAGCGCCGCCCGGTCGAGGGCCGCGCGGTGGTTCCCGGCCCCGGAGCCGGGGGCGATGCCGGTGTCCGAGAGCTGAAAGGTGCGGCACAGCCGCGCCATGGCCCGCGCCGCCAGCGCGTCGACGGCGACGACCGCGGCAGGCCGGACGCGCGCCGCCGCGCCGCGCACCAGCTCCAGCGTCTCGATCCCGGTCGTGCCGAGGACGCCGGGCGTCAGGGCGCAGACGGGGCGCAGCCCGCCGAACTCGCGCGGCATGCGCTCGATCAGGTGGCGGGTGACGATCAGATGCTCCATGCACAGCGGCCCGAGGGCGTCGGGCGTCACCGCCCGGTTGCCGAGGCCGACGGCCAGCACCGTCCCCTCCGCCGGCAGCAGCGGCCGCAGCAGCGCGCCGACGGCCTGCGCCGCGCGCCAGATCCAGTCGTTTTCGCCCAGCAGCCCGTCCTCGAGCTCGGCGGTGAGATAGCGGCCCGGCGGCTTTTGCAGCGCCCGCGCGCCGCGGGCGTCGCGCACCTCGATGCGCGTCACATGCAGTCCGTCGCGGGTCTCCTCGCGGCAGACGACGCCCTCCGGGACCTCGTCCAGCCCGTCGCGGCGCTCCAGCGCCAGGTCGGTGCGGCAGCAAAACACGGAAAACTCCCCCTTTTTGCCATAGTCTCGCGGCGGCGGGGAAAATTATGCTTGCAATCCGGTTTTTTTGATGTTAGAATAATTTCGCTGTTAATATGTCTGCAAGGGAGGTCAGGGAATTATGCCGAACATCAAGTCCGCGAAGAAGCGCGTGCTGGTGACCGAGGTCAAGAACGCTCGGAACCGCGCCCTCAAGACGGAGCTCAAGACCAAGATAAAGACGTTTGAAACCGCCGCCGGCGAAGAGGCGAAGGCCGCTTACACCGAAGCCGTCAAGAGCGTCGATCAGGCGGTCGCCAAGGGCGCCATCCACAAAAACACCGCCGCCCGCCGCAAGAGCCAGATGACGAAGAAGCTCAACAAGGGCGAATAATCTCCGCACCGAAACCGCACAGATAAAAAATCCCGTTCCGTTCGGAACGGGATTTTTTTGCGCCGCCTCCGGGCCGCGGCGGGTCAGTCCGCAGCGGGACCGACGTCGAAGCGGAACCGCACCGTATACACCGTGCCGCGCGCCGCGCGGAAGGCCCCCTCGACGGCATCGCGCGCGGCATAGGGCGCGGGCGGCAGCATATCGTCCGTCACGGCGGGGACAAAAAAGCCCCGGGCGGTGCGGACGGCACGGCCCGGGGCAGAGCGGAACGGAGGCTATTTGCGCAGAAAGCGGACGTTGCTGCCGATGGCGGAGAGCAGCGCCTGCAGGAACCACGCGGCCATCGGGGCCATCCAGCCGTAGGACGCGCCGCGCATCAGCAGGTTGCTGCTGATCCCCATTACGGGGAGGAAGAACCACCGCGAGAGGTCGCCCGCGAGGTTCGGCCAGTAATCGCCCGCGCCGACGAGCTGGACGCAGACGAGGACGAGCATCAGCAGCCCGAAGCCGTTGAGCAGCGCGAGCGGGCGGAAGCCCTTCTCCCCGCGCCTGGCCGCGCGCTGCGCCGCGACATAGAAGAACACGAGCACGCCGACGCCGACGAGCACGCCCGCGAGCGAGCGGTCGCCCGCGATGAACCGCCCCCATTTTTCCAGCGCGCAGCCGGGGAGCAGCGGAACGGCGCCCAGCAGGAGCAGCCGGAGCTGCGGCCACGCCCGCTTCATCTGGTGAAGTATTCCCGCGCCTCGCGCAGGCGGGCGGGGATGTCGATGTGCTGCGGGCAGTGGGCCGCGCAGGCGCCGCAGGCGACGCACTTCTCGGATTCCTTGTCGAACTCGTCCTCGAGGTAGTCGCGCTTCATCGCGTCATAGACGCCCCAGGTCCGGGCGCGCATGTAATAGCGGAAGTGCTTGGCGGGATGGATGCCCTGCGGGCAGACGTCGCAGTAGTTGCAGCCGGTGCAGTAGAGATCCTGCATGGCGCGCAGCTTGTCGTTGGTCGCCTTGTAGCCCTCGCGCTCGGCCGGGGTGACGGCGCAGGCGCGCTCGGCCAGGGCGACGTTCTGCTCGACCATCTCGACGCTCTGCATCCCGGAGAGGGCCAGCGAAACGGCGTCGTAGCCGAGGACGAAGCGCAGCGCCAGCTCGACGGCCGACTGCGCCGGGGTGTCGTAAAGGCGCAGGAACTCCTCGCCGCCCGCGGCGATCGCGCCGCCGCCGACGGGGCCCATCACCATCACGCCCATACCGCGGTCCGCGAGCGTGCGCATCACCTGCTCGTTGGTCTGGTCGATGAGGTTGTACTGGCAGAGGACGGTGTCGAAGATGCCGCGGTCGGCGATCTGCACCATGACCTCGGGCCGGTCGTGGAAGGAGAAGGAGATGTGGCGGATCAGGCCCTCCTCCTTGGCCTTGAGCATGTCGAGGTCCATCTGCATCTTTTTGGCGTGCTCGAAGCGGTCGGCGGAGAGGGCGTGCATGTGGTAAAAGTCGATGTAGTCGGTGTCCAGCTCGCGCAGCGACATCTCGAGCTTGCGGCGGAAGTCGCCGGGCTGCTGCACCTCGCCGGCGGGCAGCTTGGAGCTGAGATAGATCTTGTCGCGGAAGGGCTTGACGCCCTTGCCGACGATGCGCTGGCCGTCGCGGTTGATATAGCCCCAGGCGGTGTCGAAGAAGTTGATGCCCAGCTCATAGGCGCGCTGCAGGATGGGCAGGCACTTCTCGTCGTCGGCGCGCTTGTCCTTGCCCTCGCCGACATACGGCAGACGCATGCAGCCGAAGCCGAGGCGGGAGACCATCGGCCCGTTCTTCCCGAACTGTTTGTATTGCATAACGGAAACCTCACTTTCCTCTTTCAGCGGATTGAATGGATTATACCACAGATTTACACCCGGCTCAAGATGTGTTACAATGATCCGGCGGACAACGCCGCCTCTGATTCTTTCTTTGAGGTCTGAACGATATGGAGCTGTTTCGGGAACAACTTACGCTCGCCGAGGTCAACGTCCTGCCGACCCTGACGCTGGCGCACATCGGCGACGCCGTCTATGAGCTGCTGGCGCGCGGCGACGCCGTCCACAGCGGCGCCTGCAAGGTCGCGGAGGCCCACCGCCGCACGGTGCGCCTGGTGGCCGCGCCGGCGCAGGCCCGGGCCGCCGAGGCCATTCTGCCGCTGCTCGACGACGGGGAGCGCGCCTTTTTCCTGCGCGGGCGCAACACCCGCGTCCATTCCGTGCCGCAGCACGCCACCCTGCGGGACTACACCCGCGCCACCGGGCTGGAGACGCTGTTCGGCGCCCTCTACCTGATGGGCCGCGCCGCGCGCGTGCAGGCGCTGTGGGAAGCGATGCAGGAGGCGCTCCATGGGGCGCAGGCGTGACGGGCGAGCCGCGAAGGGCTATCGCCCCTACCACGGCAAGGGCCGTCCCGGCCGCGCCGTGCTGATCGTCCTGCTGGTGCTGCTGCTCCTGGCGGCGGGCGCCTTCTGCTGGGCGCGCTTCGTCGAGCCGCGCCTGCTGCGCACCGAGCGCCTGACCATGGCCGACGCGCGCGTGCAGGCGCCGCTGCGCCTGGTCGCCGTCGCCGACCTGCACGTCGGCCGCGGCTGCGGCACGGCGCGCGTCAAAGAGGTGTGCGACGCCGTCACCGCCCTCGAGCCGGACGTCGTCGTCTTTCTCGGCGACCTGTTCGACGACTATTCGAAATACACCGGCGGCGAGGAGGAGGCGCTGGCGCGCCTGCTCTCCCTGCCCGCCCTGCCGCAGGCGCGGAAGTTCGCCGTCTGGGGCAACCACGACGTCGGCGGCGGCGCGCAGCAGATCTATGCCGCGCTGATGGAGCAGGCGGGCTTCACGCTGCTCAAAAACCAGAGCGCCGCCCTGGACGGCAACGTCAACCTCATCGGCGCCGACGACCTCATCTGGGGCGCGCCCGACGTGCAGGCCCTGGTCCGGGAAGACGCCTTCAATCTCCTGCTCTGCCACGAGCCGGACTACGCCCTCCAGGTCTCGGGCGTCCAGCTCCAGCTCTCCGGCCACACCCACGGGCTGCAGATCAATCTGCCCCTGCGCGCCTGGCAGGACCGGATCGCGCCGGCGGGCGGCCGGGTCTACCGCTCCGGGCGGTACGAAAAGGCGGACGGCTCGGCGGTCTATGTCAGCCGCGGCGTCGGCATGTCGCTCTACAACTACCGCTTCAACGCCGTTCCGGAGATCACGCTGGTCAGACTGGAGCCGCAGCCATGAACGAACGGCTCGACCGGATCCTCGCCACCCGCCTGCTGATCTCGCGCCGGGAGGCGCAGGCCGCCCTGCGGGCGGGCCGCGTCACCGTGGACGGCGCCGTGTGCCGCGACCCCGCGGCCAAGGCCGACGCGGAGCGGCAGGCCGTCGCGCTCGACGGCGTCCCCGCGGGCGGCGACGGCTTTTTCTATCTCATGCTCAACAAGCCCGCGGGCGTGCTCTCCGCCACCGAGGACCGGCGCGGCGAGACCACCGCGCTCGACCTGCTGCCCGAAAGATACCGCAAGGCGGCGCTGGGCGTCGTCGGGCGGCTCGACAAGGACGCCGAGGGGCTGCTGCTGCTGACCAACGACGGCGGCCTCAACCACCGCCTGACCTCGCCGCGCCACCACGCCGTCAAGGTCTATCTGGCCCGGCTCGACGCCCCCGCCGACGCGGACGACGCCGCCGCCTTCGCCGCCGGGATGCCGCTCTCCGACTTCACCGCCCTGCCCGCCCTGCTGGTGCCGCTGCCCGGCTGCGAGGCGCGGGTCGAGATCGCGGAGGGCAAGTTCCACCAGATCAAGCGGATGTTCCTCGCCCGCGGCAAGACCGTGCTGGCTCTGCGGCGGCTCGCCATCGGTCCGCTGACGCTCGATCCCGGGCTGGCGCCGGGCGCTTTCCGGGAGCTGACGGCGGCCGAAAAGGACGCGCTTCTGGCCGCTTCCGACAGGTTGTAGAAAAATTCATATCTTTTTTTGCAAGTTATTGTTGAAAAAGTCAAACTCATGCGTTAAAATAGACATAATCTTTTTCGTTGGTTTATGTAATTTAGATAAAGGGTGATGAAACATGGCGGCAAGGCTGTTCCAGAGCATTCTTCTGGAGATCAAGAACAAGGTCCCGTTCATCCTCGGCATTGTCGACGGCACGGGCAACATTGTCTCCTGCACAGAGCTGCGCTTCATCGGCGAGAGCGTGGAGGCCGCGGGCGAGTTCTTCCTGTCCGGTCAGGAGGAGGGCGCCTTCGGCGGCTATACCTTCCGCAAGCTCGACGGGTATGAAAACGGCGCGGAGTACGCGGTGTTCGCCGGTCAGGCCGACGAGACCGCCTCTCTGGTCTGCTCCATCACGGCGGTGGCCATCAGCAACAGCAAGTCCCTCTACGACGAGAAGCACGACAAGCAGACCTTCGTCAAGAAGATCATTCTGGACAACATCCTCCCGGGCGACATCTACATCAAGTCGCGCGAGATGCAGTTCCAGAACGACGCCAAGCGCGTCGCCTACCTCATCCGCATGGAGCAGCGGCAGGACGTCGAGGTGATGGACCTGCTGCAGAAGATGTTCCCCGACCGGCAGAAGGACTTCGCCATCGCCATCAACGAGAACGAGGTCGTGCTGGTCAAGGAGCTCAAGGTCGGCGATTCCAAGGAGATCCAGAAGTTCGCCAAGCAGATCGACACCGGGATCACGGACGAGCTCAACATCCCGCATGTCATCGGCATCGGCGCCCTGGCGACCCAGCTCAAGGACATCGCCCGCTCCTTCAAGGAAGCGCAGATCGCGGTGGAGATCGGCCACGTCTTCGACGAGGAGATCACCGTCATGAACTTCGAAAACCTGGGCATCGGCCGCCTGATCTATCAGCTGCCGACCACCCTGTGCGAGATGTTCCTGTCCGAGGTGTTCAAGAAGGGGACCATCGACGCGCTCGACGACGAGACGCTGTTCACCATCCAGAAGTTCTTTGAAAACAACCTCAACGTCTCCGAGACCTCGCGCAAGCTCTTCGTCCACCGCAACACGCTGGTCTACCGCCTGGAGAAGATCAAGAAGCTGACCGGCCTCGACCTGCGCGAGTTCGACAACGCCATCGTGCTCAAGGTGGCGCTGATGGTCAAGAAATACCTCAAATCCCGGGAGAACTTCAACTAAAACCGCAAACCCAGAAATGCAGCCGCATTTCGCCGACATATTGAGGGAACATGGTCAATCTACAGGAAGTTTACAAGACGTACGACAACGGTACCAAAGCCCTCAAGGGCGTGACGCTGAAGATTGAAAACGGCGAGTTTGTCTTTGTCGTCGGGCCCTCCGGCTCCGGAAAAAGCACGATTGTCAAGCTGCTCGTGGCGGAGATCCGCCCGACCTCCGGCAAGGCGGAGATCAACGGCTTCGACATCGGTTCCCTGCGCCAGCGCGAGATCCCCTACATGCGCCGCACGGTCGGCGTCGTGTTCCAGGATTTCCGCCTGATCGAAAACAAGACGGTCTATGAGAACGTCGCCTTTGTGATGCGCGCCGTCGGAGCGCCGCCGCGCGTCATCAAAAAGCGCGTGCCCTATGTGCTCGACCTGGTCGGCGTGCTGCACAAGGCGCGCCGTCTGCCGAGCGAGCTCTCCGGCGGCGAGCAGCAGCGCGTCGCCATCGCCCGCGCCCTGGTCAACAACCCCGACGTGGTGCTGGCGGACGAGCCGACCGGCAACCTCGACCCGGCGCGCTCGCTCGAGCTGATGATGCTGTTCGAGAAGATCAACGCCCTCGGCACCACCGTCATCGTCGTCACCCACGAGCGCGAGCTGGTCGATCAGTTCGAAAAACGCGTCGTCGCCATCGACGGCGGCATGGTCATCAGCGACCGCACCGGCGGCTATTATACCCGCGACGGACTGGAGGTGGAGCTGTGAAGCGCCTCTCCGGCACCCGCAGCGCGGGCTTTTCCTATTATCTGCGCGAGGGCGTGCGCGGCATCTTCGTCCACGGCTTCATGTCGTTCGCCGCGATCACGGTCATCGCCGCCTGCCTGCTCATCACCGCCACCTTCGGCCTGGTGGCCTACAACATCGATCTGCTGATCAAGGACCTCGAAAAGCAGAGCGAGATCGTCGTCTACATCGACGATTCCGTCTCGCGCGAGGACGCCGTCAAGCTCGGCGACCAGATCCGCGCTCTCGACAACGTCCAGAGCGCCGAGTTCGTCACCAAGGAGCAGCTCTTTGACGACTATCTGGCCGGCCTCGGCAGCGACGCCTATGTGATGGAGGGCCTCAAGGACGACAACCCGCTGCGCGACAGCTACCGCGTGACGATGAAGGACGTCTCCAAGCACGCCGAGACGGTCGCCGCGCTGGAAAAGGTCGCGGGCGTCGCCTCGTCCTCCAGCTCCAAGGAGGTCTCCGACCGCCTCATCCAGATCAGGCGGGTGACGAACCTCATCAGCTACACCCTGATCGCCATGCTCGGCGCCGTCGGCATCTTCATCATCTCCAACACGGTCAAGCTGGCGATGTTCGCCCGCAAGGAGGAAATCGCCATCATGAAGATGGTCGGCGCCACCAACCACTTCATCCGCGCCCCCTTCGTCATCGAGGGCATCCTGCTCGGCCTGAGCGCCGCCGCCCTCTCGTTCTTTTTGCAGTGGGCCGTCTACGGCTATATCACCAAGCAGCTCACGGCGGGCACCGCGATCCTGTCCATGCTGCCCTTCGCGGCGTTCTGGAAGCCCCTGGCCCTCGTCCTGCTGGCGGCGGGCCTGGTGCTGGGCGTCGGCGGCAGCACCGTCACCATCCGAAAGTTCCTGAAGGTGTGAGACAATGAGCAAACAAAACGCAAAACAGGTCAAGAGCGCCGCGGCCCGCAAGCCGCGCCGCACCCCGACGCAGGTCGCCGTCGCCGTCATCGCCATTCTGCTGGCGCTGCTGATGTTCGGCTCGCTCTTCTGGAGCGCGCTCACCGCTTTTGCCATCACCAAGAGCGACGTGCAGAAGATCAAGGACAAGCTGGCCGCGGCCACGGCGCAGAAGAACGCCGTCAGCAGCCAGCTCAAGAACATCAGCTCCGACAAGAAGGCCGTGCAGAAGCAGCTCGAGCTGCTCGACCAGGAGCTGGACGCCGCCGCCGACGAGATCGCCCTGCAGGAGGACCTGCTGTCTTCGCTCGGCGACATGGTGGCCGCCAAGACGGTCGAGCTCCAGCAGAGCCAGGCCGAGGAGCAGAAGCAGTACGCCGAAATGAAGGAGCGCGTCCGCTTCATGGCCGAGCACGGCAGCACGAGTTATCTCGAGATCCTGCTCTCGGCGGACGACTTCTCCGATTTCCTCTACCGCTATGAGATCATCAGCCAGATCTCGCTGCGCGACGACAAGCTCTTCAACTCCCTCAAGGAGGTGCGCCAGAAGGTCGAGCAGGAAAAGACCGACCTCGAAACGCAGAAGGCCGAGCAGCAGGAGGTTTACACCCAGCTCGAGAGCAACAAAAAGACGCTCGAGAACCAGCGGGCCGCCAAGCAGCAGAAGCTGCAGGACATCCAGTCGATGGAGGCCGAGACCAAGCAGGCCTATTCCGACCTGATCGACAAGGAGGACGCCCTGCTCGACCAGTACAAGAAGGCGGCCGCCCAGCTCGCCGCCCAGCAGACCTATGTCGGCGGCACCTTCATGTGGCCGCTGCCCAAGTCCAACAACATCATCACCTGCAAATACGGCTACCGCATCCACCCGATCACCGGCAAGTACAAGATGCACACCGGCATCGACCTGCGGGCGACGACGGGCACCAAGATCTACGCCGCCAACGGCGGCAAGGTCACGACCTCGATGTACAGCAGCGTCTGGGGCAACTATGTCATCCTCAGCCACGGCGGCGGCTACACGACGCTGTACGCCCACATGAGCAAGCGGCTGGTGAGCGTCGGCGACCAGGTCAAGCAGGGCGAGGTCATCGGTTATGTCGGCAGCACCGGTTACAGCACCGGCTCGCACCTGCACTTCGAGATCGCCAAGAACGGCAACACCTTCAATCCGCTGGAGGAGTTCAAGGGCTTCAGCGTCGTTTTCAGCTAAGGAGCGGCACGCATCTATGAAAAAACGCACCATTTCGGTCGCCACCGCGCTCATGCTCGTCCTGCTGACGGTGGTCGCCACCTTCAACATCACCTTCTTCGCCTCGGCGGAGTACTACAACAAGCGCCTCGGCAGTCTTTCGGACGACGAGTCGCGCTATGCCAAGCTCAAGACGGTCGCCGACACGGTGAAGAAGTACTTCATCGGCGATTACAGCGAGGACGACGCCCTGGAGGGCGCCGCCGCCGGCTATGTGGACGGACTGGGCGACAAATGGTCGCACTACTACACCGCCGCGCAGACCGAGCAGCTGCTCGAGGCCGAATCCAACAGCTATGTCGGCGTCGGGCTGACCTATTCGACCCAGGAGAGCGACCTCTACACCGTCCTGTCCGTGACGCCGGAATCCCCGGCGGCCAAGGCCGGGATCAAGGTCGGCGACGTGCTCACCAAGGTGGACGGCGTCGCCGTCGAGACCCTGGGCGAGGCGGCCGACCTCGCCGCCAAGGTCAAGGGCGAGGAGGGGACGCCCGTCACCCTCACCGTCCGCCGCGGCACCGAGGAGCTCGACTTCACGATGAACCGCGCCAGCGTCTACAACGAGAGCGTCAAGGCCGAAATGCTCGACAACCACATCGGCTATCTGTCCATCGACGGCTTCGAGACCAACGTGGACACCGAGTTCCAGACCAAGCTGCAGGACCTGATCGACCAGGGCGCGCAGGGGCTGATCTTCGACGTGCGCTGGAATCCGGGCGGATTCCTCACCGTGCTGCGCAACATGCTCGACCTGCTGCTGCCCGAGGGCACCGTCATCAGCACGGTCGACAAGCAGGGCGCCGTCAAGGAGTACACCTCCGACGCCAACTGCATCACCCTGCCGATGGCCGTCATCGTCAACGCCGACTCGGTCTCGGCGGCCGAGTTCTTCGCCGCCGCCCTCCAGGAATACGGCGTCGCCGCCGTCGTCGGCGCCCACACGGGCGGCAAGGGCTATTCGCAGCAGCTCATCCGCCTCGACGACGGCTCGAGCATCAACCTCTCCACCACCCGCTATTACACGCCGAAGGGCAACAACCTCGCCGGCGTCGGCATCACCCCGGACTACGAGGTCGAGATGGACATGGACTATTCCGAGTTCTATTACCTCGACCACAAGGACGACACCCAGCTGCAGAAGGCGATCGAGGTCGTCGGCGAAAAGATCGCCGCCGCGCCCGCCGCCTGATCTCCGCCCCGCATAATCTGCCCGCCGCCGCATAGACTGAAACAACGTCTGCGGCGGCGGTTTTTTGCGCCGCCGGCAAAAAGGGGGCTGACGCGCATGTTCGGCGTGCTGACGGTGACGGAGACGCGGATGTCCGCAGGCGGGCGGCTGCTGCTGCGCCTGTTTCCCGGGCGGGGCCTGCGCCTGACGCGCGGCTGCTGGCGCATGGCGCTCTGGGAGACGGCGGCCCTGACCGTGCCGCCCGGGCTGAGCGCGCGGGCGCTGACCCGCCGGGTGCGGCGGGCGCTGCGGGCGCTGCGGGCGGCGGGGGCGCGCCCGCTCTGCGTCCCGGAGCGCTGGCGCGCGGAGGCGCGGGCCCTGGGGCTGACGCCGCTGGAGACGGCGCCGCTGCTGCGCGCCTGCGCCGCGGCCGCCTATCTGCGCGCCTGCCGCGCGGCCGGCCTCCCGCCGGAAAAGACGGCCGTGCTCGTCTCCTGCGCACACGCCGACCGGGTGCTCGCGGACGAGGTGCTGGCGCTGGCCCGCACCGTGCGCACGGTGCGGCTGCGCGCCCCCGTGCCGCTGCCGCTGCTGCGCGAACGGCTGCTGCGGGCGCGCGGCATCGCCGCCGAGGGGCCGCTGCCGCCGGAGGCGATCCCCTGCGCCCTGGTGCTGGCGGGCGCGCCCGACCCGCGCGCCGTGCTGGCCGTCGATCTGACGGAGGAGGCGCACGCGCCCTGGGGCATGCCGGCGCTGCGGCCGCGGCCGCTGCCGCCGCCCGGCGTCTCCGTCCCGCCCGGGGCCGACGCGCCGGGCTTCCTCGCCGGACTGTGTTTCTGCGGCGGACTGCCGGCGCGCGAAATCGGTCTTGACATCACGGCAGACGCACCATATAATAAGGAAAGTCAAATTGAACATGCGCCCGCAGAGAGACAGGCGATCCGCGTTGAGGGGGAAACCGGCGCGGGTCCTGTTGTTTTATCCCCGCGGGAGACATCATAGGAGGGTCCTTATGCAGAAGCAGTACAAAATGACAATGGAGCACCTGGTCAGCCTGCACGCGGAGTTGGATTACATCAAAACCGTGCGCGAGCAGGAAGTGGCCGAACAGATCAAGATTGCCCGCGGCTTCGGCGACCTGTCCGAGAACAGCGAGTACGACGAGGCCAAGAACGAGCAGGGCAAGGTCGGCTCCCGCAAAGCCGAGCTGGAGGACATCATCCCCAACGCCGTCGTCACCGATTTCGGCGCCGAGCGGCTGGACGAGCTGAAAAAGGAGCTGGAAGAGCAGAAGGCCACGGGCGAGCCCGCGGCCGCGGCGAAAGCCGCCGCGCTCGACAAGCTCCGCCGCCCCGACGATCCCGCCGCCGAGAGCGACTACAACGACGCCAAGGCCGAGCACGACAAGATCTGCTCCCGCATCCGCGCCCTCGAGTTCGCCATCCCCGAGTTTGAAAACCGCATCCGCAGCGGCGCCGTCGAGCACACCGCCTCCGAAAAGGGCGTCGGCATCGGCGCGCGGGTGCGCATCTCCTTCCTCGGCGGCTACAAGTTCGCCGGCAAGGGCGAGCTCGAGTTCACGCTGGTCGGCTCTCAGGAGGCCAGCATGAAGGACATGGCCAACCTGCGTCTGAGCGACGAGTCCCCGATCGGCAAGGCCCTGATGGGCGCCCACGTCGGCAGCACCGTCACCATCGAAGCCCCGGCGGCCACCTTCCAGTGCAAGGTGCAGGAGATCAGCCGCTGAACCCCCGCCCGGCGCCCTCTGCGGGCCGGACCTTTCAAAAATAAGGAAGTATCAGATATGGACGAACAGAACAACGCGCCGGCCGAGCAGACCGCCGCCGAGCGCAGCGAGCTGCTGCGCATCCGCCGGGACAAGCTCGCCGCGCTCCAGGCCGAGGGCCGCGATCCGTTTTTGCAGATCCGCTTCGACCGCACCCACAACAGCGCCGAGATCAGCGCGCAGTTCGACGCCCTTGAAAATCAGGACGTCGCCGTGGCCGGCCGCATCATGTCCAAGCGCGAGATGGGCAAGGCCTCCTTTGCGCACATCCAGGACCAGCAGGGTCAGCTCCAGATCTATGTCCGCATCGACGACGTCGGCGCGGACGAGTACGACCGCTTCAAGAAGCTCGACATCGGCGACATCGTCGGCGTGCGCGGCTTTGTCTTCCGCACCCGCCGCGGCGAGATCTCGGTGCACGCCAAGAGCGTCACCCTGCTGAGCAAGTCGCTGCTGCCGCTGCCGGAGAAGTTCCACGGCCTCAAGGACGTGGACACCCGCTACCGCCAGCGCTATGTCGACCTCATCGTCAATCCCGAGGTGCGCGAGACCTTCATCAAGCGCACCCGCGCCATCAAGGAGATCCGCGCCTATCTCGACGAGCTGGGCTACCTCGAGGTCGAGACCCCGGTGCTGCAGACCATCCAGGGCGGCGCCAACGCCCGCCCCTTCGTCACGCACCACAACGCCCTCAACCTCGACATGTATCTGCGCATCGCCACCGAGCTCTACCTCAAGCGCCTGATCGTCGGCGGCTTCGACCGCGTCTATGAGATCGGCCGCCTGTTCCGCAACGAGGGCATGGACACCCGCCATAACCCGGAGTTTACCACGATCGAATTCTACGAAGCGTATACCGACATCCACGGCATGATGGAGCGCACCGAGGGGCTGATGAAGCGCGTGACCAAGGCGGTCACGGGCGGCTACAAGCTCCCCTTCGGCGACGTCGTCATCGACATGGAGCAGCCGTTCGAGAAGCTGACGATGACCGAGGCGGTGCGCCGCTTTGCGGGCGTCGACTTCGACGCGATCACGACGCTGGAGCAGGCCCGCGCCGCGGCGAAGGAGCATCACGTCGCCTTCGAGCAGCGCCACGGCGTCGGCGACATCCTCTCGCTGTTCTTCGAGGAGTTCTGCGAGGAGAAGATCATCCAGCCCACCTTCGTCTGCCAGCATCCGGTGGAGATCTCGCCGCTGGCCAAGCGCGACCCCGAAAACCCGCGCATGACGCAGCGCTTCGAGCTGTTCATCAACGGCAGCGAATACGCCAACGCCTTCTCCGAGCTCAACGACCCCATCGACCAGCGCAAGCGCTTTGAGGCGCAGATGGCGCTGCGCGCGCAGGGCGACGCCGAGGCGAGCGAGATGGACGAGGACTTCGTCACGGCGCTCGAATACGGCATGCCGCCGACCGGCGGCTGCGGCATCGGCATCGACCGCTTCGTCATGCTGCTGACCGGCAACACCTCGATCCGCGACGTGCTGCTGTTCCCGACGATGAAGCCCCTCGACTGAGCGCACCACAAGGACCTACGCGCCTGCGCGCATAGGTCCTTTTTGGGCTTTTCCATCCCGTCCGGAAAGGAGGCGCGCCATGACCGCGCTGCGACTGACCAGCCGCGACAACCCGCTCGTCCGCGAAGCGGCGGGCCTGCTCTCCTCTCCCGCCGCGCGGCGGGAGGCCGGCGCCTTTCTCTGCGAGGGCCCGGTGCTGCTCGCCGAGGCGCTGCGCAGCGGCGCGCGCGTCCGGCGCGTGTTCTGCCGCGAGGCGCTGCTGCCCGCGCTGCCGCCGCTCGACTGCCCGGTGCATCCCGTCTCCGAGCCGGTGCTCAAAAAGCTCTCCGACGTCCCCGCTCCGCAGGGCCTCGTCTTTGTCTGCGCCCTGCCGGAGCCGCGGGACTTTCCGCCCGGGCCGCTGCTGGCCCTCGACGAGGTGCGCGACCCCGGCAACCTCGGCACCATCATCCGCACGGCGGACGCCTTCGGCGCTGCCGGCGTGGCGCTGCTGGGCGACTGCGCCGACCCCTTCGCCCCCAAGGTCGTGCGGGCCACGATGGGCTCGCTCTTCCGCGTGCCGCTGCGGCGCTGCACGGCCGGGGAGCTGCGGGCCCGCCCCGGGCCGCTGCTGGCCGCCGTGCTGGACGGCGACAGCCGCCCGATCGGCGGCGTGCCGCTGCGCGATGCCTGCGTCGTCATCGGCAACGAGGCCCACGGCGTTTCTCCGGCCGTCCGCGCCTGCTGCGGCGGGGCGGTCAACATCCCCATCCGCGGCGCGGAATCGCTCAACGCGGCGGTCGCCGCCAGCATCTTCCTCTACGAAATGGCGCGGCAGCGGGGCTGAGCGCGCCGCCCCGCCCCGGCACGTCCCGCGCGCATGAATCCGAAACTCCGCCGCAGGAGGCGAAAGAGATGCAGGACCTGCAATATCTCATCTGGCTGACGGCCACGGCCGCCATCCCGCCGCAGAAGGCCTGGGCGCTGCTCTCCGCCTTCGGCGGGGCGCGCGCCGTCTATGAGGCCCCGGCCGAGGCGCTGGCCCGCGCCGTGCCGCTGACCCCGGCGGAGCGGCTGCGCCTGCGCCTGCACACCCTCGCGCCCGCCCAGACCGTCCTCGAGCGCTGCCGGCGCGGCGGCATCCGCCTGCTGCCCATCTTCGATCCCGATTACCCCGAGCGCCTCAAGAACATCTACGATCCGCCCGTCCTGCTCTATGTGCGCGGCACCCTGCCGCCCCTGGGGCGGATGGCGGCGATCACCGTCGTCGGCACGCGGCGCTGCACCCCCTACGGGGCGCTGACCGCGGAGCGCTTCGGCTACCAGCTCAGCGCCGCCGGCGCGGCCGTGATCTCCGGCATGGCCGAGGGCGTGGACTCCGCCGCCCACCGCGGCGCGCTGCGCGGCCCGACCCCGACCGTCGCCGTGTTCGGCACCGCCATCGACGGCTGTTACCCCGCCAGCAACGGCGGCCTGCTGCGCGACATCCTGCGCGCCGGCGCCGCCGTCTCCGAATACCCGCCGGGGAGCAAGACCCCCAAGGGCGCCTTCCCCCGCCGCAACCGCATCCTCGCCGGCCTGAGCCTGGGCGTCCTCGTCGTCGAGGCCCCGGCGCACAGCGGCGCCCTCATCACCGCCGGACTGGCCCTCGACCAGGGCCGCGACGTCTTCGCCGTCCCCGGCGGCATCGACGCGCCCGCGAGCGCGGGCGCCAACGAGCTGATCCAGAACGGCGCCCGCCTGGTGCGCAGCGTCGCGGACATCCTGCGCGAGTACCAGGGCGTCTACGACTTTTCCCCGCCCGCCGCCGCGGAGGCGGCGGAGCCGGCGGCCGCCGTCGCCGCCGCCTATGCGCCCCGCCCGCGCCCGGCCGCTCCCGCCCCGGCGGCGAGCCCCGTTCCCCCCGCGCCGGAACCGCATCCGGCCTCTGCCGCCGCCCCCGCCCCGGCGGCGCCGCTGCTGGCGGCGCTGGCGGACGGGCCGCTGCCCTTTGACGCCCTGCTGGCGCGCGCCGGAATGACGGCGACCGAAGCGCTGGCGCTGCTCACGGTGCTCGAGCTGCGCGGGCTGATCCGCCAGCTCCCCGGCCGCGTCTTTGAGCGCGTGCCGCGCGCCTGAGCGTTCATCCGACCACTCCTTGCCCTCTGCGGGCAAGATCATATCTGGAGGTATACATGGCAAAGCTGCTGATTGTCGAATCCCCCGCCAAGGCCAAAACCATCACCAAGTATCTGGGCGGCGATTACCAGGTCAAGGCCTCGATGGGCCACCTGCGCGATCTGCCGAAAAAGTCGCTGGGCGTTGACGTCGACCACGACTTCGCGCCCGATTACCAGCCCATCGAGGGCAAGGACAAGATCATCCGCGAGCTGCGCGCCGCCGCCGACGAGGCCGACTGCGTCTATCTCGCCACCGACCCGGACCGCGAGGGCGAGGCCATCTCCTGGCACCTGCGCGAGCTGCTCGACCTGCCGGACAGCAAGACGCGCCGCGTGACCTTCAACGAGATCACGAAGCACGCCGTCACCGAGGCGGTGCAGAAGCCGCGCGACATCGACATGGACCTGGTCGACGCGCAGCAGGCGCGCCGCATCCTCGACCGCATCGTCGGCTACAAGCTCTCGCCCTTCCTGTGGCGCAAGGTGCGCTCCGGCCTGTCCGCCGGGCGCGTGCAGAGCGTCGTCACCCGCATGGTCGTGGACCGCGAGCGCGAGATCGAGGCCTTCAAGCCGCAGGAATACTGGACCATCGACGTCCGGCTCGCCAAGGACGGCCGCGACTTCCTGGCCCATTTCTACGGCAACGGCCAGGGCAAGGTCGAGCTGCCCGACCAGGCGGCGGCCGACCGCGTCCTCGCCGACGTCCGCGACGGCGTCTACACGGTCACCGACGTCAAAAAGGCCCAGAAGCGCCGCCAGCCGGCGCCGCCCTTCATCACCTCGACCCTTCAGCAGGAGGCCTCGCGCAAGCTGGGCATGACCTCCAAGCGCACCATGGCGGTGGCGCAGGAGCTGTATGAGGGCGTCGAGCTGCAGGGCTCCGGCCTGACCGGTCTGATCACCTACATGCGCACCGACTCCCTGCGCATCGCCGACGAGGCGGTGGCGGCGGCGCGCAGCTTCATCGACGGCCGCTTCGGCCCCGACTACAAGCCCGGGCGCGCCCGCGTCTTCAAGACCAAGAAGAACGCCCAGGACGCCCACGAGGCCATCCGCCCGAGCAACCCCGCCCTCGACCCCGACAGCCTCAGGCGCAGCCTGACGCCCGACCAGTTCCGGCTCTACAAGCTGATCTGGTCGCGCTTCCTGGCCTGCCAGATGAGCGACGCCGTGCTCGACACCACCGCCGCCACCCTGGCCTGCGCCGACTGGCAGTTCCGCGCCACCGGCCAGAGCGTCGCCTTCCCGGGCTTCCTCGCCCTCTATGAGGAGAGCCTCGACGAGGCGCGCGACGACGAGGACGGCGGCGAGCTGCCCGCCCTGCGCGCCGGCGACCGCCCCGAATACCGCGGCATCGACCCGAAGCAGCACTTCACCCAGCCCCCGGCGCGCTACACCGAGGCGAGCCTGATCCGGGCGATGGAGGAGCGCGGCGTCGGCCGGCCGAGCACCTATGCCCCGACCATCTCGGTCATCCTCGACCGCGAATACGTCGTCAAGGACGGGCGCAGCCTGCGCCCGACGGGCCTCGGCATCGCCGTCACCGACCTGATGATCGACAAGTTCAACGACATCATTGACGTCCAGTTCACCGCCTCGATGGAGGATCAGCTCGACGAGGTCGAGCACGGCCGGGCCGATTACCGCGCCGTGCTGCGCCGCTTTTACGACGGCTTCGCCGGCGAGCTGCAGAAGGCCGAGCAGGACCTCGACAAAAAGCGCATCAAGGTCCCCGACGAGGTGACCGACATCATCTGCGAGCGCTGCGGCCGCAACATGGTCATCAAAAACGGCCGCTTCGGCAAGTTCCTCGCCTGCCCGGGCTATCCGGAATGCAAGAACACCAAGCCGCTCTCCCAGGACACGGGCGTGCCCTGCCCGGTCTGCGGCGCCAAGCTGCTCAAGAAGAAGGCCAAGAGCGGGTACAGCTATTACGGCTGCGAAAAGAACCCGACCTGCCCCTTCATGACCTGGGACAGCCCCACCAAGCGCGTCTGCCCGAAGTGCGGCGGCGTCGTCTACCGCCATTACACCAAGGAGGACAAGCGCTATCTCTGCCACGTGCCCGGCTGCGGCTTCGAGGAGCCGATCGCCACCCGCCGCAAGGCGGAGGAGGGCGACGCCGCCCCGGCGGCCGGAAAGCCCGCCGCCGAAGCCCGGACCGCCAAAAAAACGGCCAAAAAGACGGCCAAAAAGACGGTCAAAAAGCCCGCCGCCAAAAAAACGGCGGCCAAAAAGCCCGCCGCCAAAAAAGCGGCCGCCGCCGAGGCCGGGGCCGTCAAAACGACAGCCGTGAAGAAGCCCGCCGCCAAGAAGCCGGCGGCGAAGAAGCCCGCCGCCAAAAAAGCGACGGCCGCCAAAAAATCCGTCAAAAAGGAAGAGAACGCCGATGCCTGAGCGCGTGACCGTCGTCGGCGCGGGGCTGGCGGGCAGCGAATGCGCCTGGCAGCTGGCGCGGCGCGGCATCCCGGTGACGCTGTGCGAGATGAAGCCGGAGGAGCGCACCCCCGCCCACCGGGCGGACGGCTTTGCCGAGCTGGTCTGCTCCAACTCGCTGCGCGGCGCGGCGCTGAGCACCGGCCCGGGTCTGCTCAAGGAGGAGCTGCGCCGCTGCGGCAGCCTGATCCTGGCGGCGGCGGACGCCACCGCCGTCCCGGCGGGCGGCGCGCTCGCCGTGGACCGCGAGGCCTTCTCCGCCTATGTCACGGAGCGGCTGCGCGCCCATCCCCTGATTGAGCTCCGCACCGGGCGCGTCGACGCGCTGCCCGCGCGCGGCGTGATCGCCACCGGCCCGCTGACCGACGGCCCGCTGGCCGCGGCCATCGACGCCCTGCTGGGCGCGCCGCTGCATTTCTACGACGCCGCCGCCCCCATCGTCGCCGCCGAGAGCGTCGACATGGAGCGGGCCTTTGCCGCCTCCCGCTATGACAAGGGCACGGCGGACTATCTCAACTGCCCGCTGACGCGGGAGGAATACGCGGCCTTTGTCGCCGCCCTGCGCGAGGCGCGCGAGGCGCCGGTGCACGGCTTTGAGGACAAGGCCGTGTTCGAGGGCTGCATGCCGGTCGAGGTCATGGCCCGCCGCGGCGAGGACACGCTGCGCTACGGGCCGATGAAGCCCGTCGGGCTGCGCGACCCGCGCACCGGGCTGCGCCCCTATGCCGTGCTGCAGCTCCGCGCCGAGGACGAGGAGCGGACCATGTTCAACCTGGTCGGCTTCCAGACGCATCTGCTCTTTCCCGAGCAGAAGCGCGTGTTCGGCATGGTGCCCGCGCTGGCGCGCGCCGAGTTCCTGCGCTACGGCGTGATGCACCGCAACAGCTTTCTCGACGCCCCGGGGCGGCTCGACCGCTTTTACCGCGTCATCGGCCGCGAATCGCTCTATTTCGCCGGGCAGATCACCGGCGTCGAGGGCTATATCGAATCGGCGGCCTCCGGCCTGTGCTGCGGCATCGATCTGGCCCGGCGGACGCTGGGTAGGGCGCCTGTCGTCTTCCCGCGCGAGACGGCGCTCGGCGCGCTCGGCTTCCACGTCGCCGAGGGCGAGCTGGGGCCGTATCAGCCCATGAACATCAATTTCGGCATCATCGCGCCCCTGCCGGAGCGCATCCGCGGCAAGCGGGAGCGCTATCTGGCCACCGCGGAGCGGGCGCTGCGCATTCTCGACGGGCTGCTGCCCGCCGTCAGGGAGGATCTCGTATGAACATCATTCTGGACGCCATGGGCGGGGACAACGCCCCGCAGGCCGCCGCAGAGGGCGCTGTGACCGCCGCGGCGGCGGGACTGCACATCACCCTCGTCGGCGATGAAAACCGCCTGAAACCGCTCCTGAACGGCCGCGGCGGCGAAAACCTCACGCTGGTGCACGCGAGCGAGGTCATCGACATGCACGACAAGCCGAGTATGGCCGTGCGCGTCAAGAAGGATTCGAGCATGGCCGTCGGCCTGCGGATGCTGCGGGACGGCGAGGGCGACGCCTTCGTCTCGGCCGGCAGCACCGGCGCGCTGCTCACGGGCGCGACGCTGGTCGCCGGGCGCATCAAGGGCATCCGCCGCGCCGCCCTGGCGCCGCTGCTGCCCCAGAGCACCGGCGGGCACATGCTGCTGCTCGACAGCGGCGCCAACCCGGAATGCACGCCGGAATACCTGCTGCAGTTCGCCTATATGGGCCACTATTTCATGCAGACCCAGCAGAACGTCGCCGCGCCGCGCGTCGGGCTGCTCAACAACGGCACCGAGGAAGGCAAGGGCGACACGCTGCGCCAGGAGAGCTTCGCGCTGCTGCGCGCCGCCGCCGACACGGGCCGGCTCAACTTTGTCGGCAACGTCGAGGCCCGCGACGCGCTTGCCGGCGTCTGCGACGTGCTGGTGTGCGACGGCTTTGCCGGCAACATCCTGCTCAAGGGCATCGAGGGCGCGGCCGCGTTCATCATGGGCGAGCTGCGCGAGGTGCTGACGGCGGGCGTCTCCTCCAAGCTGGCGGCCGCGATGGTGCGGCCCGGCCTGCGGGAGCTGAAGCACCGCCTCGACTACAAGGAGGTCGGCGGCGCGCCGTTCCTCGGCGTAGCTCGGCCGGTCATCAAGGCGCACGGCTCGTCCGACGCGCGCGCCTTCGAGCGGGCGCTGGTGCAGGCGGCGTCCTTCGCGGAGAGCGGCTTTATCGGCAAGGTGTCGGAACACATCGAATACATGACCGTGGCGGCCAGCAAAGATTAAAAGTTTGTAAAACGTCTTTACAAGCCGGGTCACCTTTGCTATGATACTCAAAGAAAAGTTCCGACGGAGGGATGACAACATGATTTTCGATAAAATGAAGGAACTGGTGGCTGAGCAGTTCGGCGTCGATCCGGACGAGATCACCATGGAGACGAGCTTTGTGGACGACCTGGAGGCCGATTCCATCGACATCGTCGAGCTGATGATGGCCGCCGAAGAGGCGTTCAACATGGAGGCCGTCGAGGAAAACGCCCTCGAGGGCGTCAAGACGGTGGGCGACATCGTCAATTACATCAAGGACCGCATCTGAACGCGCAACGGCCTCTTGGAGACTTCCAAGAGGCCGCATCTTTGAGAAAGGGAGGCCATGCGCATGTCCGAAATCGCCGGACTGGACTATGAGTTTCACGACCGCACGCTGCTGACGGCCGCCCTGACGCACAGCTCCTACGCCAACGAGAACCGCGCCGCCGGCATCCACAGCAACGAGCGCCTGGAGTTTCTGGGCGACAGCGTGCTGGGGCTGATCTGCGCGCGCTATATTTTTGAGACCTACAAGCATCTGCCGGAGGGCGAGCTCACCAAGCTGCGCGCCGCCATCGTCTGCGAGGGCTCGCTCTTTGAGCTGGCCGAGCGGCTCGAGCTGGGCCCGCATCTGCTGCTCGGCCGGGGCGAACGGCTCGGCGGCGGCGACCGCCGCCCCTCGGTGCTGGCCGACGCGACCGAGGCCCTGCTGGCCGCCGTTTATCTCGACGGCGGCATGGAGGCGGCCGAGGACCTGCTGCTGCCCTTCATCCGCGAGAAGGCGGAGGCCATCGTGCGCGGACACCGCGTGATCGACTACAAGACCACGCTGCAGGAGATCGTGCAGAAGAACCATCAGGAGACGCTGTCCTACCGGCTGCGGGAGGAGAGCGGCCCCGACCATGACAAGCACTTCGTCATCGAGGTGCTGATCAACAGCAACGTCCTCGCCACCGGCGAGGGCAAGAGCAAAAAGCTCGCCGAGCAGGAGGCCGCCCGCGCCGCGCTCGAGCTGATGGGCGAAAACCCCCGTTGACAACGGGCCCGAAATAGGGTAAAGTAGAAAAGCACCGGCCGGACGCCGCGTCCGGCCGCCAATACGGAAGCGTATCGAAGTGGTCATAACGGCCCTGACTCGAAATCAAAACCGTTTTTCGTAAGCCTCTTCTCGGAAAGCCTTGATACTACTGGGTTTTTCGGGGTTTCACAATTTCATATTTTACTCGTTCTCCCCATCTGTTCTCTCCAATTTCCGAGGTGAGCTGATGTGAGAAATATACGGAGCGGTATCGAAGTGGTCATAACGGGACTGACTCGAAATCCACTCGGTCAGTTGCCTTGAAAATGCCGGAAACCCTTGAGTTCCCGTGGGTTTGCGGGATTTTGAAAATTTAGGTTTTAGCGATTTCTACGGTTTTTCTACACTTTGCCTTGACTTCTACGCTGGGCTTGGTGTATTAAAATAAATATGGAGGCGTATCGAAGTGGTCATAACGAGCCTGACTCGAAATCAGGTTGTCCTCACGGGCACGTGAGTTCGAATCTCACCGCCTCCGCCATGAGCCTGTTTGCGGTCAATGTCCGCAGCAGGCTCTTCCTTTTTTGCTCTTTTCTACGCTCCCTTTTGGGGGCGTTTTTTCTGCTTTTATAGAAAACGGATATGCCCTGAAACGTCATCGTATAAGGCTTTGCCGGATTCTGATAAAACAGTCCGTAGAAAATCAATTGGACGTTGTAAGTCCAGTAGGTTCTGCCACTCGGTTTCTTTCAAACATTCCGTCCATAACTAAGCCAGATTCGATCTGCGCATGGAAGTCCAGATGGGAGTAAATATCCGCAGTGGTCGAGAATGTACTGTGTCCAAGCCATATCTGGATTTGCTTCATGGATATACCGCTTGCCAGTAGGAGGCTGGCGCAACTGTGCCTGAGATCATGAAACCTGATTCTCTTTAAGTCAAATTTTTGAAGCACCCAGCTAAAGTGATCCGTTACATAATTTGGCCGCATGAGCTTGCCAGTTTGGTCGAGGCAGATGTAGTCGAGGTAATCCCGGCAGTAAGATCTTTTAAACAGCTTACGGTACATTTCCTGCTTTTCTTTTTCTCCAAGCAAGAGCTTTTCGACCGAGGGCAGTAATGGAAGGGTACGGAAGCTGGATTTGGTTTTTAGTACATCTTCACCTACCGCCATAGTTTTTCCGTCCACCTCATCTTCAATGACCTTGTGTTTGATGGAGATTGTCCGTTGCTCAAGGTTGATTGCATCCCACTTTAGCCCCAAGACTTCGCTTCGCCGTAACCCATAGTAAGCCGCCAGTTTCACACAAATCTCCAAGGGATCGTCTGACACCGCATCAAATAGTGTCATCATTTCTTCCGCAGAGTAAAACTGTGCTTGATATACATTTTTCTTTGGCCTGTCCACCTTGTCAGCAGGGTTGCTATCGATGATTTCCTTTTTAACAGCAGTTTGCAGCGCTTTGCGAAGTACCGCATGGTAGTGAATAACGGTATTCGGCGTATGTCCCTCATCAAAAATTGTTTGATGAAAATCTTGAATATGCTGTGGTGTAACCTCACCCAAAGTGACATTCAGTTCTGTAAAGTATCGGCTGATTCGCCCGTCCAGCATGGTGCGATAACCCTTAAATGTAGTCTTAGCTATCGTGGGTTTGGCTTGGATCAACCATTTCTGAAGGTAGTCTATGAACAGTACATCCGCCCCAGGATTCCGTTTGCCCTCGATCAGTTCTCTGGCTCGTTCCTCTGCCTCTCGGCGTTCCTTTTCTTCCTGCTCTTGTTCGTAGTCCAACCGAATCTGGTCAAATGCCTTTTTCGCTTTCCTGTCGCTGGTTCCTGCCACTGGCAGTCCAGTGGGAACCCATTTGGTTTTTCTTTTGCCGTCCACCTTAATGTATAGGACGGCATAATAGGTATTATTTTTTTGCTGTAGACAGCCTGTTATCATTGTTATCCTCCTTTGAAATAACAGCAATATTTGCCTACCATTGACGACACCACATTACCACAGAAAGCATAGGATAGCTACTGTTCTGCGTGGAAAATATCCAACGGATTTTTCTACGGTTCATGTCCAATAGTAAGCAAAAGCCACATCAAAAAATCTTGATGTGGCACATTTCCTCGCCCAGCAGATATTCAATAATACAAGCCTTGGGAATTTTATAAGTTCGTCCGATTCGTACACTTCGTATTTCATTATCTGCCAGAAGTTTATAGGCCAGCTTACGGCTGATGCCGCCAAGCATCTCTCTCAATTGATTTACCTCGACTACATCGGGGTACTTTGAAAACATAGCTATTTTCTCACTCATAGGAACCCCCTGTTCTCCTAAATCGATACTTTCCCCTCCAAAGGTGAAAACACAGTTATGCCGTAGGACATCAGCTCTTTTATAAATGCTGATGCGGTTTTTGCATCCACTTCAATGCGGCTGATAGATTCTACCAAAAAGATTTGAAAAGCCCCCGCCTTGGCAGCCTCTAAAACAGAAAGCAAACCGGGGAGCATAGACTTTAGACCCCTACCCAAATCCTGAGAAGCACCAACAACGGTAAACCTCATTTGTGCAGCATAGTTCTCCAGCTGTTCATACTGGCCTTTCAAAATACCGTGAACATCTTCAGGGGCATCGATACTACAATAAATCCAAGCGTTCTTAATATCGTCCATCTGAAATCCTCCTTTACATACTGACGGTTAGAACCGGCTCTATTTCTTGTACCGGTTCTTCGGCAAGTTCCAGCCCGAAGCTGACAGCCAAGGCTTCATCTGCCTGTCGAAGCTGCCGGTCGGTCAGCGTGCCTATGTAGTCACGCAAGCGGGAACGGTCAATGGTTCGCACCTGCTCCAAAAGCACCAGCGAGTTTTGCCGCAGACCGTTTTGCGGTTCGCCCAGCCCGATGTGGGTGGGAAGATGCTGCTTCCCGGTGCGGCTGGTAATGGCTGCCACGATGACAGTGGGGCTGTAGAGATTTCCGATGTTGTTCTGCACAATCAGCACCGGTCTGATGCCGCCCTGCTCGCAGCCGACAACCGGAGTTAAATCGGCATAGAAAATATCGCCTTTGTAAATACGCATTTCACATTCCTCCTTTGCGTGAATTTGTTTTATACCAGAAGGATAAGGACAGCCGCCGAGTGTGATCGGTGGTACCGACAGGGCGGCTGTCCTCATAGTTTCCGGCATAAAGCCATCTTGTTCTTCGTTTTCGCTTGCTCCTATTCGACACTACTTCCCGGAGCGCAGAACAGGCTTGTCCTGCATGGGCAGTCAGCTTAAACCAGCCTTGGTTGGTGGCTGTCATGGGAATTTCACCCCCGCCGGGTTCTCCGGTGGCTGCGCCCTTTGCGTGAGGCTGAGGCTGTGCAGAAGTATCATGATAGGCTGTTCAGGTCATGGCGGGGCAATCTACCACAGATTGCTTTTCGGACGGACAGTTCTCGCTCGGCACCTTTGATGCTATCGGTTTGACGAATAGCTCTGACCTATCCGCAGATGGTCTTGGCGTGTCCTCCGGAGCCGCTTTTCCCTTTCGGGCTGAACAGCTAACGTATTTAAGCTGCTGGATATGACCGGCGTGACCGGTGTTTGTCAAAGTACATGGGAGAGATAAAAAATCCCCCTCACTTCTATAAAGGAAAAAGCGAGGGGGGTGGACGGAATAAATTTTACTTGTCCATAAGTTTCTTCAGTTTTCCGAGTATCCGATGCTTTTTATCGCTGAGTGTCATGCGAGGAACACCAAGCTCTGAAGCCAGCTTACGCTCGCTTTGCTCATTGAAGAACAGTTCATCAATGAGGCTGCGTTCATCCTCCGGCAGGGACTGTAGAGCTGCCCACAGCGATTCCAGCTGCTCCTGATGAATGAGCTTGTCCACAATATCCGTCTGAACACGGACGATGAGGTAATCAATATTGACACCGTCCTCATGGAACCGTTCCAGTGACAGCTCATTCTGGCGGATCAGTTTGTTTTGGTAGCGCTCTGCTTCACGCTCTTTATGATAGGCACGGTAGACCGCCTCGCTGACCTCCACACGCTGCTTTTTTACGATAATAGTGTATTTTTTGTTCTCTGACATTTTCTTGTCCTCCTTGATTTTCGTTGAGCGGCGAAAACGAAGGACAAGAGGCGGTGACCGACACCGGGAAATAATTTTGTGCAGTAAAAAAAGAGTATACTTACGAACGTGAAAGTCCGCTTGTATACTCTTATATGTTAATTCGTAGCAAACCTG
>Ga0183095_10511_pt1 | contig 84359 bp, 67 predicted proteins | sample BioMet4_FD_130346 | JGI IMG/M metagenome (GOLD analysis project Ga0183095, IMG submission 130346) | Microbial communities from bioreactor (seeded with sewage sludge) at LBNL, California, USA - Biofuel metagenome 4 (v2) (version 3) | ecosystem: Engineered > Bioreactor > Anaerobic > Unclassified ... | reverse complement strand
TGGCGCTCCAGCGCGGCTGCGATATCGACAAGCCCCGCAACCTGGCAAAATCCGTTACCGTGGAATAATTGAAAATAATAAAGCTCCCGCCTGCGTCACCGCAGGCGGGAGCTTTGTCGTAAACCACCGGCAGACCGGAAGTCAGCGTGTAAAACTCAAGGGGGAAACCGTTCTTTCCGCTGAAAGAACGGCGCTCCCCCTTGTATCCTCTCCAAGAAAGGGCTGAGACGGTCTGCTTCATAGGCTTTGACTATTCACCGCCGCCCTGATTTTCAGCATATGCGCCGCTCTCGGCATTGTGTCACCGAAACAGGCTCCGCTGCCCGCTATGCCCGCCCGCCGCGATAGCTTGGCTGGCCGGGCAATACGGGCCCCGTAGGGGGCGGCGTCCCCGACGCCCCGGCTTCCCCTTGAGGGGAAGCTCCCGCGCAGCGGGTGATGAGGTGTAAATCCCCGTGGGCAGGGTGCTGAAATCATGGCAAAACACCTGTTTAGTTGCGGGATGCGCGGGCGATTATTATCCCATTATCTCTTTCACAATGCCGCGGTAGGCGTTGGTGAGGGTGGAGGCGTCCATGCCGTAGGTCACGCTGCCGTAGCCCATTTCGAAGTCCTCCCGCGCGGCCTCAGGCGTGGCGGCGAAGATGAAGGACGGCTTTCCCGCGTCGGCGCAGGCGCGCTGAACGTGCCGCAGGGCGTCCCTGAACTCCGGGCGTCCGAACTCGCCGGGTATGCCCATGGCCGTGGAAAGGTCGAAGGGCCCCACGAATATGCCGTCTATTCCCGGCACCTTCAGCACCTCCTCGATATGCTCCAGGCAGCCCAGAGTCTCGCACTGCGGTATGAGCATGGATTCCCTGTTCGCCGTCTCGAAATAGCTTCTCAGCCCGTGGGCCGCGTAGTCCTCGAACCAGAAGCCGCTGCCCGCGGTGTTTGCCACGCCCCGCTGGCCCACGGGCATGTATTTGCCCACCTCGGCTATCTTCTCCGCGTCCGCCACGGAGTTCACGCAGGGGACGATTATTCCCAAGGCCCCCACGTCCAGCAGCTTCAGTATGGCCGCGCGGGATATCTCCTGCACCCGCGCGAAGGGCGTGAGCCCGTACAGTCTGGCCGCACGGATGAACTCCAGGGCGCTCTGCGGATTGAAGGGGCCGTGCTCCGTGTCGATGATGATATAGTCCAGTCCCGTGAAGCCCAGACATTCCGCCGCCGTGGCGCTGCCCAGCTCAAAAAAAGTGCCTATGGTGCGCTCCCCCCGGAGCATTTTTTCCCTGACCTCGTTTTTCATGTCGAAACCTCCCAAATTATTATCCCAGCAGTCCGTACTGCTCCTTGAGATTCAATATGCGCAGCACGCTCTCGTCCAGCCGCTGCCCGCTGATTTTTCCGCCGGCCACCGCGTCAATCACGCCGTCGAAAGCTTCGCGGTAATCCTCAGGCATCAGCACTATGTCCGCGCCGGCCTGTATGGCCGCCACCGCCGCCTCGGCCGGGGAGTATTTGTCCGCCACGGCGCCCATGGCCATGCTGTCGGTGATAACCACGCCCTTGTAGCCCAGCTCGCCCCGAAGCCTGTCCGTGATCATCTCCTTGGACATGGAGGACGGGAGACCGTCGTCGGTGACGTTCCGCGCCGCGATGTGGGCCACCATTACCATGTCCGTGTCCGCGTCCATGGCCGCGGTGAAGGGGATGAGCTCACAGTCCAGCAGCTCGTCCCAGGTCTTGTCAACGTATACGAATTCGTAGTGGGTGTCGCCCTTGGTGTCGCCGTGGCCGGGGAAGTGCTTGGCGCAGCTCATTATTCCCGATTCGTGCAGGCCATTTATCTCGGCGGACACCATGCCCGCCACAAGGCCCGGGTCGCTGCCGAAGGAGCGCTCGCCGATGACGATATTGTCCGGGTTGGTGTTCACGTCGCACACTGGCGCGAAGTCAAGATTGAAGCCGTACTGCTTGAGGTACGCGCCGATGGTCTTTCCCACATTTCCGGCGTTCTCAAAGTCCCCTGTGGCGCCTATGTCCGCCATGCTCTTGTATTTCGTCACATTGAAGCCCTTGGAATTGGCGATGCGGGAGACGCTGCCGCCCTCCTCGTCGATACCCATGAACGGGGCGACGGCGCAGGCGTCCTTCAGCCCGGACACATACCCCGACAGCTGGGCGGGAGCAGTTATGTTCTTGCCGAAGATGGCAAAGCCCCCGGCGGGGTACTGCTCCAGCACGGACTTCATATCCTCGGTCAGCGCCGTGACGCCGTATTTCGAGGCGTCGCTGATCTGTTCGTCGGTGAGGGACGTGTCCAGGGAGTCCGGCCGTATTATGAACAGCTGGCCCACCTTTTCCCTGATGGACATACCGTCCAGCAGTTTCTGAGCCTGAGTTCTGGTATCCTCCGTCTGCGCCGGCGAGGGCGCGGGCGCGGGAGTCGGCGTGGCCTCGGCCTCCTTCGGTGCGCCGCAGGCGCAGACAAGGGCCATGGACAGCGCAAGCGCAGCCGCAATCAGAGTCTTTTTCATTTCTCCGTCCTTTCACATTCGGGCGACAGCCCGCCGCCTCAACAACTTTGTATCACCTTTTGCCCGGATATGCAACTGTGTGCAAAATATCCACAGCAAAATCGACAACTTTCCGTACGATTATATGTCGAAAACGTCAGTATTTGATCTCCGGCAGAAATTGTCCGGCAATTATTGTTGCATTTTTCTCATTTTGAGATATTATTGAGACAATTTCGGCTCAACATAACAACACATAACATAATACCACAAAATTTATATCAGCCGTGAGGCGGAAAATGGAACGGAGGAAATAATGGGAGAACACGATACTCCTGTGCTGGACCCTGATGAGATAAGGGAGATGCTGGACAAAAACCCGTTTGAAAAGATCAGCAACATTGTTTTTCACATGATGGAGGACGCCATCCTGTCTTACCGTCTGCGGCCGCTGGAGAAGCTGAACGTGACCAAGATCGCTTCCTCGCTGCACATAAGCGTCACGCCTGTGCGCGAAGCCATAGAGCAGCTGCGGCAGAAGGGGCTGGTGACCGTCGAGCAGAAGGGCGACGGAAAATACTGCAACTACTATGTCTTCGACATGTCCGAAAACGACATTGAAGACCTGTTCCAGGTGCGCAAGGCCATTGAATCCTCCTCCGCATATCTCTGCGCCCAGAGGAACTGGCGCGTGGATATCGGCGAGCTGGGCCGGCTGGCGGAGCAGTTTCAGAAGGGCCTGCGGGACTTGGTGGACGGCCACCCCTCCAACAGCGGCGTCAAAACCATGGAGCTGGACCGCGGCTTCCACAACATACTCGTGCGGGATTCCGGCAATCCGCACTTTTTGGAAATGTACGAAAGCCTCGGCAAGCTGCTGGATTATCTCTCCCTGCGCACCAATGAGTTTCTCGCCGTGGAACGGGACGAGGATAAGCTGATGCTGCTGGGCAGCCAGCACATCGCCATATATAAGGCCGTTAAAAACGGCTATCCCCAGCTTGCCAGCGACGCCATGAACGAGCACATCGACTTCTGTTCCAACTGCTGTCTGCGCAATCGCAATCTGGTCTCAAAGCGGTAATAGGTATCCGGTAGGATTGTCAGCGCCTTGACCAAAATTTTTTTGGTCAAGGCGCTTTCTTTTGTGCGTTTTTCCGACAGTTTTTGCCCAATTTCTTATTATTGGGAAAAAGACTTTCGGGTGCGGCGGGACTTATCATTTTTTTGTCAATCTGAATTTGCATTGTTTTGGGCCCAATGTTTTGGCTTTGGATTTTTCTCCGGGGCGCATGTTACCCTGAATACACCAGAAATAAGCCCCAAAATATAACAAGGAGGAATTTATATGAAAATCGCAATGGTCGGTTCCGGCGCAGCAGGCAGCGTGTTCGCTTCCTATCTCCGCAGAGGCGGTGCTGACATGACCCTGGTGGACCCGTTCAAGGCCCACATGGACAAGGTTGCCGCAGACGGCATGGACTTCACCATAGCCCCTGACCGGCATTATCAGGTCACCGGCTTCAAGACCGCCTACAACGCCGATAATATCGGCACCATGGACATCGTCATCTTCATGACCAAGGCCACCTTCGTCGAAGCCGCCATAGAGACCGCGAAGCCCTGCATCGGCCCCGACACCGTGCTGGTATCCCTGATGAACGGCGTCGGCAACGAGGAAAAGCTGCTGAATATCGCCGCTCCCGACCATGTCGTGTTTGGCTCCGGCACTCTGGGCACGGCGCTGCCCGAGCCTGGCAAGTGCATCTCCTCCCCCGGCAGCGACAAATTCCAGATGAACTTCGGTCCCTGCCAGCACAGTGCCCTCACCGACGCGGCCGGCGCATACATGGAGAAGTGCTTCACCGACGGCGGCTGCCCGGCAAAGTACTGGGACGACGTCCGCCCCGCCGTGTGGATAAAGGCCACCACCAACTGCGTGTTCAATCCCCTCTCCACCATTCTGCGCCTGAAGTGCAGGACCTTCGAGCTGGACGAGGACGGCTGGGCTCTGGTGGAAATGATCACCCGCGAGTGCGTGGCCCTGGCCAACGCCAAGGGAGTGGCCATCAGCGCCGATCAGCTTCTGGCCGCATATAAGGCCAGCACCAACGACCCCATCTCCAACTACTATCCCTCCATGGCTCAGGATATGCTTATGCACGAGCGCCAGACCGAGATCACCACGCTCAACGGCGTCATGTCCCGCTACGGCAGAGAGCTGGGCATCCCCACTCCCGGCAACGATTTCATCTTCCACACCATAAGCTGCATCCAAAAGCATTACGCAGAGCTCTATCCGAAGGTGAAATAAACGGCCATGGACTGGCGTAAAGAATATCAGAGCAAGTACATGACCCCTGCCCAGGCGGCCGCCGTCATCAAATCCGGCGATGTGATCGCCTCGTCCATGGCGTCCGGAGTGCCATACGTATTTCTGGACGCCCTGGCCGACAGGGCCGGCGAGCTTGCCGACGTGGTCGTTTACATAGCCGGTTATAAGCTCTACAAGCTGGGAGCCCCGGAGTACAAGGATCATTTCACCGTCCGCTGCGGTTTTCTGGGCGCACCGGAACGGTATTACATCTCCAAGGGCAGCCCGATAACCTACCAGTCGTTCCACCTCTCGGACGGTTCCCGCGACCGGGCGCTTTATCACCGGGCCAACGTCCTCGCTGTGGCCGGCACTCCGCCCGACGCCAACGGGTTCATCAGTCTGGGCCCCAGCCCCACGGACGCCGCGCTGCTGGACTGCTGTGACACCGTCATAGTGCAGGTGAACGAAAACATGCCCTACGTCCGGGGCGAGGGGACCATGTTCCCCGTCTCCCGGGTGGACATTCTGGTGGACGGCACGGAGGACATTCCTTCCATTGATCCCGGCCCCGTCAGCCCGGAGGAGCGCGCCATCGGCAGCCTCATATCTGAGCGCGTGCCCGACGGTGCCTGCATACAGCTGGGCATTGGCGGCATGGGCACGGCCATGGGAGAATTTCTCAGGGACAAAAAGGATCTGGGCATACACACGGAGATGTTCGTGGAGTCCATGGTGGGCCTGATGGAATGCGGCGCCGTCAACAACAGCCGCAAGAAGCTCTGCCCCGGCAAGACCGTGTTCGGCTTCGCCGCGGGCAGCGCCCATCTGAATGAATTCATCACCGACAATCCCCATGCGGAATCCCGGCCCTTCTCCTGGGTCAACGACCCCCGCGTCATATCCCAGAACGACAACGTGGTGTCCGTCAACGCGGCAATGCAGGTGGATCTCAGCGGCCAGGTCTGCGCCGAGAGCATCGGACTGCGGCAGTACAGCGGCACCGGCGGCCAGGCGGACTTCGTCCGCGGGGCCAGATGGAGCCGGGGCGGCATGAGCTTTATCGCCCTGCCCTCCAGCCGCACCGACAAACAGGGAACGCGCTATTCCAAGATATCCCTGGCTCTGCCCGAGGGCAGCGCCGTCACCACCCCCAGAGCCGACGTACAGTTCATCGCCACGGAATACGGCATCGCCGATCTGCGCTGCGCCACTCTCGACGAGCGCGCCCGCAGGCTTATAGCGGTCTCCCACCCCGAGTTCAGGGACGAGCTGTTCGCACAGGCGAAAAAAGCCGGAATAATTATTTAAAACCTTAAAAACCTTAAGGAGGAAATACAGCTTATGGCACTCAAAGTAAAAGTGCTCAGCCAGTACTGCAAGAGCTGCGGCTACTGCGTACATTTCTGCCCGCAGCATGTGCTGGCATTCGGAAAGACGAGGAACGCGATAGGAGCTTTCTTCCCCGTCGCCGACATTGACAAGTGCATCGGGTGCGGCATCTGCGCCACGGTATGCCCCGATTCTGCGCTCGAGATCAGGGAGGAAGAGAACAATGGCTAAAAAACTTATGAAGGGCTGCGTCGCTGTTGCCGAAGCCGCCATCCGCGGCGGCTGCCGTTTCTTTGCCGGCTACCCCATCACTCCGCAAAGCGACATTCCCGAATATCTGTCTGCGCATCTGCCCGACGTCGGCGGAACGTTCATCCAGGGCGAGAGCGAAGTCGCCTCCATCAACATGGTCTACGGCGCCGCCTCCGCAGGCGTACGGGCCATGACCTCGTCCTCCGGCCTGGGCATGAGCCTGAAGGCCGAGGGCATCTCCTACATAGCCGGCGCACGGCTCCCCGCGGTCATCGTCAACGTGGCCCGCGGCGGCCCCGGTCTGGGCAGCATACAGCCCGCCCAGCAGGATTATCTTGAGGCCACCCGCGCCATGGGCCACGGCGGCTTCCGCACTCTGGTGCTGGCCCCCGCCACCGTTCAGGAAGCGGTGGACATGATGTACTCCGCCTGGGATCTGGCCGAGCGCGACCGCAACCCCGTGGTCGTCCTGATGGACGGCTGCCTGGGCTCCGTCATGGAAGAAGTCGAGCTGCCCCCGATGAAGGAGCTGCCCGCCAAGCGCCCCGACTGGGCCATCGGCAACTTTAATGAGACCGGCGAGGATCGCCCCCGCAGACTGGTGACCTCCATCCCCGGCGAGGACAATCTGGAAAAGCTCAACATGCGCGCCGGCATGATCTTCAAAAGCTGGGAAAAGAACGACGTCCATGTTGAGGAATACATGGTGGACGACGCCGAGTACGTCATCGTAGCCTACGGCATGTCCGCCCGCGTGTGCAAATACGCCATCAACGTCCTCCGCGGCGAGGGCATCAAGATCGGCATGATCCGCCCCATTTATCTTGTGCCGTTCCCCAAGGCCTCCCTGCACGATCTGGACTACAAGAGGGTCAAGGCGATAATCGACGTGGAAATGGCCATCCCCGCACAGATGCAGGACGACATCGCGCAGCAGGTCATGGAGCGCGCGCCCATCCTCACATACGGCCGTTCCGGCGGCAACACCCTCAAGAACGACGAAACCACCAACGCTATCCGCGCACTGATTGGAGGGCTGAACAAATGAGCAAGGAAATCATCAGATCCACCACAATAAGGCCGGCTCCCAACACCTATTGCCCCGGCTGCCTGCACTCCATGGCAACGAAGCTTATGGCCCAGAGCCTTGACGAGCTCGGCATCGCACAGAGATCCGTCATAGTCGTGGCGGTGGGCTGCTCCACCATGGGACTGAACATCTGGAATCTGGACATGGTCAGCGCCGCCCACGGCAGGGCCCCCGCGGTGGCCACCGGCATCAAGCGCGCCCAGCCCGATACCTTTGTGTTCACCTATCAGGGCGACGGCGATCTGGCCTCCATCGGCCTGAGCGAGATAATCTGCGCCGCCAACAGAGGCGAAAAATTCTCCGTCATCTTCGCCAACAACTCCACCTACGGCATGACCGGCGGCCAGCTGGCCCCCACCTCTCTCGTGGGCCAGAAGACCACCACCACTCCCCGCGGCCGCAATCCCGAGACCGAGGGCTACCCCATCGACATGTGCGCCATTCTCAGCCAGCTCAAGGCGCCCTCCTATATCGCGCGCTGCGCGCTGAACAGCCCGGCCAACATCATGAAGGCCAAGGCCAGCATCAAGACCGCGTTCCAGTATCAGCTGGACGGCAAGGCCTTCAGCTTTGTGGAGCTGCTGACCAACTGCGTCACCAACTGGAACGTCACTCCGCTGGATTCGCTGAAGTACATCGAAGAAAAGACCATGCCCGTATTTCCGCTGGGCGTGTATCGCGACATTGACAAGGGGGTCTGATACATGAAAAACGCACTTATATTCACCGGAACCGGCGGACAGGGCGTCATGAGCATGGGCATCATGCTGGCGGAGGCGGCCGTTGAAAGCGGCAAGCACGCCGTCTACATGCCCAGCTACGGCCCCGAGCAGCGCGGCGGCAGCGCCAAATGCGTCGTCATCATCGACGACAAAGAGGTCCTCTCTCCCATGGCGGAGACCGGCGGCGTGCTGGTCACCATGAGCGCCCTGGCCTATCACAAGTTCCTGGACGAGCTGGAGCCGGGCGGGATACTCATCTACGACAACACCATGATCCCCGACAAGATAGAGCGCACCGACATCAAGGCCGTCCCCGTTCCGGCCGGCGATCTGGCGCTTGAGATCGGTTCACCCAAGGTGGCCAACGTCATCGTGGACGGCGTGCTGCTGGGTATGTACGGCATCGTGCCGCCTGAGGATTTCCAGCACAGCCTGGACGAGAAATTCGCCTCCAAATCCGCGGAGGTACGCGCACTCAACGCAAAAGCCTTTGCCCGCGGCCTTGAACTTGCCAAGCAGTACAAATAAAAGTACAAATAAATATGAGATGTGAAGGATAGGAGAGAGCAAATGGAAACGAAAGAAAAGAAATTTACCTACCATTGGGTAATCGTCATCGCCGTGTTCCTGATGATGGCCGCCACCGTGGGCATCGTCGTCAACTGCTTCAGCGTCCTGGCCCCGGCCATGATAAAGGATCTTAAGTATTCGGCGACCCAGCTGCAGCTGATAAGCCTGGTTCTCACCTTCGGCAACCTGATAAGCGGCGTGTTCGTGGGCCGCGTCATGAAAAAGATCGGCATGCGCGTTTCCCTTCCCATATACGCAATCCTGCTGGCGGGCGGCTTTGCCCTGCGCGGCATCTGCACCTCCATGCTGGGCTTCTGCCTGGCGTCTGTGGTCTGCGGCGTCGGCCTCAGCGGCATTTCCACCATCCCCGGCGGCGTGCTGATCAACAACTGGTTCACCGACAAGAAGGGCACCGCCACCGGCATCGCCTTCACCGGCAGCGTGGCAGGCGGACTCATCTTCGTGCAGATCTCCAAGGTCCTCGTCGCGTCCGTCGGCTGGCGTCAGTGCACGCTGATACTGGCCCTCATCTCCGCCGTTATCCTGCTCCCCACCTCAATCTTCATCGTGCGTGAGAAGCCGCAGGACAAGGGACTTCTGCCTCTGGGCGCCGAGAAGATAGCCGGCGACGCACCCAAAGCTCAGGTCACCGGCATATCTCAGAAAGCCTACATGAAGACCGGCTCCTTCTGGGCTCTGGCCTTCGCACTGTTCGCCATCGGCTTCTGCAACCTGGGCATGCAGAACAACGTTACCATTTGCCTCACCAGCGAGTACGGCCAGGACGCCGCCTTCGCGGCCAACGTGTTCTCCATAGTCATGGGCGTGCAGATACTGGGAAAAATCCTGCTGGGCGCCATCTACGACAAGAAGGGCGTCAAGTTCGGTTCCATTTACAACATGATCCTTTACATCCTTGTGGTCGTGACTCTGCTGGCATCCACGAACGCCACCATCGCTCTGGTCTTCGGCGCTCTGTTCGGCCTGCTGTGCTCTCAGACCACCGTCACCCCGCCCTACCTCACCGCTCTCATCGTCGGCCGCAGGAATTACCCCTCCATCTTCGGCATGCTCAGCCTGTTCTACGGCATCGGCTGCGCACTCGGCCCTGTGGTGGCGGCCCAGGTGTTCGACAAGACCGGCTCCTACGAGCCCGCCTGGATCGCCTTCGCGGTGATCGCGGTGCTGTCCACCATAGCCTCCATCGGCGCTTCCAAGAAGCACAAGGAATACTCCGCGATGATGGACTGATACCCGGCAATTATTCCCCACACATACAGTATATATCTCTCACTTTTTCTCCGCTCCACACAACAGGAAGTCACGGGCCGCGAAAGCTGCCCGTGATTTCTATAAAGGCTGAACTCATCTATAACGGAGGCTCATATGAAAATTGCGATGATCGGCTCCGGCGCCGCCGGCAGCGTGTTTGCGTCCTATCTCCGGGCGGGCGGCGCGGACATGTGGCTGGTGGACAGATACAAGGCCCACATGGACAAGGTCGCTGCGGACGGCATGCGTTTTATCACCCCCTCCGGCGAGCGCCTGCTCACCGGCTTCCGCACGGCGTATTCCGCCGACGCCATCGGCGAGATGGATATCGTCATCCTCATGGTAAAGGCCACCCAGACCGAGGCGATAATGCCGTCGGTGTCCCCCTGCATCGGGGAGAACACTGTGGTGGTGTCACTGCAGAACGGACTGGACAACGACCGCCTACTGAGCGCCTTTCTCCCCGCCGAGCGGATAATCTGCGGCTTCGGCATCATCGGCACGGAGCTCAGGGAGCCGGGCGTGTGCGCGGCAAAGCCCGAGGAGGGCATACTCATGCGCTTCGGTGCCTGCAAAAAGAGCTATCTCAGCGACGCGGCGGGAGAATACCTGGAGGCCGCCTTCACCCGCGGCGGCTGCCCGGCAAGATACGAGCCCGACATATGGCCCTTCATCTGGAAAAAGGCCATATCCAACAGCGGCTACAACACCGTCTCCGCCATCCTCGGCCTCAAGGTCGGCCAGGTGCTGGCAAACGAACACGGCCGGAAGCTCATACTTGACGTTTGGCGGGAGGGCTGCGCCGTGGCGAAGGCAGCCGGTATGGGCGACCTGTGGCCGGAGACGGAGGCCTCCCTGCCCATGCTTGCGTCCGGCTTCAGCGACTATTATCCCTCCATGGCCCAGGACATGCTGCTGCACCGGCGGCAGACGGAAATACGGCACCTGAACGGCGCCATAGCCGATTACGGAGACCGGCTGGGCGTGCCGTCGCCGCTGAACCGGATGCTGACGGAGCTGGTGTCCTGCGAGCAGGAAAACTACGACGTCGTCTATGTGAAAAAACCATAAAGCAAAGCTCCTCCGGGAATATTTCCCGGAGGAGCTTTGAGACTATCAAAAAGAGTTTTTGACAGTCTCAAAACGCCGAATTTTTTACAAAACCGAATATTTGCAAAAAACGTTGCTTCGCTCCCCAAAGCCTTGTGCAACAAGACTTTGGCGGCTATTTATCCAATTCGAGGCGGGGCTCCGCCCGCCCTCGAGCTCCCCCCGCAAAACATTTGGAGGCCACTTCTTGTCGAGTTCTTTGACACGCTAAAAACTCCTCCGGGAATATTTCCCGGAGGAGTTTTTTCAGCAATTGCCCGTGTAGACGTATTTGAGCCTGCCCGCGGCCACGTCCCTCAGACGGTACACGGCCTCCACGTCGGTGGGGCCCCTGTAGGTGAGCCGGTAGCGGGGGAAGAAGCGGCTGATGTGCAACGGAATGAGCGGATCCACGGATGCCAGCCACTCCGCCTCCGCCTCCATCTCCGCCGGGGAGTCGTTTTTACCGGGGACGACGAGGGTTGTCACCTCCACGTGGCAGCGGGGCGCGGCCAGGGCGATGGCCTCCTTCACCGTGTCCAGGTCGCCGCCCAGCCAGCGGTAGTATTCCGGCGTAAAGCCCTTGAGGTCGATGTTGGCGGCGTCGATATCCGGCAGCAGCGCCTCCAGCGGCTCCCGCAGGAAGCAGCCGTTGGTGACGAGCACGGTCTTGAGTCCCGCCTCATGGACCAGGCGGGCGCAGTCCCGCACAAATTCATAGCCCACCAGCGGCTCGTTATATGTGAAGGCCAGACCTATATTGCCCTCCGGCGCCAGCTCTGCGGCCCGGCGCGCCAGCTCCTCCGGCGCAGCGTCGCAGGTGCGGAAGGAGGCGTCCGCCATGGATATCTCGCTGTTCTGGCAGAAGGGACAGCGCAGATTGCAGCCGTAGCTCCCGGCGGAGAGTATGCGGCTGCCCGGGAAGAAGCGGCGCAGCGGCTTCTTTTCGATGGGGTCGAGGGCCAGGGACGTGAGCCGTCCGTAGTTTCCGCAGACCACTCTGCCGTCCCGGTTTTCGCGGGCGCGGCAGGCGCCCGTGCCGCCCTCCTCAATGGCGCAGCGGCGGGGACACAGCGAACACACGGCTTTCAATGGTGTCTCACCACCTCGAAGCGCTCCAGCGCGTATTTCTCATGGGCGGATATGCCGCCCTTCTGCCGGGCGATGTCCACCTGCTGCTGTACGGTGTCCACACCCTCAAGATTGGGCAGCAGCAACCCCCGCCGACCGCCGCAGGACACTATGACCCCGTAGCGCCGGGGATCCAGCTCGTCCTGCGACTCCACGGGCTCGGTCTCCCCCAGCACGTCCACGCTGTATACGAGCTTTGCCAGCTCGTCCTCCCTAACCGGCGGGAAGCGGGGATCCCGCGTCCCGGCGGAAACGGCGTTCTGCACGATCTCCCGGGCAAGGCAGGACTCCGTCGGCCCGATGGTACCTATGCAGCCCCGGAGGCGGCCGTCCTTTTTCAGGGAGACGAAGGCCCCTGCCCGGGTATTTGTCAGCTCCGCCGGCAGATCGTCCGGCAGCGCGGCGCGCTTTCCGGTCTTCACCCAGGTCTCCAGACTCAGCCGCGCCAGACGCACCCACGCATCCTCCCCGGCCTTTTTTTCGGCAAGCTCCGCGTCCTCGGCCTGCGTAAGCTTTTCAAGGAAACGCCGTCCCTCGTCGGGCCCCGTCACGCCGAACGCCGCCACGCCGTAGCCCACGCCGAAGGGGCCCTCGTAGGACAGCAGTTCGCTTTTCACGGCCAGGCCGTCCAGAGCCCCGGCCATTATCCAGAACGAGCGCAGCCCGCATTCCGCGGCGGCGTCGGCGAGTTCCTCCGGTATGCGCAGCAGGGACAGGAAATCGCCGCTGCCCAGCGCGGCCGTGCACGCGGCGTCGAATTCCGGACCCTCCCTTGCGAAGCCGTAGGGTCCCTCCGGCTTCAGCTTGTGGGAAAGATCGCCGCTGGCGATAAAAACGGCCCGGCGGCCCAGCTTCTCCGCCGTCCCGGCGATGAGCCGGCCGAAGCGGTAGTGCTCCGCCGGGGAAAGCCCGGAAAGGCCGATGCGCACCAGCTTATAGCCGCTGTAAAATTCATCGAGGAAGCGCAGAGGTATGACGGAGGCGTGATCCAGCGCCGCGTCCCTCTCCCCCAGGGTGCCCGCCGGGATGCCGGCGTCCTCCGCGGCATCGGACAGGGCCCGCACAAATTCCCCGTCGTACCCGGCTTCCACCCTGACGCTGCCCGCGCCGAAGCGGGCGAGACTGCCAACGGCGGACGCGCCGGGCGCGATATGAAAATAGTCGGAGTACATCTCCGCGTGGGGGCTGGTAAGTATCACGGTGTCCGGCCTGAACGCCCCGGCACGGCACATGGACTCGCGGTACGCGTCCGTTGTGGCGCGTATTTTTTTCTCCTCCCCGCGCCCAACCTCCGGCATGATTATCGGCGGATGGGGAACGGCAAAGGCTGCAAGTATCGGCATAGCTGTCCCTCCCTTTAAAAATTGGTTTTATACTATATATGATATTATACCACGTTTCACAAGGCAGCGGCGTGCCTGAAGACAGACGCCGGGGGTATTTTTACATATCGCTGCATATGTTCGGTCAGAAAATTCCGTCATATGTCAAATATGCTTGCAAATATGTTGTGAACGGCATAATATCGTATTAATCGCATCATATAATTTAAAAAGTGCGCATTTTGACTGTCGTACCCCGCTACCCCGAAAAAAATTTCGCTTCTGCGTATTCATAAACAGAACCAGGTGAGAGGATGAGCGAAGAACACCAGATCGTATCCCGGGTCCGCGAGGCAAAGTCCGACCCAGCCGCGGCGGACGGTTTTATCCGCGAATACATGGGCTTCATAAAGGCGGAGACCGCCAAGTTCACCGGCCGCGTCCCACAGGAGGGGCGGGACGACGAGCTTTCCGTGGCCATGCTGGCGTTTTACGAATCCATTCTCGCCTACGATGCGAGCCGGGGCCCGTTTTTGCGCTTCGCGGCGCTCTCCATGCGCAGCCGCCTCATCGACTATGCCCGCGCCGAAAACCGGCGGGGCGCCGCGGTCTCCTACGACGAACCGGCGGAGGAGGGCGGCACGGCCCTCAAGGACTGCATTGCCGACGAAAACGACGCCGTTGCCGGCGCCGCCGACAGGCTCTCCGCCCGCAAGGAGATCGGGGAATTTTCCCTCAGGCTCTCCGACTTCGGGCTCACACTCTCCGACGTGGCGGACAACTGCCCCCGTCAGGAGCGGACGTTTTCCGCCTGCCGCAGGGTAATAGAGTGCGCAAAGGCGCACCCCGAGCTGCTGAAGGAGCTGGAAAAGACCAAAAAGCTGCCCATGGCCGCGCTGTCGGAGCTCTCCGGCGTGGAGCGCAAGACTCTGGAGCGGCACCGCAGATATCTTTTGGCGATACTTCTCGCCTATACCAACGGTTTTGAAATAATACGCCGGCATCTGGGCCAGCTCAAAGGAGGGACGCGGTAAATGGAATATCTGGTCATGGAGACCCATCCGGCCTACGCCGTCGTCCTGGGCGAGGACGGCGCATGCCTGAAGGCGGCCAACTTCGGCTACCAGGTGGGCGACAGGGTCGGCGAGATCGTGGCCATAAAGCCCGCCCCGGCGAAAACGGGCCTCAGGAAAACTCTTGCCGTGCTGGCCGCGGCAGCAGCCTGTCTGTGCATAATCTTCTTCGGCGTCTACCAGCCCAATTACATGGGCTACGGCTCCGTCCGCATGACAATAAATCCCGACGTGCTCATCTCCGTCAGCCGCACGGACAGGGTGGTGAAGCTGAAAGGGCTGAACGACGACGGCAGGGCCCTCATAAAAGGCTTCGATTACAAGGGCAGACCCGAGGACGCCGTGGCGGCGGAGCTCATGAGCCGCGCTTCGTCACTGGGCTATCTTAAGGACGGCGGCAGCGTGAAGCTCACCGTCTCCTCCAGGGACAGCGGCTGGTCGGCCGACGCCAAGGATGCCCTGGCTGAGAGCATGGACGGCGGCGTTTCCGGCAAGTCCGTCACCATCTACCTGTCCTACGCCGGCGCTGCCGAGCCCGACACCGTGATTGCCGCCGGTACCGGCGGCAGCAAGACCTACACCTACGCCCAATGGCAGGCCCTGCAGGCGCAGAAGGCCGCCCAGGCCGGGCAGAGCGGAAGCAATGCCGGGCAGCAGACGGCCCCCGCCCAGTCCGCCGCTCCCCAGACTCCGGAGCAGTGGGGCCAGCAGCAGGGCGACAGCTGGGAGACCTGGGGCGAAGGCCAGGGCGACAGCTGGGAGAGCTGGAGCAAGCAGTACAGCTCGGAGTGGGAAGATTTCGGCAAGAGCGTTGACGGTCTCTTTTCCGGCGGCAAAAGCTCCATCGGCAATATAATCGGCAGGCTTGGATAACAGCCAGGCATTGTTAATACGCACCAGCCCCTGTTAAACTCCGGCGGAAAAATTCCGCCGGAGTTTTTTTCCATCCTACACCGGTTTTCGGCGGCGGCAAACGTATACTTTAACAAAGGGAAAAATGGGAGGGAAAAATCATGAAATCTATCCGCAAAATACTTGCAGTGGTCCTGGGCGTACTGATGGTCGTATGCCTGCTTACCGGCTGCGGCTCCAAGGACGCCGCCGTCGAAGAGACCACCGTTGAAGAGAGCGCCGCCCCCAAGGCAGCCGCTCCCACCGCCAAGACCGGCACCGCCTCCAAGGTGAAGTCCGGCACTGCCGCGAAAGCCAAGACCGGCACCGCTTCGAAAGCTTCCAGCAGCGCCAAATCCTCCGCTGCCTCGAAGCCCGCTGCCGGCAGCACCTCCAAGTCCTCCGGCAGCACCTCCTCCGCATCCACCAGCCAGGCCGCCAAGAACGTGGACAGCACCGTGTCCAACGTGTTCGACACGCTGAACAAGGCCGTCACCAATCCCGAAGGCGCCTGGGAGAGCTACGGCAACAACACCGCCAACACCTGGGAAAGCTACGGCGAGAGCCAGGGCGCTTACTGGAAGAGCGTGGGCAATTCCTTCGAACAGGCCTTCAAGTAAAAACCCTGACGCATCCTAAGATCCGACCCGCACACCCTGCCCCGTTCCATACGGGGCAGGGTTTTTTGTCAGCCGTGACGCAAAACTGTCAAAATCATATAGACAGCCGCAATGTGTCATGATATTATATGGTATAACATCTTATCATTGTGTGCAGGAGGCGCCGCCGTGCAGTTCAAGGATACTGTTTTTCCGGATATAAAACTGGTGCTGGACGACGATATGAAATATGTGGGCATACTCTCGCCGGACGGCATAGAGGCCTGCGCTCTGGACACCGCCTTTCTGTCCGACCGAAAGGTGCTCTCCGGCTATGGCGAGGCACGCCGGAGCATAGGCCGGATACTTAAAAGTCAGCTGGGACTGGATCTTCCCAAGGGCTTTTCCGTGGACGTGGAGCCGGAGGATCTGATCGTGTTCTGCACCCAGGTCTGTCCTGTGGAATACATGGACGACTACCTGCAAAAAAAGCGGATCCGGACCGCAGCCGCCATGGAGCTGTGGAAGCTGGAGCGCCCGTGGGACTCAAATCCCATGACGGCCGCCCAGGCTGGAGCCGAAAACTACACCTTCGATGCGGAGACCGGCCTGCTGGGCACCGACGGTCACATAAATCTCCGGCGCTGTATTGAGCTCCCCTCGTCGATAGGCGGCGGGCGGGTCACCGGCATCAAGACCGGCGCCTTTGTCTCCTACCCGAATCTGGAGGAGATCGTCATACCCGAGAGCGTCACGCAGATCGAGCCTTACGCGTTTTACGACAAGATATTCCTGAAGCGCGCCAACATCCCCAGCAGAGTGAAGAGCATCTCCGACGGGGTCTTCAGCCGCTGCCGGGCTCTGGCCTCCATCGTCATACCCGACACCGTGGAGGAGATATGCACCGAGGCGTTTTACCAGTGCAGCAGCCTCGCCACGGTGGTCGTACCCGACTCCGTAGCCCGTGTGGGACAATGCGCGTTCATCGGCGTGCCGCACGTCATATACCACGGCGCGGCCAGGGGCTTCCCCTGGGGCGCCACCATCGGCAACTGAGCCGAATATTTGTGATTCCCGGAGGATGAACGGAAATGAACAGCACCGAAAGAGATGATCTTATCCCCGCCGTGGGGCGGATGCGTCCCGCGCCGGACGGCAGGCCCATTCTCGCCGTCGCGCCGTCAAGAGACGGAGCCGTGGTTCCCGGCGGAAACTACCGCCTTGTCATGGCCGGTGACGGGATAGCCGCCGTGGACGAAAGCGGCGGGGAGGCCGGGCGCGTCGTCGGGGCCTCCGGCGCCGTGCCCGGCTCCGCGTCCCCGGCGGCTGCCTCGGAGCTCGTCTCCTCCCCCCGGGCGGACGAGGCGTGGTTCCACGCCGTGTGCCGCATCGATACCGGCAGCGGCCCGGTCGTTGCCGGTTACTGCTCCGTCATCCCCGGCGAGAGCGCCGGGGGCGGCCGCCGCGGCTTTGAAGAGGCCGTATGCGGCGGCAGCAATATAAAGGCCCCCATGCGCCTGGACTTCATCCGCGCCCTGCGGGAAACGCCCGCGTCCGCGTGGCCGGAGATATACATATGCCGGGACGAGGGCCTGCGTTCCTCCGGCGCGCCGCTGTGTTTTGAAAGCGCCGCCCTCTCCGCCGACAGGATGAACTGCATCGGCCTTGTCTCCGGTCCGGGCGACGGGCTGGTGACTCTGCTGCGCTCCGGCCCGGTGACGGCGGGAGTGGCGTCGCTGTGCACAAAAGACGGCACACCCTGCGCCCCCGACAGTCCGGAGGCCTGGGGCTTTCTGGCCCGGTACAGCGTGGAGAACAAATCCAGAAGCGCGCTGGACGAGGCCCTGCGCCGGGCTTGCCGCGGCGGCCGGGGCAGCTTTGAGCTGCTGCGGGAAAAGGTGGAGTACATGGCCGGGCAGGCGGTGCCGGAGAACATCATCCTCAAGACTCTGGAGAGCATCCCGGAATACACGGACTATCCGGAGATGATACCCGACCCGCCGGTAAAATTCGCTCAGGCCGACGCCTTCGGCGAACTCACCCGCGTGCTGGCCTACCGCCTGTGCGGCATGAATCTGCGGCTCATCGGCAACAAGGGCTGCGGCAAGAACACACTCACCCAGACCGTGGACTGGCTTCTGGGCGTGCCCCAGTACCGCATGCAGGGCAACGCGGAGCTGGACAAGCTGGATCTGCTGGGCGGGCCCACCATTGAAAACGGCACCATGCGCTATCAGCTCAGCGACATGCTCACCTATCTCCGGGACGGGGCCGACGTGGTGCTGGACGAGGGCAACACCATAAAGCCCGAATGCGCGGACGTGCTGCACAGTCTAACGGATGAGGCCCGGCGGATAGAAGTACCTGGCTACGGACTTGTAAAAATGGCCGGCATTTCCTCCTTCACCATCACCATGAACGAGGACTACGCCGGCACGAACTTCATGAACGAGGCCACCATCGACCGCTTCACTCCCATACAGATGTCCCAGCCGGACAGCGTGGTGGAGATACTCCGCCGGGTGGTGCCGGCGGCGTCCGACCACAGTCTGCGGGTCTGCGACGTCATTTACAGCGGCATCAGGGACAAGATCAAGGCGGCGGACGGACTGGAGAGCGAGGCCATGACCATCCGCGGCTTTGTGGATGCGCTGCGGGCGGAGCCCCTTCTGGGTCTGAAGCTGGGACTCATGGACAATGTGGCCAACAAGCCCCAGGATTCATACACCAGACTTCAGCTGGCCGAGCTCATTGAGAGCATGATACGGTGACGGATCGCCGGAGGAGACAGCGATGAACGAGGAATTCGACCGCTCGCTGGCGCGGTTCGGGGTCTTTCTGAATACGGAACCCGTTTTGCCCGTCCTCAGCCGGAATCTGACCTTTCTGCTGGATGAGAACCGGGTGGTGGATTCCGTGGAGACCGACGACGGACTTCGGTGCCGCACGGAGGGCCGGAGGGTCGTGGTCAGCGGCGCGCCCTTCCTGATGCGGGACGAGTACGACCGCCGGCACTGGACGGCGGCCATGCGCGTTTTTCTTGCCCACGAGGTGCAGCATGACAACAGCTCCGACAGGGCGGTGCTGGACGGGACGCGGGAATGGTACGGCAATTATCTCCACGACATGTTCGGCCTGGAATACGCGGCCGGCTCCGCCCTGGGCGGCAGAGTGCTGAACGCGCTGGAAAACGGGCGGGTAAACAACATCGTCTGTCAGCGTTTTCCCGGCTACATTTCCATGCTGCGCTTCGTGAACTACGCCCGCCGCGCTGGCGGGCGCGAGCCGGACAGCCCGGCCTCCTGCGGCCGGGACGAGCTTCTGGACTTTTTGGCCAACATCGACAGTCTCGCCGTAACCGGCATCGGTTTTCCCGGGGGCGAGGCCTACGCCGGCACCCGTCTGGAATCCGAATCCCGGCGGCTGCTGGGCTATATCGACTCCGCCGTGCTGGCAGAGTCGGCGCGGGAGTGCGCGGTAATCTGCGAGAACATGCTCCGCTCCGCCGCCCCGTACCTTGCCGAGCTCTGCGGCGGCATATCCGGGCTCTCCGAATTTCTGCAGGAGCTGGCTGCTACGCTGGAGGAATACCAGTACAGCGACGCCGACCGGCGCGAGCAGCTGGGCGACGGCAGCGACGCCGGAGCCCGGAGCAAGAAGCGGCGGACGGAGGGCGAGGAAAAAAGCGGAGACTCCGGCGAGGATGAAAGCGGCGACGCAAACAAGGGCGACAGCGGCAGCCCCGGCAGCGGCGACAACGATACCCGTCAGGGCGACGAAAGCGGCAGTCTCACCGGCGAGGAGGCAAAGCCCAAAAACACCGCCGGAAACTATGGCCGGGAGGACAGGGGCAAGTCGCTCAGCGACGGCCGCTCTTCCAACCACGGCATGACCGGCAGCGGCGACGGCATGAAGAACTCCGGCGACGACGCCGCCGTCAAGGCCGCCGAGGCCGGGCCGGAATCCATCCGGGAGGTCATCGGCGCGGGTTACAGCGCCGGGGAGTCCCCAGCCCTTACCCGCCGGGAGATCGACGACATGCTGAAGACCGCGGCGGCCGAGCTGGACCGCGAGAGCGCCCATCAGAAAAACAGCCGTGTGGAGGCCGGGGAGCGGACGCCGCTTTCCAAAAAGGACGCCGGTACTCTGAAAAGCCTGTATAAATACGTGTCATTCACGGAAAAATTTGTGACCCCCAAGGGCGGCCGCCTGCCCGGCGAATACATGGAGGAGGCAAACGAGCTGCACCGCAAGCTGGACCGGCTCCTGCGGGAGCAGCGTGTGCGGACGGCCAATCAGCGCAAGGGTTCCCTGTCGCAGAAAGCGCTGTGGAAGGCCGAGGTAAACGACCCGGATATATTCCAGCGCAAGTCGCCGCCCTCCACCCGCGAGAGCGCCTTCTACCTGCTGGTGGACAGAAGCGGCAGCATGGGCATGGGCCGCGGCGACGGGAATTCCAAGCTGTTCACGGCGCTGATGACCGCCGCCGTCATCGAGGAGGCGCTGAAGGGACTGGCATACACCAAGATCGTGGCCTTCGACGGCGGAAACGACATCGTTGAGCACTGCATCATAAAGGACTTCAACCAGAAGGAATCCGGCAACCGCTGTTTCGACGCGCTCTCTCAGGTCTGGGCGGGCAACGGCAACAAGGACGGCTATTCCATACGGGTCGCCGCCGCGGATCTGGAAAAACGTCAGGAAAAGCGCAAGGTGCTCCTCGTGCTCTCCGACGGTCTGCCCTCGGCGTACAGCAAGGAATCCGAGGCCATTGCCGACGTCCGTTCCGCCGTGCAGGAGGCCCGCCGCAGGGGCATAATCGTCATCCCCATCATGTACGGCGTCACCGATTCCGCCGAGAGCTTTCAGGCGTATCAGCAGATGTACGAAAAGGGCATCATCTCCACCAATGCCGAAAATATCCTGAGCGAATTTGAAAAGCTGATATTCAGGCTGATAAAATAGGACTTACAGACATCCCATAAACCCGCCTTGTCTCTTTTTGGGGTGAAAGTGCACAAAGTGCTGCTTTGACCGGCAACAAAATTGCTCCCCTTGCGGGGAGCTACAAGATGCGCTGATATTGTGTCCTTGACAGAGGCAGGAACATCTGTTATTTTATGGGAGAGGCAGTTGCTAAAGGGTCAACTCCCTGAGTCCGGGAAGCATTCCCGACGTTTAGGCTGTCTCATTTTTCTTGACATTATCGGCAGATGTGATTATAGTTTTGTCATCACCGGGAGAGCGGACGGGTATTACGGCTTCGGCTGTCATACTCTGATCTGCAGTGCTCCCGGTGATGTTTTCAATAATCTTGTATTCATGTTGACATTTTTAAAAATTACTGTAAATAATGTAAACTGACTTAATCCGGGGGCAGGGATATTGGATTGCCGTCATTGTCGGCAGCAGGTGTCCCCAAGCCCCCGGATTTGTTCTTGTCAATATAACCGGCTGAAAAATCAAACGTCAAGAGAAAACATTTTTTTCGGATCAAAATGTTCATTTCATGTCAGGCGCTCCCCGTGCGGGGGGCGCCTCGACGAGGTGCTTCGGCGCGTCAAGGCTGGAGAAATTTCAATCCACGCTCCCCGTGCGGGGAGCGACCTGCCGGGCCACGGTACGACGCTTTACACTGAGGATTTCAATCCACGCTCCCCGTGCGGGGAGCGACTGTACGGCGCCAGTATCCCGGCGCCGGAGGCGTCATTTCAATCCACGCTCCCCGTGCGGGGAGCGACCAGCAGCATTCGCAGTATCGCAGTCGGTTATATGAGATTTCAATCCACGCTCCCCGTGCGGGGAGCGACTACGACATATTTGCCGCGCGTAACGGCAACGAGCGATTTCAATCCACGCTCCCCGTGCGGGGAGCGACTTGATCTCGTCCATTTTTGCCCTCCGAATATGTATTTCAATCCACGCTCCCCGTGCGGGGAGCGACAGGGCCTGACCTCCACGGTGGGCGACTGGCAGATATTTCAATCCACGCTCCCCGTGCGGGGAGCGACGCGTCAAACAGAGATGCCACAGCGTCGATCTCCTATTTCAATCCACGCTCCCCGTGCGGGGAGCGACAATAAGATACGCCTCGATACTGGTCGCACCGCTCTATTTCAATCCACGCTCCCCGTGCGGGGAGCGACCTCATGGACGCCTGAGGCGTATGCGGACGGCTGGATTTCAATCCACGCTCCCCGTGCGGGGAGCGACACGCAGGCGGACATAGACCGTGAGATGTCGAAGCACATTTCAATCCACGCTCCCCGTGCGGGGAGCGACCTTTTCTTGACATCAAAGGGCCCGATTCCGAGGTTATTTCAATCCACGCTCCCCGTGCGGGGAGCGACTACAATTGTCATGTAATTCTGTGCGAAGAAGAAGATTTCAATCCACGCTCCCCGTGCGGGGAGCGACGATGGCCTTCTCAGCTGCTCCTTCCATCTGAGTAATTTCAATCCACGCTCCCCGTGCGGGGAGCGACCTCTTGATGGTTTTTGGTGTTGGAAATTTAATCCAATTTCAATCCACGCTCCCCGTGCGGGGAGCGACTTAAAATGAGCTTTTTATCTTCTGGCGGCGGCATATTTCAATCCACGCTCCCCGTGCGGGGAGCGACCCATAATCCACTTCCCAATTGTGCATTTTTACATTATTTCAATCCACGCTCCCCGTGCGGGGAGCGACGATTAAAAGTGTCAAAACATGATGCTCCCATTGTTATTTCAATCCACGCTCCCCGTGCGGGGAGCGACTGCGTCCATTTTAATATTCTCCCTTAACTACTCTAATTTCAATCCACGCTCCCCGTGCGGGGAGCGACTTCCGCCAATGGTGATAGTTTTCATTATTGAGTATTTCAATCCACGCTCCCCGTGCGGGGAGCGACTATAGGAGAAATAAAATATGTATGTTATGGCGGCATTTCAATCCACGCTCCCCGTGCGGGGAGCGACCAAATGGTGTCAGATGATAAATTGAGAGATTTAAATTTCAATCCACGCTCCCCGTGCGGGGAGCGACGAAATGGATTCCATTGGATGGTATGGATAAATGTATTTCAATCCACGCTCCCCGTGCGGGGAGCGACAAATAGTGCATCAGTGATAGTAAAATTCATTAGAATTTCAATCCACGCTCCCCGTGCGGGGAGCGACATGCAAGCAGCTTTGCAAGTATAAAATTGCACAAATTTCAATCCACGCTCCCCGTGCGGGGAGCGACGCATCATAAAGCCGCTGGCTTTAATGATTTAAAGTATTTCAATCCACGCTCCCCGTGCGGGGAGCGACGCCCAATATGTCAGTTGCTAATACTGTAAATTGAATTTCAATCCACGCTCCCCGTGCGGGGAGCGACTAATACCTTATAATATTATAGTGGCTTTAGCAACATTTCAATCCACGCTCCCCGTGCGGGGAGCGACCGGGTATTGTCTCCATCCTTTTCTTCTACTGCGTGATTTCAATCCACGCTCCCCGTGCGGGGAGCGACTGGCCGTGTTGAGGAGAGAGCCAACGCCTACCAGCATTTCAATCCACGCTCCCCGTGCGGGGAGCGACTCCAAGGAGCTGTCACGTAAGATCAAGCGAGGAATGATTTCAATCCACGCTCCCCGTGCGGGGAGCGACGATGACGCTTTTGCTCTTGAAACTGCACTCCATCACATTTCAATCCACGCTCCCCGTGCGGGGAGCGACCTGGTGTAAGCAGCGCCGGGTCATCACCATCACCTTATTCCGCAATATAATTTCAATCCACGCTCCCCGTGCGGGGAGCGACGCGTAAATGAGCGTATATTATAATTGTAAAGAGATTTCAATCCACGCTCCCCGTGCGGGGAGCGACAGAATTACGAAGTTGTGCTGAACGGCCACAACGTATTTCAATCCACGCTCCCCGTGCGGGGAGCGACATTGGATAGGGGCCGGAACTCCGGCCCCGGAAAGATTTCAATCCACGCTCCCCGTGCGGGGAGCGACTGGGCGGCTGTCTGCGTGGCGTAAACAACATTCCTATTTCAATCCACGCTCCCCGTGCGGGGAGCGACCACCGAGGATAGCTCCGGCAGGTCTGCAAGAGAGACAATTTCAATCCACGCTCCCCGTGCGGGGAGCGACTAAGCGGCGACACGCTGAAGCACAAGGACGAATTATTTCAATCCACGCTCCCCGTGCGGGGAGCGACCCTCAAATCTGCAAGCACAGCTTGAAGTGTTGCATTTCAATCCACGCTCCCCGTGCGGGGAGCGACTACCGTACCATACCGTACCAGAAGATACGTACAAATTTCAATCCACGCTCCCCGTGCGGGGAGCGACCAAAGGCAAGGGCGGCGGAAAGGGCTGCTGACAGAATTTCAATCCACGCTCCCCGTGCGGGGAGCGACAGCAAAAGTCCACAAAAAGCTGCTGCTTTTTACAGCTGTTTGCATAAATGCCTTTGGAAATATAACTTATTTCGCCTGGTATTGACCGGTTTGCCTCAAAAAAGCATCGATTTTCCGGTGCGAAGGCACCGGCGAAGCTATGTGTGCTAGCGTTTCGCACTAAACTATCAGCGTACCTTCGGCGTCGTAACCAGGCTTCACGCCGAAATGCTCGATGCGGCTGTTATAATGATCGCCCAGGTTGTAGAAGCGCAGGCTGTCGCATTCCGTGTCAATCAGTTTCACCAGCATATCCTGCACCCGCCTGTACTTTGCCGCATCCAGATCACACTCAAACACAGAATTCTGAACGCGCTGTCCGTAATTAACACACTGCTTGGCGACCTGACGAAGTCTCCTCCGTCCGGCAGCCGTTTCCGTATTGACGTCGTAGGTAATCAGCACAAGCATCGCGGACCTCACTTCCATATAAACGGCGGATACATGTCCAGATCGCCCCGCAGGCAGCGGGCCAGCAGCAGCGCCTGCACATATGGCACCAGCCCCCACGGCAGCTTTTCGCCGAGGAACGGATGCGTGATCTGCTCCCGCTTCTTCTCCTGATATGCCGTCAGAAACGCCTTGCGGCCCGCGTCGGTCATGGTCACCGCCCCGCTCTCGCTTTTTTCAAAATGCTCCGGCCGCAGCGCACGGGTATTTACGCATGACAGCACGAACCTGTCCGCAAAGCACGGCCGCAGCTCCTCCATCAGATCCAGCGCCAGAGAGGCGCGCCCGGGACGGTCACCGTGCAGGAACCCAACATATGGGTCGAGACCCACCGTTTCCAGCGACGCGGCGCAGTCGTTGGCAAGAATGGAGTAGGCAAACGAAAGCATGGCGTTCATGTTGTCCAACGGCGGCCTGCGGCTGCGGGCGCGGAAGAAGAACTCGTCCTTGCTCTGCAAGATCAGCTCGTCGAACACTCCGAAATATCGGGTCGCCGCCTCGCCCTCAATGCCGCGCAGAACGTCCGGCAGCACTGTCTCTGAAGCCAGCTTCGCCGAATCGGCAAGAGCGGAGCTTGCGGCCTTCAGTCCCAAGGCATCCACTCTCAGCGCATGATCCCGGGTGGCGCGCTCCAGCACCCATCTGGCGTTGGTCAGCTTACCGGCGATCATATTGCGGGCAATCAGGCAGCTTTCCGCCTCATTTTCGGACACCTTGTACTGTCTTTTTCGCAGCAGGACGTTGCCGCGGGTCTCGCCGCAAACGCGGGCCAAGAACCGGCCGTTGGGCGTGAGAAAGCAAAGGGATATGCCGTTTTTCGCACATGCTCCCATGAGAGCCGGGCTGGCACCCTTGTAGCTGAAACAGAGGATGCCCTCCAGCGTGTGCAGCGGGAACCGGCCGAGAGTCTCCTCCCCGTTGAGCACCAGCACGTTTTCGCCCTCAAGCGCCAGATAGCTGTCCTCAGTGAGTACAAAAAGGGTATTGAGAAGACGTCTCATTCCGCCTCCGTTTCCAGTTGTGCCCGCAGATACGCTTCCGCCGAGAGATTTCCGCACAGTTTCGGCAAGCACAGTTCGTTCAGTGAACAGGCGCGGCAGTGCGCTCCGGTCTTAACCTTGGGCGTATGGCCGCGTTTTTGGTAATCGTGCATCTCCATGAGCATGGCGCGTACCTGGCCGCGCAGCTCGTCTGTCAGCTCCACGCGCTCGCGGCGGCGGGTCTCGCCGTAATAGAGCGCGCCCTCCGGGACGTCGCAGCACAGCATATCCTCAAGGCACATGGCCTGACAGCACAGCTGCAGCCGGTCGGCGTCGATCTCTTTTGCGCGGCCGCGCTTATACTCCACCGGGTAAGGCCGCCAGCGGCCGGACCTGCCGGAGAGTGCGGCCCCGCCTTCATCCGCCGTGAACTCCACCACGTCGCAGCTCCCGGATACGCCGAGGCCCGGGGACTGTATACGCAGTCCCCGAACCGTCAATATATCCCCGCGTTTTTCGGAAAAGCCCTCGTCGTGCGCCCTGTCATGGAGGATGTCCCCCTCCGCAGTCCGCAGGTTTTCAGCCCACTGCTGCTCAAGATGAATGAGCGCCCACTGCCGCCGGCAGAATGAAAAGTGCTGTATTCCCGAAAGCTGCAGGTATTCGTCCTCAGTGTAGGTCATTCCATGGTCGATACCGTCACGCCTTCTGGAATGGCGGCGGAGTCGATCATCACGGTGTAGTCCGCAAAGCGGCGCGGCACTTCCACGCCGTCGTTCCGCCTGACCGTAACCGCGTCGAAGAGTTTATGGGCAGGGGCGTTTCCAAGCTCGCTTTCGTGTTTGAAGATGATCAGCTCGCGAACCGCCATGTTGCCGCGGGCGGCGGAGCGATCGTTTTCAAACATATTTATTATCGCTTCCCACAGGAGCGACAGGTCGTCCTCCGAAAATCCGGTGGTTTTGCGGGCAAGGTTGGCGGAAACATAACCCTCGCAGCGGTAGAGGCCGTAAGGGACGATGAACTTGTTGCCCATGGTGTGGGGGCCTTTGTTCTCCATGTCCGCCGAAGTAGTCTGAGTGACTCTTGTGATCGTCACTTCCTGCGGTATCACCGGATCCACGCTGCGGGAGAAGCCCAACTGCACTGGGCCGCGCACCTGGCCGCAGTTCAGACCGCCGGAAACGCAGGTGGTGACCACCGCGCCGAAGGTACGGATATCAAAGAAGTTTTGGCACAAAAAGTCCCGTATCTGGACATCCGGGTCCGCTCCGTCCTGCTTTTTCGCCTTGAGCGCCTTTTTCAGATCTTCATTTTTCATATCTGAGGCATTTGAAATCCCCACGCATTCGAAAGCCTCGTCGTCGGTCTTGTTCAGCGGGACCCTGTCCTTGATATAGATGCGGTAGCCCGCCTGCCCCTCTCTGACCGTCTCCACATAGTTTCTTATTTTGCGCTTAAGGCACACGTCGGTAACAAGGCCAAGGTTGGTTTCAGGGTCTATGCGAGGCATATTGCCCGCGTCGGGATCTCCGTTGGGGTTGCCGTTCTCCACATCGAACAGGACGATGAATTCATAGCGATTTTTTATGGGTTCTGACATTTCAGTTTTCCTCCTTTATCGTTTCGGCGGTGTCCGCCTTATCTTTCTTTTCAAAGCGTTTCTGCGTCTGGTGATAGTAGCCCAGCTGGAAGATGCCCTGATCGTACAGATTGTGGTGCGCGGGATAGCTTTCCGTGACGCGGCTGGTGAGCTCTGTTACCTGCTTTGCCCAGTAGACGCGCTTGCCGCCGTCCAACTTGCGCAGATGCTTCTCGGCAAGATTCAAAAGCGTTGGGAAAACGACCGCCGGAGTGGCGCCGGCCGAGGTGAAATACTTATCCTTAATGGTGGTGTTTATACCCGGATTTGCCGCCTGCTGCAAGCCCTCCAGCACAGAGAACAGCCGGCCCAGTATATAGGGCTGATAATCGGTTTCTTCATTCAGTTTCACTGTAAGCGCCTCCCTGAATTTTTCGTTATTCTGCAGTCTTGTAAGATAGGCCTTGATGATCCCGGCCCGGCCCCGCGTGACTTCGTGCTCGGCGCGGATGCGCAGCTGAGTCTGCTGATAGAGCGTCGCAGGATAGCTCTGCCCGCTCAGGATGGAGCGGAGCGTATCGCCAGCCATCTGCGGCAGGGCGTCCTTGCTGTGCGAATTCATGTTCACCGTCTCGCGCAGCAGCGCCCAGAGCGGCATCGTATCGAACTTGGAGCGGTTGTCGGAAACAATATCGATATCTTCATAGTGTTTCTGCATGTTCTCCGCAAACTTCCCGAACTCTCCCCGCAGGAAAAAGCGGACGGACAGCCGCGCCGCGTTGGGCGCAAGTCCCAGGATGTAAAAATGATTTTGCGCATGCAGCGGCACATCCTGCCAGCGGCTCAGTCTGCCGTGAGCAAGATCATCCATACAGCTTTTCAGCTCTCCGGGCGTCAGCTTATCGCCCCCGCCGTCGAGGAAGCCGGCGAAAGCGGCCTGATAGGCCGGCTCGGCGTCCTCCGCCCAGAAGACCACCGTGGTGTCGCCGAAGCGCCTGACGTGCTCCTTGTCGGAAAGCAGGGAGTTCAGCGCGGTGGTATAGGCGAAGGCGGCATATTTGCCCACCGGAGCGTTCAAATTCTGCGACCGCTCATAAGAGCAGAAGGCGTCGGCGTTAAACGACACCAGCGCCGCCCCGGAGGACTGCGCGCCGACCACATTCTTTATTGCGGGATGCGTCTTTTCCGGCACTACCTTTTCGCCTGTGACAAGGCAGCGCATCTTTTCTCCGTCCCCGCCGCCGTCATAGTGCTCCTGCCAGGCGCGGCAGAGCGCGCCGTTTTTATCCGGAAACACGCCGTCAAATAAGAACGTGAGATTGACGCCCTTCAGTATGTCCTCCAGGCTGTCGGAAAGCGCGGGCTCTTCCGCCGCCTTTTCGGGCTCCCAGCTTTCAAAAAAGCGGCATATTGCCCGTGCAAACGGGTCGTCAAGCTCCTGCAGCAGCGACAAATGCAGCTCCTTCGCGGCGGCGAAGCAGTCCTTTGCCCGTTCCGGTTTGCCCTTGCCGTCCGTTCCCAGCAGATAGGCTGAGTTGTCCCAGAGAAAATTCGCCGCAATGCCCACCGTGCGCTTTACCGGTGCGGGCAGTTCCATTGTCCGCGGTACCGGCTTCTTCCCGTCTTCCGGCTGGCTCGACAGCGGCAGCGCGCGCAGAAGCTTCCCGTCTCCGTCCAGCTCCAGCGCAAAGGAGATCTTTGTTTTGCCCCATCCAGGCCGGGCTATCGCTCCCCTGGCCGCCAGCGCCTCATAATAATCAACAAGAGCATTGAGGATCATCTCAGCACCTCCGCGCTTCCGGGTTCCGGCACAGTCAGCACGCCCCTGTTGAGCGCCGCCCTGAAGAACATAGGCGTGATGTTCCTCTGGTCGCTGTAATCCATGTCGTAGAGCATAAGCCCCAGGTTCCTGTCCTCATCCGGGTAGGCGGTGACGATCTCTCCGCCCTCCCACCTTCTGAAATGCGCGGGAAACTCCCGGCAGCCGAAGCAGGGCTGGTGAAAACACTGTCCCTTTTCCAGCCTCCTGCGCATGATGTCGCAGAACTTTCCCTCGTTGTCGCCGGGTTCGGCCGCATCGGTCAGCGCAAAGTGCGCGTCCACAACGTAGCGCACGCCGCGCAGCACGGTCGCCGCGCGCTGGGCGATGTGCTCCTGTGAAGCTATGTAGCCCTTTCCCCGGCCCTGCATCAGTTTCTTCGCATCATCCTTTGAAATGGGCACGTCAAGCTCGTTGCGCCGTATGCCGGTGAATTCGATGGGGTTCAGAACATAAATGCGATCGATCTGCCACCGCAGGCCCGGGTGCCAGTAGATCGCTTCCAGCAGCCCGCGTGCCGCTGACGGAGTCATAACGTCGTATGAGTACCTCTCCACCTTCAGCTCCGGGCGGGAAAACAATGCGTAGTCTCCCCAGACCTCCACTTTTACGGACATCTGCATCTCTCCTTTCTGTCGTATATTTTTTGCCGCCGTGATACCGCTTTGCCGGATGGGGGGATCCAGCAAAGCGGCCCCGCAGGCGGGTAGATGCTTAACTTTCAGTTTATATATATTTTATATTACAATATATAAACCCAAATATTAACACTTGTCAAGTCTTTTTAAGTCTGTTAATATTAATTAGTCGGTTAATACCGTGGATTGAAACAGTTTTTATATGTTTTGCAGGAATTCGGCGGGGCAGAGATGTCCTGCCGGTTTCTTTTTCACGAAAAGAGGCCGCATCCTTCCTCAAGCGTCAGAGCAAGTCCGGTATCTCCGCTGTAAAGCCGCGCGTCCTCCAAAACGGCGGCGTTTTCCCCAATCTCTTTGAGCGCCCCTGCATTTTTCAATTCATTGTAATGCTGCGGATACACCCCCACGGCGTACTGCCCAAGTCTGCGCATAAGGGCGCGGCTGGGGCCGAAACGCTCCAGCTCCGCCAGAAGCGGCACGCTGTCCGCGGCGGGTATGTAAACGGTAAACTGCGCGCTGTCTATTATGTGAAACCGCTCCGCCACCTGGGAGAATGGCATCTCCGGGCTGCCGCACAGCCGCAAAATGCCCTTCTCATCCAGAGCGTCCATGCCTTTTTCGATATAAAAGAACTCGCTGAAATAGGCGCTCACCGCTTTGGGCGACGCAATATCATCAAATTTTGCCAGCGCATATTTCGCCGCGGCAACGTTCTGCGCCAGCATTCGCGGCGCGGGCTTTTCGCTCTCGAAAACATACACGGTACCGTTTACAACGCCCGGCGTTCCTTCCCGGTTGCAGCGGCCGCCGGCCTGAATTATAGAGTCAAGCCCGGCAAGCGCGCGGAAAACCACCGGGAAATCCACGTCCACCCCGGCCTCCACAAGACTGGTGGAGACGACGCGGCAGGGCTTTCCTTCTTTTAGACGTCGGCGGATGGCGTCGAGTTTTTTGCGCCGGTCGTCGGGGCACATGGCGGTGGACAGGTGAAAGCGCCCTTCCTCCGGCAGGAGCGCAAAAACCGTCTGCGCCTGGTCGCGGCGGTTGACAACGCACAGCGCCTGCGTCTGCGCCGACAGGCGTTCCGCCAGCTCCTGGTCCGAAAGCTTACCGGCGTTCTCATAGCGCACCCTGCGAAACTGCTCATAGAGTTTTTCACGATCAGGGCATATTTCAACAGGTGTCGCGCCCGGAAGGTTCCCATCCGTGTCAAAAAGCTTGTCCAGCGCGGGCTGCGTTGCCGTGCAAAGCACGGCCGTGCAGCCGTAATTTTTTACAAGCTCCGCAATGGCCGCAATACACGGCCGCAGGAACGGCGCGGGCAGCATCTGGGCCTCGTCGAAGATAATAACGCTTCCTGCCAGGTTGTGCAGCTTCCTGCAGCGTGAAGACCTGCAGCCGAAAAGCGATTCAAAGAACTGAACGGTCGTGGTAAGTATAACCGGCGCGTCCCAGTTTTCGGCGGCCAGATAACGTTTGTCCCGGTCCCCTCCGGCTTTGTTTTCGCCGGTTTTGTACTCCACGTCCGCGTAGTGGGCCACAATGCTGCCGTCTCCGAAAACGCTTTCAAAGACCGCCTGGGTCTGCTCGATGATGCTGCAATAGGGAATGACGTAGATCACCCTCCGCAAGTCATTTGCTTCCGCGTGAGCCAGCGCGAACGACATGGACGCAATCGTTTTTCCGCTGCCTGTCGGAGCTGTGAAGGTAAAAAGTCCTGGCTTCCGCACTCCGGCGGCATCGGCGGCGCGCAGTATCGCGCTGCGTTTTTCGCCCAGCTCCCCACGAGGCTTTTCAAGCCACGGCGCCGTGTACGCCGCCAGCTTTCCGCGGTACTCGGCCAGCGCGGGAAAGTCGCCTCGCTCCGCCGCACCATTTTTCATAAAGCGCTCCGTGTCCAGAAAATCCGCGTCCACAAGGCAGGAATAGAGCATGCGCGTAAAGAAGAATCCGCTTTCGGCCGTCCGCAGAAATTGTTTTGGCACTTCACCGGCCGGTATTTCAACCTCTTCCCTGAACCCGCCGTAATCCTCCAGTCTTCCGTCCTTCGCCCGGTTCAGTCTCCCCCACAGCGTGGGTTTGTCGTCATCGTCGTACTTGTTTCCGCCGTCAGGCAGACCGGCGTGGTGTCCCGCAACGCAGAACGCCGCCGGTACGTCCCCCAGCCTGGCCGCCTCGGCTGCCCCTGCGGTGGAATGATCTACGCTCTCCGGCGAACCGTTCAGTCTCCTCTGAAACGCGTCTGAGTACTTGCCGACGTCGTGCAGCATGCCGCACCGTCGGCCCTCCATCCCGGCGCCAAACGCCGCGGCAAAGCCCGCCGCCAGCTCGGCTGTGCCCTGTAAATGAGAAAGGACGCTCTGAGTCGTACCGGTCTCATCGTTTCTGTGCGCGCAGTATGCGTTTTTCATACACATCCCTCCAAGACAGGCGGACATCCCGCCAGTAATTCCAGTATTTTCATATTACCATATCCGCCTGTCCAATTGAACGTACTCTTCCAAATATTTTCAGGCCTGCAGCTTGAGACAGGTTTCAGCTTCCGTGTTTTCATTGTGAAAGATTTGCCGCCAGCGCCCCGCAGATATATAAAAAACCGGGAACGCCGCAATTGCGTTCCCGATTTTTCATATGTCCCGATATCGGCCGGCGAACCGCGCCGACAATCTGAAAAGCTTACTTTTGCTCCCTGCCGCGCTTTGCGTGGCGGCAGATGGCGTCGAAGGTCTGCTCGCTGACGTCGTGCTCCACCTTGCAGGCGTCCTCCCTGGCGGTCTCGGCATCCACGCCGAGGCAGATGAAAAACTCGGTGAGCAGCTTGTGCCGCTCATATATGCGGCCGGCAATCTCCATGCCGGAATCCGTAAGCGTGATTAGGCCGTCTCTGTCCATGGTGATATAACCGTTTTCCCTCAGGCGCTTGGTGGTATAGGTCACGCTGGGTTTGGTGACGTGCAGCTGCTCCGCCACATCGATGGAGCGGATATAGCCGTGCTTCTCCTTCATCATAAGCATGGCCTCCAGATAATCTTCCGCAGCTTTTTGAATCTTCATGACGCTTCACACCGACTTTCCTTGGGTTTTCCAATAGATTAACACTCTCTAACCACAAAAGCAAGTTTACCGTCTCCAGGGATTGACTTTTAGAGTTAGAGAGGTTAAACTATCACCATAACAACAGGCGAATGACAGAGCAAAAACGAAAAATTAACAGAAAGGATGAATGAATCATGCTGGATAAAAAGGTTTCCGAGCTTCTGAACACTCAGGTCAACAAGGAGTTTTATTCCGCGTATCTTTACATGGATTTTTCAAACTATTACTATGAGCAGGGCCTGGACGGCTTCGGCAACTGGTACAAGGTGCAGTATCAGGAGGAGCGCGACCACGCCGTACTGATGAACCAGTACCTGCTGAATAACGGCGAGCACGTCACGCTGGACGCCGTTGACAAGCCGGACAAGACCTACGCGGGCGTGGGCGATCCCATGAATTTCGGTCTGGAGCACGAGAGGTATGTTACTTCCCTCATCCACAACATTTACAGCGCCGCCAACGACGCCAAGGATTTCCGCACCATGCAGTTTTTGGACTGGTTTGTAAAGGAGCAGGGCGAGGAGGAGAAGAACGCGGAGGATCTCATCAAAAAGTACACGCTCTTCGGTCAGGATCCCAAGGGTCTGTATATGCTGGACAACGAGCTCAAGGCCCGCGTCTACGCGCCCCCCTCTCTGGTCATCTGAAGACAGACGGCAAGCAGAACATAGTTAAAACCGCTCAGAGCCCCCGATTTTGGGCTCTGAGCGGTTTTTTCCCGCAGTGATCTCCGTTCGCACTTCTTCGCCTGCGGCGCTGGCCGCGCGGCTATGTCTGGCTTTGGATCGCCTCCACCCGCTCGCCGCAGTGTGACGGGCCGCCCTCCCCCTCGGCAGAGCCGATGATGCGGGCTATGAGCGGCACGCGGCTGAACGGGGTCATGAGATAGAGGCCGTCCGTATACGGCGTTATCCGGCGGATGATATCCGCGGAGATGCTCACCGCCAGCTCCTCCGCCTCTTCCCTGTTTTTGCCCTCATATTGCGCGGCGATCTCGTCGCTCACCCGGATGCCGGCGATCTCGTTATTGAGGAAGCAGGCGTTCCTGTAGCTCACCACCGGAAAAACGCCGCCCAGGATCTTGCCCTTGAGCTTCTCCCGGGCCAGCTTCAGATTATCCAGCGCCTCGGGAGAGAGCACCGGCTGGGTCAAAAAGCCCGAAGCGCCGCTCTCCTCCTTCTCCCGGGCGATCTGCAGCTGTATATCAAAGTTTTTGGCGTTCACGTTCAGAGCGGCGAATATGCGGAAGGGCGTGTGCAGCACGCTCTCGTTCAGGTCGCTGACATATCGTATCAGCTTGCGGGAGTTGAAATTGAACACGCTCTTCACCTCGTCCCGGTCGGCGGTGGGAATGGGGTCGCCGGTCACCAGCAGGACGTTGTGTACGTTTTCCATGGAAAGGCCCAGCAGCAGGGCCTTGGTGGCGTTCAGATTCCGGTCGCGGCAGGACATATGGGGCAGCGGCTCCATGCCCAGCTCCCGCTTGATCTTGCACGCCAGCAGGCTACTGTCCGCCCGCGGGCGTCCCACGGGGCAGTCGGCGATGGTCACCGCGTCCGCTCCGGCCTTTTGCAGGGCGCCCACGCCGTCCATAAAGGCCGATATACGGTCGTCCGTTGGCGGGTCGAGCTCCACGGCGATGATCCGCTCGCCGCTTTCCAGCTTGTCCCACAGTGTGTTCCGCTCGGCCTCCTGACGGACGGCGGCCTTAGACGGTTCCGGGGAGATGCGCACGATTCTGCCCGCCCCGTCCAGCTCGTCCCGCAGCGCCCGGATATGCATGGGCGTGGTGCCGCAGCAGCCGCCCACGATCATGGCCCCCGCCGGGACCATCCGGGCCACATGATCCGCGAAATACGCCGCCCCGCCCTGGAACACCGTGTGCAGCCCCAGCACGGTGGGGTAGCCGGCGTTGGGCATGACGGAGAGGATGCGCCCCTCGGTGTCCAGGCTCTGGATGAAGTCCAGCATGTGGTGGGGGCCGGACATGCAGTTGAAGCCCACGGCGTCCACATTCTCCAGCGCGGCGGTCTGCCGGAAAAGCTCCTTCCCGGAAAGGCCGTCCCTGGTGAAGCCGTCCGCGCCCACGGCGAAGGAAACGATGAGGAAGCTCTCCGGGTTTTGCTTTTTCAAATACGCCGCCAGCTGGGAGAGTCCCTCCGCGCAGGACAGGGTCTCGGCCAGAAAGCAGGTGACGCCCTTGGCGAGGAACACGTCGGCTTCGCGGCAGTACAGCTCTCCCGGCTCCTTTTCAAACTGCGGCGCTGGCCCGATGTCGGCGAACACCAGAGCGTCGTAAGGTTCGGCGGCCTCCCCGGCAAGCCGGCAGCCGGCCTCTATCAGTTTTTTGCCCTCCTCGTCCCTGCCGGCGGCGAAGACCGCGCCGAGAGCGAAGGTATTGGTTTTAATGGCCCGGCAACCCGCGTCCAGATACTGCCGATGTATGGAGAGTATCTCCTCCGGGTGGTCAATGTTCGCCCGTTCGCACTGCTCGGCGCTGTTGTCCGACCGCGCCGCAAACAGCGTCCCCATGGCGCCGTCGAACAGCAGGGGCTTGCCCCGGGACAGATAGTCGCGAATATTCATGCTCCCAGCACCTTTCTGGCGATCTCCGCGCCCTGCCGGGCGTCCTTGGCATAGTAGTCCGCCCCGATCTTCTCCGCATACTCCGGCGTCACCACCGCGCCGCCCACCATGGTCGCCGGCGGGTCGGGCAGCTGGCGGAGCAGGCTCACGGTCTTCTCCATGGCGGGCAGGGTGGTGGTCATCAGCGCGGAAAGGCCCACAAGGCGCGCGCCCCGCTCCGCGGCCGCCTGCACTATCGCCTCCGGCGGCACGTCGCGGCCCAGATCGATGAGCTCGTAGCCGTAGTTTTCCAGCACCGTTTTGACGATGTTCTTGCCGATATCGTGGATGTCCCCCTGCACGGTGGCCACGACGATGCGGCCTTTTTTCACCGGCGCGCCGCCCTTTTCCGCCAGGGACGCCCGGATGACCTCAAAGACGGCCTGGGCCGCCTGGGCCGCGTTTAAAAGCTGGGGCAGAAAGGCCTCGCCCCGTTCATAGGCCCCGCCCACCGTGTCCAGCGCCGGGATGAGGCGTTTTTCCACCACCGACAGCTCGTCCTCCGTCTCCAGCGCCGCCTTGGCCAGTCTCCCCGCATCGGCTCTGAGGCCGCGGATAACCGCGTCCTCCAGCGTGTATTCCGCGGGCGCGGCGGCGGAGGGCTTCTGCGCGCTCCCGGCAAAGCGCTCCACATAGGCGCGGCAGGCCTCGTCCTCGCCGGAGAGCACCCGGAAGGCCGCCACGGCATCCGTCATTTCCTTCTGATTCGGGTTGAGAATGGGCAGCGTCAGCCCGGCGTACAGCGCTTGAATGAGAAAGCTCTGGGTGACCAGGGCGCGGTTGGGCAGGCCGAAGGAGATGTTGGATACGCCCAGCACGGTCTGCAGACCCAGAGTGCGGCGCACCTCCGACACGGCCTTCAGCGTCTCCGCGGCCTGCTCCTGCTGGGCGGAGACCGTGAGCGTCAGGCAGTCTATCCACACCTCGTCCCTTGAAAGCCCGTGGGCCAGCGCCGCGTCCAGAATGCGCCGCGCGATGGCCGTGCGCTCCCCCGCCGTCTGGGGGATGCCGCGCTTGTCCAGGGTCAGCCCCACCACGGACGCGCCGTATTTCTTCACAATGGGCAGTATGCGCTCCAGCACCTCCGGATCCCCGTTCACGGAGTTGACGGAGGCCTTGCCGTTGCAGACCCGGAGTCCCGCCTCCAGCGCGGCGGGGTCGGAGGAGTCCAGCTGCAGCGGCAGCATGACCGCGCTCTGCAGCTTTTTGACCACCCTCGGCAGCATGGAGACCTCGTCCACGCCGGGGTAACCCACGTTGACGTCCAGTATGTCCGCTCCGGCATCCTCCTGCTGGATGGCCACGTCCAGAATATAGTCCAGGTCGTCCTCCAGCAGAGCCTGCTGAAAGCGCTTTTTGCCGGTGGGATTTATGCGCTCGCCTATGATGCGCACGCCGTCCAGCGGCAGCGGCACGGAGGGCGTGCAGACGAAGGCCCCGCCTCTGTAATGCCGGGCCGCGGGGCGCTTGCCGGCCATCGCCGCCGAGAGATTGCGGATATAGTCCGGCGAGGTGCCGCAGCAGCCTCCCAGTATGGTCGCGCCCGCGTCCAGGCACCCCAGCATGGCCGCGGCAAAGTCCTCCGGGCCGATGTCGTAGCTGCCGCTGAGGGGGTCGGGCAGGCCCGCGTTGGGCTTGGCGATAACCGGCAGGGTGGTATTTTCACATATCTCTTTTATAAGCGGGGCCAGCTTGTCCGGGCCCAGAGAGCAGTTCAGGCCGATGGCGTCGGCGCCCAGGCCCTCCAGCGTTCTGGCCATGGACGCCGCCGTGCAGCCGGTAAAGGTGCGGCCGCTCTCCTCAAAGGACATGGTGACGAACACCGGCAGGTCTGTGGACTCCTTTGCCGCCAGCAGCGCAGCCTTGGCCTCGTATAGATCGGTGATGGTCTCTATGACTATAAGGTCGGCTCCCGCCTCCGCGCCCGCCTCCGTCATCTCCCGAAAGAGCCCGTAAGCCTCCTCAAAGCTCAGGCTCCCCAGCGGCTCCAGCAGCGCGCCCAGCGGGCCCACGTCCAGCGCCACCGCCGCGCCGGTACCGGCGGCGGCCCTTTTTGCCGCGGCGACGGCGGCGGAGATTATTTCCGCCGGTTCATGCCCGGTGCGCTGCAGCTTCAGCCGGCTGGCGCCGAAGGTGTTGGTATAGACCACCCGGCTGCCGGAGCTGATATAGGCCCGGTGGACGTCCTCGATGAGTTCGGGTGCGGTCAGATTCAGCAGCTCAGGCTGTCCGCCCGCGGGCAGGCCCCTTTGCTGCAGGACGGTGCCCATGGCCCCGTCCAAAATGGTGATCTTATCTTTCAGATGTTCAAATTCCACAGTGCGTCCCTCCTTTTCGCAGCGGGCAGGTCTCTCTCAAAGCGCAATACGCGCAGCCGCGGATGCGGGCCATCTGCGGAGTATCCGCGATGCCGATGACGGCGGTCACAGATTTGACCGGGTTGAGCATGAGACTCTTGGTGACGTGCAGCCCCAGCAGCTTTTCCATGTTCAGAGCCGCGCCCACCGCCCGCTGTATGTCCAGCGGCAGGTCGCCGTAGCCGGGGCTGAAGCGGTCGGTCAGGAACCTTCCGGGAAGTCTGGTGGCCAGCTCCCGCTCCGCCTCATCGCAGCCGGCCTCCACATAGGCGCTGCCGCAGGCGTCCAATATGGCCGCGCGGCTCATGTCCCGGGCCTGCTCACGGAGGAGCATGGCGTCGAACTGTGCGCCCAGGGTGCAGGCCAGCAGCGCCGCGCTGCCGCATTCCGCCAGCATGACATCGGCGGAGGAGCCCGCCAGTATCACGTCCGTGCCGGCGAGATGCCGGCCGTCCGCATTTTTCTCCAGCGGAAACACCTGATATACATATCTCGGGCGCAGGGATGAGGTCAGCCGGGCGGCTGCCGCCTCCGTCTCCCGGCGCAGCTCCGCCGGGGCGGTTCCCCGCACGCCAAGATAGCGCAGCGCCTCGTCAATATCCACTTCCATGCCTGACGCCCCCCAACAATGCATATATAAGCGGGAACTTTCCCCTGTTCTCCGGTTAAAAGCCGGGATTTTCCGTCGCTATTATGTATTAATATACAGCATTATGAAAATAATTCAACATCTGCCGGGAAGATTTCTCCATATCTTCCGGGGTTTTCTATCGCCGGCCGCCTGCCCGGCGGCGTCAGGGCACATCCTCGATGAGCACACGCATGGTGCCGCCGCAGACCATGCCCTCGTCCTCGGCCACCTCGTTGGTCATATCCACCTCGGCGATCTCCGATTTTCCGCTTCCCAGCAGCCGCCGGGCCTTAAGGGTCACCGCGTTTTCGCTGCAGCCGCCGCCGATGGTGCCGTACGAGCCGCCGACAGGGTCGATGGCCATAAGCGCCCCGGCCTCCACCGGCGTGGAGCCTCTGGTGGACAGCACCAGCAGCATGGCGCGGGGTCCGTCGCCCCGGGCCAGGAACCTGAGCACGTCCATGTCGGCGTTGGTCTGGGGCAGCACCGACTCGTTGTCGGCGTTTTTGCGGCGCACTGACACCAGCTCCGCGCAGATGGAAACGGCGATCTCGGCGGGAGTCTGGGCATTGATGGCAAGCCCTATGGGGGCGTGAATGGCGGCAAGCCTGTCGCCGTCGAAGCCCTCGTCCCGCAGCAACTGCATAAGCCCCGCCACCCGGCGCCGGGAGCCGATCATGCCCAGATAGGCCGGAGCGCTGCCGGGCAGCAGCACCCGCAGACAGTCCGCGTCGTACCGGTGCCCTCTGGTGACCACGCACACATAGTCCGACGGGCGTATCTTCAGGCCCTCGATGGCGTGTTGGAACGCGTCGCAGATGATCTGCTCCGCATCCGGAAACCGTTCTCTGTTGGCAAACTTTGGGCGGTCGTCCACCACCGTCACGGCGTAATCCAACATGGCCGCGATCTTGCACACCGGCTGCGCCACGTGTCCGCCGCCCAAAATAATGAGCCGTTCCGGCGGCGTGAATTTTCTCGTATAGCTATCCTGGCCCACGGTGCGGCTAAGGTATGCCGCCTCGCCGTTGGATACCGCCGTCAGGATCGAATCGAATTCCGCGTTTATCATTTTATCTCTCAGTTCCCGTCTTATCGAGCATCCCGATGAGTTCCGGTATGGCGGTCTCGAATTTCACGCCGTACCAGTGGCTCTCGTCGTCCTGGGTGTTCTCTATGCATTGAACGGTGTAGTCCGCCGCGATCTTCGCCGCCTCATATGTGGTACTGCCGTTCATCAGCGCGCCCACGAAGGCCGAGGCGTACACATCGCCGGTGCCGTGGCCGCCCTTTGGCAGCCTGCGGTGCTCATAGTAAGACCGGTTCCCGTTTTCGTACACCGCCGCGCCGGTATAGCTGCGGCAATAACCCACGCCGGTGAGCACCACCGCCCCGGCGCCCAGTCCGGCCAGCTTGTCCTCAAGTCCGTTTATATAGCTCTCGTCGTAGTCCTCGCGGTACTCCGTCCCGGTGAGGAAGCAGGCCTCGGTGATGTTGGGCAGGATGATGTCCGCTTCCGCGCACAGCGTCTTCATCTCGTCCGCGAAGGCCTGATCGAAGCCGGGGTACAGCGCGCCGTTGTCCGCCATGGCCGGGTCCACTATCAGTTTTCCGCCCGGTATCAGGGTGGATTTTACGATGTCCTTCACATACGCTATCTGCCTGGCGCTGCCCAGATATCCGGTATATACGGCGTCGAATTTGATGTTTTCCTTCTCCCAGTGCTCCCGGATCTTCGGCATATCCTCCGTGAGATCGCGGAAGGTGTAGCCCTTGAAGCCGCCGGTGTGGGTGGACAGCACCGCCGACGGCAGCACCGCGGTCTCCACTCCGCAGGCCGAGATAATGGGCAGCGCCACGGTCAGCGAGCACTGTCCGAAGCACGAAATGTCCTGAATGGTCAGAACTCTTTTATAAGACATGATTATTTCCTCCTAAATGATACGATTTGGCGCCCGAAGTCCCCGTCCGGCGGCGCCCACGGGTCCGGACGAACAGCAGCCGCATATCTGAAGCCGGTGCTTTTAACCTATGTGTTTTATAGGCATAATACCCACACAGTCCCGCTTTGTCAATGGCCGCCCGCTTTTTTCAGTGAAACGGCAGCTGCCGCACGGCATTGTTAATGGGTCTGTTGTGATAATGCCGATAATTTCGGATATTTGCGGCGCCGCCCGTGGGGCGCGCAAAGGCTCCCGAAAGCAGCCTGCCTTCGGGAGCCTTTGATTCAGTTGCCCGTCACTTTGTCGCCTGCAGCGCGCTGTATTCGCTCATAGGTGTATAGCCGGATGCGGTTTTCAGCTGTTTGCTCCCGCGGCGCTGACGCTTTCGCACAGCGGCGCACAGGTCTGATTATCATAGAACATGAACAGCTTGACATGATCCAGAGTGCCGAATCCTGAGAAGTCAACCGTCAGCGTCTGGGTTGCATTCGCCTCCGCAGTCGGCGCCAGACTTGCCGTGCCCAGCATTCTGCCGCTGGCATCGTACGCCGCCGCAATGATAGTAAGACCGAAATCCGCCACCGTCTTGTTCGTCAGGCTGAAACTCAGCGTGCCGTTGGTGAGCGTGGGGTCTGCAAATACAAGAGCTTCGCCGCTGCCCTTCGGCACCGCCATTCCGGTTATCGTGACGTTGTCCGTCACACCGTTGGCGATCAGAGCATTTACGGCGTCGGCGTCCCATGCTATCTCAACTCCGTTAAAATCATTTGCTCCCGGCAGCTTGTCCGCTGTGAATTGGGTGCCGGCCGGCACAAATATCACCTGATCGTCGCAGCCGTTGGCGCTGAAGGTCACAGTCTTGTAATAGTCCGGGTCCTCCGTCCACTTGGCGTACAGTACAGTGTCGGCGGTAACGGTGTTGGTGCTGAAATCCCATAGTGTCGTGCAGGCCTCGTCAGAGTACCAGCCGCCGAAAATGTATCCGGCCCGGGTGGGGTCTGTCGGGGCGGTGATCGTTGCGCCATATTGAATATCTTTTGCTGATTGTATGTCATTTCCTCCGGCGGTAAAAAAGCTTGCCGTATATTTTACCGGCATACTGCCAAGCTTCGTTGAAGAAGCGTCAGCCGCAACAATTGTCGGCTGCCCTGACTCGTCGGTGCCTGAGGAAATAATAATGCTCTTAGCGGTCAGACCTGACATGGTAAGGGTATTATCGGAAGTGTCGCTGCTGGCCGTTGCAGTTACATTCCCAAGTGCATCGTCCGAAACAACAGATACTTGCGATTCAGACGGTGTTACGGATACTTGTTTTCCGTTGAGTGCAATCGTCATGGAATTCCATGGGCTGTTGCCGATCCCGTTTGTAGTAATCGTCATAGCTCCTGAATTTGCCTCGCTTACTACCGCAGAGCCATCAGTGTTGAATTGGATTGACTGCGGCACGGCATCTGAGACCCCTATGAATGTGCTGTCCCCGAACATAACGGATACGGAACAGCTTTGACCATTTGTCTGGTTGGTGGGCTTGAATAATATCTTGCTTGAACTTGAAGAAAAGGTGTAACGATAACTGACAGTGCTGTTTTCACCATATGGGACGACACTGTCGATACTGATATTCCCCGCTGAAACATCTTCGCAATTCGTCACAGTTGTCGGGGTGTCAGTGCTTCCATCTGAAACAGTGAAATCTGCACAGTCTGTCTCAAGCGTAACGCTGTTTTGCTCATCGCTTGCAAGCGATGCAGAATAAGCATTGGAATAATTCCTGTCTATTAGCGCATTTTCAAGATTTCTGTAATCGTAACTAGAATCATAGCCTGCACATAGCAAAATATGAGGATCCGCATCATGAGTATAGCAATGCTGCATAACGATGTCACCTGCGCCCAAAATGTTCCCATCCAGGCTCTTTGTAGCATAGCCATTGCTGTTCAATGCCAAATCATGCAAGCTCAAGCCTGAAACGCGGCAAACCTCGGCAGATAGGTCTGTTGGGTTTCTTTTTGCGCTAATATTCAAGCCGCCGGCAATAACGCATGCTGACACAAAATCGGCGCAAAGTCCAACTCCATCGTTCCAATGCTGACTTGCGTATGTTACTGCTGCATTGGCGTCATATGTTACCGCCGCTCTCGCGCCTATTGTCGGCAGCAGGGCCAGCATCATGCACATGGCCAGAACCGCCGAAAGGATCTTTTTTGCCTTTTTCATAGTTCCATTCCCTCCACGCATTTTCTACGGAGCAATAATCATCTTTTGGTACATGCTTTTATAATTTTACTCCGTTTTTCAGAAAGCCGGGATGTTAATAATTACATTTGCATGACCAGTTCTTACAATAAAAGTTGAATTATGTAAACATACAAAAATTATTGGTTTTCTTGTTGCAATCGCTGAATGGTTGACTTATTATTACTCTATTAATTACCTCAGGCGGGAGTGGACGCACATTGAATTACATGATAGTCGACGATGACGCTGATTTCGCCGCGCGGCTGAAGCGCAGGCTGGAGTCAAGCCCGCAGTATTCCCCCGGCACCGACAAAATATACACTGCCTCCGCCGCCGACCGCATATCCGCGGCGGCGATACGGCGCACAGGCGTGTGGTTTCTGGACATCCTTTTCAGGGACGACGCGGACGGCGGCATCAGTCTGGCCTCCCGGATAAACGGCGGCTGCCCGGAGGCGCAGATAATTTATATCACTTCTTACCTGAAATATGCGTCCGCGGTATACGACACTGAGCATGCGTATCTGATATACAAGCCCGAGCTGGACGAGCAGTTTGAAAAGGCTCTGCAGAAGGCGCTGGACAGGCTGCGGCTTTCCAGGCCGGAAAAATACGCTGTGACCTACAAGGGCAGCGTCTGTGCCGTTTCCCGCAGGGACATTCTGTACATAGAGCAGCACAACCGCATCTGCACGGTGGTGACTGTCGGCGACAGGCTGCCGGTGTACAAGCGGCTTGACGAGATATTTTCCGAACTGGACGACAGCGATTTTTATCGCTGCCACAAGAGCTTTGTCGTAAATCTGCGCCACGTGGCCACATACGACGGCGGCAGCTTTATCATGGACAGCGGCGACGCGGTGAAAATAAGCCGGGCGCACCTTATGGAGGCCAGGGAGGCCTTCGCCGCCTGGTGCGCCCACAGCAGGTAAGGCGCGCTCTGTTTTGATGCTCAAGGAAAAAGCATAAAGCGGGAGGGTGCTCATAGTGCTTGCAATAGAAGTAAATACTCTCAAGCTTGCGACAATGGCAACAACTCAGATATTATCCACGGCCCTGCTGCTATGGGTGCTTATTCCGTGGTTCAAAAAGCAGAACGGCCGCAAATGGGCATGGGCGCTGCTGATCGCAGGCATAGTATTCAACTATGCGTATTCAGATTGGGAGGCCGCCAGCGGGACCATGATGGCGGAAATGAGGCAGTTTGCAAATGGCGTCGTACCTGAAAGCAATCCGCTCACCGACGTGCTTGACAATGTATACTACCTTTTCACCTTCTCATTCATCGTCTTTTATCGCAAAGACAAGGTTGCTGAAAACCTGATGTTCATGTGGTTTACCGATGCAGCCCGGTTTATTGCTACTACCTCCGTGACGGTGGCGGCCGCAGCTCTCGGGGTCAGTTCAAATTACTTTTCCGTTTCGCAGCCGGAGCAGCTGCCCCGGTGGGCGCTGATGGCGGCGGCAATGTTGGCCCTTTCTTACGGTCTGCTGCGGGCCTGCTGCTGGCTCATGGGTAAACTTGAGGGCAGGAAAAAAATCGTCTATATAATCGACGCGTTTATTGCCGTGTATTTCGTTTGGGATTTCTGGCCGTCAGTCGCTCCGCTGGATCCTGTATTTGGATCGTTCGTTAAAGGCTTTCTTTCAGGGAACAGCAAGGCTGTTCTGGTTTATATGCTTAGTTTACTCGTAGTAACCGCTGCCATTGCTTTGTTATTTGCCATCGTCGCGCTGGTAATGCGAAGTATGTACGACGAAAAGGAGAAGGCGGCGCTGGCGCAGCGGTCCGAGGTGCTGTACGACTACATCGTCAAATCTCAGGACCTGCGCGACGAGACCCACAAGCTGCGTCACGACGCCCAGAACCAGCTGCTTGCGGTGAAAACCCTGCTGGATGAGGGTGAGACCGAAAAGGCCGCGGATATGGCGGATAAGCTCAGCGGCGCGGTGGCAGTCCTGCCCAGGGTGGATTATTGCGAAAATACTCTGGTCAACGCGGTGCTGGCCAACAAGGAGCCCCTGTGCCGTGAGGCCGGAATAAAAACGGAATACCGTGTGTCCCTGCCGGAGCATACCGGCGTCGCCGACTCCGACCTCGTCAGCGCGCTGGCAAATCTGCTGGACAACGCCATAAACGCCTGCCGGAAGCTGCCGGAGGGCGCGGAAAGAAGCATCACCCTCACAGCGGTGAAGCAGGATGATCTTATCGTCGCCGAGTGCGTGAATTCTGCCGACCCGGAGGAAAAACGGGAGCTTTCCAGGCCGAAGAAGCCGGGCAGGGACGGCCACGGCTGGGGATTGCGCATACTGCGGGACATGGCGCTCCGCTACGGCGGTTCTTTCAGGATCGATGACTCCGGCGCCGCGGTGGACGCCGTGCTGATGCTCAAGGAAAAAGCATAAAGCGGGAGCGGCGGCGTATTCCGTCAAACCTTCATATGCAAAAAAGCTGCCCGGGACGATTGATCGTCCCGGGCAGCTTGAGGCTGTCAAAAAAGTCTTTTTGACAGTCTCAAAACGCCGAGTTTTTGCAAACCCGAATATTTGCGAAAAATGTCGCTTCGCTCCCTGCAGCCCTTGAAAATCAAGGGTCACAGCGGCTATTTATCTGATTCGAGGCGGGGCTGCTGCCCCCCCCTGCGAGCGGTAGTGTCAAGAATTATGCGCAAAATGGTTTGCAGTCTCTGAGAAAATAATGTCATCCCGCAATGAAAGCAGCATCGAGAACCGCCTCCAGATGCTTCATGTTCATGTACTTCTTGTTGCCCCACTGTGTGCCTGCCACATGGCGCAGTCGGGCGCAGATCGGCATGAGAGCCTAGTTGCCGTCGTGGAAACAGCCCACCACACTGGTACGGCGGCGGATCTCCCAGTTCAGCCACTCAATGCCGTTGTTGGTCCGGATGCGAGTCCAATGTTCGGACGGAAAGTCTGCGTAGGTCAGCGTCTCTTCCACGCCATCCTCAAGCTACTGTGCAGCCTCTTTCAGTTTCAGCGTACGGAGTTCTGCCACCACCGCTTTTGCCTTTTTACGGGCGGCTTTTTTGCTCTTCTGGGCGTGGATCGCCTTGAGCATTTTTGCCACCAGCTTTACCTTGGGCTTGGGCACAACAGAAGACATTGCGGTAAAAGTGCACCACGCAGCGCTGGTACTTGGCTTCGGGAAATACTTCGCCTACTGTCTACAGCATGCACTGACAGATGTCCCCAACGATGAGCTTGGCACCACTCAGACCGCGCCCTCTGAGCCACTGGAAGAAGCTGACCCAACAGCTGGCCTTGTCTTCTTTCATGCCCTCCGCAGCACCTAAAGCCTCACGGTAGCCGTCCTCGTTCACGGCGATTGCCACCAGAAAGGCTACATTCTCATGCTTGCCGCCCCAGTTGCGGTGCAGATAGATCCCGTCCACATAGACATACTGGTAGCGCCCGCCCTGCAAGGGGCGGTTCTGCCAGTCCTCGATGTGGACATAGGCCTTCTTATTCAGCTCGCTGATGGTGGATGGCGACGCCTTACTGCCCAGAGTGGTTCCGTGATGTTCTCCACGCGCCGAACGGATACGCCGGAAAGGTACATCTCAATGAGCGCTTTTTCTACGCTGCGCTCGTACTTGGCAGCCTGAGTCAGCTTCTCAGCCTCAGCCTACAGCAGACCATTCAGCGTTTTCTCCACGCTGCTACGGGCTAATTCCTTAATCTGCCCCTTGATAATTTTCTTATTAAACTGTACAATTTTTTCGGACATGGTTTGTTTTCTTCTTTCAGAATGGTGTGTGGTAACTTCATTCTAGCAGAGATCTACAAACCGTGTCTATTATTATCGGTTTTTGAATTTGCGCAATTTATTTTACCTTATCCTAAATTTATCATTCTAACTTGTGCTTTTACATCAATGATAATGTATTCGATAATTTAAAAGTGAGTCAAAGCATCGCAATCGCTTTGGCTCACTATTTGGCTGATATAAAATTAGTAACTGTTTCTATAATCGCAGAAACTGAATAATCTGATGCGGCAATTTTTAAGAGGGTATATAGCACTCAAGGCATTCTGAACACGGTTTCATTGTTTCGCCGCTGTCAAGAATAAACACTTTTACAATATCTGCAATTCCGGAATATTGAGCTGACAGTATGAAATTACCAAGACCATTCTTATCAAATGTCACTTTCACTGCGCTTTGGTAGCTGATTGCCTTTAACCGCCCGTTTTGAATAAACGCAAGACAAAGGTTCAATGACTTCGTGCTGTTCTGTAATATGTCGTTCGATGCGGCAAGTCCAATCTTAATATCAATTTTTGTTCCAGACGAGGCATCAATCTTCATATCGACCTCACGAGGTGCCTGAAAATCTGTTGTTGCCGTCCTGAATGCGCCATTGTAAAGTTTTAGTCCGGCTATTGCTGTGCCGGCAGAATCTTCCACTTTTGCACTACTTAGAGTAATCCGCCCGCCAACCATTGCACCATTAAATTTAATTACCATCAATTGCAGCGAATTACCTGTAGAAGCATTAATGGAAAAGTTCATAACGACGGTACCAGCTTGTGTATTATTAGCACCACTTTCCATCGGTGATTTTATTACTGAGCCGCTGGGATTCACATCATTACCACACTGTATTGACTGCAATTCAAACGCAGAATCATAGGTAAGAGTGAACTCCCCCGAGGTGACTGCTGCACTTGCGGCCATGACGACATTCACAGTTGCACTTCCGTCTGGTTTCAGATTTCCACCAGCTATCCAGATCCTCGGTGACGAATCCGCGTCAGGTGCAAGGATGCTCACGTTGCCAGACACTGACTGTGCGTCCACAAGCCTCATGTCATCCTCATATTCACTGACTCGAAGTAAATCCACTGTCAACGGACTTTCACATGCAGCAGCTGTTTCTTTGATTTTATAGGTAACGGTGAAAATATCCCCATTGGAACTGTTCGCCGAGTTTCCTGCCCACCAAACAATATTTGTCTTGTTTCCCACAATATTAATGGTACCTGCGCCGCCGAAACTGCTGTTAAAAGACGATGATAGATATTCAAGACGGTTATTGTCAAACGCAATAGTCATCTGAATACCGCCTATTCCAGTGTTGCCTGCCATATTGATCGGTACTGTCACTGTATCCCCAGGCTTGCCTGAAGCGTTCCCAACAGTTACCGTTACTGGGGTTTCAGCCATAACAGTAGCTGGTATTAGCACCGTAATCAGACATATTGCCAATATGGTGGCAACAAATCGCTGTCGTTTGCTCATAATATGCTGATCCCCTTTTTCTATGTCAATGCAATTCAACACTCACACCGCTTACAAATTTAGCAAGCCGAACCACATCCCTGATATCCACGGTACCATCTCCATTTACATCACCGGAAGTGTTCATAACTACATTAACTCCGCAGACGTACTTGGCAAGGCGCACCACATCCATAATATCTATGCCATTGTCCCCGTTTATATCACCTGGCGCAAACTTGATGACCACTAAGCCACCGTTTTCTGTTAGAAACTCTAATTTCTCTTCATTGAAATTTGTTACTGTGCATGAGCTGATTGTCACAGGTGCTTCTCCGACTTCCGCGTCGCCATTAACAGCAAATGTCAGAGTAACCAATGTCCCGTTAATAAGATCAGTAACGTTGATTGTCCCGTTGTTGTCCACGTCACCGTAATTGAAGTCAATAACGTTGACGGCTCCGTTGATAATTGTCGGAGCAACCGCCTGCATGCTGGAGTTTACGATTTCTCCGCTGGCATAGGAAACGTTCACGGCGAGCTGCTTTCCAGTCGCAGCGGTATCCGAAACCTTAAAAGTAAGCGTCAGTATTACGCCGTCTTTTATATCACCGGAGGCAAGTGCCTGACCATCCCAGGCGAACTTGCACGGAGATGTAAACTGGCCTGGTTTTGTCAGCGTAAGCGGAGAGAATGCATCCCCCGCCGCCGCATCTGTCAACGTCAAATCCGAGTCGTAGGTCAATTGCAGTGTAGCGCCAAGGATACCGGGATTGTTTTTGATTTCCACATTGACATTTACTGTCGCGCCGGGAAGTGCTGTTACGCTGCTTACGCTGATTGTGGGTGCTGTGCTGCTGTCAGCGGCTGCCCCGACAGATAATACTGACAAGGTAAGGGCCACAGCCAGCAAGATAGAAATGATCCTCTTCTTGCTCATCTCGTTACATCCTCTCATTTACATATTCTGAATATTTTTGCTTTTTACTTTTTCACTGTCACTGTGCTGTTTTGAACAGTGGGCGAGACCGCGGTCAGATCGTTATCGACAATATCCCCGTTTGCGTATGTAACATTAATGGGATAACTGCCGGCAGCGGCGGAATCGGAAATGTTGAATTTCATCAGCAGTACCGAGCCATCCTTAATGTTGTCCTTGGAAACACTGAGACCGTCCCAGACGAACTTACATCCACTGTGAAGATTCTTACCCTTTGTAAGCGTCAGAACATTGTTGAATGCATCGCCGTTTTCAGCACTTTCCATTGACATGACGTTTCCATCATACGTGATGCATAATGCCATTCCCACAATGCCTGGATTGTTCTTGATATCTATCGATACCAGGACCGCCTTATCTCCCGGTGCAGCAGTTACGCTGCTTACAATGATTTTAGGAGTGCCATCATCCTTATTTCCGCTTTCCCCTTTTCCCGGAATCGAACCCGTGTCACTTGGTATAGGAGTTACTATCGGGCTCTCAGAACTTTCAGGCGCAGCGGGAACAATATTTTCGCAAAAACGTTGCAAGATCGCTGCAACTTGAGACCGAAGTGCATAGCCTTTGGGATTCAATGTTGTATTTGTCGAGCCAGAAATAATCCCTGCACCATTGGCCCATCCCATGGCTTTAACTGCATAGCTACTAACTTCATAAAGATCCGAATAATTGCTCAAATCGGTTTCCGCTGTATTCTTATACGATTTATAGCTTGCATATCGATAGAGAATTGCCGCCATCTGTTCTCTTGTAATGTTATCATTTGGGCCAAACATACCATTTCCATATCCAGACACTATATTGTTCGCCGCGGCCCAAGCAACGGCTGCAGTGTAATACTGCCCCGCGGAAATATCTGAAAATGTACAATCAGGTGCAGTCGGTCTACCCTCAAGCCGCCAAAGGATTGTAACTATCATGCCTCTTGTTGTTGTCCCGTTTGGGGAAAATCTGGAATTGCCCGTGCCGGACATCAATTCATTTTTATAAACATACTGAACTGCGTCATAGTACCAATCTGATGAGCTTACGTCAGAAAACGTATTTTCGCTGTTGGCGCAACATGATGATGATATAAAAATACCAAATGTCATACACATCGCAAGCAAAATGCAGAGGGGCCTCTTTTTCATCATTCATTTTCTCCCGTCATATTTATTATTGTTTATCCGACACGTCACGCCTGTTTAAATACTATTTGTATTTCAGCCAAAAACGTTCAAAATCTTGTCATCCCATCCAGTTGACTTTTCTCACTAAGTTTTACATTTACGTATATCTGAGCGTAACTAATTTGCAGTTTATTATTTGCAACATACAACCGTCACTGGTAACATAAAATCTATACATTAATTTGCGAAAAAGTTTAGGCTGTTCCGAGATTGAGTATAATTTATTCACAGATAATGTCAACGTCCATTGCAAAAATAGCATTTTTTATGTCAAAAATTGTTTCTAGGTCTGTGTATCGTATGTTACTTGGATATAAAATTTTGTGCGAAATGATATTATCGTTGAAATATTTTTCTATTGCTACAGCATTAACATAGTCCCTTAAAATAGTCGCTATATGCTCTACAAAGAAAGTAAATAATCTCAACGGCATACAAGAGGAGCAACGTACTGCACTAATGTTCTGAGGCACATACAACTTTTGCAATACCACATTGCCTATATGCAATAAAATTACGCAATCATGTTATCGCGCCGGCAATTTATAATGGCAAAATACACAGCGGTTTGCCAGCTGCTTTGTTCTGAAGTAGCGGTGGCATGTCCAGTCGTATGCTTTGAAGACGGCAAACACCAGTTTGGTCAATGACAGTCGTGCATTGGCCGTCCTAGACTATTCCGTCGATCCCCATCCCGCCGGGAGGTGCTACCGCCGCTGTCCGCAAGCGCAGAAAGAGAGAGCGGACATATGTAATGTCCGCTCTCTCTTTATTGAGATGCGATTTTAATCGCTGTATTATTCCGCGGCTTTCTCCTTCTTATCGCCGATGCCAAGCAGAAGGTTCAGCACGATGCCGAAGATGGCGGCGCCGGCCACTGCCGGGACCTGCATGCCGAAGAAGTCCAGCGTGCCGTTGAAGACATACTGGGTGCCCAGACCGATGACCATGATGCAGGCGATGACGGCGATATTCTTCGCGGAGAACATGTCGCACTTTTTCTCTATCATGATCGCGATGCCCTGGGCGGCGATGGCGCCGAAGAGGTAGATCTCCAGACCGCCGATGACGGCCAGAGGGATGCCGTAGATGACGCCGATGAGCGGGGTGAAGCAAGATACCACCATGGCGATTATGGCGGCGGCGATGAGCACGGGCACGCTGAACACGCGGGTGATGGCCATGGTGCTGATGTTTTCGCCGTAGTTAGTGCCGGCGGGGCCGCCGATGAAGCCGGTGATCATGTCGCAAAGGCCGTCGCCGATGAGGTTGCGGTCAAGCATGCTGGCGATGTCGTACTTTTTCTTGGTGCCCTTGGCCCGGGCCACGTCGTTGACATAGATGTCCAGCTGATAGACATGGGCGGTGGATTCCGGAATGGTGGCGATGGCTATGGGCATGATGGCCGCCACGGCCGCCCACGAGACCTTCGGCAGGGAGAAGGCGGGCAGCGCGAAGATGCTGCCGTCGCCCAGCTTCCAGGTGGAGGCCGCCAGAGCCTCCGGCGGCAGAGAGCGGAACAGGCTGTAATCTGGCCCGCCCACAAGGTAGATTATAAAGGCCGCCAGGCAGCCCACCAGCGCGCCCAGCAGCAGCGGGAGCTGGCCCAGGAAGCCCTTGAGATATCTGGAAAAGAAGATGGTGGAGAGGAGCGTGGACAGGGAGACCACCCAGACCCAGCTGGAGTTTGCGACGCCCGCGGCGACACCCTCGGCCACGGCTTTTGGGGCGGCGTCGGACAGGGCGTTGCCGGCCAGCGTCAGGCCGATTATCATGGCCACGGGGCCGGTGATGGAGGGAGGCAGGACCTTTTCCACCGCGTCGCGGCCCGCGAAGCGCACCAGCAGGCCCGCCGCAATGCTCACAAGACCGGAGGCGACGATGCCGAACTGCGCGATGCGGATAGCGTCGGTGGGCAGGATGCCGTTGGAGGTGGCGTAGCCCTGAGCGGCCACAAGACCCGAAATGGCGGAGAGGTAGGCGAAGCTGGAGCCGTAGTACAGAGGCAGCTTTTTGCCGGTGATGAGCGCGAAGGCTATTGTGGCAAGACCGCTGGCAAAGATCGTGGTGGACACCTGAAAGCCTGTGATAAGGGCCACGGCGATGGTGGCGGGGAACATGACTATGACCTGCTGTATGGCGTACAGCAGCAGCTTGCCAAATGGCGGGCGTTCTTCGGGGAGGTAGCCGTTCTTACTTTTGTCCATGATTTCTTCCTTTCTCTTTCCCTGCTTCTATTTGTATTTATTCTTTGCTGTTGTCCATGAGGCACACCTGCGTCGTCTCGTCGTAGGGCGGTATGCGCACTTCTATGAGCTCTGTGTGGGAGGTGGGGACGTTTTTGCCCACATAGTCGGCCCGTATGGGCAGCTCTCTGTGGCCCCTGTCCACCAGCACCGCGAGCTGTATGCTCTGGGGCCGGCCGCAGGATATGACGGCCTCCATGGCGGCTCTCGCCGTGCGGCCCGTATACAGTACGTCGTCCACTATGATCACCCGCCGCCCGGTCACGTCGAAGGGCAGGTCTGGCTTGTCCCACACGGGGGATTCGTTCATCTGGGTCAGGTCGTCTCTGTAAAAATGCACGTCAATGCCGCCGCAGGGGACCGCCCGGCCCTCGATCTTCTCGATGTTCCGGCCGATCATTTCGGCCAGAGGCTCGCCCCGCCGCCGCACTCCCACCAGGCACAGATTTTCCGTGCCCTGGTTTTTTTCGCAAATTTCGTGGGCCATGCGCATCAGCGTCCTGCCGATGGCGGCTTCGTCCATAAGCTCCGCCTTGAGCTTCATACGCGCTGCTCCTTCCCCCAAAATGGCACAAAAAAATACCCTGCCGGATACGGCAAGGCACACAACAAAATGCTTCGGTTGTTGTTGGCGTTTTGCCGGCATCTCAGTACCGATCTCAGTAACTCTCAACGGCTATCAGAATACAACAGAGCATCCGCAAAGTCAACAAAAAATTCGCGGCATTTTGGTCTTTATGACGATTGCACAATATCGGCGAAATCGCAGCGCCAATTATGCGTCCCGGAGCACAAATAACGGGGCTGCAAAGGCGGGAGAAGATCGCTCCGGCGCGCGCGGCAGGCATACGGGTCATAAAAAACTGCATAATTAAAATTCCTCCTGCGGATAATATGACCAGAGTCAAGATCACACAGGAGGAAGAAAATAGATGAAAGCAACAGGCATAGTCCGCCGCATAGACGATCTCGGCAGAGTCGTCATTCCCAAGGAGATCCGCCGCACCATGCGCATCCGTGAGGGCGACCCGCTGGAAATATTCACGAACAAGGACGGCGAGGTCATCTTCAAAAAGTACTCCCCCATCGGAGAACTTTCCGATTTTGCGGGACAGATATGCGATTCTCTGCACAAATCCACCGACGGCGTCGCCGCCGTGTGCGACCGCGACAACGTGATATCCATATCCGGCGGCGCGAAGAAGGAGCTGCTGGACAAATCCATCAGCGCTGAGCTTGAGCGCATCATGGAGGAGCGCGGCCCCTACCGCCAGGAGACCGGCGGCAGCACCATCCCCGTCTCCGACAACGACGACCGCTTCTGCGTATCGTCCGCGGCGCCCATTATCACCGAAGGCGACGTTCTGGGCTGCGTCATCTTCGTCACGCCCAGGAACTCCCCACCGGGCACCGACGTGGAATTCAAGCTTGTTCAGACCGTGGCCTCTTTTCTGGGCAAACAGATGGAGAGCTGAAGCAGAACCGCGGCGGCCGCAAAATTGCGGCCGCCGCGGTCTCGTTATATGTTTTTCAGCCCAGCAGCACGGCCAGCGCCGTGGCGGCCATGGCCTTGGCGGCGGTGTGCAGCAGTCCGTGGGCAAAGGCGGAGTCGGCCACGTCCACAAACCTCCGGTCATGGGTGTCGGCGTCCGAATACTCGCCCACGCCCATGTAGCAGTAGCAGGTGGGGCAGGCGTAGGAGACGTTGCCCATGTCGGTGGAGCCCGCCTTGAAAACGCTGCCCTTTTCAAAATCCCGTACGCCGAGGGCCGCAAGGTTCTCCCTCATCTTTTCCCGGAGCCGGGGGTCCTGCTTCACGTCGTAATAGGTGTTCTCCGACCGTTTGATATCCAGCGTGCAGCCGGTCATCAGCGCCGCGCCCCGGGCGCAGTTGTTGACCCGCTCGACGACCTGCTCCAGATAATCCTTCTGCCCCGCCCGGACGTAATACTGCATGACGCAGTGGTCTGGCACGATGTTGCAGGCCGCGCCGCCCTCCGTGATGATGCCGTGGAGCTTCACGTCCGGCGTGACATGCTGGCGCAGGGCGTTGATGCCCGCGAAGGTTAGGTTGCAGGCGTCCAGCGCGTTTATGCCGTCCTGAGGACTGGAGGCCGCGTGGCTGGCCCGGCCTGTAAAGGTGTAGTAGAAGTCGCACATGGCCAGCTCCGCCGGCTCCACGCAGTTGTGCTTCCCCAGATGGAACTGGAAGGCCGCGTCGATATCGTCGAAGGCGCCGGCCTTGGCCATATCCACCTTGGCGCCCAGATTCTCCTCCGCCGGAGTGCCCAGCAACACTATCTTTCCGTGAAAGCTGTGCTTCACGGCCTTCAGGGCCGCGCAGGCGGCCAGAGTGCTGGCCGCGATCCAGTTGTGGCCGCAGGCGTGGGCCAGCCCGGAGCCGTCCGGCGAATTGTTGTAGCCCGGCAGGGCGTCGTACTCCGCCAGAAAGGCCACCTTCGGCCCGTCGCCGTCGCCGTATTCGCAGCGGAAGGCTGTGTCCATGCCGCAGTAGGGCCGCGTCACCATGAAGCCCAGCTCCTCCGCCCGGGCGGTTAGGAACTCCGCCGAGCGGTATTCCTTTCCGCCGATCTCCGGGTGATTGAATATATACGCGCTCACTCTCTCCGCCTCCGGGGCAAAGGCGTCCTCGGCGGCGAAGAGCTCTTTTTTCAATTCAGAAATCTCCATTTGTTCCGCGACCCTTCTCTCGCAATATTTTTAATCATTGTAGCATATAAGCGCATAAAAATTCAATACGCCCGGCCCGCCGGCATGTTGTTTACAAACCAATTCCGATGTGATACCATAGCTTGAAATGCGTTTTGGGGGCAGAGGGGGGAAATTCGCGTGGAGAAAGGATCGGGCCGGCTGGTGCCGGCGGAGAACCGCCGGGTTTCCGTTTTCATCGGCGCGGCGGCGCTGGCGGCATCCATGCTCCTTCTGGTATGGCTGAATACGAAGATAACCGTCTATTCCGACGATTACTGGTACGGCACCTTTTATAACGGCGGCCTGCGGCAGTTCTGGGCCAACATGGTCAGGCACTATAACGAGACCAACGGCCGGTTCTACGTCCATCTCATCGTGCCCACGGTGCTGCTGTTCGACACGAAGCTTTTCATCTGGCTCAGTCCTCCCCTGCTGGCCCTGCTGTACTGGTTCGGGGCCAGGATGCTGTGGGACGGGCTGCCGAAGCAGGGGATATATTTTTCCGCCGCTCTGGGCATCCTGTGCACCATGGCCTGCGACGTGGAATATCTGCGCATGACGCTGCTGTGGATATCCGCGTACTTCAACTATGTCTTTCCCGTGATGATGCTGGCGCTGGCGGGATATTTTCAAAAGCGCCGGGTGGACGGGAACCAGACCGGGACAGGGCACGTTTTCGGGCTCATATTCGCGGTGCTGGCCGGCGCCTCCACGGAGCAGTGCGGCATCATGTCCCTGGTGGTGACCTGGGGCTACGCCATACTGAGCCGGGCGGCGCATCACGACCCCCGGCGGCGCTGCTGGGACTATCCCGTGTTCGTTCTGCTGGGCTTCATGACCATCCTGCTCTCGCCGGGCAGCTGGGCCCGCATGGACAGGGGCGTATCCGGCGGCTTTCTCAGCTTTCTGGTGCCGTCGGTGTTCATGGCCCGGTTTTGCGACGCCATGAGCTATGTGGTAAAATACCCCTCCACCGTTATACTGCTCTGCGCCCTGTTCGTCCTTTCCGCGCTGGCATACCTCGCTGACGGCAGGCTGACGAAATGGCTGCTTCTGGGCTTTCCCCTGGCGGCGGGCCAGCTGGCGTTTTATTTTCTCGGTCTGACCCGCTGGGCCTGCGTGTGGGCTGTCGCGGGCCTTCTGGCCGCGGCCGTGATGTTTCTGCTCCGGCGGGAATACTGGGAGACCGGCCTGATGATATTGGCCGCTGTGGCATCCCACATGATGCTCATCATCACCACCCAGTGCAGCGAGCGCACGGTGTTCGTGGGCATAGTCGCCCTCACCGTGACGGCCATAAGCCTTCTAATGCGCGTGCTGTACGCCGCGGCGGGCGCTGGCAGACTGAAGAAGTCGCCGGGCGTCCCGGCGCGGGCGGCCGTGCTGTGCGTCCTCGCCGCCGCGTGCGTGTGCGCCTATGTCCCCACGCTGAAGGGCTACACGGCGTCGAAAAAGATCGTGGACGAAAATCTCGCCTCCATCCGCCGGAGCCGCGCCACCGGCGTGTGTTATTTCAATATCGACATCGACCCCCGCTACCGCTTCACCATGCCCTTTGAGGGTGCGTATTTTTACAAAAACTTCCGGGCGTACTACCAGATCCCGGACAGCACGCGCCTGGTGTTCACCAGCAGCGAATGGACTCTGAAGGACATCGCCTCCGATACGGAAACGTGCGTTTTCCCCACCCTCGAAAAGGGCGGCAGGCTGTACTTCCCCATCGAATTCGCCGTGTCCGCGGCAGGGGGCAGGGCTGTGTATTCCTGGCGCGACCACTCGTATTCCATAACCGTAAACGGCAAAAGCTACACCGCGCTGGAGGACGGGACGCTCATTGAAACGCTGCCCGACGGCACCCAGCGGACTATCGCCGCGGATTTCACCGTCTTCCCGCCGTTTTCCAGCACCTATACTCTGCTGTACTGTCCGGCGGACAAGCTCGCCCAGTATCTGGGCGTGGTCTGGAAATACGACGCGGCAAACGGCGTATACAATGTTGAAAGGACCGGCGCGTGATGAAACTTTCGCTTGTGATACCATGCTACAATGAGGAGGGCAATGTCCGGGCGTTCTACGACGCGGCGGTGTCCGCCTTTGTCGGGCAGAGCTTCGACTACGAGCTCATATTCGTGGACGACGGCAGCACCGACGGCACCTTCCGGGAGCTGCAGGCGCTGTACGACAGGCGCGAAAAGCCGGTACAGGTGGTGAGCTTTTCCCGCAACTTCGGCAAAGAGGCCGCCATATACGCCGGGCTCGAAGCCTCCCGCGGCGACTACGTCGCCCTCATCGACGCCGATCTGCAGCAGCGCCCGGAGGACGTGTGCCGGATGATGGACATACTCCGGGAGGAGCCGCAGTACGACTGCGTGGCGGCGTATCAGGACAAGCGGAAGGAATCCGGCGCCATGACCGCGTGCAAGCGGGCCTTCTACCGGATAATCAACCGCCTGTCCGAGGTGCGGTTTCAGGAGAACGCCAGCGATTTCAGGACCATAAGCCGCAGAATGGTGAACGCCATACTGGAGATGGGCGAATACCACCGCTTTTCCAAGGGCATCTTCTCCTGGGTGGGCTTTTCCACAAAGTACATCCCCTACGAGGTGCACGAGCGCGCCTCCGGCCAATCCAAATGGTCGGTGAAGAAGCTGTTCAAATACGCCTTTGAGGGCATCATGTCATTCTCCACCGCGCCATTGCGCGCCGCCACCAAGCTGGGCGCCGTCAGCGCCCTGGCCGCCTTCGTATACCTCATCGTGGTCATCGTGGAGAAACTGACCCGCGGCATCGCCGTGCCGGGCTACGCCACCATCGTGGTGCTGCTGCTGTTTCTCGGCGGGCTGCAGCTTCTGGGCTTGGGCATCATCGGCGAGTACATCGGCAAAATATATCTTGAATGCAAGAAACGCCCCATATACATCGCGCGGACGGTTCTGAAAAGCGAGGATGAGAACGAAAATGAGCAAGTTTAAGGAGCTGTGCCGCAAGCTGTTCGACCGCACCTTCTGGAAATTCATACTGGTGGGCGTGGTCAACACCCTGTTCGGCACGGCGATAATGTTCGTGTTCTACAACTGCCTGCATCTGAGCTATTGGCTGTCCTCGGCCTCCAACTACTTTTTCGGCAGCATACTCAGCTACTTTCTCAACAAGTACTTCACCTTCCAGAACAAGAGCAAGAGCTGGAAGACCGTGCTGAAGTTCGCGGTGAACATCGGCGCCTGCTATCTCGTTGCCTACGGCATGGCCCGTCCGCTGATCCGCTACATCATGCGGGGCTGCGCCCAGACCACCACCGACAACGTGGCCATGGTGCTGGGCATGTGCCTGTTCGTGGCGCTCAACTACCTGTCCCAGCGGTTCATCACCTTCAAGGAGCCTGTCTCCGACGAACAGCCTCCCGCCGGGAAGGAATAAGAAAGATAAAACCCTCTCCCCGCTTCAGGCGGATATCCCAAAACAGAAAAGCTCCCGTTTGCGCCATGCAAACGGGAGCTTTGTTATCAAAGTGACTTCATAAACAGGAAGTTAACGTATAAAACTCAAGGGGGAGCGCCGTTCTTTCCGCTGAAAGAACGGCGCTCCCCCTTGTATCCTCTCCAAGAAAGGGCTGAGGCGGTGTGTCGCATAGGCTTTGACTATTAACCGCCGCCCTGATTTTCAGCAGCTGCGCCGCTCTCGGCATTGTGTAACCGAAGCAGGCTCCGCTGCCCGCTATGCCCGCCCGCCGCGACAGCCTGGCCGGCCGGGCAATACGGGCCGTAGGGGGCGGCGTCCCCGACGCCCCGATCCCACCGCACCGCGTTTTCCCTGGCTTCCCCTTGAGGGGAAGCTGTCGGCGTAAGCCGACTGATGAGGTGGAAAGCCCCGTGGACAGGGTGCTGAAACCACCGGCAAAACACCTCATTCGTCGCGGCAGCCCGCGGTACCTTCTCCTCAAGGGGAAGGCAAGGGGACGCCGCCCCTTACGGCCGCGCACATAAACACCGGTGTCATCCTGGGCGGAGCGAAGGATCTCATAATCAAGCCTGAAACAGACACACCGGCACAAGATTCTTCGGACTTTTCAAGTCCTCAGAATGACACGCTTTTGCTTTCATTTGCCGCGGGAGCGCACAGGCGGCCCCATTTCTTTCCCACGCGGGAGAGAAATGGGTCGCAATTGTCTGCCTTGCCAGCTTCCGGTTTATAATCCCGCCACGCTGATGACGCCCTTGCATACGAGCATCACAATCGCCCCGGCGGCGGCAACGCCGCCCGCGATGGCGGGCACGGCGCTTTTCATCCGCAGCTCCAGCAGGCCGGCCACCAGCGCGCCGGTCCAGGCGCCGGTGCCGGGAAGCGGAATGGCCACCAGGATGAAAAGCCCCAGGGTCTCGTATTTTCTGTAAATGTCGGATTTGGCCTTTCCCCGCTCCTCCAGCCACTCGGCGGCCCGGCGGAGTCTGCCGCCCCGCTTGAGCATCCAGTCCAGTATCCTGCGCAGGAACAGCAGTATGAACGGCACCGGCAGGATGTTGGCCAGCACGCACACGATGTACAGCAGCGCGTCCGGCACCCCGCCGGACAGGCCCACGGGTATGGCTCCCCGCAGCTCCGACACCGGAGCCATAGACAGCAGCGCGCACATTGCGAGAGTCTTCAGTGAAAATGACAACTTGTTTTCTCCAATCGGCAGAAAAGCCTCTATTTGTAAAGCGCCACGAATTCCTCCAGGCACAGTCCCTTTTCCATGATGTATTTGGCGGCGTCCGTGCCCACATAGCGGAAATGCCACGGCTCGTAAACTATGCCGGTGACGTCCTCCTTGTCCTTGGGGTAACGGACGATGAAGCCGTATTCCTGGCAGTGCTGGCTCATCCACTGGTAGAGGGCTGTGTTTTCAAGGGACGAATCCTTGAATTCGTAATACTTGTCCGTAATGTCGCAGGCCAGACCCGTCTGGTGCTCGCTGGTGCCGGGAGGGGCCACGATCTTCGCGGCCGAAGCCTCGCCGTACTGGGCGACCTTGCGCTGGTACAGATAATTCTGCTCGTCGTAGCTGCGGTATCCGGAGGAAAGGCACACGCTCAGTCCCTGGGCTCTGGCGGCGGCGACGAAATCGGTCATGGCGTCGATTATCCGCTTGTCGAACTTCTGCCCCTCCAGGGTGCCCAGCTCCGGCGCGTAGTCGCCGATGGGGTTTTTGGCGTTGGCCAGCAGATACTCCCAGCTCGTTATATCGATATCGGGCTTGTCGGCGTAAGGGCCGGTGGGCGTGGGAGACGGCGTCGGCTCCGGCGTGGGCGTGGTCTCGGGCGTGGGAGACGGCGTCTGCGAGGTCTGCGCCGGCTTTTCCAGCAGCGCTCTCTGGGCTTTGGCGTTCTTCGCCGAAACCAGCCCCAGACACGCCAGCAATACCAGCAGTATCACGATGCCCGCCGTTTTCTTTTTCGACATGTTATCCCCCCGTTCCCGAAAAAAATGCAGCATTATAGTTATACCATCCGCGCCCCCGGCGGTCAATCAAATTTGTTGAAGTGCGGGCCGCCCTCTGATATAATGCGTGAGGATACGAGCAAAATGGAGATGATAATATGAATATAACATGGTACGGCCACTCATGCTTCAAAATAGACGACGGAGCCAGCTCCGTCGTGTTCGACCCTTACAGTCCCGGCAGCGTGCCGGGGCTGACGCTGCCCGAGCTCACCGCGGACACGTTTTTCTGCAGCCACGGCCACGACGACCACTGCTACTCCCTCGGCGTGAAGCTCACCGGCAGGACGCCCGATTTCACCTGCCGGCAGTTCCGCACCTTCCACGACGGCCAGCTCGGCGCCAAGCGCGGGAGCAACACGGTCACGCTCATAGATATGGGCGGGATGCGCATCCTGCACATGGGCGACATCGGCCACCCGCTCCCCGACGAGCTTGTCCGGGAGCTGGAGCATGTGGACGTGCTCATGGTGCCGGTGGGCGGATACTACACCATCGACGCCCGGCAGGCCTTTGAAATGAAGCAGCTCATAGATCCCCGCGTGACTCTCCCCATGCACTACAGGGGCCCGGGCTTCGGCTACGAGGTTCTGGCGCCTGTGGATGATTTTGCCGCTCTCTGCGGCGACGCGGAATACTTCGGCTCCAACATTCTTCAGCCGGACAAGCTATCGGGAAAGGTCACGGCAGTGCTCAAATGTCCCGTTTCAAAATAAGCGCGCTCCCTCCGACAGGTGCGCGCCCTGACAGGCAGGTGCGTTTATGAACAGCAGAACAGCGAATTTCCTCAGGGACGCCTTCAGCGACGTCATCGGCGCGGCCCTTGTGGCCGCGGCTCTCGTCATATTCACCATTCCCAACAACATCGCCCCGGGCGGCGTTTCCGGTCTTGCCACGGCGCTGCACCATATCACGCCCATAACCATCGGCGTGTGGTCGCTGATGCTCAACGTGCCGCTTTTTGTCCAGGCGTTCCGGAAGCTGGGCTTCCGGCCGCTGCTGAACACGGCCGTCACCACCGTGCTGCTGTCCTTCTTCATTGATTATTTTGAGACTTTTCTTCCCGGCTATACCAACAACATCCTCGTGGCCGCCGTGTTCGGCGGCGCGGTGATGGGGGTGGGCATGGGACTTCTGCTGGTGCGCGGCGCTTCCACCGGCGGCACCGACCTTCTCAGCCTGCTGGTGTCCGCCCGCCTGCCTGACGTGCCGCTGGGCACCCTGCTGATGTTCATCGACGGCGCCGTGGTGGTGTTCGCCGTGTTCATTTTCCGGGACATCGACGTGGCCATGTATTCCGCCATTACCATTTTCGTGTCCAGCAAGACCGTGGACTATATAATGCAGGGCGCCGATTACGCCAAGGTCATATACGTCGTCACGGACAAGGGCAAGGAGCTGTCGGACATCCTCCAGGCCGGCACCGACCGGGGCGTGACCCTCATCCCCGCGGTGGGCGGCTACACCGGCAGCGACAAGACCATGCTTACCACGGTGGTGCGGCGCAACAACGTGTCCCTCGCGCTGGGGCTTATCAAGCAGTGCGACCCGGGGGCCTTCGTGTATGTCGTCAACTCCACCGAGGTACACGGCGAGGGCTTCAAGGCATAGATCAATGACACGCTGAAAAACCGCCTCAACTTTCGTTGAGGCGGTTTTTGCGTTTGCGGTAGTTATTTCGTAACGATGGCGAGCACGCCGTCGGTCTCGGCGGTGGTGACGCCGGAGGCGGCGAGGAGCTTTACAAGCTGCTCGGCGGTAATGTAGTTGTTGCCGCCGGCGTTGAGCACGTCGAGCTGCATGCTCTGTCCCGCCGCGGTCAGCTTCATCTTGGCCATGGCGCAGTTGGCGGAGGTGGGCAGAGCCATAACGGCTCCGGCGTACTGGGCGCCCGGCGTCACGACGACGCCGCCGTTCCAGCTCACGTCGAAGGCCGCCGAGGTGCCTTTGAGCACCGCGGCCAGATCGCGCAGGCGGTAGTAGGTCACGCCCTCAGTGGTCTTGTAGGAGCCGATGGCGGAGGTCTTGCCGTTGACGCTGACGTTGTTCATCAGCGCCAGCTGAGAGGCCGCGTCGTTGAGATTGAGGCTGGTGTTGTACGGGACGGCGATAAGGCCGCGGTTCACCAGCGCGACGAGCTTGGCGCGGTCGGGATTGGATGTCTGCAGGTCAACGCCCACGATCTTCCAGTTGTTGTCCACCACGGGCTTGATGGGGGAGTTCTGCTTGAGATAGCGCACCAGCATGTCGCGGATGGATTCGGAGGATTCCCAGAGCTTCTGGGTGTCGGCTGGGACGATGCCGGCCTTCTTCAGACCGGAAGAGAAGCGGTAGTCGTTCACGGCGAGGGTGAGGGTCTGGTCGTCCGTTAGCGGCTTGCCCTTGAAGGTGACGTTCTTGATGCGGCTGCCGGCGGGCTGGGACAGGTCTATCTCATAATTCACGCCCGCGAACATATCGTACAGGTAGCCCGGCTTATCCTTGTTGAAGCTTATGGACACGTCACCCGGCTTCCACTGGTTATAGCAGGCCGCGGACCACTCCATATAGGCCTTGAGCTGCTTGCCGGTGACCTTTATTTTGTAAAGGACGTTGGTGAACTTGTAGATGTTGAAGATATTGGCATAGGTGAGCTGTCCGGCGGGGATATCGCTGGTGTCGGCGAAGAGGGCGGCGGCGGAAACGTCCGCGCCGGAATTCTTCAGCTGCACGGTGTTGATGAGGTCCATGACCGCCGTATCCTGGAGCTTGCCGGCGGGGATGCCCTTTATCTCGTTGGCGGGCTGGAACTTGGCCGCGGAGGTGCCGAGTACGTTCTTGTTGACGTAGTTGATGGTCTTGTCCTGGGCGGTCTTGACAGCCGCCAGGGAGCGGATGACGGTGCTGGGCTCGTAATCGGCCATGGACACGGTGGAGACGCTGCTGTCCGTGATCTGATTTTTGGCGTCCAGCGTCAGGTCGAAGCGGGCGACCTCAACGGCGTTGTTCTTCACGCCGCCGATAACGACCTTGCCGGCCTTCTGGGCCACGGTGGTGTGATAATGGCCCACCTGCAGCACGTCGACCTCGGGGTTGGCGTCCAGGATGGCCTGGGCGGCGTCGGCGTTGTTCTGATCGGCGAACTCGCCGGTGAGTCCGGCGTGGGCGCAGACCATGATGACGTCGGCCTTGTCGCCGATCTCCTTGATGCAGGACTTGACGGCGTCGGCCATGGGCGCGAAGGAGAGGGCGCTGACCTTGGTGCTGTCCCAGGTGGGGATATTGGGCGTATCCACGCCGATTATGGCCACCTTCACGCCGGAGCGCTCCACGATGGTGTAGGCGGCGCCGGTGAAGAGCTTGCCGGTATCCTTATAGGTGATGTTGGCGGCCAGCACGGGGAACTTGGCCTGAGACATTACGGTCTTAAGGTTATCCAGGCCGAAATTGAACTCATGGTTGCCCAGAGTCCAGGCGTCGTAGCCCATGGCGTTCATGGCGGCTATGACGGGGTGATCGGCGTTGGACTTGCTGTAAATGTCGTCGGTCATTATCGTGCCCTGGATGGAGTCGCCCGCATCCACCAGGATCGTGTTGGGATTTGCCGCACGGACCTGCTGCACATATGTATATACGCGCGCCAGGCCGTCCTTGGTTTCCTTGTTGTTCTCGTAGGAATAGCCCCAGATGTTGCCGTGTACGTCCGAGGTGCCGATGATCGTGATCTGCTTGGTTCCGGCATCGGCCGCGAAGGCCGCCGGCATCAGCGACACGATCATGACCACCGCAAGCAATATGGCAAGCAGGGTCTTGAGGCTGCTGTTCTTCTTCATATTCTTCTGCTCCCTTCATTTCTCCCTTACGGGAGTAATAAAAATTATAGGCAAAAAGATTCGGAAAGTCAAGGAAGCCGGCCGGGCGCAAAATTTCCGGACTTTTAATAATAGTTGCCGATATCCGGACGATCACGAAATAATCGCCTGATAGCGGTCAAAAAAATACCGGCGTGCGGAAAACGCAAAAAACTGTTTTCCGCACGCCGCGTCAAAATTGTGAGGTTTTCAGTTCAGGAAGTCCCGCAGTCTCTTGCTGCGGCTGGGGTGGCGGAGCTTTCTCAGGGCCTTGGCCTCTATCTGGCGGATGCGCTCCCTGGTGACGTTGAATTCCTTGCCCACCTCTTCCAGGGTGCGGGTGCGGCCGTCCAGTATGCCGAAGCGGAGCTCCAGCACCTTCTTTTCACGGGGCGTCAGGGTGTCCATGACCTCCATCAGCTGCTCCTTGAGCAGGGAGAAGCTGGCGGCCTCGGAGGGCTCCGAGGCGTCCTCGTCGGGAATGAAGTCGCCCAGATGGGAGTCCTCCTCCTCGCCGATAGGCGTCTCCAGTGACACAGGCTCCTGGGCTATCTTCAGGATGTCACGGACCTTGTCCACGGGCATGTTCATCTCCGCGGCTATCTCCTCGGCGGAGGGGTCGTGGCCCAGCTCCTGCAGCAGCTGGCGGGACACGCGGATGACCTTGTTGATGGTCTCCACCATGTGCACGGGGATGCGGATGGTGCGGGCCTGATCGGCGATAGCGCGGGTGATGGCCTGCCGTATCCACCAGGTGGCGTAGGTGGAGAACTTATAGCCCTTGGTGTAGTCGAATTTTTCCACGGCCTTGATAAGGCCCAGGTTGCCCTCCTGAATGAGGTCCAGAAACAGCATGCCGCGGCCCACGTAGCGCTTGGCGATGGACACCACCAGACGGAGGTTGGCCTCCGCCATGCGGCGCTTGGCCTCCTCGTCGCCGTCGGCCATGCGGCGGGCCAGATCCTGCTCCTCCTCCGGGGTCAGCAGCGGCACCTTGCCTATCTCCTTGAGGTACATGCGCACGGGGTCGTCGGTGGCGAAGGAGTCGGCCAGCGAATCGGTGTCTATCTCCTCCTCCGTGACCTCCTCTATCTCCTCCAGCTCCTCCAGAGCCGGAAGATCGTCGTCGTCCACGGGGGGCAGCTCGTCGTCCGCGATGTCGATATCCACGCCCGCGGCCTCCAGGTTTTCATAGAACTTGTCGATGGCCTCGGGCTCCAGGCCCCACTGCTCCAGTCCCTCCAGATCCTTGGTGGTGAGCTTTCCGGCCTTCTTGCCCTTTTCTATGAGCTCCGCGAGCCTCTCCTCAGGAGTTTTCTGGGGCGCGTCGCCGCTTTCGCTCTCGGCGGACGCGGTCTCGGCGGGAGCCGGCTTTTTTGCGGCGGGCTTCTTTGCCGCCGGCTTTTTTGCGGCGGGCTTCTTTGCCGCCGGCGCTGCCGCGGGTGCTGTCTCTTGGACGGTCTCGGCGTGTGCCGGGGCTGCCTTGTCCGCCGTTTCCGGCGCAGCTTCAGTTTCCGGCGCCGCCTGGGTCTTGGGCGCGGCTTCCGTCTTGGGCGCCGCTGGCTTCTTGGCCGCCGGTTTTCTGGCCGCCGGCTTTTTTGCCGGTGCGGTGACTTCCTCCGCCATGTTCTCCTGCTCCATATCCTTGTCGATGTCGTTCTGGCTCATATTATCCACCATATCCTTTTTTCTCTCTCAGCTTTGCGGCCATGGCGTTCAGATCGCCGGAAGCCGTGCGGAGCTCCTTTTGTTCGTTTATTTTATCTATGTAGTCTTCCAGCGCCTTCGCGCCGTTTTGCAGTACCTCTGGTTTCTGGAGGATTCCCGCCAAAAGCCCGGTCTCCTCCGGGGAAAGCTCGTCCCCCAGCGCCGCCATGGTGAGCGTGCCGCCCTTTTCAAGACGCGCTCTCATGGCCGAATATATTTTTGCCAGCTCCGGGGAGGAAAAATCCCCGCTGTCCGGTCCGGCCCGGCCACGGAACAGCGAAGGGTCCAAAAACAGTAGCCTTATTACGCCCTCCTCCGCCGCGGCCGATACTGGGTTGTCGTAGCGGAATTCCTTCTGGGACGGCTGGAGCTCCTTTTCCGGGTGCATGGCCCGCTCCGACTCGCCCTGGGCCTTTGTCAGCAGCTTTTTCCGCCGCCGCTCCACCTCGGCGTTCACGGCGTCGGCGGTGACGCCGGTCATGGACGACACCCGCATGGCGTATACCTGCCGCTCCACCGAGCCGGGCAGTCTGGCCACCAGATCGGTGGCCTCCTTCAAAAACGCCACCTTCTGGTCGTCCGCCTTCAGATCGTACTTGTCCGTCACGCTGCGCAGGCGGTAGTCGATCTGATCCTCGCTTTTGTCCAGCAGATTGCGGAAGGCGTCCGCGCCGTTGGCCTTGATGAACTCGTCCGGATCCTTGGCCCCGGTCATGCGCAGCACGCGCACCTTCACGTCCAGCTTCTCCAGCAGTCCGATGGCCCGCTGGGAGGCCTTCTGTCCCGCTCCGTCTGAGTCGTAAGCGATGACCACCTCGTTTTTATAGCGGGAAATAAGTCTGGCCTGCTCCGGCGTCAGCGACGTGCCCAGCGACGCCACGGCGGAGTCGAAACCCGCCTGATGCATGGACACAACGTCTATATTTCCCTCGCAGAGGATTATATATCCGCATTTTGATTTTTTAGCCAGATTCAGGCCGAAAAGGTTGCGGCTTTTGCTGAATACCAGCGTTTCCGGGGAATTCATGTACTTGGGCTCCCCGTCGCCCAGCACCCGGCCGGAAAAGCCGATGACGTTCCCGCGCACATCGATGACCGGGAACATCAGCCTGGCGCGGAAGGTGTCGTAAAACCCGCCGGACTTGCCCCGGCGGACGAGGCCCGCGTCGAAAAGCTCGTTGTCGGAATAGCCCTTGGCGCGCATGGCGTTCCTCAGTCCGTCCCAGCTGTCGGGGGCGAAGCCCAGACCGAACTTCACGGCCGTCTGGGGGGAGATCTTCCGCTTCTCCATATACGCTCCGGCGGCGGCGCTGCCGGGGGCCTTGAGCTGCTCGAAGAAATACCGGGCCGTGTCCCGGTTCAGGGCGAACATCCGCTCCCGTCTGCGGCTCTCGGCGCTGTCCTCCTGCTCCGGCAGGGGCATGTTGGCCCGTTTGGCCAGGAACTCCACCGCCTCCGGGAAGGACAGATTTTCGATCTCCATTATAAAATTGATAACTCCTCCGCCCTTGCCGCAGCCGAAGCAGTGGTATATCTGCTTGTCCGCGGATACGGAGAAGGACGGGGTCTTTTCGGAATGGAAGGGGCACAGGCCGAACTGGTTCGACCCGCTTTTTTTGGTGAGCCTGACATAGCCGGACACCACGTCCACGATGTCGTTGCGCTCGCACAGCTCCTGCAGAAAGTTTTCCGGGAAGGTCATTTTCTCACCGCCTTTCCCTCAGTTCATTTTACCGTCCAGGCGGAGGGTATGAAGAACTCCGCGAATTTATCCATGGCGTAGCTGTCGGTCATGCCGGAGACATAGTCGCAGGCGGCCCGCTCCACGCCCTCCGCGTCGGCCACGGCCCTGTATTCCGGGGGCAGCTCCTCGGGCGAGAGGACATAGTGCTCGTAAATGCCGCCCAGTATGCCCTCCACCTTGCTCTCCTCGCCCTTGGCCACGGGATTGGTGTAGACGTCGGAAAACATGAAATTGTGGAACTCGTCGAAGACGTCCTGCATGTCGTCGGACATGGCGATGGCGCCGTTCTGGCTGTTTTCGATGAGATCGGTCATGATGGCGTTTATCCGCTGGGAATTGCGGTCGCCGCACTTTTCGCGCACCCGGGCGGGCACGTCCTCCGGACGCAGTATCCCGGCGCGTATGGCGTCGTCAAGATCGTGATTTATGTAGGCGATGCGGTCGGCAAATCTGACCGCCGTGGCCTCCAGCGTGTCGTCGTCGGCGCCGTAGGTGTGGTGCAGGATGCCCATGCGGGTCTCCTGGCACAGATTGAGGCCCCTGCCGTCCCGCTCCAGGGAATCCACCACCCTGAGACTCTGCTCGTAGTGCTTGAAGCCGCCGGGGTAGATCTTGTCCAGCGCCCGCTCGCCGGCGTGGCCGAAGGGGGTGTGGCCCAGATCGTGGCCCAGCGCTGCGGCCTCCGCCAGATCCTCGTTGAGCTCCAGGGCCCTGGCGATGGTGCGTGCCAGCCGCGACACCTCCAGCGTGTGGGTCAGCCGGGTGCGGTAATGGTCGCCCTCCGGCTGCAGAAACACCTGGGTCTTGTGCTTCAGCCGGCGGAAGGATTTGGAATGGGTTATCCTGTCCACGTCCCGCTGGAAGCAGGTGCGTATCTCGTCCTCCGGCTCCGGCGTCCTCCGCCCCGCGGAATTTTCCGCCAGGACTCCCCACCGGCATATGAAGCTGTGTTCGGCAAGCTGCCGTTTTTCCCGGGGACAGGGCATGGCTCACGCTCCTTTCAGATGATGCTTAAAGGGTATCCCGGGCCTTCGAAAGGCCCTTCGATACCCTTATACGACGTAAATTTATATTTCCCTTTATTTTTTGAAAATTTTATTTTATTCTCACGGGCCGCTCCTCGGTGCCCGCCGTTTCGCACAATGCCGCGCCGGCGGTGGCGTCCGCTGCCCGTCTGACGAATTCCCCGGCCGCCTCCTCCGGCAGCAGGGTCTTCACGGTCACGTCCGCGCCGTATTCCACGCCTGACACGGTGCCGGACAGCGCGGCGCACTCGCCCTTTATCCGCTCCAGCGCGGCGTAGGCGCATGTGACGTCCACTCTCGTCCAGCGCCGGACGGCGCTTATTCCGGCATCGGACAGCGCGTCCTTCGCGGCCTTGGTATAGGCCCTCAGCAGTCCGCCCGCGCCCAGCAGCACCCCGCCGAAATAGCGGGTCACCACGCACACGGCGTTGGTCACGCCCTCCCGGCGGAACACCTCCAGCATGGGTATGCCCGCGGTGCCCTGGGGCTCCGAATCGTCGGAGTAGCGCTCCGGCCCGTCCTTGATGATGTAGCACCAGCAGTTGTGGCGGGCGTCGTAATGCTCTTTTTTCATCTCGGCGACGAAGGCCTTGGCCTCCTCTTCCGTGGAGACGAACCGGACATGGCCCAAAAAGCGGGAACGCTTCTCGTCGTATTCCGATTCCCCCGCGCCGGCGGGGACAAAATATTCCCTCATCCGCGCCATTCCTCTTTTGCCAGGGCGTAATAGTATTCCGTCCTGGTCTCTCCCAGCAGCGGCACCCTGCTCCGCCGCTTGACCATGAGCCGAAAGCCGCATTTTTCTATCACCCGGCGGCTTCTCACGTTGCCCTCGTAGTGGCCGCACCAGAGCCTTTCGGCGCCCTTTTCCTCAAAGCAGTACCGCAGCAGCCCGCCCGCGGCCTCCGTGATATAGCCGCGGCCCCAGAAGGGCACGCCTATCCAGTATCCCAGCTCAAGCTCTCCCGTAGGAACGGGCAGAGCCGGGGTCTTCAGCCCCACGCTGCCCACGGCCCTGCCGTCCCCCTTTACGGTGACGGCGAAGGTGTCCGGCGCGGAGAGGACGCTGCGGATTATGTTCAGGCTGTCCTCCGGATCGGTGTGGGGCGGCCAGCCTGCGGCGGGGCCCACCAGCGGGTCCTTCGCGTACTCGTAAAGCCAGCGGGCGTCGTCCTCCCGCCAGGGGCGGAGGATCAGCCTTTCCGTCTCCAGCGTCATTTGTCCCAGTCCTCTTTCGGCTCGGCGTAGCCGGGGATGAACTCCCTATAGCGGCCCAGCTGGGCCTTGGGTATCACGGCCTCCGCCTCGATGCACTCGTCGGTATAATCCAGCTTTATCACGGCGGCGTCCCGGTTCAGGGCGTCCACCGTTCCGGCCTTCTGATACGGTATTTTCAAAACCGTGTGCAGGGAGCCCGTGTCCAGCAGGGAGGCAAGCCGGTGCACCAGGGCGTCGGAGCCCTCGCCGGTTTTGGCGGAGATGCACACCACGTCGTCCCCGTGGGGCAGTATGCCGGTGTAGCGGTCGCACTTGTTGAAAACTCTGACGCAGGGCGTCTTTTCCGCGCCCAGCTGGCATATGAGCTCGTTCACCACCCGCTCCTGCTCCGGCCATTCGGGGTTGGATATGTCGATGACGTCCACCAGCACGTCGGCGTAGCTCAGCTCCTCCAGGGTGGCCTTGAAGGCCTCGATAAGGTTGGTGGGCAGCTTGCGGATAAAGCCCACGGTGTCGGATATCAGCACCTCCTGGGTCTCGCTTATCCGCAGGCGGCGGGTGGTGGTGTCCAGCGTGTCGAACAGCCTGTCGTTGGCCGGGATGTCGGAGCCGGTGAGGCAGTTCAGGAGCGTGGACTTGCCCGCGTTGGTATAGCCCACCAGGCACACCATGGGCAGGGCGTTCTTCTCGCGGCGGCGGCGCTGGGTGGAGCGCACCTTGCGCACCTCGGAGAGCTCCTCCTCCAGCTTCTGTATCTTGCGGCGGATGTGCCGCCGGTCGGTCTCCAGTTGGGTCTCACCTGGGCCGCGGGTGCCGATGGGCGACTTGCCGCCGGCGGCGTTCTGGCGCACCAGATGCGTCCACATGCCGGTGAGTCTGGGCAGCAGGTAATTGTACTGCGCCAGCTCCACCTGCAGCTGGCCCTCTCTCGTCCTGGCCCGCTGGGCGAAAATATCCAGTATCAGACCGGAGCGGTCCAGCACCTTCACGCCCAGCTCCTCGCCCAGGACCCGGGCCTGAGAGGGCGTGAGCTCGTTGTCGAAAACGGCCAGGTCGCATTCGTTGGCGTCGATGAAGTCCTTCAGCTCCGCCACCTTGCCCTCGCCCAGGAAGCTGCGGGGGTCGGGGGTGGGGCGGTTCTGCATCAGGATGCCCACGGCCTCGCCTCCGGCGGTCTCCACCAGAGCCTTTAGTTCCTCCATGGATTCGTCGCAGGAGCGCTCGTGTTCGTCCATGCTGGCGGCGGAGAGGCCTGCCAGTACGGCGCGTTCCTTTTTTTCTTCGGTGTTTTCTATAAAAATCAGTCCTTTTATTTGTAGAAATGAGACAAGTTCGGCTGCGGTTTTTCATATGGTAAAACCCCGCGTTGACACGCGGGGTTTATATACCACGATATCCGATTACTTCAGGCCGTACTTCTTGTTGAACTTATCCACGCGGCCGCTGGTATCGACCAGCTTCTGCTTGCCGGTGTAGAACGGATGGCACTTGGAGCAGATTTCAACCGAGATGTCCTTTTTGGTGGAGCCGGTGTGGTACACGGCGCCGCAGGCGCATCTGATGGTGGTCTGCTGGTAATCGGGATGAATGCCTTCTCTCATGTTCGTTATCTCCTTCTAAGGCTGTCTTGAGGTGCGAAACCGGGCACGGATACAAGACGCAGAGTGAATTGTAACACAGCGGTTTCATTATTGCAATGGTTTTTTCGTGAAAATCAGGGATTTTTTCCGCATATCACGGCTTTTCCGGCGTTCAGGAAGTACAGCTCGGTCCTCAGCACCGGTCTGCCGGTGACGGCAGCCATCGCCAGGGCATAGGCCCGCATCTGGGGGGCGTAGAACTTAGCCCGTTCCTCCGCCTCCGCGGCGGAGACCCGGTCGGTCTTGTAGTCCACCACCGCCACGCCCTCAGGCGTATCGTACCAGCAGTCCACCGCGCCCTGAAGCAGTATCTCCTCCCCGGCGCCCTCCGGAAAGAACTCATCCGCCGGCAGCAGCACTGAGAACCGGAACTCCCGGTTCAGCTTTTCCGCCGACAGCATGCCCCGGCCCGTGGGGGACGAGAGCAGCCGTTCCACGGCGGCGGTGTCCACCGAGGCGGCCTCCGTCTCAGACAGGACGCCCCGCTCCCGCAGCCGGTCAAGCTCCCGCTGCGTTCCGCCCGGCAGGGCCGCCGCGGCCAGGTCCATGTATTGCAGGGCCGCGTGGGTAGCGGTGCCGCGCCGCGCTCCGGTGAGGGGCTTCTGCTCCCTTCCGAAGTCCGGGGAGCGGAACTCCCCGGACGGACTTTTGACAAGGCCCTCCGACTCGGGATCCTGCTCGTAAAGCCGGGACTTGAGCTCCGTGGCGGTGACCTTGCTGGGCAGCTTCCCGGCCTGGGCATGGGGATACGCAAAGCTCAGCCGGCGGCAGAGCTCAGAATATGCCGCCCGCGTCTCCGCCTCGTCCCCGGCCGTCTCCTCCGGCGCGGGCTCCTCCCCGCCGGCATCCCCGGCCTGGGCCGTTTTCAGCGTCAGCTCTCCCCCCGGGCACAGAGCCGCGTATGCCAGCCACTGGGCCGGGCAGGAGGCCGCGGCAAGCACCTCCGCGGGCATGGGATACGCCGCGGCGGTCTGCATTTTCAGAAGCTTCGTCTCAGGGTCGCTCATCCCGGCGGTTATAAAAAGCCGCTCCTTTGCCCGGGTGACGGCCACGTACAAAAGCCGCAGCTCCTCCGAAAGGGTCTCCCGGTCTGTCCGGCGCTTTATGGCCCGGCGGGCGAGACTGGGGTATTCGATGTTTCTCTCCGTATCCGTGACCTTGGGCCCCAGCCCCAGCTTCGGATGCACCAGCACCGTTTCGCGGGTGTCCTGCATGTTGAAGCGCCTTCCGGCGTCGCACAGGAACACCACGGGAAATTCCAGTCCCTTGGATTTGTGCACGGACATTATGCGCACGCAGTCCCCCGCCGCCGCGCCGGAGTCAGGTTCCTCGCCCCGGTCCGCCAGCCGCTGCAGCCAGCCCAGAAAGCGGTGCAGTCCCCGGTAGCCGGTGGCCTCGTACTTTTTGGCGTACTCCAGCAGCAGCATGAGATTCTGCCGCCGGGCCTCGCCGTCGGGCATGGCGGAGCACAGCGCCATGAGATCGAGCCGGTCGTACACGTCCCACAGCAGCTCGCCCAGCTCCTGGTCCGGGGCCAGCGCCCGGAAGCGCGCGAGCCTGCTCAGAAACGCCGCGCATTTTTCATCGTCCTCCGCCGCCTTTTGCAGCGCGGAGAAAAAGTCGCCGTCCCGGTCGCAGGCCCGTATGCGGGAGAGCTCGTCCGGGGTGAAGCCGAAGGCCGGGGAACGCAGGGCGGCGATGAGGGGCACGTCCTGCCGGGGATTGTCGATGACGGCCAGCATGGACGTGACGGCGGACACCTCCGCGGAGGTGAAGAAGCCGCCGCCCTGCCCGGACTGCACCGGTATCCCCAGCTCCGTCAGCGCCCGGCGGTATTCCCCGCCCACGGCGTTGGCGGAGCGGAGCAGTATGGCTATGTCGCCCCATCTGACGCCCCGTCTGACGCCGTTTTCCGTGACCTCCGCGCCGGAATCCACCAGGCGGCGGATCATCCCGGCGGCGTACCGCGCCTCCGCCCGCACCTTGTCGGGCGCCTCCTCGTCGCCGGGGTCGCTTCTGGTGTCGATGAGCGTCAGAGTCGGCGCGGGGACCGTCCCCGGGTACTCCGCGCCCGCCCGGAGGGCGGCGGCGCCGTCGTATTCTATTTCGCCCAGAGCCGGGGACATGCAGGCGGAAAAGATCCGGTTCGCGGCGTCGATTATCTCCCGGCGGGAGCGGAAGTTCTCCCTCAGCAGCACCCGCCGCGGCTCGCCGGGGGCGGCGGCGTCCGCGTCCTTATATCTGTTGTATTTTTCCGTGAATATGGCGGGGTCGGCCAGCCGGAAGCGATAGATGGCCTGCTTCACGTCGCCTACCATGAAAAGGTTTTCCCCGTTTTTCGACACGGCGCGGAACACGGCGTCCTGCACCTCGCTGACGTCCTGATACTCGTCCACCATTATCTCGGTGAAGCGCCCGGATATCTCCCGGGCCAGCGCCGTGGGGGAACCGTCCTCAGCGGTGAGCAGGCGGGCGGTCATGTGCTCCAGATCGGAAAAGTCCGCCAGACCCGCCCGGCGCTTGTCGGCGGCGTACCGGGCGTCGAAATCCAGCGTCAGGCGCAGCAGCGCCTCCATGGCGGGGGCGGTGCGGCGCATATCGGCGAGCAGCTTTTCGGAGCTCTCGGCAAATTGCTCCGCCATGGCTTTGGCCGCCTTGCGGCACTCGTCCCGCCGGGCCTTCACCAGCTCCGAAAGCTGCGGATCCGGGGAATCTCTCAGGGAGCCCAGCCGGTCGAAGGGTATGACGGAAAACTCCCGCGCCCTGTCCCAGCTCCCGTCCAGCGCCCGGCGGAAATCCCGCAGGGCGGCAGCGGTGGCCTCCACGCTGGGGGAATAGGCGGCGCGTATCCTGCCGTCCCCGGCCGCCATGGCGCTGACCATCCGCTCCATCTCCCCGGCCCAGTACTCCGCCGACTGGGCGGCGGCGGACATGAGCTCCCGGCCCCATATGGTGTCTCCGGCGTCGGCCACGCCGTCCAGGGCGAGGTTATCCACCTGCTCCGCCGCCCACTTTTCCGGTCTGGCGTGGCACTGCATCTTCCCGTGGAGATTCAGCACCAGCGCGGAAAGGCGGCTGTCGTCCCGGCCGGCGCCCACGGTGTCGGAGAGCAGCCGGAAGCCGGCGTCGCCGCCGATATCCTCGTACCGCTCGTCCATGACGCGCTCCAGCGCGGCGCTCTTCATGGCGGCGGCCCTGTCCTCGTCGGCCACGCGGAAATCCGGCGACAGGCCGATGAGGTGGCAGTTCTCCCGCAGGACGGTCTGGCAGAAGGCGTGGATAGTGCCGATCTGGGCGCGCTGGCACAGGGCCCGCTGGCGGCGCAGGCGCCGGTTGTCCGGGTCGGCGGCCATGGCCCGGCCGATGCCGTCCATGATGCGGCCCCGCAGCTCCGCCGCGGCGGCGCGGGTGAAGGTGATGACGAGGAAGCTGTCGATATCCCTGGGGTCGTCCGGGTCGGTGAGATAGGCCATCAGCCGCTCGGTGAGCACCTTGGTCTTTCCGCTGCCGGCGGCGGCGGAAACCAGCGCCGCCCCGCCCCGGGTCTCTATGGCCGCCCGCTGGGAGGGCGTCGGCTTGAATTCAGGCATTGTCCCCGCCTCCTTTCAGCTTGTCCCAGACCTCGGCGGGCTTCAGTCTGGTGACGTAGCGGATCTTGTCGTCGCCCTGACCGTCGGAAAAGCGGCAGGCTTCCAGATAGTCGCAGTTCATGCAGGCGTTCTCCTGCTGACTGCGGTAGTACGGGTCGGCGGCGATGCTGCCCCGGTGGAGCTCCGACGCCATCTGGCGGAGCGTGCCGTCGATGTGCCGGGAAAGCTGGCCGAAGCCCTCCAGCGTGGCCAGCGCGTCGCCGGTGGGCGCGCCGTTTTTGAATTTCACGGGTATGTAGCGGGGCGCGTCGCCGTGCTCCATGGCCGAGAGCACGTCGCTGTCCGACAGCACCAGCCCGGAGCGGCGCAGGGCGTCGGCCCGCTGGGACGAGATCTCCTCATCGGTGAGATCGGCGGCGGCGGAGAGCATCACGTCCCTGGCCGGGACGTACAGCACTCCGGCGGGCACGATGTCGTTTCCGTACAGCGCCCGGCCGTTCTTCTCCAGAGTGAACAGGTACAGCAGCATCTGCAGCCCCATGCCGTGCCACACGTCGGAGAGGTCGAATTTTTTCCGTCCGGTCTTGTAATCCACCACCCGCAGATATAGCTTGCCGTCGTGGAGCCAGCCGTCCACCCTGTCGGCCACGCCGGTGAGGATCAGGGAATCGTCGCCGGAGCCGATCTCGGCGGGGGGCAGCCGTCCGTCCCGGGCGAAGTCCAGCTCGAAATCCAGCGGCTGGAAGTCGGACACGCGCAGCTCCCCGGCCATATCCTTCACCACCCGGCGCACGTCCTTCGACAGCCGGGTGAACAGGTATCTGAACCGTTTGGATTTTTCCTGAAAATCGTTGAGCTCGGTGCGGACGTACTCGGCGATGTATTTTTCCGTCACGGCGTCCAGCTCGGCGTCGGATACCTTTGCGAAGCCGCCCTTTTCCATGACCTCCGCGGCGGCGTGCTGCAGCACGAAATGCATGAAGGTGCCCATCTCCGGCGGGGAGAAAGCCGCCGGGCGGCGGACCTTGGCCCGCAGGCCGTACTGGACGAAATACTGGAACCGGCAGGAGGCGAACTTGTCTATCCGGGAGGCGGACAGGCGCAGCTTGTCGCCGTACAGCGCCCGCACGGCCCGGGCGGAGAGGCTGCCCCGGCCCATTTGGGCCGCGGTTTCCAGCCGCTCCAGCCGCTCGCCCTGAGTGCGCCGGAAGTATTCCGCGGCGGCCCGTTCCTCCGCGCCGCCGCCGTTCATGCCCCGGGCGGCCAGCTCCATGGCGGGGCCGGGGGCGTTCATTTTCAGCTTTGCGCCCTCCGCCTGCGCCGGGGCCAGACCCAGCAGGACGGCGGCCCGCTCCATGACGAAGGAGGGGCGCTTTTCACCGCCGTCGGCGGAATACACCATGGTCAGCGTTTCCTTCGGCAGGGTGAGGGTGTTGTAGATAAGCGAGAACTCCCGCCACAGCTCGTCCTCCCCCGCGCCGCCAAGATCGATGTCCATTTCCAGCAGCTGCCGCCGCTCGTCGTCGGAAAAGACGCCCGCGCCCTCCTCCGCCCGGGGCAGTCTGTCGTCGGACGCGCCCAGCACTATGAGGTGCTTTATGTTCCGGCGGCGCATCCTGTCGAAATCGCCGGCGGACACCCGGTCGAGGGACACGGGGATGACGCCCACGTCGTACTGGGACAGCACCAGCGTGTACAGCCGCCCGAAGGAGGCGGCGTCCATGGCAGTATCGCCCAGCACCGCCGCCGTCTGCTCCAGCGCGGAAACTGACAGCTCCCACAGCTGGACGTACTCGGCGGAGAGCGTCTCCCGCCCCTCGCCGCGCATCCGGGCGGCGCGCTCCGCCAGACGCCCGGAAAGGCCGATGTCGTCAAAAAACGCGGCCAGCGCCCGGGCCTGTTCCGCCGCCGTGACAGCCTTTTCGGCGGCAGTCTGCAATTTTTCCAGCGGGGCGGCCGCCGCCCGGCGCAGGGCGTTTATGCGGGCAAGCCGGGCCTTGACCTCGTCGGTGTATTCCGCGCCGAAGCCGTCCGGATGCTGCCGCCAGTCGCCGGGGCGCGTCCACGCGCTCCCCCGCAGGCTCCACAGCAAAACGTAATTTTCCAGCTCGTCGATCTCCTCCGGGGCCAGCCCCGCCAGGCCGGTGCGGAGATAGGCGAACACGTCGTCCGCCTCCCAGCCGCCGGTTATGATATCGTACGCGCCGCTCATCAGCGCGGGCAGGGGCCTGGACAGCAGGTCTGCCCGGCGGGCGGAAAACAGCGGCACGCCGTAGCGGGCGAACATGCTCTCCAGCGCGGGACGGTAATCCTCAAAGCCCCGGACGGCCACGGCGATATCCCGCCAGCGGCAGCCCCGCTCCCGCGCCAGCTCCAGACACCTGGCCGCCGCCAGCTCGCACTCCTCCGTGAGACAGGAGCAGCGGAACAGCGACGCCGCGTCCCCGGCGGGCACGGCCCGGTTATTGCCGCCGAACATATTTTCCGCAAAGTATTCCAGCGGCTCCGCCCGGCCCTCTCCCCCGGAGAAGGCGCGCTCCTCCGCCGCGACGCCGTTTCTTTCCGCGTCGGCGCGCAGCCGCCGCAGGGCGGCGCGGCTGACGGCGAACTCCTCGCCGCCGCCCTCGGCGCAGGTGAGGCACACCGTGACCTGGGCGCCGGTTTTCATCAGCTCCGTCACCACCCGGCGCTCCTGCGCCGTGAAATCCGTGAAGCCATCTATATAAATGTAAGAGTCCGGCCCGAACGGGCCGTCAGGCACGGCCTGGGCCAGCCGGGTCAGGGCGTCGGCGGGGTCGGTGCGTCCGTTGGCGGCCACGGCGTCGTAAGCTTCGGCCACCAGGGCGAGGTCGGAGAGCTTATCGGCGAGGTTTCCGCCGCAGCGCCCGGCGGCGGAGAGCAGTTCCTCCGGCGATACGCAGGCGGTCTTGAGCTCGTCCACCTCGCGCAGCAGCAGGGTCTGCAGCTCCGGGCGGCGGCGGGCTCCGCCGTACACCCGCAGCCGGGAGGCGACGCCGGAGAGGGCCAGCGCCATGCACAGCACCCGTCCGCCCTTGTCCAGCACCGGCGGACGCTCCCCTCTGGCGGAGGCAAGCTTCCGGGCAAGGCCCGTAAAGCTCATCACCTCGGCGTACAGGGACAGGGAGTTCCCGCACACGCGGCAGAGCTCCCGCTCCGCCTCATGGCTGTACTGCTCCGGCACGATGAGCAGCCGCCCGCCGCGCCCGGCGTCGGCCGCCGCCTTTATTTCCTCCATAACGGCCCGGGTCTTGCCTGTCCCGGCGGGGCCGGTATATAAGTTCAGCATAAAAAACACCGCCTTTTTTCCATGGTATCACAGGGGGTGTACAGTATTCCGTACAGATACATATTAACAGATACTTTTGAACGATACAACACGGCGGAGCTCCGGTCTTAACAGAAAATTAAGAAGTCTTAAGGCGTTAGAGATATTAACATAATCAAGGAGCTATGATATAATGCCATTAAATTGGACAAGTGGCCAATTCTTGTATTATCAACCCAAAAATTGTGAGGTGTAAAAAATTTAATGAAAAAAATGACTAAGAGGACCCTTTCCCTGCTTCTCGTCATCGCCATGATCTGCTCTCTCGGCGTCATGGCCATGGCAGATGATATTGCCGTATCGCAAGTATCCCTTGATAAGCATACGGCAACAGCATATGTAGGCGGAGACACTCTGACCCTTCAGGCAACAGTGGGGCCAAGCAACGCTACAAATCAAAGTATAACATGGACATCATCTGATGAGGCAATTGCAACCGTCACCGGCGGTGTTGTAACTGCGGTAGCGCCGGGAACCGCTATCATCACTGCAACAAGTGAGAGCAATTCCAGCGCCAAAGACAGTTGCACCGTTACTGTTGAAGCAGATAAAGTTCAATCTGTCGTAATAACAGGAAACGGTGTCACCAACAACGCCCTGTATATCAACCCCTCTGAAAGCGTAGCCTTGACTGCAACCACCACCTATGCCAGCGGCAAGACTTCAACTTCTGCTTCGTGGGTCTCTTCGGACATGAATACTGTGTCTTATACTCTGGCAGGCACAGCATGCACTATAACCGGTGCGAAAACTGGTAATGCTACAATAACCGCTACCGGAGCAGACGGAAAGACTACCGCCGTGATTAACGTTACCGTATATACCGTTGACAGCGTAACCGTGACCGGGCCTTCAACTGTGTCTGCGGGTGGTTCAATCACATTGACCGCCACCGCCAAGACCACTCCTTCAAATGGAGTGCAGACCAAGGCCGCAACTTGGGCTTCAACTAACAGCAGTTCATTTACGCTCACTGACAACAAAAATGGGACCGCAACAATCAAGGCAAATGCTGATGCCACTTCCAAGGACAATACAAGTATCACCGCTACTATCGGAACAACTTCAAATACCCCTCCATTCGTGGTCACCGTGACTGATTATACTGCCACTGCCCCTACGTTCACAACGCCCGCCGCCGCTGATAACATGCAGTACTACGCTTTGGTTGGCGGAACGATGCCTACTCTTACCGTGGCAGCTACCGCACCTAATGGTACAACATCTTATCAGTGGTATTCCAACACTTCCGCAAGCACAACCGGAGGAACTGCAGTAACAACCGGTAGTGGAAAGACCTCAGCAAGTTATTCTCCCTCTCTTTCCTCTGCTGGAACATACTATTTCTATTGCATTGCAACAAACAAAGATAATGCTGGCAAAACCGCATCTTCCGCCAGCAGGGTCTTCATCGTCACAGTTCATTCTCAGTATGAAGTAATAGTTACACCAGCGGCTTCCTCCGTAAATGTAGGTTCTTCTCTTACGCTTACGGCCACGCCTGTTATGTATACCGTGAGCAGTAACAACAGAGACTGCTCTCCTTCTAATCAAAGCAATGGCTATATAACTTGGAGCATTGGTTCACAATACGCAAGTTATCTTAGTTTTTCCCCAAGCAGTAGCGTAGCCAGTACCACTTCCACAATAAGTTCTCAATCCCCCAGTGCTTATATTCCGGTTTATGGCCGCTCGCTCTATAGTGCAGGCGTTACTGTTACCGCCACCTATTCCGTTAATTCATCTTCTGGCACATCGCTGATCAAAGTAGTTGGCGCTGCTACCAGCATCACCGCCGGCGTTCCCGCAAACGGAAGCGCATTCGGCATGGGCGACACCAACAGCGCCACCCCGAATTCAGTTGTCGAGCAGATTAAAACCGCTATTACCGGCGTAGACACTGGCTATGTGATTTTTGACACGACAACGGCTTCCGGTTCATACTATGGTGTTTTCTCCGCCGTCAGCGGTACGCGTTATTATCTTACATCAAGCATTTCCAACTGGACTGAGAAGCAACTTTCCAGCGTTACATTCACTCCCGGAAGTGCCGAGGGAGTTTATTCAATCGGCTATAAAGCATATGCTTCAAACGGAGTCGAACTGGCTACCGGCACACTGTCAATAACGGTCAGCAACACCGCCGGCAATGCGGACATCTACTATAACACCACCACCAACGGCACTGTCGGACTCAGCGAGCAGGACTTCATCGACTGGTTCCAGGCTCAGCACACCAGCAGCTATGTGCTCCAGAGCGTGAAGTTCAATAACCTGCCCTCCTCCGGCACCATGTACTGCGGCGGCAGCAGGGTCAACACCTCAACCACCTACTACACCGCAAACTATCTCACCAGCACCAGCTACAAGGCTCTTGCCGACTTGAGCTACACCGCTTCCTCCGCCGTGGGCTGCTACGCCGTGGGCTTCACCTGCACCGGCAAGGCCAGCTCCTCCAGCTCCGCCTCCACCGTCACCAACTCCGGCACCATGTACCTGTGCGTGACCAAATCCGGCGTGGGCACCGTGTCCTACAACGTCTATACCGGCACCAACACCAGCCTGGCGGAATCCGACTTCACCTCCGTCTACAAGACGGCCACCGGAGTCACCACCTCCTCCCCCAAGTTCTCCATCCGCATAATCACTGCGCCCAGCATGGGCACTCTGTACCGCAGCGGAAGCACTTCCTCCGCATATAAGATCGCGAAGTCCCAGAGCACCAACTACTATGTGAACGCCTCCACCTCCGGCAGCTACAATGTCAGGGACATCACCTACGTTCCCGGCAATTACACCTCCGGCAAGGACACCGTGGTCTACGGCGCTTACGATTCCAACGGCACTCTCCAGTACATCGGAAATCTGGTGTTCAACTACGGCACCAAGAACAGCAGCCTCACCACTTATTCCGAGGGCTACACCTTCAAGACTTCCGATTTCGTGAAGTCCACCGACACCGATCCTGTGGTCACCGTGCAGTTCACCAGCACCACCGCCGGCGGCTATCTGTACCGTGATTACACCCACGGCACCGGCACCTCCGTAAAGACCACTGACAAGTTCTATACCAGCTCCGCGGTCTACGGAAACTACGGCATCAGCACTGTGACCTTCATCCCCACCGCCGGCAACACCTCCACCGTGACCATCGGCTTCAAGGCCACCACCAAGTCCGGCAAGACCAACACCGGCACCATCACCATGGTCTGCTCCGTCAGAGCCTCCGCGCTGAAATTCAGCGACGTGGGCTACAACTGGTCGTGGGCAGTGGGCGCCGTTGATTACGCCAGCTCCTGGGGCATCGTGGGCGGCATGGGCAACGGCTTCCAGCCCGGCACAACCATGAACCGCGCCATGCTCGTCACCGTTCTCTACCGCATCGCAGGCTCCCCGTCCGTGTCCGGCACCAACCCGTTCAAGGATGTCAAGAGCGGAACCTTCTATTACAGCGCAGTCATCTGGGCTTACCGCAACGGCATCGTGACCGGCAAGACCGCCAACACCTTCGATCCCAACGGCGCTGTGACCCGTCAGGAGATCGCCGCCATCCTGTGGCGTTACGCCGGCAGCCCCTCCGGCTCCGGCTCCCTGTACGGCTACACAGACGCCTCCAGCGTGAGCAGCTATGCTGTCAGCGCAATGCAGTGGGCAGTCGGCAGCGGCGTCATCTCCGGCAAGGGCACCCGCCTTGCGCCGAAGGATTCCGGCACCCGCGCCGAAGTCACCGTCATGCTCCACCGCTATCTGGCAAAGTAATATCGGATCTGTTAAAAATCCCCGTCCTTTCGGACGGGGATTTTTTTGACCTCTTCAAAAAAAGTTGAACGGAAACGTTCAACTTTTTTGTCTGGGGAGCTGTTTACAGAAGACTATTTTTTGAAAGGAGAACGATATGACCATTGAAGTCCTCGTGTGCCGTCCGGACGGCACGCAGACGCTGGAGCCGCGGGAAGTCGCGGACGACTATTTTCCGCCCGAACCGGAGGTGACGCCCAATGAGCAGCAGTAAGACGGCAAAGCTGGGGCTGAACCAGTGGCAGCGCAGCGATTTCCTCATCATGGACGATTTCAACGCCGACAACGCCAAGCTGGACGCGGCCGTGGGGGCTATGCCCTGGTGGAAGCTGCGCGAGGTGACCACCGCCGCGACCGCCGCGCAGGTGGATATCGATCTTACCGGCATCGACCTCTCCCAGTACTGGGACGTTATCGTGTATGCCCGGCTGAAATGCGCGTACGTGTATCTCAGGATCAACAACCTCGGCAGCGGCCACTATACATACGGCGATACCAACGGCGGCTTCAGCGGAGGCAATCTGCAGCTATTCAACATCGGCGTCAGCGACGGCTCGATGATCAGCATGCTGCACCTGCAGGAATACAAGGGCAGCGCCGCATGCTGGCTGACGGGCATGGGCGACCTTTCCAGCACCGGCCCGGCCTGCTATTACAACAGCGCCGGCGCGGTGGACGTGCCGCTGCAGTCCGTGACCTCGCTGAATCTCATCGCGGCCAACAGCAGCACCATTGCCGCCGGCAGCAAAATCGCCATCTTTGGGCTGAAATGAGCCCTCTCCGTCCGGTCTGCGCAGACAGCAAAAACGGCCCCCTCTTTCGAGGGGGCCGCTGTGCTGTGATTTAGTATCGTGCCGTCAGATCCGAAGGATTATCAGGCAACAGTGTAGTTTGCGTAAGCAATGTAGCTGGCGCCAGTGGTCGCATTGGTGAAGGTCGCCTGGCACTGGATGACGTCGCCCTTGACGAGGGCAGCACCCTTTGCAGTTGCAAAGCTTGCAGCGGTGGGATTGTAGACGGAAGTGACGGTGGCGGTAACATCAGTGCCGTTGAGCAGCCACTTGTAGGAGATAGCGCAGTTCTGATAGATGCCGGTCTGCGCATAAGGAGTCACGGCAGTAGCAGAAGTGGGCTCGCCAGCGTTGAGGTTTGCACCATTAAGGACAACGGCCATTGCGGGCTCGTCGTTCTTGATGATGTACATGGCCTTGGCGGTGGTGGACAGAGGAGCAGCGGTGCCCATGGGCACTACGTACACGGTGTCGTTCACGTCAGCGGCCAGCTTGCCGACGGTGGTAGCTTCCATGGTGGCAACGCCATCGGTGCCGATAGTCACTACGAAAGCGGGCGTGGTGGCGGTGTAGGTGTAGCCCTGCGCGCCGGTGCCGGTGCCGCCGACCATCATGACGCCGCCGTCAGTGGCGCCGGAGCCGTGGCCGTAGTACTTGGGAGCAGCCTGAGCGCTCAGGTTGGTGACGATGTTGGCGCTGTTAATGGTGGTGTAGGTCGGGGTGTTGAAGCCCTCGGTAACGGCGATGTTAGCCTGTGTAGGAGTCGTCTGGCTGTCCGGAGTGACCTTGACGGTGGTCAGGGCGCCGGTGGAGTCGATGACCTGATACTCCACATAGCCGTCACCGAGGGCTTCAACACCCCGAGATCGGAAGAGC
>Ga0183095_10623_pt1 | contig 84912 bp, 72 predicted proteins | sample BioMet4_FD_130346 | JGI IMG/M metagenome (GOLD analysis project Ga0183095, IMG submission 130346) | Microbial communities from bioreactor (seeded with sewage sludge) at LBNL, California, USA - Biofuel metagenome 4 (v2) (version 3) | ecosystem: Engineered > Bioreactor > Anaerobic > Unclassified ... | reverse complement strand
GGGCTTATTAGTTGACTTTGTTTCTTAATATCTTTTATATGAATATTAATTACCTTATCGAGAGCAAATATAATTATAGACTGTACCGAATTGCGGTACATAATAGAACAAAATTCGTCATCAATGACTGAAAAAGCCCATAAAACAGCACTTTTTCTTGAAATAACTGCAATATTGTGCGGATTATGGGTTAAAAGTAAAGCATAAGAAAGCAATGGTAATCAGTTGAAAGCATGGAGCGAAAACAATGATAATCATCTGAAAGCAGGTAAGTATATAGCAAAATGCAAACCCGTCAAACATCCAGGCACTGTGGAGATAGTGATAAATATTCATAATTAGTCGTAGTGCTTTCGTGATGGAAGATGCCATCATAATGCCATCACGTTGCCATGAGCAGTAAGTCTTAGTAATTAAGAGTAAATGGTACTTTACTCGGTAATTACGCTATGAAATTCATATGAATCATTTTCAGGAACGTCAAGCTCAATAATACATGAACCTTTCTGACGCAGATTTCTTCGTATAGTTTCAATTTCAAGATCTTTCATCTCTAAATGAAAACAGATTTTGATGAAGGTAGCGCACTGGTTTCCATTCCAATCAAGACGTTTGCCAATGTTCCAGGCTAAATGTCTCAGATCTAAAGTCGTTAGTTTACCATTAGTGGTGATGGGTTCAGGAACAAATCCTGTTTCCTTTATCCATTTTTGCGCATTTGTAATAAGTATCATCAATTCTTCCTCCTCTACATAAGGGGCTAGCGATTCGATGAGATAAGACTTAACTGCCTGCATTTTCTTGGCGGCTAGTTTTTCTTGTTCTAGCATAATTAATCTTTGTCTTTCAGCAATTCTTTCGGAGTTCGTTTTGTTCGTTCCCTGAACTGACGAACTAACGAAGTCAGTCTTTCCAAGACCCCGGAAGAATAGTATGACAATGATTGCCATAGCAAGTAAGAGAAGAATCATTATCCATTTAGAAAGTGCATTCTCTTTATCAAATGATAGTTTGCTGAAATACCAATGAGATAATTCACATTCACCAAAAAGCAATGGCATGAAGATGACAACTACCATTGTGATTAGATTGGTAGCAGCAGCAAAATAGATCTTTTCTTTGTTGTTATTACTCATAATTACTTTGACTTATTCGAAATTACAAGTGCAAAGATATAGCGTTTATTTTGAATTACTGATAATTGATACTACTGATACACAAAGGTTTAACGATAATTAGAAAAGCAAAAAACGGACAAAATCAACGCGTGATTCTATCCGTTTTTTGATTGTTTTTTCAGTTGTTTACCTCTTGGTTTCTATCCGAGTATGATTTGTATTCGTCATAAGAAATGTTGATGAAACATATTTTAACGCTTAATTATGCTCTACTATCACCGGTTCTTACCTTTTCTTTTAGATAATGATGCATTAATATCTTCTGTAGAAAGAGGATTGTTGTTCTTTCTTCCAGACTCTGCCCATTTTATTAGTTCGTCTTTAAAGAAGATGTAGCACTTTCCAGTTCTCGTTGCTGGAACAGAACCATGTTGGAGGTGGTAGTACATTGTGGCTTTCTTCATTTGTAGAAACTCACAAGCTTCTTCAATCTTCATTGGTACGTGGTCTTTGGCTTTAGATGGGCCATTTTGAATTTCCTCGCGCAAAACTGATACGTTAATCTCTAAATCTGAAATCTTTTCCAGTACCTGAGCTACCGCTTTGGGCAGATCATTGAATGTGATTTTTTCTGTTGTCATATTCTTATAGTTATAATGAATTACTGGTGCAAAATTCGGAAATGATATAATGCTGACATTCAAATTATATGAGTAAGTTGTGTCACTTTTGATTAAGTATCAGTAATCAATCGTCATCATCTTCCGTATCATCAATTAGTTTGATCTTATTGGCTGCCTCTCGTGTTTTCAGTGATGCATGGGCTACATAAATCTGTGTTGTTGAAACATTCTTATGAGCCAGCAAATGTTGAACAGTGTAGATGTCAGTTCCTAGTTCAAGTTGTAATGAGGCATAGGTATGGCGAAAACAGTGGAAGGTGATGTGCTTGTTTATTCCTGAATCCTTCAGCCATACTCTCATTTCATTATTACTCATTTCCTTGGTGAATCCATCAAATACGTGTTCATCAGATTTTGGTTGTTCATCAGTTTCAGGTAACAACAATTCATAAGCTTCATCGCTAATAGGAACTGTGGTCTGCACCTTTGTCTTTTGGCAGATGAATTGCACATACCTACCACCGTCAGCATATTTACGAATGTTTGACCATTTCAAGTTGATAATATCACTTCGACGTAAACCACTAAGGCATGAGAATATGATAGCCTTCTTCATTACAGGAATTGAACAAGGTGTATGGAATAAACTTCTAACTTCTTCCAGAGTTAAACTTTCCTTTACAGTTGGAACCCATTTGATATAATCAAGAAAATCTACGATCTTCTCTGATATACGTCTATCACGATAAGCAAGGTTAAGTGCATTTCTAAAAATAATCCAATAATCTGCTGCTGAATTTCTGTTGAGTGGCTTACCAGTTGATAGACTATCAGCTTCCATCAGATACTCCATAAACTTTCGGCAGAAATCAACGTTGAGTTCTGCAAAGGAACATGTGCCATGGCAGAACTTCTTAAAATGCTTGAAGCTAGAATTCCACTTGATATGTTTCTTCTCTCTCAATTCCTCAAAATAATCAAGAAAGCTCTCTTTTGTTCTGTCCTTACTAAAGAAATCGTATTTCTCATTGATAATCTCAGAAAAGACGTTACATCGAATTGATTCTGCCTTTTCCAACATTGTTGCGTTATACGCTTTCTCTCTGGCATTCTGAGGGCGGGAAAAGATATAAATACCCAATGATCGACGGCGAATAAGTTCCATAGTCTTAGGGTCTCTATAACCTGGGTAAAATTCGAGGAATAGAGTGTGAGTGCCGTTTTTTCTAGCACGGCTTCTCAATGTTACTGTCTTACAATACTGCATGATATTTTGTTTTTATTATTATTTACTAGTGCAAAGGTCTTAAATGATACAATGCTGATATCCGATACATAAAAATCTGTTGGTATTAAGTATCAGTAAGTTCAGGTCTTTTATTCATAGCTTCCTTTTTCGCCATATATTCATCCACATCTTTTTTAAGAATATAGACTTGCTGACCACATTTATGCTTTGCCATATTCTTCTTATTAGAATAGTAAAAAGCCATATCTTTAGTCACATGAAACTTATCCATAATCTCTTGAATTGAGTAATAGTTTTCCTTACCATCAAAGTCTAAGTTCTTAACTCTGTCAATATGTTTCTTTGAATAGAAAATCTTACCGAACTCTAGCTTTGACGGTATCTTATGACGGTGAGTAAAAGTTCTACGAGCTACAGAGGTCATCTTATATACCTTTTCAATCTCATCTGGAGTCAACCATTCTGTATCGCCATCATATATCTGTTTGGTATCAAATAATTCTTCTATTGCTGCTTTCTCATAGAAATTATAACCTTTGAGCATAATCTTAGGAATGCTAGCGTCACGAGTAAGACGTTGAAGGTGTCGGACATTAATAGAATATTTAAGGCTGACTTCTTCTGAAGAATAATATCCCTCTGGAGCAGGAGGACATTCAACTCTTACGTTCTCTCTATGAACTTTCTTCGTTGTTTGGTTGATGAATGTAATCTTGCCAGTCTCTGGATCTTCTTTAATACCGCCGAATTTATTCTCAATAATAATCTTGTCAAACTGACTTCTATATATCATTGTGAACTTTCCTCGTTTTTCAGTCTTGATATTGTTGCTATGAATGTAGTTGCTTATTTGGTCTTTGCTAAAACCAAATTTCTCGGTAATCTCGGCATAAGTGTACCAGTTTGCATCTGCGTCATTACCTTTACGCTTGAAATTGTCTATATGTACCTTGGAGTAATATACATCACGTCCTCGTGTAATACGTGGGATGTCGTGTCTATACACAAAACTTAGCACGTTTTGTTTGGAATTCATATTTAGCTTTTCCTGGACCTGTGCTATTGTGTAGTAATTGTCTAAATCTATTGGTTCTAATAGTTCTGCAAATTTTGCATCAACATAAACCTTCTTGAAGAATGTATTTCGACCTTCATATACCTTGGGTATGTTGAACTTGTCACATCTAGCCAGAATAGCCTTGCGACACATATGATATTTCTCTTGAATTTCACGGGTAGTGTAATATTCAGAGTCAACTTCTTTCTTTTGACGACGTGATACACGTTTCTTATACGCTGGCGCTTCATTGAAGAATTTATCAATGTCTGACCTGCGTATAATAGTAAGACCTTTTAATTGTACAGCTTTTATAACACCATCAACAGCATACCTGTAAATGGTAGCACGGCTTACCCCAAGCAGAGCTGCTGCTTGAGATGGGTTGAGAAAATCCATTGAAGTGACTGATGATCTTTCGGACAAACCATCATTTCCGCTTTTCTCGGCTCTCGCTTTCTTTTTCTTTATGTTCTCACGGTGTCGTGATTCTTTACGCTCACATCCTTTACAACAGTACAGCGTTGTTATTTTGTGCGCAATGAACTCAACTCCACAGTGCCTACAATACCTTAAAATGTTCATTTGGCGTATCAATTATGTACCACATTCTTTGTCTCATACTGTCTCACTCCGTCTCATAGCGTCTCACAGTGTCTCATCGTTGTTTCCTCAATCACATCGTTCGCAATTAGGGGACATTCTCACAGCGTCTCAACTTGTATCCTCAATAGCTTTTCGTGAGGTTGCGTTCCGCGAATTAGAGAGGTAGGAATGAAATTTGAGCCAAAAGTATGCTTAATAACTGATACCAACAAATATCAACTAGTAAGTGTTAAAAAACAAAACCCACTCAAAATGAGTGGGTTAATTATAGTTAGTAATAGATGATGCAAGTTGCTGATAATCAATTACTTACCGATGCAGAAATTTTTAAAAATATGATGTAAGACATCGTCTGTAGTGACTTCGCCGGCTATGTCATTTAGGTGGTAGATGCATTCTCGGATATCTTGTGAGAGAAAGTCGCCTGAAAGGTTATCTGCCAATCCCTGTTGTACTCGCTGTATGGCAGCAAGTGCTTGGGTAAGCGCTTCGTAGTGACGGGCATTTGTAACAATCACATCGTTTTGAGTAACAGAGGGAAGGTGGGCTGCTTCGATAAGACGTTGCTGTAGTTCATCAATATGCAGACGTTTCTTTGCTGAGATAAAGATAATCTGTTGATAATTAGAGAGGAGAGGAGTAAGGTTCTCTCGCTGTCCTTCGGATAGCAAGTCGCATTTGTTCAGTACAAGAATGAGTTGTTTTCCTTTGCTGTGCTCTTCGATTTGGGCATTCAAACGAGTAATCTGTTCTCTTGCCTCGTTCGCATCAACCATCCAAAGGATGATTTCTGACTGGTCCATCTTTTTGAAGCTACGTTCGATACCCATCGTCTCAATACGGTCGTGTGTCTCACGAATGCCAGCGGTATCGATAAAGCGGAAAATGATGCCTCCAATATTGATGGTATCTTCGATAACGTCGCGTGTAGTTCCCTGTATCTCGCTGACGATGGCTCGTTCTTCGTTTACCAAGACGTTGAGCAAGGTGGATTTGCCTGAGTTTGTCTCTCCAATAATGGCAACGGGTACACCGTTCTTAATTGCATTGCCTACACTAAATGAATTGGACAGGCGTTGCAATACAGATGCTATTTCGTTTGAGAGCGACTTGAGTTCGTTCCTATTGGCAAACACTACATCTTCTTCGCTGAAATCCAGTTCCAGTTCGATGAGTGCGGTGAAGTGTAATAGCTTTTCGCGCAGTGCAGCCAATTCCTTGCTGAATCCTCCTCGCATTTGGTTCATCGCCAGGCGATGAGATGCTTGCGAGGTAGAAGCTATTAAATCTGCTACTGCTTCGGCCTGACTTAAGTCCATTTTTTTGTTCAGGAAGGCTCGCTGGGTGTATTCGCCAGGTTGAGCTAATCGACAGCCGCACGCGATGAGCAGTTGCAGTACTTTCTGGAGAATATAAGGTGAGCCGTGGCAAGTTATCTCTGTAGTATCTTCTCCTGTGTAGCTATGTGGAGTATGGCAAACACTAACCAGCACTTCATCGACAATATCATTCCCGTCCATTATCTTTCCATAATGAATAGTATAAGGCTTGCTATCGCGCAACTTTTTCTTTGAAGAGAAAATCTTGTCGGTGATGGTAATAGCATCGTTGCCAGAGACACGGACAATACCGAGCGCTCCTCCGGTAGCTGTTGCTATAGCACAAATCGTTTCTGACATCGTCGCCTTATTGTTTAGATATTGTCGTCATCGTTTCGGGCCCTATTATATTCTTCCCAAAACAGTTTGTACCAATGTTTCCATCCGCCTTTTGTAGTCTGTATTGGCTTCTTTTGCTAAACGATTGGCGATTACCATGCATACAGTGACAGCATGATGTCCCATAAGTCTGGACAGACCAGCTACAGCTGAACTCTCCATTTCGAAGTTGGTAATATGTAGGCCGTCGTATTCGTACTGCTCAATCTTGCTGTTCTGGTTCGGATCTGCCAGAGGTATACGGAGTTCACGACCTTGTGGACCGAAGAAACCACCACACGCGATAGTCATACCATGTACCATATCGTTACCGCCAATGCGCTTAATTAATCCTTTGTCGGCTTCTATAACGTATGGGTGAGGCTGGCATACGTTGCCTTCCCAACCCATATAGTCTACAAAGTTCTGCTCCAAGTCTAGGTCGCATACTTCATTTCGTCCTGCGTAGAAATTAAGTAGTCCATCGAAACCGATAGATTTCACTGAACAGATGAAAGATCCAGTAGGAGTGTTGGGCTGGAGCCCCCCACATGTTCCAATTCTGACAATATCTAGTGAACGTAGTTGAGGTTTGATTTCCCTAGTCTTGAAATCGATATTTGTCAAGGCATCAATTTCATTTAATACGATATCGATATTGTCGCATCCGATGCCTGTTGATATTACAGAAATACGTTTCCCTTTATATGTTCCGGTGATGCTGTGAAATTCTCGATTAGAATTCTCACATTCTTGAGTATCGAAATAAGAAGCGACCATTGATACTCGTCCAGGATCACCTACAAGAATAATCTTATCTGCTAATTGTTCGGGTTTGATATGCAGATGAAATACCGAACTGTCATCATTTATGATCAACTCCGAAGGAGCAAAATATTTTTTCATTATAATATAATTATTTAGTTGTTGGCTTAGTTGGGGTTGAAGTTGGCTTGGCGATGGTATCACGCATATTTGTGTCAGCCTCTATATTCTTGATGCGATAGTAATCCATAACACCTAGGTTGCCGTTGCGGAAGGCATCAGCCATAGCCAAAGGAACCTGAGCTTCTGCTTGTATCACATTGGCACGTGCTTCCTGTGCTTTAGCCTTCATCTCTTGTTCCAAAGCAACTGCCATAGCACGGCGTTCCTCTGCTTTAGCTTGAGCGATATTCTTATCGGCATTAGCTTGATCCATTTGTAATGTAGCACCGATATTCTTACCTATATCGATGTCGGCAATATCAATAGACAATATTTCGAAAGCAGTACCAGCATCAAGTCCTTTGCTGAGTACGAGTTTAGAGATAGAATCAGGATTCTCAAGTACTTGCTTATGATTATTTGCAGAGCCGATAGAAGAAACGATGCCTTCGCCTACACGAGCGAGAACAGTATCTTCACCTGCACCACCTACTAATTGGCGAATGCTAGCGCGTACAGTAACACGGGCTTTTGCTATCATCTGGATACCATCTTTGGCGACGGCAGAAACAGGAGGTGTGTCGATGACCTTTGGATTAACAGACATTTGTACGGCTTCGAACACATCACGCCCTGCGAGGTCGATGGCAGTTGCCATTTGGAATGTCAAATCAATATTTGCTTTTGAGGCAGAGACTAATGCGTGAACGACTCTCTCAACATGTCCACCCGCTAGATAGTGTGCTTCGAGTTCATCACGAGTAATTGTGTTCAGCCCGGCTTTGTGTGCTTCAATCAGTCCAGGTACAATAATGTATGGTGGAACCTTACGTATTCTCATTAAGAAAAGTTGAATGAGCGAGATGTTTACACCCGATACTTTTGCCGACAACCATAGGAAGAACGGCACATAGTGGAAGAAGATAGCCAAGAAAATAACACCTGCTACTACACAAATTGAAATAAGAGTAATTGTATCCATAGATAAAAATTGTTTATTGTTTCTTTACGTAAATAATGCCATTGGTAATGCGTTCGACAACAATCGACGTTTTAGCTGCCAGAAAGCCGTCGCTGGATGTTACCTCAATAATCTTGTTATTGATATCTGCATAGCCTATTAGTGCCAAACGAGTAGTTGTTGTACCTTGGTCGCCAACTTTAACACTAGGTTCTTTCAGATTTTCTACAGAAGATGTGATACTTTTTTTAAGTGATATCCTGTCAAGAGTCTTTGAGCGCATAAATAAGATAATAGATATGAGGCAGGCCAATAAGGATACAATAAGAGTAATAATAAAACCGGTCATGCCCAAATTCACATAAGCGAGATAGTTAGCTACCACTAAACAGGCAACTGCTGCAAAGCTGGCTATGCTGATTCCAGGAATGATGAAACATTCAACTAAGAAAAGCAATACGGCAGCGATAACAAGTATAACAATGACAATGATATTCATACAGAAAGTTATTTATTGATGTTTCTATTTTCGATATTACGAACTTTTACAGTTTGTTGGTGAACTTCAGTTTCTAACTGAAGGACTCTTTTTTCCAAGTCAATAATAGCGGGAGACAAGTTATTTTTTTCGCTTTCGTCTGTTTTACTGAATTGCTTACGCATGTCTTGAAGTTTTTTCTCAAGTTGCAGATAACTGTTCTTCAACTGTAGTAAAGTCTTAAATTCTTGTAAAGCTTCGCTAGAACGGAAGTCGGAAATGTGGTGATATGTCAGTTGATCATTGATTACGAAGTCGAAATCCTTTGTCTTTTTCTTTTCAATAACCTTGGTGTTCATTGCATCGTTTAGGCGCGCAAGTCCATTTTTAACTTCCTGTTCATCGAACCATGTATCTTTAATGGAGTGAAGTTGTGCCAATCGGATAATTTTATTTGGATCCATCGAATTATTGTCGTATATCTGTTTAGTGCTATTGGGTACATATACGTATACACACACTTTATCTTTGGGTTGATAACGGTCGGAAACGAACCATCCTAGATTATTGTATTCGTCGATAGCGAGCAGATAGTCATTGAAAGGAGAATTAAAGGGTAATCCAGCGCTCTCAGGTTTCAGATAAGAGTCGTTATCTGTGTCGTATCGAGTTACAAAAATATCATATCCGCCCATCGACTCACTACCGTCTGAAGCATAGTAAATAGTTACTCCGTCGTCCATAAGGAACGGATAATTCACATTCGATCTCGTGTTGATGTTGGTAGGAAGTAAGATAGGGGCACTCCAACTGTCAGTAGTTTTAATACGGGTATATAGATTGGTATAGTCATTTTTAGTTCCACCATAATAGATTCGGTTTCCTCTCTCATTCTCGTAAACCGTACTGTTGCATGAATCTGTTCCTTGAAAAAAGTCCTTGTACATATAAAGCTTTCCACACTCCTTACTAAGTTTGTATGCACTTAGGAAACGTTCCTTGTCAATTTGAAAACTATCTATCACGCATACTTTTTCTACACCGAGAAGCATATTTTGCCCATTCTTGCTCCTTGTTATAAGTTTATCAATTTCAGAAGTAGAATCCTTTCTTTTCAACAATTGATTGCGGAAAGCCTCATAGCAAGTAGTAGCATTATTAAATTGATACAATTCCTCATAGGCTTGTCCTAAATAAAAGGAAGCATCACCCACTTTTCGCTTGTCGGCGAATTCCAAATATTTCACAGCTTGTTTTGCTGAACCAGTTTTCAATAGGCAAGTGCCGTAACAATAATTGTAATTTGGATTAGCGGGTTGTTGTGAAACAAGTTTCTTGAAAGCAGGAAGGGCAACTTGATATTGTTTATTGATAAAAAGATTTTTCGCCTCTTCCAACGTTTGTGAATAGGCGGTAAAACAACAAAAAGAAAAGAATAAAAATATTTTAAGTAGTTTATTCATTATTGAAATAGTTTCTATAATATCAAAGTTCAAAAATACAAATTAATTAGGATATATTCCGTATTTCTTTTGAAAATCCTATCTTTGCACTTGAATTTAATATTATTGGAAAGAGATGATTTATTACTTTAGCGGAAATGGGAATTCACGGTGGGTAGCAGAAGAAATCGCTTCGGCCACTAACGATATGGTGGAAAACATTGCCGAGTATATTAAAGGTCATGTCATTTCTCAGGTCCCAGACACTGAGGATACTGTCGGAATAGTTTTTCCCATACATTCTTGGTATGCACCTCGTCCTGTAATCGATTTCCTCGCTGATTTAGAAATACCTCCCGGTGCTTATTGCTATATCGTTTGTACTTGTGGAGATGATGTTGGTAAAGGTATGCAGCGTCTAGCAAAACATTTTGATTTTGATGCGGTATGGTCTGTTGTAATGCCTGAGACATATATACCGATGTTTGATTTAGATACAGAAGAAGGAGCAAAAGCTAAGATAGAACAAGCTCGAAAAAGGATAGACACTATCGTTGATAATATTGATAATAAGCGTCATATTTGGGATGTTAAAGAGGGAGGCTTTGCTTGGTTTAAGACATATATTATTAATCCCTTATTTGTAAATCTCATTATTCGTTCTAAAGGATTTCATATTGAAGGAAACTGTACATCATGCGGAGTATGCCGTGATATCTGTCCTATGGGTAATATTAAAATAACACATGGGCATCCGGTATGGTCTAACAAGTGCATTCATTGTATGGGCTGTATCAACAGCTGTCCCCAGCATATCATTCAATATCGTAAGGCGACTCGTAAAAGAGGGCGTTATAGGTTGAAGAAATATCTTTAGTTGTTTTTCTGCGAATTTTAGAGTAGCTACTTTTCTATAACTTTCCAGAAGAAGTCAGGTAGATAGATATTCGGAATATTTATAGCCTTTTCGAATAATGGAGCTATATCTTTAGGTGTGAAACCTGCAATTCCACAACCTATCGCAGTCACAAGAAATGTTTTGTCAGGATTATCTTTTGCAAATTGAATGAATTGATCTACGTACGGTTTAATTGTAGAAGGTCCACCTTGCATCGTTGGAATAGCATAAGTCTGCCCTTGCATCCCGACACCTTGTCCCCATATTGCTCCCCATTTGTCCATTGCTAATCGGGCAGCACCGCCACCATGAGCCCCTTGAAGGTTACTGCCAAATACAAATATCTCGTTAGGTGCTAAGTCTTTAATATAGCGTGGTGTGATTCTGTTTTTCATTGTTCATAATTTTTTGTCTACAAAACTATCGAGATTTATTGGAATTCTTGCTATAAATTTTAAACTTTGTCATTTAATGATAATATTTTCAGCTTTTGTCGATTTTTAAGGATTATACATATAGAATGTTTGCATCCCAAAATTAATTTTCGCTTAATTTGCAATGTTTAATCAGGAAGTAGATTGTTACAATTAATGCAATGTCTATTTCCACAAACTATCACAATTATGAAAAGAATTTATTTAACAGCATTTTTGGGGCTTATTCTTTCATTACCTACTTTCGCCCAATATAACAGGAGATATAACAACAATCGCCGTTACACTAACCGTTCACGGTATGAGCGCAGTAGGAATTACAACACTTGGAGTGATAACAATACCTATTGTGGCTTTCGTCTCGGTGTGGCGTTGGCAAGTGTTCATTCAGACGATAATCGTTTGGATGGAGGAGATATTGTTGGCGGTCTAAATGTTGGCTTTGTTGCAGGAATGCAACTTACAAATTATACACCTCTATTCTTAGAAGGTGGAATTTTTTATACTGAAAAAGGAGGTAAGGGTAATTATCAGAATGCTAAATTTACTTACGATCTAAATTATATAGAATTCCCGGTCGTGATTAAATACAAGTATTATTTAGGTGATGATATAAGAATACAGCCTTTTATGGGGGCTTATCTTGCATGTGGCGTCGGTGGTCAGATTAAGAATTATGGAGATAGAGTGGCTGAAGATTCTTTCTCGGATGGTAACTTCCGACGTTTCGATGGCGGTCTACGATTAGGTTGCGGCGTTTCGTTTCAAAATGTCTATTTGGATATGACTTATGATGCAGGTTTAGCCAATATCTGTCATGATTCTTTCGATACTTCACATAACGGTTGTTTCTCTTTGAATCTGGGAGTAGATTTCTAGTATTAACGAAATAATTATAAAAAAGAGACTGTCTAGTAAGGCAGTCTCTTTTTTATTCTATTGTTTTGTGAGAACACAGTATATGGTTTATTCTTCTAGTTCGGAAAGTTACTTGAGTCTATTTGCAAAGGCCGTCAATCCAATTGAAAAGTTCGGTCAAATCATAATCACCACTATGTGGTGTGTTCCATGGTAAAGCTATGTCGACATCGTATCCGTCATTCTGTAATTTGGTAGCTAAGATGATTGGAATAGCAATAGATCCGTCGCGGTCGATAGTACCATGTCTGATACGCCAATGTTTAGCTGGAGTTGCATCAGTGGTTCCGAAATAGCTCATTGGGTTCATCATCTTAATGATTTGTACATCGGCCATGGTGGATTTTACTGTTGAATTTTCTAATCCGAACGTCGTGAAATGTTGAGCGTTTACTGATGATGTACCGAATTCTATGGTTTCGGCAGTCGACAAATCCAGTGCATCGAAAGCAGAAGGTGACTTTTGGCGTTTTATGTTCTGAACATATTTATTGAAATCCATTCCTGTCACTTTACCATTCTCTATTGTCAGCCAAGAAATTTTAGATAGATCGGTGCCGCCATTTAATGCTTTTTGTGCAGAAGCGATGACGAATGACATGACATAATTTTTGAAAGTACCGTTGCCTTCATTATCGAGTGTGAGCTGTGTACCATCTTTAGTAGTGAGTTTTAAAGAATTGACATAAGGAGTGAACAGGGCTTTCAATTTGTTTGAAACATCGATTTCTTTATCAGTCAACGTATTCACTTCTTCTTTAGACTGCTTTTCAAAATTAAACATTCCCATACCTCTTTTTGGGTAGGTATTCACACCGTTGAAAAGCCATTCGTAAGCTGCATCGGCATGGTCGAGATTAGTAATAGGACAGTAGGCAGATACGGCGAAAATATTATCGTTAGCATCTGCCGCACCTATTTCTTTCAGATAGCTATCGTAATCCTTACTGTTACCTGATGCCCCTAATAAAGCAGACAAAGCACCTCCGGCACTAGTACCGTTTGAAATGATCCTTTCTGCATTTCCAGGCATTACTTTATCGTTATAACGCAGATACCTGACAGCGGCTTTCAAATCTACTACAAAAGCAGGGGCTTTCCCGTAATAGGTGCCGTTTTTATCTTGCAAACTTCTGCCTCGTGCCCCTGGAGAAGCAACGACATATCCTCTTGCCAGTGCTTGAAGAATAGTATTTTGTCTACCCATCATTCTTGGTATCATCGGCATGTTTCCGTTTGGCTGTCCTCCCATGGGAGGCATACCGCCACCTGGATTCCCTTTGCCACCACCGTTCATTCCACCATTACGATTACTACCTCCCCCAGGCATAGGAGGCATTCCTCCTCCACGATTACCGCCCATCTGAGGTCTATCTTGCGATTTATCATTGGCTACTGTTCCTGGTGTGGCAGGCATGTATCCTCCCACATTGTTCGGTAAGAAGATAGGAGCGCTATCTTTGTTGTAATCATTGACTGTCTGTCCTTTGAAATATTCTTCAGGGATAAAGATATTCATGCATTGATATTTCTTATCAATTGGATTGCTTACATAAACAATATTCTTATAAACCCGATAAACAATTGTTTTTCCGTTGAGTTCACTTTCTTCTGTTGTGTACTTTTTGGAATTGAAATTCAAGTCGTATATCTTATCTTTTTCAGTTTGGCTTGTTCCTTGTTTTGCGTTGATATCTAACGCCGATACGAATACCACTAATAGTAATAAATATTTTTTCATCATTTTAATGTATAATAAATTCAATAAAATTAATGCAAAAATAAGATGTAAACAGCTACAATACAAATAAATTCGACTAATCGAAGTTTCGTATCGGTAAATCGCTTAATTAAAACTATTAATTATTTAAGGATTTGGTAATGCTGTCTTAATCAGTTAAATTTGCATTGTTGAAAAAAGTATGAAGTAAAAGTATCGATATCATGAAAAGGAGAGAGTTTATAACCGATGCATTGTTAGCAGGTGGTGCACTTGTAATTGGTGGGCCTAAAATGAATGGTGAGAATCTGTCACCAATTGAAAAAAATATAGTTTATAATGCATCTTTGAAGAAGACTCATCTGAAATTGATATCCATTGAGCCTTTAGAGGTTAAACATGCAAAAGAACTGGTAGCTGATATCAAAGATATGGCCCAGCGAGGCGTTTTGAATGAAGTTGCTTTTTCAATGACATTAGTTCCAGAGGGGAATCCTCCTATAGATAAAGTATCAGGTTTTGCTGAGAGTTATAAAGTTATTCGTCGTTTATTAGGTGATGTCTCTTTTAAAGTAGGAATATTGGTTCAAGCTACTGTAGGGCACAATTATACGTTGACACAACCTTTTGCTTTTCAACCTCAAGTTTCATTGAATGGAGCTATAAACGATGGTTCTGTGTGTCCTTACGATGAAGGTTTCCGCAATTACTTAAAAACAATATTTCATCAGATTGCTCTATTGAGACCTGATTTCTTCATTATTGATGATGATTTCCGTCTGATCACAAATAGAAATGCGTGTGTTTGTCCTTTACATGTTTCAGCTTTTAATAAGAAATATGGAACCTCTTTGACACAAGAACAGTTACGTAAACATTTGCTTGGGCAGACTGCTGAAGATAGGGATATTGCCGAAAAGTTTGATGCAGTGAATGCAGAGTCCCTTTATGGTGCTGCTGATGTTATACGAGAGGCCGTTGATGCTGTGGATACTTCAATACCTGCTTATTTCTGTACTTGTATAGGAGATATTCGTTATTCAGCTGGAATAGAGAAAAGATTAACAGGAAAGAATCATCCACAAGTTATTCGACTGAATAATGCAAGATACCTGCAGCCAGGTCCTACTAATTTTGTTGTACGCATGCAGGGTACTGCCATACAAATGGCAACAATAGGCAAAACGGATTGTGTGCTTGCTGAAACAGATACTTATCCGCAAAACCGTTATAGTACTTCAGCTAGGGCTCTGCATAGTAATTTTACAGGTTACTTGTTGGAAGGCTGTATGGGAGCAAAACATTGGATAACTCGGATGGGAGAATGGGAACCGAATAGTGGCAAAGCCTATAGAATTATCTTATCGAAATATCGTGGATTCTATGAAGAACTTTCTGATATCATCCGAAATATTTGTTATGTAGGACCAGGGACTGTTATTCCGAATAAACCATTCATGAATTGGAACCGTCCGTTGGGAAATGGAAATTCTTATGATAACTTCGAACAATTGCCATCTTGGAATACTTTTCTGCCTGTAGGATTCGGTCAGCCTCTTCATTTCCGTAAAGCGGAGAAGGGGGCCGGTATGTTGCTTGGTCCTGAATGTTACCAATTCTCAGATGATGAAATTCGAGTATTGTTGACTAAAGGATTACTGATGGACGGTACAGCAGCTGCTGTATTGGCGCAGCGTGGATTCGGTGAATATTTAGGGGCAAAAGCTGAGCCTTGGGAAGGTAAGCGTATTGCAGGAGAAATGATATCTGAGAATGTTGTTGTATCTTTGTTGTCAGGTAAGACCATGTCAGAAGGAAGTAATACATATCGTTTAATTCCTGTAGCTTCGGCAGAAGTCGTTTCTCGCTATTTCCATCGTCCGTTTAGTCATAGCACTAATATAACAATGGGTGAAGTATCAGGTATTATTTATAAAAATTCTTTGGGTGGACGAATGGTGATTCTTGGAACTATTCCTCAGGGTATTGAGTATCCAAATGAGACTAGAAAAGCCTTTTTATTGTCTTTGTTAAATTGGATAGAGCCCTATCCTCTGTATTATTCGGGGGATGAAGAAGTTTATCTGAAAGTAGGGCAGTTAGCCGACGATAGTTTATTGGTAGCAGCCATTAACTTAACCAGTGATCCGATAGAAAATGTTAGGTTTGAAACAAAAAAGAATTTTACTCATGTTCATTCGTTAAGTCCGAATGGTGAATGGAAATCCGAACGCTTTAACCAAACTGCTCATCAAATTCAGTTATATGATAAGCTTGAGTTTATGCTTCCTGTCGTTTGGCGGTTGAAATGATAAGGACTATGGACATAAAAACAGAGGAACAAACGTTATGTCATCCCCCTGCTTTCCACTATTTATCAAAACATCAAGTTTAATATATTGTAGGTTATTTATTAGCGAATAATTCTGCCATCTTCTTGGCTAGTTCCTCACCGCGTAAGTCTTGTGCTATAATCTTACCTTTTTCGTTGATAATATACATACGCGGTATTGCTGTGACATGAAATCTCTTTGCTACTGGATCTTCAAATTCTTTTAATGCTGATACTTGATGCCATATCAATTCTTTGTCTTTTATGGTCTTTACCCATGGTGCTCTTTCTCTATCTAGAGATACGCCTAATACTTCTAATCCTTTTGAATGATATTTTTCGTACAGCGATTTCACATTAGGCATTTCACGCATACATGGTCCACACCAAGAAGCCCAGAAGTCCAGTAGTACAATATGCCCTCGCAAACTGTATAATGAAAACTTCTTGCCGGCTGGGGTAGTAGATGTGAAATTAGGTGCAGTTCCACCAACAACATATTGGCTCATTTCTTGCAGCTGAGCTTTTAATTTCAAACCAGGAGCCGATTGCTTTACTCGGTCGGATAATCTATTATAGGCATCCATTGCTTCGTCGTAGCTCTTATAATGAATGAAATAGTCTTCAATAAAATAGGGAGCCGTAATATTATTAGATACAGAATCTACATAGGAGTTCAATGATTTCTCAACGGCTTTGTTTAATGAGTCCATGGCAGTATATACTGTATCCAAATGGGCTTGATTACCCTTATCTTTGGCTCTGCTGATAGCAAACATAGCAGCTAATCTCACGAAGCAATATTGTACTACTTTATCTTCAGATTCACGAAGTACTTTTTGTTCTTCATCACTTTTAATTGTTATTTTTCCTTTTTCATCAATAGAGATATTCATTGGAGTACCATCAAGAAAAATAGGAGTGAACTTTCCTTTGTTGAAGTTAAACCAATAACGACTAATGGAATTGAGTGTACCTGTCATTCGGAAAGTGTTGTCTGCTTTTACCGTTGCAGAGTCGATAGCTTGTAGATTCTCTTTGCTTTTACTGAGATATACTTTTTTACCAGCATTGCCTGCGAACGTTCCTGAAATGTCATACTTCACTTTTTGTGCCGAAATTGGCTGAATTATTAATATTCCCAGCAATAACGGTAATAACCATTTAATTTTTTTCATGACTAATATTAATTATTTATTTAATTTTTGCAATTGCGCCTCGGTCTTTTCTAGATCTTCTTTAGAGATAGAACCTAATACATCTGCTTTTCCCCATTTAATTGCTTCTTCAAGAACTTGTTTTGCTTTATCCTTTTCATTTAAAGAAGTTAGAAGTTCAGCACATTTTTGTGCAATATTTGGTCTATCATATATTTTAAATGTATACAGTGCACAGTCTTCGCATATCTTTCGTATGTCTGCACTCTTATCACTTTGTTTCCAGTATTCAATGGCTGTACCCACTATGAATGACATCTCAGAATCGTATGTCAAATTCATAATTGCATTGGTCAGTTTCCATGACTTTATTGTTTCTTTGATACCTGTTGTGTCATTTACCGACTTCAATGAGTCTAATTTATGGAAATTGTATTTACGATAACCCAAGGCAGCTGTATGTAAACTATCGGCTCTTGGCATATTTATATTTTTCTGAATGAATTCTTTGAATAATTCCTTGAATTTGTTAGGATTTGCTGTTTGGTAAAAAGAAATTCTCATTTCATCAGTAGGCATATATGCTACACCACCTCCAAATATAACAGATACAATACCACTTTTTACATTCATGCTCTCTTTAATTGACATGAGATGTTCAAAGATGTCTGTGTTCTCTTTCTTGCCATCCAGGATAGGAGTTAAACAACCGCCAATGGCAATCATAATAGGACGCTCCATTTTGCTACGAGATGAGTCGGGCAGACTTTTATAATGTTCAGATAGACGATTAAAGAAGTCTTTATTATAAACTGATAATTCTTTGAACTTTGCAATGTTCTCTTTTGTATATAGCTCATCGTCCGTCAGCATATTTAGATATTCAGTAAGAGCCATTTCAGGTTTTTCACCAGATGATATCAGTAAATCGACATATTCCTTCAGAAAAGCTTTATCCCGTTTGCCTGCCTTGTATTGTGCCTTCATCTCTTTCATCTTAGGCATTATCTGGACAAATTTTAATGCTTTATTTCCCTCTGCAAGCACTTCCTTTACATCTTTTGCTCCGACAAATCGATATGCTAATTCTCCATTACCTGTAATATACAAACAATTCGGATAAGCTGTTACTTCATATTTTTTTGCGATTGCTAAACCTTCACCTTTTTCTGCATCAACCTTATAGCAGATAAAATTTGCATTATAAAAATCGCCGACTTCTTTTTGAGTAAATGTTTGTGAAGCCATTTTTTTACATGGACCACACCAAGAAGTATAGACGTCCATAAAAATTAATTTGTTCTGTGCTTTTGCTTTCTGCAAAATGCTGTTCCAGTTACCAGTATTAAATTGGATTCCTTGTGCATTTATGCATACAGTCGACGATAACAGTATAACTGTTATCAACATTAATCTTTTTAATTTTGTTAGTTTGTTTATCATTGTCAATGATTTAATAATTTGGTACAAATAAAGTACGGTTTAATCGGTTATTTTATAAAAAGAATTTAATACCGCCATAGTGCAGGCGGTATTAAATTATGATTGAAAGGATGTTTTGAGGTTATAACTTTATACTATTGATTTAATGAATCGAAATATCCCGCAGGAACAGGATCCGCAGGACATGAAGAGTTCTGCATAGCTACAGGATCGAGTTCCAATACATCTTTTACGAATTGTGCTAGCAGATATGCACGTTTCTTAACTAGTGGGAAACGAGAATAGATATAGCTCTGATCCGTTTTTGAAGTCTTAAAGATGAAAGTAAGGAAATAACCTAAGTCATCTGCATCACTTACCCGTAATACAAGTCCCCAGCCAATATTGATATAAGTCATGTCGGCATTAACATATCCATTGGTATATAGTCCGTACATGATATTCGATATTTTCCCTTCAGGATCTTTATATTCATCTTCATACATAGCAAATCCGTAGTCTATCTTCACACTCATGAAGTCGGATAATGATGCTGAATTAGATGAATAGATTCCATTTAACATAGCACTTACCAGCGATGTCTTCAATGCATCCCAATTTTCACTTGTCCAATCGTTCAAGCGTGGAGCAACATTAGCCACAACGATACCGTGAGTATCCAATTGAAGCATATTTACTAGTGCATCTTCACTGTATGATTTGTAATCACAAACTGAATCAACTAGGAATATACGAGAAGGAAGATACTTTTTAACTAGTGCATCTGGATAATCGGAATAGGTCTTATCCTTTATGAAACGTACCATCTTCAAAGTTTCCTTATCAGAGCCTGAAGGTATAGGCTTGTACCATTTATAATCCGTTGAACTCCATCCGAAAGCTATATCAGTAGCTTTGAAATCGTACAGTATTTTACTATTGAATTTGCCATAAAGGCTATCAATGGCATTTTCTAACTCATTTTTCACTGATGCAGAATCGAGAAGTGTTTTATCCAACTCCGCATTGGGCGAAAGAGATGAATCGTTTGAACAAGATGCTAATGCTGTTAACATTAATCCTAATCCTATTGTATAGAATAAATTTCTTTTCATTGCTTTGCCTATTTAATCAGTTAATTATTACTTGAAGCTGCAACGGTTTCCCTATCATTGTCTACTGCTGCATCGTTATACTTTAATTCCGATTGCGGAATAGGTAATACATAGTTCGGACTTCCTTGATTCAAAGTATATGTTGTATACTGTGTCTTTGAAGTGTAGAAGTAGTGCGTCTGAGAAGGCATTCCTTGACGTCTCATATCCCAAAAACGAGTCAGCTCTTCAAAACACAACTCACGACGGCGCTCTTGCCAGATGAACTTGATTAAATCATCTTTGCTAGCAAAGTCGCTAGCTTTCTTTGTTGCATTTGCACTTCCCGTAGTGTATTTCTTTGCTCTTAATTGGTTGAGCAAATTGATTGCGTCTTCGCTAACTCCCGCTGCTTTTTGTGCATAAGCTTCAGCTAAATCCAAATATACTTCAGGAGTACGCCAGCATTGACTAGCATATTTTGTTCTCGATCCATAATTGTCACACTTGATGGGATGGTATTGACCAGCGATATACTGTGGGTTACGTTTAGTACCTGTTTTAAGACAAGGAGTAAGAAAGTAAGCTTTCAGACGTAAATCATCGGCATCGTATAATTTGATAAGAGAATTGTCGCCTGTCCAAGAAGTATGGAATCCATAATCATAATAAGCGTACAACAGCCTAGGAGCTAGATTGGACATACTGTCATAATAATAAGCTGATCTTCCAAATGCGAAAACGACTTCATCGTAGTCTATGTCGTTGATGGTAATACATTTACTGTTATATGATGATGTGATTCCCATCAGAGTTGCATCGATGCTATTCAAATCTAAGATATTCTTATTTATTTTGAAAAACTTATTAGCTGCAGCAATTACACCATCCCAATCGTTTTGGAAAAGAGCAATACGGGCAGCAAGAAAATAAATAGCTGCAGGAGTAATCTCAAATTTAGATGCTTGAGTATTGGCACCTTCCAAATATTCTTGTGCTTTTTTAATATCATCATTAATTAAAGCGTAAGTCTCCTTAATTGTAGATCTAGCCATCGATTTTGTTGATATTTCAGGAGTAGTTTTCAAGATGACTCCCGGTTTACTCAGATTTGCTTCAGAATAAGGCAGTGCGTATGTATTAACTAAGCAAAAATAGTTATATGCTCGTAGTGCATAAGCTTGTGCCGCCAACTTCCGATACATAGGTGTTTGAGATTCACTATAGGTCATCGTAGGAAGTGCCTCGATAATCGTATTGCATGTCAGAATATTCGCATAACGTCCATCCCAAAAAGAGTCACTGATGTAATCCGAATAATCTTTTGTCCAAATATGGGCATATATTCCATTTCCAGCAGCAGGATCAATATCGTGCATGTAATTGGTTGCATACCGATCATTTAATTGTGCTGTGCCATAATATAAAGGTCCCATTTCTACATCATCAGTCATCAGACAAACAGCAGGGAGTTGTCCGCCATAGCTGTCAGGATAGCCTTGACCTAGGAGTAGAGGAGAATAATCTTCTAACGATTTCGGAATCAACAAATCGGCAGAATCAGAATTCAAATAATTGTTGCAGGCAGTAAGACTGCATGTAAGCAAGGTGTATAAAAGTGTTTTATATATTGTTTTCATAATTGTACTGTAATATTAGAATGAAACATTGACGCTCATACTGTATGTAGGTAATGACGGAATACCATAACCTCCTGTTTCAGGATCTAGTCCATGCCACATTTTATCGGCAATAGTAAACAAATTCGTAGCTTGCAAACGCATTCTTAAGCTCTTAATACGTAGAGGAGTCAACATCTTTTGTGGGAAGATGTATTGCAGTGAGAGCAGTTTCAGCTTCAAAAAGTCTGCTTTTGCTATCCGAATATCACTGTAGTTATACATGTCATATGAATAAGCGTGATTAGCACCGACAACCTTGTCGTAAGTGTTGTATTTAGAACCTGCTTCTGTAGCTAAATAATTAGTACTGTATATAGAATTATAAGGAGCAGGATAAACGGTGTCGTCACCTGATTTCTTCCAACATTGCAGCCATTCTTTAGAAACATTATCCAATGGATCGATAATAGTTCCGCTTGTAAAGTAGTTAGGAATACGATCAACACTCCCTAGACTATATGTGAATGTCATTGATAATGATAGATTTTTGTATCTTAATTCAGTGTCGAAACCACCGGTCAATTTTGGGAAGATAGTTCCTTTGCGAACGAGTTCCATTCCTGCTTTAGAGCCTTCAATAGATTCGCGTCCGTCTTTTGTATAGAACATCGGGTAACCGATATCTTGATTGATTCCTGCAAAGTGATAAGCATACATAGAACCAATAGGAGCTCCTTGAACGGCCATATTACCTGCCAACATTTTATCCATGATCTCAACTTGAGATAAGTCATCATCATTGGCATAAGTGATTTTATTGATATTTCTTCCGAAATTAAAACCTGCACGCCATACCCAATCTTTATCTCTATAGAGTTCGGCATTGATAAAGCCTTCAAAACCTTTGTTCGTCATCCTACCAATATTATAATCCATTGCTGATGTACCGTTAGATGAAGGAATAACTTTAGAAATAATCAAGTCTTTAGTATGTTTGCCATAGACATCAAAACTACTGCGGATACGACCGTTTAAGAAAGAGAAGTCGAGAGCAGCATCCCATGATCTGGTTTTCTCCCAACGCAAATCAGGGTTAGGTAACTTATTGATTGTCGATTTTGGCAAGCCGAGTATGTTGTCTCTGTTGCCGACTTTTAATATCAGGTACGGACTGTCGTTTTCACTGATATTACCTTGAATACCATAAGATCCTCTGAAAGAAAATACATCAATCCATTTCATTTGTTTCATGAAGTCTTCATTCATCATGTTCCATTTTACTGCAAATGAATAAGTAGGCAACCAACGATATTTAGGATTACTACCGAATTTATTAGAACCATCCGAACGAATATTGGCATTAAGTACGTATCTCTCTTTGTATGCGTAGGATGCTATGCCATAATAGGAAGCAACTTGAGTAAATGAATTTGTATTAGAAGGATTTGTATTACCTGCTTCCAAAATGTAACTAATATAGCTGCTTGTCAGTACAGGATTGAATTTCTCGCCGAACTCCGGTGTCCATCCATAACCAGTTTGCGAATCGCCTTTATAAGCATTACGTCGAGCCTCGATACCACCAACAAGGTCAATAGCATGATCTTGATTGAATACTTTGTTGTACTGTACTTGATTACGTATGGTATAACCTGTCTTACGAGTATGAGACTGACTTAATATACCACCATATGGTAATTCGGAATCCCAATACTCAGAATCGTATGCTGTATATTTGCCATAATCGAAACCACGGTAATTTGCCCCGATATAATAAGATTGATCGGTAGCCCAATTACGTGAAGAGGTATTGCCGTTTGACCAAGAGAAAGTTCCTTCATATTTTAATCCGTCAAAGACATTAATGTTCAAGCGGAATAAAGCATCGAAGTTATCCATTTTAGACGACTGTCCAGTAGTATCCAGTTCTTTCAGAACGTTGTATCCTACATTTTTTGTTCCTGAATATCCAGCTTTTGCATATACCATATAATATGAGCCATCGTCATTGTATGCCGGAATGGTACGTGTGGTATTATATGCATAATTGAATGGATTTACAGAAGAATAACCTTTGTTGCTTGTAGTTGAAAAATTAATTTTTGCTTGAAAATTAATATGTTTGTTGATAAGAGCATCTACTCTTGCGATAGAGTTGAAACGACGGCTGTCGGATTTCTTAGCAGAACCTTCCACGTCGGAAAAACCTGCCGACATGTAATAACGTAAATTATCACTACCACCAGAAATGTTCGCGGTATGATTATGAGTGATGTTATTACGGAACAAATATTTGAACCAATTAGTATTGCGAACCTGCATCGCATCAACTTTGGTACGGAATTGGTCTAGCGTAATAGTCTTTGCCAATAAGTCTTCGTAGGCTCCTTCGTATGTTTCTCCAACAGGAACACGTCCAAATTGTTGTCCAGCATCAACTAATTGTTTAGAGAACTCAACACGCTGTTGTGAGTTCATTAAATTATAATTACTGTATGAAGGACGTGTATTAATGGTTATGTCGCCATTGTAAGTAATAGTCGGTTTCCCGTAGTGTCCTTTCTTGGTTGTGATGACGATCACACCATTAGCAGCTTTTACGCCATAAATAGCTGTTGCAGATGCATCCTTCAATACAGTAATAGTTTCAATATCTTGAGGGTTCAATCCCGAAATGGCATTACCGATTAAGTATTCGGCATCACCACTGTTTATATCAGAAGCATTAAATGGTACATTTTGTTCCAGGATAACACCATCGACTACCCAAACTGGAGCTTTATTACCATTGATTGTAGCATTACCACGAATACGAATCTTTGGAGTTGCACTTGGCTCACCTGATGTATTCATTACAGCCATACCAGGGATCTTACCTTGTAACATCTGATCAATGGTAGATGCACCGTCGACCATAATGTCTTTAGCAGCGATTGTTGATATGGCACTAGCCGATTCTCGTCTGTTCACTGTTTGGTAACCTGTTACGACTACTTCGTCAATAGCATTTACGAAATCTTCCAATGTTATGATTTGTCCTTTCCCCTCTACTAATTTCTTTTCGAGAGTACGTTTACCGATAAAAGTGAATACGAAGTCATAAGATTGTGTACCGTGAGCGGGAATACGGAAAGTACCATTTGCATCGCTTAATACTCCCATATTACTATTTTTTAATCTTATTGACACTCCAGGTAATGGCTCACCGCTTTCGTCGATTACCTTTCCCGTAAAAAAACCTTTTTGTGATAATCCTTTCTTAGTATCAGAGAATATACGGATATATTTACCGTCGACGGTTGATGTCAATGGCTGTCCTGTTAATAATATCTTAACTGCTGAAGGTGCAGTTGCATCTTTGATAGTGGCATTTACTCGGATGGATTGCAATTCGCTGTAACTGAAAATGATTTTGTAGTCTGACATCTTTTCGATTCTCTTCAAAGCGTCAGTCAGTCTTTCATTGTTACACTGCATGTTGATGCTCTCATTCTTTTCTTGTGCCATTACATTGAAACAAGAAAAACTAATAAATAGGAAGAATAAGACAAACTTCCTAAAAGGTGTCTTTTTTTTGTACCTTTCTTCTTTCATAATACTTTTAATTAATGTTGTGCAAAACTGGTCAATTGATGCATAATCATTAATAATACGTAACGAAAGTCAATCGGGTAATAAAATATCAAAAAAAAGTGATAAAAGGATAAATTTATTATCTGATAATAATCTTATTGGCATCATTAATGATAGTGAACATACCCAACTCATTGAGATTATCAATGGCTTTTTGTATACTCTCACTATGGTCGGCAACGAAGTGCATCCTTTCATGGATCACTTTCTTATTCTCAAAGATGATGTCGATGTTATACCATCTTCCAAGCTCCTGCATTATCTCGATAAGAGGAACATCATCAAAATAGAATACGCCTTTCTGCCATTCCAAAGAAGGATCTGTATCAGTCTTTTGTTTAGTGAGGTGACCATCTGAAAGAAGTGATGCTTGTTCTTTAGGAAGTAAAGTGAGAGGCTTGCTTTTTTTATTCTGTATCTGTACTTTTCCTTCTACTAAAGTAATATTAGCACGAATTGAAGAATAAGCGCGAATATTAAATTTTGTACCGACGATAGTAGTTTGAAAATACTTCGTAAGAACAATAAAAGGATGTGCCTTATCATGTGCAACGTCAAAATAAGCTTCACCATCAAGACGGACAATCCTTTTCTCTTTTGCAAAAGTATTTGGAAGAGTCAATTTACTGGCAGCATTCATGCGTATAGTTGTACCATCTGCTAGGGTTACTGTATAGATACCTCCTGTAGGTGTAGTTAAAGTTCTGTATCCATTATTGAAGTTCGCTCTTGGTCTGATTAATTTGATAGAATGGCCTTTAATTTCTATACCTAATTCAGGTAATCTTTTCACAGAGGAGTTATCTTTCAAAATATATGTCTTGCCGTTAAAAGAAAGTTTTAATTTCTGAGCAGTATTATCAGCTGCATAAACTTGAATGCCGTTATATTGCAGTTGATGGCCGAGATAGAGATAATAACCTAGTCCTACAACAACTAAAATAACAGCAGCAATGGAAGCGGCAACATACCAATATCTAGAAAAGAAAGATTTCTTTTTAGGTGTGTCATTATGATGAATCTTTTGCCAAAGTGCATTCCGTTCCTTGTCGATATCGGGTTGAGGAACTTTTTCCATAGCTGTCACCCGCTTGATATCTAGTATCAAGCGTAGCTCCTCATTATTGATATTATTAAAATCCTCTATCATAGTTGGCGGTTTATATAAATACGGAATATATTTCTATTTAGGTACTCCTTTTTATAAATTTGTAACAGATAATTTTTCTCTCAGTATTGAGAATGCTTTCATGATATGTTTTTTGATAGCGTTAGACGATATCTGAAGCGTATCAGCGACTTCTCTATATTTTTTATTGTTGAAATAGCACTCTTCAAGTACAAAGCGGGTCTTGGGAGGAAGTTCTTCAATTGCCTTTTTTACAGCAATGAGTCTTTCTTCCCGCTCTTCGTACGACAAATCATCTTCTTCATCTGTGGCTTTCTTGATGTAATCGGCATATTGTTGTGCCGCCTGGTCATGCCGGAGGTTATCGATGCACGCATTCCGAACGCAGGAGAAAAGATAACTGTTTATTGTTTGTGATTTTACATTTTCCCAATTATTCCACATACGTTCAAACACATCGGCAAGAATATCCTTGCATGCTTCATCGTCTTCTACGAATCCATAAGCATAATAATATAATTGCGTATAGTATTTTGTATATATGCAATTAAATTCTTCTTCTTTAAGAGTGTTTTTATGTTTGAATGATTCGGTCATCGATATCTTTTGATTTCCATAAGCAAAGATAGTGAAAAGATGCATTAATCTACATTTTAAGCGCTTTTTTTGTATTACTATGGTATAAATTCAACGTATATTGACATTCTTAATGAGTTCTGTGACTATCTGGTGTCTTCATGCGGGGAAAGAAAAAACCATAAAAATTTGGAAAGGAATAAATTAAAGCATATATTTGCACCGCTAAAATAAAAGGGTGCCCTAGCTCAGGTGGTAGAGCATCGGACTGAAAATCCGTGTGTCCTTGGTTCAACTCCAAGGGGCACCACTTAAAGAAAAATGCTAGATATCTTTAATTAGATATTTAGCATTTTCTTTTATATCTTACTTGCATAAATGGACGCAAGGAGATACATTATCAGAAATGACTCGTCCCGTCGAAACAATGTGTGCAAATCTTGCATTTAGGTAATCCAATGGCCTTAACGACCGTATCAACAGTATTAAACTTGAGAGAATCCATTCCAAGATGTTCTGCAATTTTCTGAACCAGTCGTTTGTATTCAGGTGTTGAAGCATCTGCATATTTCTCCAGATTTTTTGAATCATCTCCTTCAAAATCCTTGATAATACGTCGTGTTATCAGTTCCAAATCAGTTTTTGAAGCTGTAAACCCGATAAAAGGGCAGCCATAGATAAGTGGAGGACAAGAGATGCGGATGTGTACTTCCTTAGCTCCGTAGTCGTATAGAATCTTCACATTATCCCGTAATTGTGTTCCGCGAACAATAGAATCATCGCAGAACACCACCCGTTTTCCTTCGAGTACGGAACGGTTAGGTATTAATTTCATCTTGGCGACCAAACTGCGCATGTCTTGGTTGCTAGGAGTAAAACTGCGGGGCCATGTCGGAGTATATTTGTCGATGCAACGGTGATAAGGAATGCCTTTTCCCTCAGCATATCCGAAGGCCATGCCTACACCTGAGTCGGGAATGCCGCATACACAATCGGCATTTACATCATCTTGCTTGCCCATCTGATGGCCGCAACAGAAGCGTACTTGTTCTACATTTACATTTTCATAGTTGCTGACGGGGAAGCCATAGTATATCCATAAGAAAGAACATATCTGCATCTGTTCGTTCGGCTTTCGCATTTGTTCCACTCCATCAGGACGAATTCGTACAATCTCTCCAGGACCTATATATCTCTCGATCGCAAAATCGAGATTAGGGAAACTTGCCGATTCACTTGTCGCAGCGTAAGCTCCTTCTTTTTTCCCGATAACAATGGGAGTCCTGCCAAGTTTGTCGCGAGCGGCGATAATTCCGTCTTCTGTAAGGATGAGCATGGAGCATGAGCCTTTCACTTTATCATAGACATTCTCGATACCTTCAACGAAGTTATTTCCTTGGTTGATAAGCAGGGCAACGAGTTCTGTCTGGTTTGTTTTGTTAGAACTCATTTCGGAAAAGTGGATTCGTCTCTCTAGTAGACTTTTCGCCAGCTCTTCGGTATTGTTTATTTTGGCGACAGTAACGATGGCAAAGCGTCCGAGATGTGAGTTAATCACTATAGGCTGTGCATCTGTATCGCTTATAATTCCTATGCCGGAATTACCGCTGAACTTGCCCAGTTCGTCTTCAAACTTAGTCCTAAAATAAGTACTTTCCAAACTATGAATAGCACGAGCAAAACCGTTTTCTTTGCTGAATGTAGCCAAACCACCTCGCTTGGTGCCTAAATGCGAATTATAATCAGTTCCGTAAAACAGATCCTTAACACAGTCTTTTTTAGAGACTGTTCCGAAAAAACCTCCCATTATTTATTATTTGTTTGTTGATTGATAAATCATTCTTTTTACGGACACAAAATTAAGAAAATATTTCTTTTAGATAAGCCGATATTCATACTTTCTAATAATAAAAATGATACCCTATTTTTGTAGGGTATCATTATGAGTTTGTTACCATCTCCCAGAAGAGACATAACATTAAACAGATGTGGATATTAGAACTGTTCCAATATCTTAATCCTTTCCTCTATATCGGGATGTGTACTGAAAAGTTTGCTGAAGCCGCCACCTTTCACCTTGTGGAAGATAAAAAGTTGGGCAACATCATCCCGTTTCGTATCCTGCAGGCCTGGATTGTCGGATATCTTTCGTAAGGCAGAGGCCAGAGCAAGAGGATTACCTGTCAGTTCCGCACTGCCTGCGTCGGCCATAAATTCTCGTTTGCGTGAGATGGCGAAGCGAGTTAGAATGGTAAAGAAGTAGCCTATGCCACAACATATCAATGCTACCAGCATAATTAGGAAGACGGCAGCACCTCCACCCTTGCTGTTACTGCTTCGAGTGCGCGGCATATAGACCATGATTCTCCAGATAACAGCGGATAGGACAGCCAATATGCCGACAAAAACGATGGATATAATCAACAGACGAGTATCTTTGTTGCGAATATGAGTCAGTTCATGCCCGATTACACCTTCCAACTCGTCATCATTGAGTCGGTCGATAATTCCGGTTGTCAATGTTACCGTATACGATTTCTCATCGATACCACTTGCAAAAGCGTTCAATTCCGGATCGTCAACGATATTTATCTTTGGAGTATTCATTCCGCAGCTCATACATAAATTCTCTATCAGATTATATATCCTCGGATTCTCTTTCCGTTCCAATGGACGGGCGCCTACAGCATGACGTACCATCGATACGTTCGAGAAGTAGGAGATAAAGAACCAAATAGCGATAATGCCTATAACCCAAGGTACGACTTCGGCGAAGCCCGACCAAATATAATTCCAGTCGAGTTCGGAGGAGTAGTTTTGAGTCTCTTCATTGTAACTTGCACCACCTGCCATGTTCATGATGATAAAGAATAACAGTACCATGGCCAGGATGATGACAGGGAAGAGAGTCAGCAATAATCCGGAACGAAAATTATTCCGATGCTGCTGTGTTATAATACCGACGTACTTCATCTCAGTCAGCCACTATACTAGAATTTGAACTCAGGAGCCTTGTCGTATTCTTCACGTTGCTCTTGTGGTACCTCGAACATAGCACCGCGTTGGAAGTGGAACATGCCCGATACGATGTTGGCAGGGAAAGTCTCGACAGCATTGTTATATTCCTTAGTAGCAGAATTAAAGAACCTTCTAGTGGCAGCGAGCTTATTCTCTATGTCGGATATCTCACCTTGCAGCTGCAAGAAGTTCTGGTTAGCTTTCAGTTCGGGGTAATTCTCCAGCGTCACCTTCAGTCCGCTTAGCGCACTTGTCAGTGCATTCTCGGCAGCAATCTTGTTTTCCAAACCTTGTGCAGCTACGGCTTGATTGCGAAGTTCGGTTACCTTCTGGAACGTTTCCTTTTCATGAGCGGCATAACCCTTCACACATTCCACCAATTGTGGAACGAGATCATGACGTTGTTTTAACTGTACATCGATGTTCGCGAAAGCATTTTCACGATTATTGCGCATACGAACCAATCTGTTATAAAGGCTGATGCAATAGATTACCAAAATGGCCACTACGACCAATACAATAAGTCCTGTCATTGTCATACTTTTAATTTTTATGGTTATAATAGGGTTGTTTTGTCTTAACGCTACAAATATAAACTATTTATTTTGGATATAATCTGAATGATATAAATTCTTTATAGATGTCACAGTCACAATGAGTTCACATTATGATTTGTGCAAGGTCCAATCCAAGAGTTTCATGGTATCATAGAAACGAAGTTGTCCTTTTCTTGAGTGCATGACAACGACAATCAAACGTGCGCCGTTCCTGTCGTATGAGGTCGTCAGGCAGCCTTTGGCAATATCCGTAAATCCTGTCTTGATACCATTGACGCCGTCGTATAAGTCGAGCAATTTATTTTCATTATAGCAGTGAATGTTCTTTCCCGCAGGATATTTATAGGTTATCCTTTTCTGTTTCGTTGCCACATATTCTTTAAATTGAGGATTGCGCATACAATAAGAGGCCAGCGTTGCCATGTCGCGGGCCGTTGAGAAGTGATTCGGATGGTGCATCCCGTTGGGAGTGATGAAATGAGTATGGTACATGCCGAGTGCTTTGGCCTTTTGGTTCATCATCTGCATGAAATTCTCGCTCGGAGTAGATAAGTAATCTGCGATAGCGACGGCAGAACCATTGTTCGACGATAACATCAGCATGTAGAGTAAGTTTGAGAGCAAAATGCGGTCTCCTCTAGTAAGATAGGTGTCGGACGCGGCACTGGCGTTAGCACTGATTGTAACAATCGAGTCCAGTTTCCCGCTTTCAATGGCGAGGATACAAGTCATCATCTTCGTCATGCTTGCCGGATATTCCATTCTGTCAGCGTTCTTCTCGAACAGAATCTTCCCCGTGGAGCGGTCGACAACGATAGCGGCATCGGCCGATATCGCTTGTGCCATCTGGTTATTGGAATACTTTTCGGCCTTGGTCCCTGTCCAAAGATTGGGGTTGTTTACATTTATCTCGGCAGACGGTTTCGGAGTCTTCTTGTTGGAGCAACCGCTACAGCTGTACAACAAAGAAAGATTATATATGATGATGACGAATAGAACGCTGTTGAAAATTTGTTTCCTTTTCATAAACTCAAATCAATTAACATACGACAAAAGTACAAATTTTAGAAAACAGTTTATATAGAAGTAATAAAAACATTACAATCTTTTTCTTTCATCGATATAATTTAGTCGTCTCACACTCGTGAGACGATTGTATCACACGTGTGCGACGTATTTCGCACAGCTGTGCGAAATAATTTGCACGGCAGTGCGAGAACGAAATCATAAAGAGATAAAGAAAGTTTATTAATGATAAAGGTTTTGATAAGTGCTTTTATATTAATATTTTTGTCTTCTGTTTACTAAAAGAGTTCGTGATATGAAAAAGAATTCCTACGCAAATATTTCGCTTTTATTTGTCTCTATCTTGGTGGTACTCTCATTCGGATTGGGTATGCATCAGTATTCTTCGGCGAAACAATATGTTGTCTCGTCGTTGAATTCGGCTTTGCAGAAGGCGGTCAAAGAACATTCTGCACAGTGGCTCAGTACCGATACCATACAGACATATATACGTTTGCAGAACGACCTGGGCACCCCGATTACGGTCCATGCTTTCGATAAAGATTTTGCGGAGGCAATAACGATTGATGAACTGAAGAAGAAGTCGGGCATACAAGTTCGTCTTAGCGGATATCCTGCTAATGTCGCCGACAAGTTTACCGAAGGTTGTTTGATGAGTGATACTATCCTGTGGATGCCGTCGTCGAAAGAAGCTGCTGCAAACAGTCCGATGCTTTCTTTCAGAGGTTACGCCTTTTGTCCGATGTTTACCTTATTAAAATTGTCGGACATGACTTTCCCGATATTTTTCTTTCTCTTGGCTATGGCTCTTGCGTCGGTTGCTCTCTATCTGAAAAAGCATAGAAACATTGTAATTGCTCCTTCCGACGATATAATGACAGTTGGCAACTTGTCGCTTTGCTGCGACGACAACTGCATATATAACGGACAGCAGCAGCGTATCAAACTGACTCCTTTGGAATATCAGCTGATGGAGATGTTTTATCGTTCGCCGAAACATTCGCTGTCGAAAGAAGATATCTGCTCTACACTCTGGCCTCGAAAGGACGATGCCACCGAAACACTTTACGCCCTTGTCCGCCGTTTGAAAAAGATTGTAGAGAGTCACAGCAATCTTCGTATTATTGCCGATAGAGGAAGGGCTTATTCTCTCGAGGAAACATTGTCGGAGTAATATCAGTTAAATATCAGCCAAATATCGGTATTTTATTTCTGCTCTTGCTATTCATACCATCTACTTTTGCAGCTAAAAAGAGAAAGGTATGAAAAGATTTATAGTTGGCTGTTTGGCGGTTCTGGTATTCTTGCCTCTATTTCCTCAGCAAGAGGCAATGACAATATCGGGTAAGGTGATGGATGAATCCCATCAGCCTGTCGAATTGGCCAATGTATCTGTATTGTCAAAGAGGGATTCTTCATTTATCATAGGTACTTGTACGAAGGCAGATGGCAGTTTCGTTATCGGTGACCTGCCGAAAGGAGATTATTTCCTCCAAATATCGTATGTCGGATATCGTACCCTTTGCATCCCATGTCGGGAGGGTTCTTTGGGTGAAGTGGTGATGCTGCAGGATGCGCATCAGCTTGGTGGGGTGACAGTCTCTGCAGAACGTCCCGTCTATCGGATGGAGGCGGGAGTGATGACTGCTGCTATTCCTCATACAATACTTGCTTCGGCAGGGACGGGACGCGATGTGTTGGAACATATTCCTAGTATACATGTGTCGGATGATGGTTATTCCGTATTCGGAAAGGGTACACCGATTATCTATATTGATAACCATCTGGTGAACGATATAAAGGAAGTCGACCGGCTGCAATCGAAGGATATCGAGCGGGTGGAAGTAATCAGTAACCCGGGTGCTGAGTATGGTGCCACCGTGAAGTCAGTGATTAGAATCAGGACATTAAAGTCGGATAAGGATCAGTTTGGTGCTGATGAGGCGACAAGTGTTGCGCAAGGTCGAAGGATGAGTTACGAAAGTGAGGTGAATCTGAAATATAAGCATCGCAGTTTGTCTTTATTCGGGAATATGTTTTATTATAGAATCAATGATAAACGTAAGCAGACCACCTTCTATGATATTACCACTACATACGACTTGCTGGTGAGGAGTGTCACACGACTCTATGACAAAGGTCATGTTTGGGGTGCAAAAACGGGGATGAACTTCGATATAAACAAGAAGAACAGTATAGGACTTTCGTATGAATTGTCGACTACTCCTTCTTTTCAAATCAAAGGGGAGTCGAGGTACACTGTTAGGAAAGATTTCGTTCCTGTAGATACCATCGACTATCGTTCAGACGGTCGTCAGAAAGACATCGTGCACCTTGTCAATGCTTATTATCAGGGTGAGATGAACAGCTGGAAGTTCGATTTTACTTCCGATATTGTAAGCGGAAGTGCTCGCACTACGCAACTGTCGGATGAATTGAGTATGAACGGTAATCTGAAAGAGGTTTCATCGCTGACGAAAGCATATAATAATATGTATGCCGCTAAGTTGATGGTGTCTCATCCCTTTGTTGGCGGTGAGATGAAAGTGGGTACGGACTATACTTATATTCGCCGGCGTGACAGGTTCACTAATCCGCAAGAGATTCTTCCTGCTGCCAACAGTTTGATACACGAAAGCAAAATTGCTGGATTCGCCGAGTATTCGATAGATATAGGTAAGGTGAGCGCCGTGGCGGGACTGCGTTTCGAACATTCGTCTACCAAGTATTGGGAGAGTGGAGAATATATGTCGGGACAGAGTAAGGATTATGACGACTGGATGCCGAATGTTGCGGTGGATTTTCCAATAGGGAAGCTGCAGTCTTCGCTGAGCTACTCTGTGAAGAAAGACCGCCCGTCCTTTCATTTTCTGCGGAGTAGCGTGAACTATAATAATAGTTATATCTACGAAGGCGGTAATCCTCTATTGATACCGGCTACGGAACGCAGTGTCGACTGGAGTTTGTCGTACCGCTGGATACAGTATGGAATGACTTATCTCAATACCAAGAACAGGATGGATTTTCAGGGAAAAAGTTATGATAAGAACCAGGATGTGGCGATTATTACGATGGACAACTTCAAGAAATATCAGTGTCTTTTGGCATCTTTGTATCTATCTCCAACCGTTAAGATATGGAGTCCCGTCGTCGGCATAGAGCTGTCGAAACCTTTTTTCGATGTAAATAGTAAGGGGAAAGAGAAACACATGAACAGAGCATTGGCGACTTTCACACTGAACAATTCGTTCAAACTGCAGAAGTCGTTGGTCATGACGCTCGACTTCACCTGCCAGACGAAGGGAGATGCAGGAACAGCGTTGGAGAAGCCTTGGAGTACTGTGAATTTCGGCGTGAGGAAGAGTTTGCTTCATGATGCCTTAAATCTGCAACTTCAGGTGAATGATATCTTTGTGACACATCATGATTTCGATGATTATGGGCAGAAGCTGACGTTTAGCAAATGCACTGTGCCCGATTCCCGTCAGGTGAAGCTGACAGTGCGCTACTCTTTCCATCCGTTGAAGGTGAAGTCGACGGTGAAACATGTTTCCGATGAGGATCTGCGTCGGTTGTGAAATGTCTAAAACAAGTTGAAGTTGAAGCCGCCATATACTTGGAGAAATCCGAATCCGTTGTCGACAGAGAAGTTGTTGCGGTGATACTTGTAATTTTTGCCTACGAATGAGCTGCCCACATAATATTTGCTGTTGTTGTATACTACACCCAGTCGGAAGAGGATGTCGAGATTGAAGTTATTGTAACGTATATCTCCTTCTACACCTTCTGCATTGATATACGAGGTCTTGAAAGCCAGTGCAGGAGTTACAGAAATGCAGGCAAGACAGTTTCGAGCAAAGACCCAATTGTAAGCATAACCAAGGTCTAAGCTGTTGTTGGTGTATTTGATGTACTTCACCTTCATCGCTTCGTTCATATCATCTTGGATAACGGTAGGCAGCAGTGTATAGTCGAAGTTCAGACGATGCTTGGAAATGGAGAGCCCTGCGATGAAAGAACCGGCACTCCGTCGTTGGTTCGTCGTCTGACTGAAGGCGGCGGGATACGAAAACTTACGGTGATTGAAGATATAGTAGATGTTGATGCCTCGCAGATATACTTTCAATCCCGTGAAATCGACGGAGTATTCAGGCTCTATATCATCGGAGAAACCTTTGGCACGATGGATATAATAATCGTTACCCGTACTCCGATAGAAGATATCGGCTCCGATATGAGAGGCGTACAGACTGAGGTCGATCTCTGTACCATGTGCCTTTTGCGAATGTCGGAGCAGTCCACGCGTATCTTTCGTAATGCCGACGATGATCCATTTCCATCCTACAAACAGGCCGACCTTATAATGTGGAGTGGGAGAGAACATCAGACTCTGCGGCTGGGGTTTCGAACAACCCACCGTAAAGTATTCGAAATTGCTGTAAGAAGTTACCATAGTAGTAAAATCATAACGGTTGGGCGAGATGTAGCTCCTGTCGTAGTTGTTCAAACTGCTTATAAATGTCATTACACTTTTCCCTAGACTCTTCTTAGGCGACATTACGCTATCCGTCGATTGATGTTTCGTCGAATCTCTTTTGTCCTGCAACAATTCTTGTGATGCCGCGAGGACAGGCATGCACATAGCAAAAATAAATAGGATATACAGCTGTTTATAGTGTTGCATAGAAGAAGCGTTTACATCGTATTACCAAGGGCAAAGATAATTGTTTTAAATGAAATGCATATCTTTGTCGTCAGTGAAATAATAGAATGAAAAAAGGATAAGATGATAATATTTCTTGCTTGTGCTAAGATTATGACGGGTGTGTGTACGCGGTCATTGCCGCTGACGACAGAACCTTTCTTTCAACTCCGGGCTAATGAGAATGCTATTCAGATGGCGTCCTATTCTTCGGAGGCGCTGATGCGTATGTTGCGGGTAAATGCCGACATTGCGCAAGAGAATTGGTGGCGTTATCAGCATTTTTTTGATGAGGAGGTAAAGCGTGAACCTGCTGCTTTCGCCTACGACGGTATGGTATTCCGTAAACTGGCCCCTGAATCTTTCTCCGACAGCGACTTGATATATGCGAATGACCACTTGTTGATAGGCTCTTTTCTATATGGTCTGCTCAGACCTTTGGATTTGGTGAAGAAATACAGGATGGAAGGGAGTGTAACTCTACCCGAGAATAAAGGCTTGAATATGTTCGATTACTGGAAGCCGTTGCTTACCGATTGTTTTATACAGCGTATAAAAGCGGATGACGGTATCTTGCTTAATCTGGCAAGCGAGGAAATGAAGTTCTTGTTCGATTGGAAGAAAGTGACAAAAGAAGTGCGGGTAGTAACTCCCGAATTTTATACGGTGAAGGATGGAAAACCTAAGACGATAGTGATATATACGAAGATGTGTAGAGGGGCGATGACCCGTTATGTGCTTCAGAATCGGATTACGTCTCCTGAAGATCTCAAGTCATTTCAACACGAAGGCTTCTGTTATGATGAGACTAAAACAGATAAATTCGAATTTATCCTATCATAATCTATTGCTTTTTGGGGCTGTCGTAAAAAAAGGACCGTATCTTCACAGACACAGTCCTCCGAAATTTAGATAAAGCATACTCTCTTTCGCTTTGATGATTGCTTTGATAACAAATTATTGTAAATAGAGAGAGTCTGTTTCATAGAGATTTATGTATAATTTTAATATTTTCATCAATAAGAGTTATGGTGATTTGTAGCACGGCTATAGTATCAGCACATAGGATATTCCTAGCAGAGATGAAAGTCTGTTGAAAAGAAACACATAGAAATCCCTCTATGTATAAAAGAATGATTCCTTTCTATAAATAAAATAGTCGTTATGGATTGAAATTATGGCTCTCGAGTGGAGGCTATATATCCAATTGATAATATCAGTCGGATGTTGTTTTTTGAGTATTTTTTCATGGCTTTTTTGGTAGAGGTTAGATATTATTATGTTTGTTAATTGTTTTATTTCTTTGCAAATGTAAAGAGGATACGTTTACTATACAAGGAAAATACGAATTATTTGTGTCATTATGATAATTATTTTAAGTATAAGGACAAATAAGTGAAGTCGGTAAAACTTCACTTATTTGTTTATTTAAGAGGGTTCCATCCTTGAGCCTTGAGCTCGAACTCATTTCCGTCACGGGCAATAAGTGCATATCCTAATTCGGGACCAGTGATATGTCCTACCATTTTGATACCTTCTATCGCCGCAATCTTTTCGTTATATTCTATTGGAACAGTGAAAAGCAATTCATAATCTTCGCCGCCATTGAGGGCGCAAGTAATGACATTGACATTCAGTTCCTCTGCCATAACCGCTGTTTGATAGTCGATAGGGATATGCTCTTCGTATATTCTGCAGCCTACATTACTCTGTTTACAGATATGAATCATCTCGGATGACAATCCGTCTGAAATATCCATCATGGCAGTAGGCTGTATACCTGCTTCGGAAAGTTTCTGAATAATATCGCGTCGGGCCTCAGGTTTCAGCTGCCTTTCCAGTAGATATTCTTTCCCTTCAAAATCAGGTTGCACATCTTTCTCTCCTTTGAGGACAGATTTTTCACGTTCCAATAGTTGGAGTCCCATATATGCTGCACCCAAATCTCCGCTGACACAGACCAGGTCGTTCACTTTGGCTCCATTCCGATAGACTATTTTCCCTGCTTCTCCTTCACCCATGCAAGTGATGCTGATAGTTAATCCTGTCAGGGAAGAACAGGTATCTCCTCCGACAATATCTACATGATAATGCTCACAGGCTAAACGTATGCCTGCATAAAGTGCGTCGATATCTTCTACACTAAATCGCTTGGATATACCTAGGGATACGGTGATTTGTTTGGGTTGTCCGTTCATCGCATAGATATCAGAGAAGTTCACTACCGCTGCCTTATAACCCAAATGTTTGAGAGGTACGTATGTCAGATCGAAATGTACCCCTTCCAGCAGCATGTCGGTAGTTATCAATGTCATCTTATCAGGATAGGAGAGTACGGCGGCATCGTCGCCGACTCCATATCTTGATGAATCATTCTCTAATTTTATTCCTTCTGTGAGATGTTTTATTAAACCGAATTCTCCTAGACTAGCAATTTCTGTTCTCTGCATTTTACATACGTTCTATTAATTCGCTGAATATGGTAGTCATGTTAGGTTCCGAATTATCTGCCGCTTTCTGCACATCAGTATGAGTCACTTCCTTGATCTTTCCTTCTACACCTAAATCTGTTACTACTGAAATGCCAAATACACGCATTTTGCAATGACGGGCAACAATCACTTCGGGAACGGTAGACATACCTACTGCATCAGCACCAAATAGCTTGAACATTTTATATTCATGAAGCGTTTCGTACGTTGGTCCTTGTGTTCCTAAATAAACACCTTGCTGTACCTTGATGCCTTTTTCCTTGGCGATATCAAGTGCCAGCTTAATAAGTTCCTTATCATAAGGTTCGCTCATATCAGGGAAACGGTCGTTGTATAAGTTCTTTCCGCGGAGCGGGTGTTCAGGAAAGTAATTGATGTGGTCGGTAATAATCATCAAATCGCCTACTCCGTATGTCGGATTCGTCGCACCGCTGGCATTTGATACAAATAAGGTCTTGATACCTAATTCATACATTACGCGGATAGGAAAAGTAACTTCTTTCATGGAATAGCCTTCATAATAATGGAAACGTCCTTCCATGGCCATGATTTCTTTTCCTCCTAGTTTGCCGAAAATAAGTTTCCCGGCATGACCTTCTACGGTAGAAACGGGGAAGTTAGGTATGTCTTTATATGAAATCTCTGACGACATTTCGATACTGTCGGCCAGATGACCTAGGCCTGTACCTAAGATAATTGCTATCTCCGGATTCGTATGCATCTTTCCCTTTAGAAAAGATGCTGTTTCTTTAATTTTTTCTAACATAGTTCAATATGATTTGATTAAATGATTCTTCTTGATCTTGTAAAAAGGCAACTTTTACAGGAAGCACGTATAAATGTTCTTTTATCAGTTTGCTGATATCATTCCGCTTCTGCAGACGAGCGGCATCTTTTTCTGTCGTAATGATAATCCGCTTATAGCCTTGCAAATTGGAAAAGCATCTCTCCAAACGTGCCATGTCTTCGGTAGTAAAGTTGTGATGGTCGGGCAAGTTGAATTCGGTAATATGCTTGATGTATTCGTGCAGCTTATCGACAATCATCTTGTTGTTGGCTATTCCTGTAAATAGTAGAACACTCGTCTCGGGCAATACCGACGACAAAGTGAGCGTGTTATTCCCGGAACGATCTGAATTCTTTCCGAAGAGTCTGTAGAGTTCTCCATAATTATATTTGGTAAAGAACAGTTGCTGATAAGGGTAAAGATTTAATTTCTTTGTTATCACATTAAAGTCGATAGGCTTGATGTCGTCGGGACATTTGGTTACTATCACTATCTGTGCCCGTTCTTTCTCCTTGATAGGCTCCCGCAGCAGTCCTGCCGGCAACAGTTGATCATCACAAAACAGTCGGTGACTATCTGTCAGCAGAATATTGATACCTGCATTCACATACCGATGTTGGTAGGCATCATCGAGGAGAATAACATCAACGGGAGGATTCTTAAGTGAAGTGAGCTTTTCGATACCTTCACATCGATTCTCGTCGACGGCAACTCTTATGTCGGGATAATGCTTCATCATTTGGTAAGGTTCATCACCAATCTCTAATGATGAACTTTGTGCATTCGCTAACAAAAAGCCTTTGGTCTTTCTTCTATATCCTCTGCTTAGTACGGCAACATGATAATCTTTATGCAGTAAACGAATCAGATATTCTGTATGTGGTGTCTTTCCTGTGCCGCCTACAGCTAAATTACCAACACAAATAGTGGGCACGGAGAACTGATGGCTGTGCAATATGCCTTTATAAAAAAGCATATTACGCACCTTCACACAGATTCCATATATCCAAGATATAGGAAGGAGCCATTTATATATGTGAACTGATTCGTAATTCATTATTAATGGATATTAATGAAATATGGTATGCGAGCTTGAATAGTCGCTTTATTGTCAAGCGAACGTATAAGATTAAAAGCTTCGTAATAACTGCCGAGCTTGCTCTTTAATATTCGGGACTCGATGTAATTGTCGGGCTTCTCTTTCAACAGCAAGGAGAAGAAACTTTCTTGTTTCGGATAGGCAATTACGGAATGCCCTTTCACTTTCGAGAGTTGAACGGCAATATCAATTGCTTTATCCAAATTACCTAGTTGGTCGACAAGGCCTAATTTGACTGCTTTATCACCGGTCCATACTCTACCTTCGGCAATGTTCTCTATAGCTGTCTTACTCATATGTCTGCCATTGGCGCATCGTGTTACGAAAGTATTATAACCGTTGGCAATCATCATCTGGAATAGAGATTTCTCTTCATCACTCATTGCACGACTGCTTATCCCGATATCAGAGAGTTTGTTGGTCTTGACAACATCGTAGGTTAATCCTACTTTATTCATCAATTTAGCTGTATTGGGAAACATGCCGAATATGCCGATGGAGCCTGTTAATGTTGTCGGTTCGGCAACTATCTTACTTGCTCCGCATGAAATATAGTATCCTCCCGAAGCTGCATAATCGCCCATTGAAACAACAACCGGTTTCTTGGCTTTCAATTCTTGTATGGCATGCCAGATCTGTTCGGAAGCAAAAGCACTGCCACCAGGAGAATTTACTCTTAAAACGACAGCCTTAACGTCGTCATCGTCTTTTAAATCATTCAAATCTTCTACAACGTCATCCAATACAATGCCTTCACTGCTGTAAGATGACGACTTGTCTACGATTTCACCTGAAGCATAATATACAGCAATGATGTCACCGCTTTTATCTTTTGGAACGTTGCGCTTGACGTTAATCATCTCACTTAATCCTAGCACATTCAGATTATCATCTTTCTTTAGTCGCAACATCTTTTTCAGATAGTCGCGTACGTTTTCTTTATATATCAGTGTATCTGCCAATTTACATTTTACGCTCTGCTCTGCAGGATAAAAGGCGGTAGTCAGATTATTGGCAAAAGCATTCAGTGTGTCAGGTGTAAGCTTACGCGACTTCGCAACATCATTTACCATTTTACCCCATAATGAATTCAACATCTCCGACATCTGCAGACGGTTAGCAGCACTCATAGAAGTTGAGGTAAATGGTTCGACAGCCGATTTGTATGTGCCGACTTTGAATACTTGCATTTCTACACCTAATTTATCGAGCAATCCTTTGTAATAAGTAATGGCCGTAGCTAGACCTCTCCATTCGATAGAACCTTGAGGATTTAACAAAACCTTGTCGGCCACACTTGACAAATAATATAATCCTTGGGTGTAAATATCGCTATAGGCGACGATGAATTTACCGCTCTTCTTAAAATCTAGCAATGCATCTCTTATTTCTTGGTAGGATGCAAAAGATCCGTTCAATGAAGTAGCTTGAATATAAATTCCCTTGATATCTTTATTGTCTTTTGCTTTTTTGATTGATGCTATGATGTCGTTTAATCCGATAGATGTAGAGCCATCTCCTAGTATTTTCTCCCATGGTCTATCTAATGAACGCTCAGAAAGTACACCATTCAAATCAAGCATCATAATGGAGTTTGATTTTACTGTAGTCTCTGACTCGGATGAAGAGGTGATGCCTACGACGCATAAAGCACCGATAAAGAAAAGTATCAGACTGGTGATTACTAATCCCGTGACTGTTGCTAACGTGTATTTCAAGAAATCTTTCATATGAATATAGTTATTAGTGATTAATATCTTTTAGTTTATTATAGTAATCAACCAGCGGTGGCCAAGCATTTGGATGAAGGAAGAAACGTATGTCATGCCCTTCTTTTACAGCATCTCTTATGAATGTAGAACTAATGTTCAGCAGTGGTGTATTCAATAGGTGAACAGTATCGGGTAGCTGCTGGTTGTAATCTATCGGATAATCAGGGCGTGGAAAGACATATATCTGATGTTCTGCCATAATCTGTTCAGCATTTAGCCATTGCTTGAATTTCACCCAATTATCAGCTCCGATAATCAAACTGAAGGATGTATCGGGATATGCTATTGATAAAGCCTTTAAGGTGTTGACTGTATAGGATGGCTTGGGAAGATTAAATTCGAAATCGGATGCTTTGAAACGAGAATAACCGTCAACCGAAAGTTGAACGAGTTTCAGTCTTAAGTCGTCCGGCAGCAAAGCTTGTTGTTTTTTCCATGGATTGCTTGGTGTAACCATAAACCATATCTCATCGAATCTACTGTATTCACAAAGGTAATTAGCTAATGCTAAATGCCCGATATGAATAGGATTAAATGATCCGCTGTATATGCCCACCTGTCTCATATTATTCTTTTTCTAAGAATGTTCTGACTGTCGCTAAAGTTTCGACTTCAGCTTTCTCTAAAGAATCATTGACAATGATTTTATCAAATTTTGATGCTAGCGTCAGTTCATAAGCTGCTCTTGCCAAACGATCTTCTATAACTGAAGGGGAATCAGTGCCACGGGATATCAGCCGGTGGCGTAATTCTTCTATCGAAGGAGGTTGGATAAAAATGGAAAGTGCACGTTCGCCATAGATCTTCTTGATGTTACACCCACCTTTGACATCAACATCAAAGACAATATTTTTTCCATTTCCCAATTGTTTGTCGACCTGCGACTTTAATGTTCCATATAATCGTCCCGGATAGACTTCTTCATATTCGAGGAGATCACCTTCTTCTATGCGTTTTCTAAAATCATCTACGGATAAAAAGAAATATTCAACTCCATCTTGTTCGGTGCCTCGAGGAGGGCGAGTCGTTGCTGAGATGGAGAAAGTAAGTCCTAAGTTTTGCTGAAGCAGATATTGAATGATTGTCGATTTACCTGAACCTGATGGAGCAGAGAAAATGATAAGCTTTCCTTTCATAACAATTACATAACATTGAGGACTTGTTCTTTTATTTGTTCTAATTCATCTTTCATTTGCACAACAATCTTTTGCATTTCTGCTTGGTTGGATTTGCTTCCTAGGGTATTAATTTCACGTCCCATTTCTTGAGAGATGAAACCAAGTTTCTTTCCTTGGCCATGACCACTTTCAATCGTTGTGATGAAGTATTTAAGGTGATTGGATAAACGTTGCTTCTCTTCGCTGATGTCTAATTTCTCTATATAATAGATTAATTCTTGTTCAAAACGATTTTGATCGTAATCGACATTCAGGTTATTCTGAAGAGATTCCATAATCCGCGATTTTATTTTTTCAACTCGCTCTTTCTCGAATGGTTCGATGCTTCCTAGCAATCGAGTGATATTGTCAATCTTTTCTCGAAATTTATTTTCTAAGGCAGCACCTTCTTGTTTACGAAAGTCTATCAAGCGGTCTATTGTCTCAACGACGAGTTGATGGACAGTGTCCCATTCTTCATCAGTAAGTTGGGATGTCTCGGTAGTCGTGAGTACATCTGGCATTTTAAGAAGTGTTTGAAACCAATCAGTAGGTACAGGAATATTCATAGAAGATGATATCTCATTAATTTGACGATAATATTCTGTAATCAAATTTCTATTGATAGGTGTAGCATCAGCAGCTGTATCCTTTTTTTCTATCCATAGCAATAGATCCACTTTACCGCGTTCTAATTTTTCAGATACTTCTTTCCGAATCTCCATTTCTTTTTCACGATAGATTGGAGCGATTCGAACAGATAAGTCCATCGCTTTACTGTTTAGAGATTTAATTTCTACATTTATTTTTTTATCTGGAAGTTCGGCTGTAGCTTTACCGTATCCAGTCATTGATAGTATCATAATATTAATCGTTTTTGCAAAAATACATGAATATTTTTAGATGACATTATAAATCGTGCGTTTAATTGTTTTCAAATTAGCGGAAAAGTGAAAATAAACTGTTATTTTTGCACCATATTTTGAATGAATGTTTATGTCTTGCATATTAAATATAGAAACTTCCACAGATGTTTGTTCTGTTGCCATAAGCCAAGACGGAGCTGCTATCTTTACGAAAGAAGAACTAAAGGGGATGTCCCAAACAGTGTCTTTGGGCGGATTCGTAGACGAAGCGTTATCATTTATTGATAGCCGTGGTATTCCTTTGGATGCTGTAGCTGTTAGTTGCGGACCTGGTTCTTATACTGGTTTGCGAATAGGTGTTTCAATGGCCAAAGGCGTATGTTACGGTCGTGGTGTTCCACTCATCGGTATACCTACTCCTGAAGTTCTTTGTGTTCCTATCTTACTTCATCATGAATTGCCCGATGATGCGTTGTTATGTCCGATGATTGATGCCCGCCGAATGGAAGTTTATTCAGCGATATACGATCGTTCATTAAAGATCGTTCGTAAAATATCGGCAGATGTTATTGATGAGAACAGTTATACGGATTACTTGAATGAACATCCTGTATTTTTCTTTGGTAACGGTACTGATAAATGTAAGTCGAAGATTACTCATTCTAACGCTCATTTTATAGATGGGATAATAACACTGGCTTCAAATATGTTTCCTTTGGCAGAGAAAGCAAATATTTCAAAAGACTTCAAAGATGTAGCTTATTTCGAGCCCTTTTACCTCAAAGAATTTATTGCAACTAAATCAAGGAAATTATTATAAATAACGAAATAAATATCCTATGAAATATAATACTCAACAAAAGACGATGCCTCTGCCTGAGTATGGTAGAAGTATACAAAATATGGTAGATTATTGCTGCACTATCGAAGATAGAGACGAACGTCAGCGTTGTGCAGATACTATCATAACCATCATGGGAAATATGTTTCCTCAATTGAGGGATGTTCCAGATTTCAAACATAAATTATGGGACCATCTGGCAATGATGTCTAATTTTAATTTGGATATTGATTATCCTTATGAAATTATTCGTTCGGATAATTTGAAAGTGAAACCTGATAGAATACCTTATCCTCATGCAGATATTCGTTATAGACATTATGGGAAGATTATCGTTGATTTAATAAAAAAGGCATGTGATATGCCCGAAGGTGAGTCTCGTGATAATCTGGTAGCTTTGATATGTAACCATATGCGTAAGAATTATGTGCTATGGAATAAAGATAGTATTGTGGATGATAAAAAAATCTCTCAGGATTTGGAGATTTATTCAAATGGGAAATTGCGGATGACAGATAATGTTGTCGATCTTATGCAGAAACGTTTTGCAATGTTTGGTCGGCCTGCCAATGAAAAGAAAAGTGTGGTTCCAAAGAATAATCAGAAAGGCAGACGGAACAATTATAAAAAACAATCTTAATTCGTTCGTTCTATGCCATCATTTATTATCGAAGGCGGTCATAAGTTAAGTGGAGATATTCATCCTCAAGGAGCAAAGAATGAGGTTTTGGAAATATTATGCGCTACTCTTTTGAGTGATGAGGCTGTGATTGTACATAATGTTCCCGATATATTGGATGTGAATAACTTGTTGTCACTTTTGAAAGATATGGGGGTCATAATTCAGAAATTGGGAAGTGCTACTTATAGTTTGCAAGCATCAGCTATTGACCTATCTTATATAGAGGGTGACGATTTCTTACGAAAGTGTTCTCAACTCCGAGGTTCTGTGATGCTTGTAGGTCCGATACTAGCCCGTTATGGTAAAGTGACAGTCTCGAAACCTGGTGGAGATAAAATCGGTCGTAGGCGCTTGGATACTCATTTTATCGGGATTCAAAAATTGGGAGCTTCTTTTCAATACAATAAAACAAGGGGAATATATAATATAACAGCGAAGACTTTACAAGGAACATATATTTTATTGGATGAAGCTTCAGTGACTGGTACAGCTAATATTGTGATGGCTGCTGTACTGGCAGAGGGAATAACTACTATATATAATGCGGCTTGTGAACCCTATATCCAACAACTTTGCAGGATGCTTAACCGAATGGGAGCAAAGATTAGTGGCATCGCTTCGAACTTGCTTACAATAGAAGGTGTCAAACGCCTGCATGGAACCGAACATACGATATTGCCAGATATGGTTGAAGTTGGTAGTTTTATTGGCATGGCCGCTATGACTCAAAGTGAGTTGACTATTAAAAATGTCTCATATCAAAATTTAGGAGTCATTCCTGAAAGCTTTCGTCGGGTTGGAATACACTTGAAACAGCAAGGTGATGATATTTTTGTTCCATATCAAGACAGTTACCAGATAGAGTCGTTTATGGATGGTTCTATAATGCAGATATCTGATGCTCCTTGGCCAGGATTAACGCCCGATTTGCTTAGCGTTTTGTTGGTAGTTGCCACTCAAGCGAAAGGAAGTGTACTCATTCATCAAAAGATGTTTGAAAGTCGTTTGTTCTTTGTCGACAAATTGATAGATATGGGTGCACAGATTATTTTATGTGATCCTCATCGAGCTGTAGTAATCGGTCATGATCACCAGTTTAAGTTGAAAGCTAACAATATGACTTCTCCCGATATCCGTGCCGGCATAGCATTACTGATTGCTGCGATGAGTGCGGAGGGAATAAGTCGAATCAATAATATCGAGCAAATAGACCGCGGTTATCAGAATATCGAAGGTCGTCTCAATGCACTCGGTGCAAGAATTACACGTGTATGATTCGAGAAAACGAAATATATAAGATAGGGACTTTTAATAAGCCGCATGGTGTACATGGTGAACTTATTTTTACTTTTACGGATGATATATTCGATAAAGTAGATTGTGACTATATAATTTGTCCAATTGATGGTATATTTGTACCTTTCTTCATAGATGAATATCGTTTCAAATCGGATACAACGGCACTTTTCCTTCTTGATGGAATTGATAGTGTCGAGAAAGCAAGGATGTTCACTAATACAGATGTGTATTTTCCTATTAAGTATCTGGAGAAAAAGAATGATGATGACGTGGTATCATATCAATATTTTATAGGATTTACAGCATATGACATTCATCGTGGATTATTAGGAGTAATTCGTTATATAGATGATTCTACGGCTAATGTTCTATTTATTGTGGAGGACGCAGCGAAGGATGAGTTATATTTACCAGCTCACAGTGAACTGATAACTGATATTGATCATAAAAATAGAAAGGTAACTTTTGATTTACCTGATGGATTATTGACTATTAATCATGAAGAAAGAGAATAAGAAGAAAATAGCTATTTTAGGTTCGACAGGTTCTATCGGGACTCAAGCTTTGGATGTGATTGAAAAACATCCCGACTTATTCGAAGCTTTTATTCTCACAGCTAATAATCAAGTTGATTTGTTGGCTGCTCAGGCTCGTAAATTTATGCCTGACGCAGTTGTGATAGCAAATGAACAAAAATATCAATATCTGAAAGAACTTCTTTCCGATTTGCCAATTAAGGTTTATGCGGGTGTCACAGCATTATGTGAAGTTGTTGAGAACGCATCGGTCGATATGGTACTTACTGCTATGGTCGGCTATTCAGGATTGAAGCCAACCATTCATGCTATTCGGGCTAGGAAGACAATAGCACTGGCTAATAAGGAGACATTAGTTGTTGCCGGTAAACTTATTCAGGAGATGGCAGCTCAGTATCATACTCCAATTGTACCAGTTGATTCGGAACATTCTGCTATTTTTCAATGTCTGGCCGGGGAGATAGGTAATGAAATAGAGAAAATATTATTGACTGCATCGGGTGGTCCATTTCGAACTCTTAGCAATGAACAATTGGCTACAGTGACAAAAGAGCAGGCATTGAAACATCCTAACTGGAAGATGGGTGCCAAGGTAACTATAGATTCTGCGTCCATGATGAATAAGGGTTTCGAAATGATAGAGGCTAAATGGCTTTTTGGTGTGCAGCCTGAGCAGATTGAAGTATTGGTACATCCACAATCTGTCATTCATTCGATGGTCCAATTCCGCGACGGGGCGGTCAAAGCCCAATTAGGGGTTCCTGATATGCGTTTGCCTATTCAGTACGCCTTTTCTTATCCTGACCGTGTTTATTCGGATGTTGGAAGATTAGATTTTTCAGTATATAGTACTCTTACTTTTGAACATCCTGATACGAATCGCTTTCGTAATTTACAGTTAGCTTATGAGGCGATGAAGAAGGGTGGCAATATGACATGTGTTATTAATGCAGCAAATGAAATTGTTGTCGAAGCATTTCTTCACGACCAGATTAGTTTTTTAGGAATGAGTGACATTATAGAGAAGGCGATGAATAGAGCATCATTTATTGAGCATCCAGATTATGAGGACTATGTCAATACTGATAGAGAAATTAGAATTATTACAAGAGAATTAATATCATAACAATTAATTATTATAATGGAAACATTTTTGATTCGAGCTCTCCAATTGATAATGAGTTTATCATTACTTATTATTATTCATGAAGGAGGACATTTTCTTTTTGCTCGTATGTTTAAGGTACGAGTAGAAAAGTTCTATATATTTTTCGACCCATGGTTTTCTCTCTTCAAATACAAATCTAAGAAGAGTCAAACAGAATATGGTGTCGGATGGTTACCGTTAGGTGGATACGTTAAAATTGCCGGTATGATTGATGAATCTATGGATACGGAGCAAATGAAAAAAGATCCGCAACCATGGGAATTCCGTACGAAACCAGCATGGCAGCGTCTTATTATCATGGTTGCCGGTGTTGTGTTTAATTTCCTTTTGGCGTTGTTCATTTATTCCATGATTCTTTTTGCATGGGGTGACCAGTATGTTTCGGTTCAGAAAGCTCCGATGGGTATGGAGTTCAATGAGACGGCAAAATCTATTGGCTTTAGAGATGGGGATGTACTCCTTTCTGCAGATGGTAAGGATTTCGTACGTTACGATGGTAATATGTTGAGCAAGATTGTTGATTCTCGTGAAGTCTCGGTTCTTCGTAATGGTAAGAAAGTCGCTATTTATATTCCTGATAAATTGATGGAGAGGTTAATGACGGATAGTGTACGTTTTGCAACATATCGTTTTCCATTTGTCATCGACAGTGTCAACACACATTCTCCAGCTGCTCTAGCCGGTATTATCCCAGGTGATAGTATTATATCTCTGAATGGTAAGCCAGTCTCTTTCTTCGATTTTAAAAAGGAGATGACTCGCCGGGAGAAGTTAGTAAAGGCTCATAAGGCCGATAGTACTAATATCTATAGTATAACATTGGCTTATGTTCGTAAAGGACAGCTTTGTTCTTTGACAATGAATACTGACTCTTCCTTTAAAATGGGAGTTGTTCCCGTTACAGATTATGCTCGCCTGTTGCCGATGGTTAGTCATAAGTATGGTTTCTTCGAATCATTACCTGCCGGAGTTAATCTGGGTGTCAAAACGTTATCGGGGTACGTGAATAGTATGAAATATGTGTTTTCCAAGGAAGGTGCTAAACAGTTAGGTGGATTTGGTACGATAGGCAGTATTTTCCCTGCTACGTGGGATTGGCATCAGTTCTGGTATATGACAGCCTTCTTATCTATCATCTTGGCATTCATGAATATTCTTCCTATCCCAGCTTTAGATGGCGGACATGTATTCTTTTTGTTGTACGAGATCATTACTCGTCGCAAACCTAGTGATAAATTCCTGGAGTATGCACAAATGGTAGGTATGGGACTCTTATTGTTGTTGCTAATATGGGCTAACTTCAATGATATAATCCGTTTTATATTCTAGCCGTTCCTCTTTAATGCCGATGGTTGGGATATGCGAAACATACTTGCTGTCGCTGCCAACAAAGCAATGACTGTACCAACCATGAGGCAAGTCTTTGTGCTTTTCTCAGGAACAACGACACTGAACATTAGTGCTACCATGGTTGTTCCGAAAGTCTGGCCGAATAATCGTGCCATTCCTTGCATTCCGCTTGCACCTCCCGAACGTTGGCGGGGTGCGGAGGAAATGAGTGTACTGTTGTTCGGTGTTTGAAAAAAGCCGAATCCCGCTCCGCACAACATCAATCGGGGAATGATACTTGTAATAGTGGTATGCACATCGACAAATGAAAGGAAGAACAATCCGCTTGCAAATGCTAACATTCCTATAAATCCCAATATTCCAGGATGGATGTATTCTTCTAAAAAACCAGCTAATGGTGCTGTAAATAGAGTTGCAAGAGGCCAAGTAGTAAGTAATACTCCCGTTGTAGCAGCAGTGAATCCCAATTGATTTTGCATGAAGAAAGGTAAAGAAATCATTGCTAGCATTTGTGCTGAAAAAGAGCAGATGGAAGTAATGACTGATAGTCTGAAAATGGGAATTCTTAATAAGTCAAGTGGTAACAACGGAGATTCCTGGTGTAATTCACGATGTATATAGTATGTCCCGACTACAAGAACTATCCCTAATAGTACATACAAATAAGAACCTCGAGAGTCGTGGCAGAATCCATCCAGGGTATAAATCAAGAGACCGAATGTAATAGCATTGGCAATGGAACCGACAAAGTCGAATTTTCTTTTGTTCCTTATTTCCAGATGCGGTAGATATCGGATGCCTAAAGCGAATGAAACAAGACCGAGCGGTATGTTGATAGCGAATAGCCAATGCCACGAAGCAAAAGAAATGATGAATCCGGCAACTGATGGGCCTGTCGCAGCAGAGATGGCAACGACCATAGCATTGATGCCGATGCCTCTGCCTAGAAGTTTTTTAGGATATATGTATCGGAGTTGTGCCGTATTCACACTTGTCATTGCCGAAGCACTCAATCCTTGAAAGATACGAGCAGTAGTTAGCGTCCAGAAGGAGTTGGAAAGAGCACATACTAAGGATGTGAAACAAAATAGTCCGATACCCGACAAATAAACCTTTCGATAACCGATAATCTCTCCAATAGCAGAGAAGGAGAGGAGAGAAACTACAATAGATAGCTGATAGCTGTTAACTATCCACGTCGTTGTGGAAGGAGAAGTACCAAAGTCGTGTGCAAGTGTAGGTAAAACAACATTAACAATATTGACGTCGAGTACTGACATGCAAAGAGCAAGCGCGACCGAAATGACAGCAAATATACGTTTTTTAAGAGGTAATCCATCTGTCTCGTCGACTACTATAGAATGCTTCACCATAATAATTTCACCGCTTTAATAGTCCGATGCGTTGAGCCTCGCTCTCAAAGTTAGGAGTGAATATCCCTTTATTTAAGTTCGTCTTAATTTCATCAATATTCCAGAACTTACCACCATTCAATTCTTTTGAGGGGCTTATAGTGCCGTCGTAAATAGTACGATAAACAAAAACCAGTTCTTTTTCTCGTTTAGATTGAAATATGTAGTGAGTAATTTCTTGTGCATTATAATCTTTGATGCCAAGTTCTTCGAAGACTTCCCGTTTCAATGCTTGTTCTATGTTTTCACCTAAATCGACATGTCCTCCTACTGCTGTATCCCACTTCCCCGGTTGTATATCTTTCCATTCGGGGCGAAGTTGCAGATAAAGTTCACCTTTGGAGTTGAATACATGCAAGTGAACGACAGGATGAAGCAACATACTTCCGCCATGGCATTCTCCTCTTGAAGCAGCACTGATGATATTACCATTTTCATCAACAACGGGCAACATCTCTTTTTCGTTATCTTTCATAATCATGGTATCAAAAGTGAAGAATCACCATAGCTGAGGAAACGAAAATCATGACTCAAGGCATAGTTATAAATAGTATGCCAATCACCGTTGACGAAGGCAGAGACGAGTAGGAGCAGAGTACTTTTCGGCTGATGGAAATTGGTTATCATTTCTTTTACGATATGATACGAATATCCGGGAGCAATAATGATTTGTGTACACGAATGAAGGACTTCCATCTTTTGTCTGTCCAGATAATCGACGATATTTTGCAGAGCATTCACCGGAGTTATCTCTTTTTCTGCTGGAATAGAATAGGGCTGCCATTGCTTAACATACATATCCTCTTCGTTGGCATCAGGATTATCCTGCAAGACCAATCCGATATAGTATAATGTTTCCAGTGTGCGGACAGATGTAGTACCCACGGCGATACAACGCCCTCCATGTGCTATCAATTTTAGTAATGTCTGTCGGGATACTGATATCCATTCCGTATGCATCTCATGTCCTTCTATCTCTTCACTTTTTACAGGTTTAAATGTTCCGGCACCGACATGAAGCGTTAACTCTTCCAAATCTACGCCCTTATCCTTTAAATCGTTCAATACCTTCTCCGTGAAGTGAAGTCCTGCAGTTGGAGCAGCAACAGAACCGTCAATCTTTGAATATACTGTTTGATAGGTTACCTTGTCGCTTTCTTCAGTTTCCCTGTTCAGATACGGAGGAATTGGCAGCTCACCGAACATCTCCAATATATCAGCAAAAGTAATGGATGGTTCGTTCCAGTTAAAGTCGATATAGTGACTGGTCCCGCGACTTTCTTTACGTGTTGCACACAGTGTAACTTCTTTCCCTTTAATGTTAAGAACTCGTTTGAGTGTGCCCTCTTTCCATTTTTTCAGGTTCCCTATCAAGCATAGCCATGCCGAATGAGAAGTCTGCTGAAAATTCATGGCATAATCGGCAGGCTCAATAGGTTCCAGGCAAAAGACTTCTATCAAGGCTCCTGTTTCTTTTCTAAAATGAAGGCGGGCTTGTATGACTTTCGTATTATTGAAAATCATCAATTCACCTTTATCGATATAACGGGGCAATGAGGTGAAAATATCTTCACTGACTTCCCCATGACGGTATAACAACAGTTTCGAATGGTCGCGTTCGGGTAGTGGGAATTTGGCAATTCTTTCCTCTGGCAGAGGATAATCATAATCACTTATATGGATGTGCTTAGGATTTTCTTTCATTCTTTTCTTTCTTTATTCGGCAAAATTACGGATATTTGCCGAAAATATCGAATTTAATAGACGAAACGATGAAAATAGGTGATAAAGTTCGCTTCCTTAGTGAAGTGGGAGGAGGTACAATTAAAGGATTTCAGGGTAAAGATGTGGTATTGGTAGAAGATGCTGATGGTTTTGAAATTCCAGTGATTAGTAAAGAAGTGGTGGTTATCGATACGGATGATTATAATATGGAAAGACTTCAATCGGCTAATGAACCCGAACCCCAAAAAGGTAAAGCCGATGTTCAGGAAGATAGTGAACCCGAAATAGAAGAGCAGGTCGTTGAATTGGCGGGTGGAAATAAGTTGAATGTTTCGCTAGCATTTGTTCCCGAAGATGTCAAAACAATAAATAGCACATCATTTGATGCCTATATAGTGAACGACAGTAATTATTTTCTTTATTATATCTATTCAAGTGGTGCCAATAATGCTTGGAAAGTACGCTCACAAGGAGTTATCTCTCCAAATATGAAGTCGTGGATGGAAACGTTCATGCAAAGTGATTTGAATGATTTAGAACATGTGTGTGTGCAGTTGCTCGCTTATAAAAAGGATCGTTCCTTCGAGCTGCATCCAGCGATGGATATCCGTTTACGTCTGGACACTGTTAAGTTTTACAAGATGCATTGTTTTGGAGAGTCGGATTTCTTTGATAAACCATCTCTGATCTATGATTTGGTGAAAGACGATATGCCCATTAAACAATATGTGGTAAAGTCGGATGACCTGCAGCAGGAGATGATGTTGAAGAAACATTTGGATGAACAACAACCGGCAAGAATAGAGAAGAAAAAGGAGAAGAAAGACGATAGAATCGTTGTCGATTTGCACATCTCTGAATTATTAGACTCCACATCAGGCATGAACAATACCGAAATGCTTAACTATCAGCTTAAGAAATTCCGTCAGGTGATGGAAGAGAACAAAAACAACCATAAGCAGAAAATCGTATTTATTCATGGAAAAGGAGAAGGAGTATTGCGTAAAGCCGTTCTCGATGAATTAAAAAGGAAGTACAACAATAGCTGCACTTGGCAAGATGCTTCTTTCCAAGAGTACGGATTCGGGGCAACAGAAGTAACCATCCGATAGAATATTTGCAATAAAAGGTCTTTTAAGGAGAACACTCTATTAAAAAAAAGTTTATATTTGATACCTAGATTCCATAGAGTGGCAACGGGTTCTCCACTTTATAAGAATGGAATATTATAGGGCCCTCCTTAAATAGAAAGTAACATGGAAAAGATTAGTGCCTTCAAAATGTATCTTAAACCGGGATGTGAGAAAGAATACCAATATCGTCACAGTCATATCTTCCCTGAGTTGAAGAAACTTCTAAAAGAAAGTGGTGTAAGCGATTATTCAATATTCTGGGATAAAGAGACAAATGTACTGTTTGCTGTTCAGAAGAATTCTCAAGAAGGTGGCTCACAAGACTTAGGTGATAATCCTATCGTAAAGAAATGGTGGGATTATATGGCCGACATAATGGATACTAATCCCGACAAATCTCCGGTATCTATTCCATTGGAACAACTTTTCTACATGGAATAATTGCTCAGATATAGCTCAATCGACATAAAAAAACCTGAAGAATTTTTATTCTCCAGGTTTATTTTATTCAGTACCCTTAGGTTAAGCCTTTGGTTTCTTCAGCTCTTCAAAGATAAGACCTTCCAGTTCTTCTGCAAGTTCAGGATTGTCTTCAATCAACTGTTTTGTGGCATCTCTGCCTTGTGCCAACTTAGAATCGTTGTAACTGAACCAAGAACCACTTTTCTTGATGACACCCAACTCAGCACCTAAGTCGACTATTTCTCCTGAACGGGAGATTCCTTGACCGAACATGATGTCGAATTCTGCACGACGGAATGGTGGAGCTACCTTATTCTTTACCACTTTCACCTTCGTCTGTCTGCCGACAACGTTATCACCGTCTTTTATAGCTTGACCACTGCGGATATCTAAGCGAACAGAAGCATAGAACTTCAGCGCATTACCGCCTGTAGTTGTCTCAGGATTACCAAACATAATACCGATTTTCTCTCTCAACTGATTGATAAAGATACACGTTGTACGCGTCTTGCTGATAGCAGAAGTGAGCTTACGTAAGGCTTGCGACATGAGTCGTGCCTGCAAGCCAACCTTATTTTCTCCCATATCTCCTTCAATCTCTGCTTTAGGTGTTAGAGCAGCGACTGAGTCGACTACGATGATGTCGATAGCAGATGAGCGAATCAACTGTTCGGCGATGTCCAATGCTTGCTCTCCGTTATCAGGTTGAGATATATACAGATTGTCTACATCGACACCTAATTTAGCGGCATAAAAACGGTCGAAAGCATGTTCTGCATCGATGAAGGCAGCAATACCACCCATCTTCTGAGCTTCAGCAATAGCATGGATGGCTAATGTTGTCTTACCGGAAGATTCAGGACCATATATCTCTATTACTCTGCCACGTGGATAACCGCCAACGCCCAAAGCAGCATTCAGTCCGATAGAGCCTGTTGGTATGACATCTATCTGTTCAACTGCTTCGTCGCCCATCTTCATGATGGACCCTTTACCAAAGTTCTTTTCTATTTTGTCCATTGCAGCTTGCAGAGCTTTCAACTTATTGCTTTGCGTAGCTTTTTGTTGGTCTTCTTCGAAATTTAATTCGTTTTTTTCTTTTGCCATAAAATGATAAATTTAGAGTTAATAAATAATTATAATTCCAGGTCACCGTCGAACACTTCGTGCCAAGGCAGGCCCTGTTTGTTTAGTTGTTCCATAAATGGATCGGGGTCGAACTCTTCTACGTTGTTCACACCCGCACGTTTCCATTTGCCCGTCATAAACATCAATGCTCCTATCATAGCCGGAACACCGGTAGTGTAACTTACTGCCTGCATTCCCGTCTCTTTGAATGCAGCTTGATGGCTGCAATTGTTGTAAACATAGTAAGTATGTTCTTTACCGTCCTTTTCTCCGCGGATGCGGCAGCCTATAGAAGTCTCTCCCGTATAGTTAGCACCCAGTTCCTGCGGATTAGGAAGTACAGCTTTTAAGAACTGAATTGGTACAATTTCCTGGCCGTTATACATAATCGGGTCGATACGTGCCATGCCGATATCTTGAATAACCCGAAGATGAGTAAGGTATTCTTGTCCAAAAGTCATCCAGAAGCGAGCACGTTTGATGGTAGGATAGTGTTTAACCAACGATTCCAATTCCTCGTGGTATAACAGATATGATTCTTTCGGTCCGATATTAGGATAGTTCAACGGTTTGTGAATCTCTAATGATTCCGTCTGTACCCATTTCCCATTCTCGTAATAACGTCCTTTTTGAGTAATCTCGCGGATATTTATTTCAGGGTTGAAATTAGTGGCAAATGCTTTGTGATGGTTGCCTGCATTACAGTCTACGATATCCAAGTACTCTATCTTGTCGAAGTGATGCTTGGCAGCATAAGCTGTATATACTCCACTTACACCCGGATCGAAACCGCAACCGAGGATTGCTGTAAGTCCTGCCTCTTTGAATCGGTCTTGAAAAGCCCATTGCCAGCTATATTCAAAATGAGCTACATCCTTAGGCTCGTAATTGGCAGTATCCAAGTAATTGACTCTGGCCCGCAGACAAGCTTCCATAATGGTGAGGTCCTGGTACGGTAAAGCTAGGTTCATCACCAGTTCAGGCTTGAAGTCATTGAACAACTCCACCAGTTCGTCCACATTGTCGGCATCTACCTTAGCGGTCTTGATGTTAGGATTGCCGATAGCTTTTACAATAGCATCACATTTAGACAATGTCCGGCTGGCAATCATTATATCAGTAAACACATCAGCATTCTGTGCTACTTTGTGAGCAGCAACAGTAGCAACACCGCCTGCTCCTATAATAAGTACTCTTCCCATTTATTATTAATCGATAAGTTTAGTGAACAAAGATAGGATAAAAAAATGAAATAGTTGGGGTAATTACCTTTTTGTTTCAAAATCAATCCTCCTATTTTGAAGGATATTTCATTCCCAAGTTATACATGATAAAGGAATATATATCTGCCTGTTCTTCGAGAATCTTACTCATCGGCTTGCCTCCGCCATGACCGGCTTTACTGTCGATACGGATGAGAGTAGGGTTATATCCGTCGTTGCATTTCTGCAGGGTAGCAGCAAACTTAAACGAGTGAGCCGGAACGACACGGTCATCATGGTCGGCTGTCGTCACCAAGGTAGCCGGATAACGTTTCCCTGATTTCAAATTATGTAGTGGTGAATAGCTCTTCAGATATTCAAACATCTCTTTGCTGTCCGCACTCGTACCGTAATCGCTTGCCCAATTCCATCCGATAGTGAACTGATGATACCGCAGCATATCCATTACGCCGACTTGCGCGATAGCCACTTGGTATAAATCGGGACGTTGTGTCATACAGGCGCCGATAAGCAGTCCGCCGTTGGAACCTCCCATGATAGCTATCTTCTTCTTATTTGAATATTTGTGGGCAATGAGATATTCGGCGGCGGCGATGAAATCGTCGAACACATTCTGTTTTTGCATTTTCGTGCCAGCTATGTGCCATGCTTCACCATATTCGTTGCCGCCGCGCAGATTTGTCAGCACATAGATGCCGCCATTATCAATGAAAGGCAGACGAGTAGAGGAGAAAGAAGGGGTCAGGCTGATATCGAATCCACCATATCCATATATCAGCACGGGATTCTTGCCATTACGTATCAATCCTTTCTTATAAGTAAGGAACATCGGAATCTTTGTGCCGTCCTTGCTGGGGTAGAACACTTGTTCGGTCACATAGTCGTTCGGGTTGAAGGCAACCTTAGGCGAGCGGAACAATTTGCTGGTGTTGCTGTCGATATCATATCGATAAATCATCCCAGGTATGGTAAACGAAGTGAAGCTGTAATAACAATCCTTTTCGCCCTTTTCACCGCTGAAACCCACAGAACCCAACGAAGGGAGTTTTATCTCATGAAGAAGACTTCCGTTCATAGAGTAAACATAGGCATGGTCGGAAGCATCCTTGCTGTAAGTAAGGAACATCTTGTCGTCGATAATCTGAGCATTCGTAAGAACATCCTTCGACTCAGGGATGAGTTCTTTCCAATCTTTAATGTCGGGGTGGTTGATATCTGCTGTCATGATACGCGACTTCGGTGCACCATAGTTCGTCGTTAGGTAGATAGAAGAACCATTAACGCCGATTGGGTTATAGATGAAGTTCATATCCGACGTCATAGCTACAAACGGAGCATCGGGTTTCGTGAGATCTTTCACATAGAGGTTGTTGCCGCTACCTTCTCCACTTTCAAAGAGGAACATGACCGTTTCTTCTTTGTTCACATCAATGCCGTAGAAGCGCTTCGGATATTTGGCGTTCTGATAGACTAGCTTGTCGGCCGATTGCGGCGTACCTATGCGATGGAAATAAATCTTATGTCCTTCGTTCACATTGGAGAATTCCTTGCCTTTTACCGGGGCATCATAGGCACTGTAATAGAATCCGTCACCCTGCCAACTTGCCCCCGAGAATTTAGACCATAGGATATGGTCGTCGAGTAGCTTATTCGTGGCGAGATCGATGACATAGATTTCCTGCCAGTCTGAGCCGCTGCGAGAGATGACATAGGCGGCATATTTTCCGTTGTTCGAGAAGTTGAGGCCTTTCAATGCCACCGTACCGTCGGACGACAATTGATTCGGGTCGAGGAATACCCTAGGTGTTCCCTCCGCAGAATCTTGCACATACAGTACACTCTGGTTTTGCAGTCCATTGTTCTTATAGAAATAATATTTGCCGAATTTCTTGAAAGGCGCTCCAATCTTCTCATAATTGGTGAGGGACGTGAGACGTTTCAGTAAGTTCCCTCTAAAAGGAATCTTTTTGAAATAGGCATTCGTCACTTGATTCTCGGCCTTTACCCATTGTTTCGTAGCCAGACTCGTGTCGTTTTCAAGCCATCTGTAAGGGTCGGCAACCTGAACTCCAAAATATTGGTCCACCGTATCCACTATTTTAGTATTCGGGTATACAATTTTTTGTGACTGAGAAAAACAATCAGGAATAGTCATACAGCATGCAATAGCCATTATCAATATTTTTTTCATAAGGTTATATTTTTTGTAAAGATAAATAATATATTTCTTTTTCCTGATTTTGTGCTCCATTTTTTATAGTTATGTTGTGTCCAAATCGTAGTTATGTTACCAAAAGTTTATAGTTATGTTATCAACTTTTTATAACTATGATTTCAGATTTTCATAGTTATGTCACGAGCATAGCATAACTATGAATTTCCCGATGTCAGTGTTACTGCCCCTTCATCATTTCATGCCATTTTCCACTATCTTTAGCTATTACAGGTTTAATTATGGCTGCTGCATAAAGTTCTCACTCTTTCAAGAGGGAGTACCGCGAAGCGGGGAGGAAATTTATATTTAATTACCGCATGCATCTTCTTTCTCGGCACTAGAACTTTTATAACTATGTTGTGAGTACAACATGACTACGAGAGAATAGAAACATATCAACGTCGTTTCATAATAATCCAGCAGATGATTGGAGCTCCGAAGAGTGCTGTGATGGCATTGATGGGAAGTAATCCGTGAGTCCACGGCATTTGCGAAATAAAATCGCATATCAGCATCGTCACTGCACCGCACAAGATGGATGCAGGTAATACTATACGGTGATTGGGAGTGCGGAATATTCCTCGTGCCATATGCGGCATAGTGATGCCGATAAAACTGATAGGTCCTGTAAACGCAGTAGAAACTCCCGACAAGAGTGCCGTGGCAATGATGACAAAGATACGGAGATGTGATACGGAGATGCCCAAGCCATTGGCATAGTTCTTGCCCAACAGCAGCACATTCAACTGTTTCTGCATGAGCAATGCCATGATAATGCCTCCCAATGTAATAGGAATCAAGATGGCGAGTTGGGTCCATCCGACATCCGACAGGCTACCGAAGGTCCAGTTTATAAAGAGTTTCAATGTCTCAGGGTTCGAGATGCTTTGCAGTATACTGACTATGGCTCCTGTGAAATAGCCGAACATGATACCTATAATAAGGAGTGATACTGTCTGTGGAACGAACATCGAAGCGATAATCACTAGTACCAGAATGGCAAAAGCGCCTATGATGGCAGAGATTACTTGTCCGCTGCCCGAGAGCATCCAGGCGGGTAGGAAGGAAGCTCCCATCATCAACAAGGCTACTCCTAAACTTGCTCCCGAAGTTACACCCAATACATCCGGACCCGCTAAAGGATTATGAAACATTGTCTGCATCAGAACACCTGCAATAGATAAGGCTGCTCCCGTCATAATGGCAGTTATTGCTTTCGGTATACGGTGATTCAGAATGATTTCGCGAAGGATAGGATCATTGTCGTTTCCTGATATTACTGAAATTATTTGATGTATAGAAATGTCGACACTGCCGAATGAAATGTCAATGACAAAGAAGGCAAAGAAGAATAAAAATAATATCGAGAATTTTGTTTTCATCGATTCTTTATTTGAGTCGTTCCATATAGGTCATTTGGTACATAGGAAGTAATTCGGGGTGGGCAATCTTTATCATGTCGCTTAACAATAAATCCGGTCTGACAACACCACTTTCCCAATAGTCGTTGCCACCCTTCGGGTTGACTCTCTTATTAATATTGTAAACTTGTTTGTTGCGGTATGCTTTGAAAAGTTTATATTTCGGGTTCGTTGTGCCTAAGTCAAACGATGAATGAGCATCTGTACCTATCCAGATATCTGCATTGTGGAAATTAACCAACACTTCTTCAACATTGCTGGGTATTGAGACTTTGGAAGTATCAGAAGCATACAGGTAGTTGATATGGGCATCGTGGAAGAGTTGTCCTGTATAGCTGTTGCCACCGGGTAACGACCAAGTGCCGCGAAAGTCTTGTCCCGACATTACCGAAGGATAATTCTTTGCCTTCTGAGCGATGGCTTTCACCTCATTATATTTGCTGACCACTTTGTTGAATATGGAATCGGCAAGCAGTTCCTTATCGAAGAAGGCTCCCATGAATTTAATCCATTCTGCGCGGCCCAATAATGATTTCTCTTGCCATTCGATATTGTAGATAATAGTAAGTCCTGTTTGTCTCATTCGTCTGCTGTTTTCGTCTTCTGCATTATAGGCCGTTGTGAAGATAGCTTGCGGATGCATCATCAATAACTTCTCTATGTTCAGGTTGAATGCCTCTCCTAAATCTTTCACTTTTCCTTGTTTCACCTTTTCTTGGATAGTCGAATTATAGATGTAATTGGCGTTGCAGATGCCGATGACTTTGTCTATTTCACCGATAGCATTAATGAAGCCGATATGAGTATCCGAATTTGCCATAACTGTTTTCAATGGTATAATCACCTTATGACCGTCGCCCGGAGTAGAAATCTTTGGATTCTTGACCAAGTAATAACGGTCGTAGACGATGCCCTTCTTCCAGGGATTATAAACTGTAACAGTCGTATACTTGTTAGAGTGAGTAATACTAAAGCCCTTCGCGAAAGATAGATTGTCGGTATGTCCAACAGGGAAATTTACATTTTGAGATTGTTTACCCTTGCATGCGCACAAACAAAGAATGAATATGATGGGTAGTATTTTATTTATTCCTTTCATAATGGTATCTTAATGTTTTGCAAAGGTAATTAATATATTCTTTTAATCGTGAATCAGGATAAAAAAAAGGAGGAGATAAATCAATATAAATATGACTTTATGTCACAAATTAATTTTTTCTTTTCCATTTTACTTTCTTTGGCACATCGTTTGTTTTAATAGTTACGTCGACGGTTGGAAAAAGCTGATAAGGTGGTCCAAGCGCTGGCAGAGTGAATGAATCATTGAATAATAACAAATAAAAAATAATAGTCATGGGAAAAATTATTGGTATTGACTTAGGAACTACAAATTCCTGTGTCGCAGTTTATGAAGGCAATGAGCCGATAGTAATTGCAAATAGTGAAGGCAAACGTACTACTCCTTCTGTAGTCGCATTTGTTGAAGGCGGTGAACGTAAGGTTGGTGACCCTGCTAAACGTCAGGCAATCACAAATCCTCAACGTACTGTCTATTCAATCAAACGTTTTATGGGTGAGAACTGGCAGCAAGTTCAGAAGGAAGTTGCTCGTGTTCCGTTTAAGGTCGTTGACGAGAATAATATGCCACGTGTCTCTATAGACAACAAATTATATACTCCTCAAGAGATCTCTGCTATGGTTCTTCAGAAAATGAAGAAGACTGCCGAGGATTATCTTGGAACAGAAATTAAGGATGCTGTCATTACAGTTCCTGCATACTTTTCCGATTCTCAGCGTCAAGCTACAAAAGAGGCTGGTACTATTGCCGGCTTGAATGTACGCCGTATCGTTAACGAACCTACTGCTGCTGCATTGGCCTACGGTATCGACAAGTCGAATAAGGACATGAAGATAGCTGTTTTCGACCTTGGTGGCGGTACTTTCGATATATCTATCTTGGAATTTGGTGGCGGTGTGTTCGAGGTTCTCTCTACGAATGGTGATACACACTTGGGAGGTGATGACTTCGATCAGGTAATCATCAATTGGTTAGTTCAGGAATTCAAGAACGATGAAGGAGCAGATCTTTCTAAGGATCCGATGGCATTGCAACGTTTGAAGGAAGCTGCTGAAAAGGCAAAGATTGAATTGTCTTCTTCTATGAGTACAGAGATTAACTTACCTTATATTATGCCGGTCGATGGTGTGCCAAAACATTTGGTTAAGACTTTGACACGTGCTAAATTCGAGTCATTGGCTCACGATTTGATTCAAGCTTGTTTGGAGCCATGTAAGAAAGCTGTAGCTGATGCAAAACTATCTACTTCGGATATTAACGAGGTAATCTTAGTCGGTGGTTCTTCTCGTATTCCTGCTGTTCAGCAATTAGTTCAGAACTTCTTCGGTAAGGTGCCTTCTAAAGGTGTTAATCCGGATGAGGTTGTAGCAGTAGGTGCTTCTATTCAGGGTGCCATATTGAATCGTGAAGCTGATGTAAAGGATGTCGTTCTTCTTGATGTTACTCCGCTTTCATTAGGTATTGAAACCTTGGGTGGCGTGATGACGAAGTTGATTGATGCCAACACAACTATTCCTACAAAGAAGAGTGAAGTGTTCTCAACAGCTGCTGATAATCAGACTGAGGTTACGATCCATGTTTTGCAAGGTGAACGTCCTATGGCAGCACAGAATAAATCTATCGGTCAGTTCAATTTGACTGGTATCGCTCCTGCTCGTCGTGGTATTCCACAGATTGAAGTTACTTTTGATATCGATGCGAACGGTATTCTGAATGTATCTGCTAAAGATAAGGCCACAGGTAAGGAACAAGCAATTCGTATCGAAGCATCCAGTGGCTTGAGTAAAGAAGAAGTCGACAGAATGAAAGCTGAAGCTGAGGCTAATGCTGAGGCTGATAAGAGAGAACGTGAGAAAGTCGATAAGGTAAATGGTGCCGATAACATGATTTTCCAGACGGAATCTCAATTGAAAGACTTAGGTGATAAATTGCCTGCAGATAAGAAAGCTCCTATTGAGGCTGCTCTGCAAAAACTGAAAGATGCTCGTAAGGCTGAAGATTTATCAGCTATCGATGCTGCTATGGCCGAGATAAATACTGCATTCCAAGCTGCAAGTGCTGAAATGTATGCACAGAGTGGTGCTCAAGGTGCCGGTGCACAACAGCAGCAGCAACAGCAAGCTAGTCCTGATATGAATGCAGGCCAGGCTAACGACAATACGCAATCTGATAATAAAGGTGGTGAGAATGTTCAGGATGCAGATTTCGAAGAAGTGAAATAGTTTTCATGAATTTAATATTTAAGAGGGAATAGATGATGAATCTGTTCCCTCTTTTTGTATCTTTACCGCAGAATGGTTATTACATTTCGATGAATTCTTTCATTAATTGTTCTGTGTTTTAATAATTGCTCGTATTTTTGTTTCCAAAACTAACTAACAATATGAATATGGTAAAGATATTAGTTGTTGATGATGAAGAATCTTTGTGCGAGATACTCCAGTTCAATTTAGAGTTGGAAGGTTATGAAGTAGATGTGGCATATAGCGCTGAACAGGCTTTGACTTTATCCTTGGAAAAGTATTCTTTGATTCTGCTGGATATTATGATGGGAGCAATCAGCGGAACAAAAATGGCTCAATTATTGAAACAGAATCCGAAATGGACAAACATCCCTATTATTTTTATTACTGCGAAAGATGCAGAGGACGATACGGTTTTGGGATTGAATCTGGGAGCTGACGATTATATATCTAAACCATTCTCTATTCGTGAGGTGGTTGCAAGGGTAAAGAGTGTTCTTCGGCGTACAAAGAGCAATGAAGATGAAGATGTTTTGTCGTTTGAATCACTTATCATCGACAAGGGGAGAAAGACATGTACTCTCGATGGAACAGAAGTAAGTCTGACAAAGACGGAGTTTGAGTTGATGATATTATTTTTGCAGAATCCGGGGCGTATATTTACTCGCGATGAGATATTGAAGCGAGTATGGACTGACGAAGTGATTGTCTTAGATAGAACTATTGATGTGAATATAACACGTTTACGTAAAAAAGTGGGTCATTATGGGAAGTATATTGTCACGCGTCTGGGCTATGGTTATGGCTTTGTTGTATAAGTTCTCTTTTCATCGCCGGCTATTTATATATTTTATTGTCTTTTCCTTCTCGTTTCTCTTTTGTTTCTTAGCTTTTCAGTATCATAAGGAAAAGATATATAAGGTAGACCAGCTTAGCGCTCGCCTGGAAAACATTAATACGGAAGTGGGATTTGTCTTCCGTGAAGGTGGGGATGTGAGGTCTGTTATCAGGCAGCATGATTCGAATGAATTTAAGGGGATGCGCATCACTATTGTTGATTTGAAAGGAAGGGTGATATACGATTCTAAACGTCCAGCCAACCTGTTGCCGAATCATAGCGACCGTCCTGAAATTAAACAGGCTATAGCTACGGGTGAAGGGAGGAGTATCAGCAGGGTTTCTGCGACAACAAAAATTGATTATTTTTATTTGGCTGAACGTACTAATGGAATTATCGTGCGGTCGGCATTACCATATACGATGACCTTGGAAGAAGTGCTGCGTGTAGACAGAAACTTTATCTGGTTGATGTGTGCAGTGGCAATATTCATCGCTTTTACCAGTTTCTTGATAACACGACGTTTAGGACTCAATATCGAGCATTTACGTGAGTTCGCTGCTAAGGCTGAGAAGGGAGAAAAAATAGATAATATAGAACCTTTCAAGAAAGATGAGCTGGGCGATGTCTCTAATGCAATCGTTCGTCTTTATATTCAGCTCCGACAGGCAAAAGATGCTTTGATAAACGAACATAATCTGGTGATTCATCAGGAGCAGGAACAGATCCGTATCAAAAGGCAGCTGACGCAGAACATTAATCACGAACTGAAAACACCTGTCAGTAGTATTGAAGGATATTTGGAAACGATCATTAATAATCCTCAGTTAGATGAAGCTAAGAAGAACGAGTTTATCTCTAAATGTTATGCCCAGGTGATACGAATGTCTAATCTGCTGGGCGATATTTCGACTATCACTCGTATGGATGAGGCCGGTAAGATGATTGAGAAAGAAAAGCTCTCCTTGAGTAATTTGATTCATGATGTTTTCGAAGAAATGACTCAGAAGATACAGGATAAGGGTATTGCAGTACAATTCGACTTTCCCGACGACATGTTTATCATCGGCAGTCCTTCTTATCTGCAATCAATATTCAGAAATTTGCTGGATAATGCCATCGCCTATTCGGGGTGCAATAAGATTGCAGTCCGCTTGTTGGAACATAGCGGAGACCTTTTGGTATTTTCGTTTGCTGATAATGGTGTTGGTATTGAAGAAGAACATCTCACCCGAATATTCGAACGCTTTTATCGGATAGATAAAGGACGGAGTCGTAAATTAGGAGGAACAGGATTGGGCTTGTCGATTGTGAAGAATGCTGTTCTTTTGCACGGAGGGACTATTGTGGCAAGACCTTATGAAGGGGGCGGACTTGAGTTCGTGTTCTCTATTAAAGAGTGCAGCTGACAAATCCGCCTCCTTTGTAAAGGGATATTTATTTCTTCAACATAAATCCTAACTTGGCTCCTTTGTAATTCTTTGCTAAAGTGCCGATGGTAGAAATGGTGCTGTTTCTTGAAAACTTCGACATTGTTTGAACAAGGCTCAACAGTTTGCTCGACTCAAACAGGAAATTGAGGTTTGAACCTGTCTTTGTGACATAGCAACTGTAATTGAGAAGCAGTCCTTGGAAATATATCTTCTGCTGACTAGCATTAAAGGTATAAGTACCGGTTGTGTTTTTACCGGCAATGTTTGCACTGAAGCTCTTGTCGCTATTTAGCGTAAACGATGTGTTATTACCCGATATTCCTAGTCTGCTGAAAGTAGGATTCAGTTTGTTCTCTATTCTCTGAGCTGCATATTCACCGCCGGCTTTGGCTAATAAGTTCTCGCTTTGGAAAGCGCAACTCGAACTGGAGTATTTCCATGTTCCAATCAAATCTTTCTCGGTAACGTTTGTTGAGCCGATAACGTTGTTGAGAACATTCGACAAGGTTCCGTTTGTAGCGGATTTTGCGGCTTCAGTTGCAATATTCTTTAAATCATCTAAAACATTCTGTGATGAAGCTGGAGCGTTATAGCATAGGAGCATCATCATCGTACATACACTTGTGATAGCTACAAATCTAAAATTTTTCATATTTGTGTCTTTATTAAAATTTGTGCAAATATAATGATTTCTTTTTCTTTATCTTCCGAAAATTGTAAATAACCCACTAAACATCTCTTTTTATCACCACGAACAGTTTCAAACATCTTGAAGAATGTTTGATTCTATAAGTGCTTTTTAATATCTTCATAACGATGAAGTTGCTCTGTCACATAGGTGACTGAATTCAGTCACATGTGTGACGGAATTCGGTCACGAGTGTGACGGAACTAAATCACATGTGTGAAATAACAGAATGGTAATGAATAATCATTTCTTCAAGTTTGAAATTGCATCGATTTATCTGGCTTTTATCGTTGTTATTGAGCATAACAGACTTTGGAACTGCTGATAAAAAGAAGCGAAATATTATGGCTTTGTGCAGACGAATAAAATTTCTTCTGGATTAATTCCATATCTGCGGTACTTTTCGGTATCATGGAACAATTGTACTTGAAAGCCCACAGAGGCTAATCTGGCCGAATAATCTCGTCCATATATCCTGACATGATCTTTCTGTCCGAAGGCCTTTTCTCTCTCTTCTGGAGAAGTAATGCTTGCGTCTTCGTAAGTTTTTTCTAATTCCATAGAGATCGGCACCTGAAGTATTGCGCATCCTCCCGATTTTAGTACGCGGAGTATTTCCGACATGGCTTTAATGTCATCAGGGATATGTTCCAGTACATGATTGCAAAGTACTAAGTCGAAGGTGCCATCCGACTGAGGAAGACTGAGCAGATTCATATTTTGAACTTCTTTAGGATAGGAATATCCTTCGGTAAATAAGTCGCCGCAGACGTATTCTATATTTTTGCTCTTTAAGAAGATTCTAAATAGATTAGGCTCAGGAGCCATATGAAGAATCTTCTTCTTATTATGCGGTTGGAAGAGATTCAGATAATCTTTTAGGTACAGGTATATCAATCGCTCTCTGTCACGAGAACGACATAGCCAGCACATACCCTTCCTAATGCCTGCACCTAAAATATGCATTTTCGTGATTACCTCGGATGATTCGCCACATTCTTTCAGATCGGATGAATGAAAGCCGCAGATAGGGCAGTGATACTTGAAGCCCCAATGGTTGATAAGTAACAGATAGCGGACCGGAACATAGATATCATTCCAATGCATTTTCATATTCAAACGCTTCCGTAATTCGTATACTACGCTCATTTTATGTTTTCTTTGGTTTGACAAGATTCATATCAGTCGATAAAGATACAAGATTTTTTTATTCAACTGATTTATTTGCAAGAAATTATTTCTATATGTTACAAGAGTAATCAATTCTTTCTTCGTATCTTTGGAAGTGATAAAGTATGTTTCATACATTGATTAAGGCTGTAATATGAGATACTGCATTTCTTTGTTCTTTATCTTGTATACGTTGTCTCTTACTGCACAAACGTATCGAACAGATAAGGATATTCCATATATAAATTCTTCTGAAACTGATGCTTATCGTAAGGAGCGTTGTAAATTGGACGTATATTATCCGGTGAATATAAAGAATTTTGCTACTGTTGTCTGGTTTCATGGCGGAGGATTGGAAAGTGGAAATAAATATATTCCGAAGGAGTTGATGAACCATGGCTTCGCTGTTGTTGCCGTGAATTACCGATTAAGTCCTCAAGCTAAAAATCCGTCTTATATCATCGATGCTGCCGAGGCAGTAGCTTGGGTCTTTAAAAATATCGGCAACTATGGAGGAAGTAATGATCGTATCGTTGTATCGGGACATTCTGCGGGTGGTTATCTCTCATTGATGTTGGCCATGGATAAGCATTACCTGGGGCAATACGGTATCGATGCGGATAAAGTTGCTGCTTATCTTCCTGTCAGCGGGCAAACAGTAACTCACTTCACTATCAGAAAGGAGCGTGGACTGCCCGACGGCATACCTGTGATAGACGAGTATGCACCTGTCAATAATGCGAGAAAGAACACGGCACCTATCGTATTAATTACGGGAGACAGACATTTGGAAATGGCTTCCCGTTACGAAGAAGATGCTCTTTTGGAGTCGGTATTGAGAAATTTGGGTAATACGAAAGTAACGTTGTATGAAATGCAAGGTTTCAATCACAATGATGTAGTTGTGCCTGCTTGTTTTTTTATAGCAAATTATTTAGAGAATATTTTTTCATTAACGAAAAAGTAGTACATTTGTGTGAAATAAGACATCGGACAAAATACTATTTTTTTAATTTTATTATGGTATGACAACAATGACCGTCATTTTAGCAGTATTATGCGTTTTGTTATTATTCGCATTTATTTATGAGAGATATCGGAGTAACCAGATAAGTTCTGAACTCGATAAAGAATCGATGGAACTAGATAATACCAATCGTATATCCGATATTATCTTGTCAAATGTACATGCTTTCATTTTATTTATCGATTCAGATTTTTTCGTTCATAAGACGAATTACTATATCCGTACTGAGACATTGGAAGAATTGAGTAAAAAGAGAGTGGGCGACCTTTTGAAGTGTTCTAATTCTTTTTTAATGCCTGGTGGTTGTGGAACGAGTGAATTGTGTCCTCAATGTCCTGTCCGTCTGGCAATACAAAAAGCATTCGACAACCGATCATCTTTTACTGATTTGGAAGCTGCCTTAGACGTGGTGGACGGAAAACAAGTATTTCCGCTTCAAGCTGAAATATCGGGTAAATACATATCTGTAAACAATAAGGATTACATGGTTCTTACTGTGCATGATGTGACACGATTGAAGAATATTGAGAAGGAATTGAAGAAATCAAAAGAGAAGCAACTATGAGGTTCATTAATTTGTCGGGGTAGCCGGATTCGAACCGACGACTTCCTGCTCCCAAAGCAGGCGCGCTACCGGACTGCGCTATGCCCCGATACTTTCTTTTCAAAAGCGGTGCAAAGATAAAACTCTTTATTTAAATATCCAAATCTTTTCTGCTCAATTTTTAAATAATATTTTTGTGATGGTATAATGATAAGATTAATACTCTGTTTTGAATAAAAAAGCGACTAATCATTAAAAAATTATACTTACATTTGCAAAGCAATTGAGGTTTTGGTATATTTGCTAATATTTTTAAAGGAATTTTCAAAGTTAAAATGTATGAGTTCAGTTTTTAATTTTAATCCGTCAGAATATAGAATATTGGTTGTCGACGATGTTGTTGCCAATATTTTACTACTTAAGGTGCTACTTACTAATGAAAAATTTGGTATTCTTACAGCATCTGGCGGTTGTGAAGCTATTGACATAACACAAAAAGAAAAACCCGATTTAATCCTATTGGACGTAATGATGCCTGATAAAAGTGGGTTTGAGGTTGCCAAAACGCTAAAAGAAGATGAAAACACAGCCGAAATCCCTATTATTTTCTTGACAGCTCTTGATAATCCATCAGATATTGTGGAAGGATTCCATGTCGGTGGTAATGATTTTGTTTCTAAACCGTTCAGTAAAGATGAACTTATTGTTCGTGTGAAACATCAGATTTCTCTTATTGCTGCTAAACGAACAATTATTGAACAACGTGACGAATTGGAGAAAACAATAGAAGGACGTGACAAGATGTATTCTGTTATTGCTCACGACTTGCGTTCTCCTATGGGTTCAGTAAAGATGGTACTTAATTTATTGTCGTTAAGTCTTACTCCAGATACTATCGGTGCAGATATGGCGGAATTGCTGAATACAGCAAATCATACTGTAGAAGATTTATTCGCTCTTCTTGATAATTTGTTGAAATGGACTAAGAGTATGACCGGGAAATTGAAAGTCGTATATCAGGATTTCGATATTATTGAAGTTGTCAAAGGGGCAATAGAAATATTTGCTATGGTAGCACAAGCCAAGAATATTGAAATTGTCATGGAAGATTCCGATCCTATCAATGTCCATGCTGATATAGACATGATGAAAACAATCTGCCGCAACTTATTGAGCAATGCAATCAAGTTCAGTAAACAGGACAAGAAAATTGAGATAAAAGTCGGCATTGAAGGAGATATGGCTGTTGTAAGTGTTCGTGATTATGGTGAGGGCATTCCAAAAGAAGCTCAAGCTAAATTGATGCATGTCAATACCCATTTCAGTACATTTGGAACGAATAAAGAGGAAGGCTCTGGATTAGGTTTGTTACTGTGCCAAGACTTTGCTACAAAGAATGGCGGTAAAATTTGGTTCGAATCGGCTGAGGGAGAAGGTTCTACTTTTAGTTTCTCTATTCCTTTGCAAGTCGTTTGATTTTATTCGAATTGAAATGATTTAGCATTTCAATTAAGATATAAATAATTCACAAAGCTATGTTATCGGTGGTTTATTACTAGCCATCTTGATAATATAGCTATTTTTTTTACTCTCTTCTGCATATTTTAGCAAATGCACAATATTCGCAATTGTCCGTGTCTTTTGTTTGTGTGAAAGGCACCTCTGCATTAAATATTTCATTGATCAGTTCTCCTAAATATCCTCTGAATGTTGTTTCAAATTGAGCGATATCGTCGACAGTATCTTTATTTTGGCGAGGCTGTCCGATAAGAATATCGGAGGAGTAATTTGTATCTGCAGCTTTATGGATATAGAGCAATGCCGGCTTAACCTGTAGTGTCGGCTGTTGTCGAAAGATGATCACCGAATATAAAAATGCCTGGAAAATATAATCAGCATGTTTCCCATCTCGGTTAAATAAATCAGCGACTTCAGTTGGTATAATGGGATTACCACCTGTCTTATAATCCACGATTCTAAATATCCCGTCTTTTGTATCAGACCTGTCAACAATTCCGCCTAAGTGGAGCATAATAGTAGTTCCATCGGGAGTCTGCAACGGATACTCTTCGTAGATTTTATCTTCAAGGTTGACAATATTGAAAGGAGCGTAACGTTTATCAAGCTCAAGTAATTGTTTCAGATACGTCTCAATGACTTTGAAATTAATTAATTGCGTGCCATTATATTGTGCTTTCTCTTCTACTTTTATTTTAAAGAAATCTTCTTTGAAAGCTATATCTAGAAACGTTGTAATATGTTTCGGGTCATGCAATAGTTTGTCGATACATTCCTTCGTTATAATATTGCCATTTGAAGAAAGGTACTGGTATATCAACTTGGCTGCATGGTGGAAGATAATGCCAAAAGTAGGCGAATCAATTTCAATTGTTACGTCTTCAGGTTCATTGATCGAAGCTACATATTGAAAATAAAAACGAAGTGGACAATCAATGTATTTGTTCAATGCCGAAGGTGATAAGATGGAGGTCGCTCCTTTGTTCCAATCGAACCTTTTATAGAGTTGATTCATGACTCTCTCGCCCTTCTTTATACTAATATCTGAGGAACTTGTCGGAAGCTGATCAGCTTCCAGAAGTTCACGTTTTATTTCGAAAGGCCATTCGACGAGTAGTTGCAGCATGAATCGCGACATCTCACCTTTGTTTAATCCTTCAGTGGAGGAGTTATATAAAAGCGTAATTTCGTCAGCTCTTTGAATAAGACGATAGAAATAATAAGCAAATACAGCATTCTTGTGTTCGATGGTTGTCATTCCGAAAGCCTTGCGAAGATTATACGGGATGAATGATACTTCATTTCCCGACTTCGGCAGTTGTCCTTCGTTAAGAGATAAGATCAATAGGTTGTTAAAATCGAGATTACGTGTTTCAAGTACACCCATCACCTGAACACCAACAGCAGGTTCTCCATGGAAAGGAATAGATAAGGCATGTAGTATGCCAGTCAGTAAACCGTTGAATGTTTTGGCTTCTACCTTTAGAAAGCCACTTTCTATTAATGACAGCAAACGATTGACGGTTACATAACTTTTGTAGATAGATTCAATATAAAGTTGGTTATACGAGTTATCGTTGCTTTTATCATTATATATGGTAGCTATCTCCTTTAGTAATTCAATCAAATAATTACATGTTTTGCTATTATTGCCTTGTGGAGTGAATACAAGCGTGAGGAATTTATCACGTTGTAGTTCACTGGGGTAAGCAGAAATATGATTTTCTTTAGTCAGTTTTTTTAATAGATCAGATGCTTTGTCGGATTTTAGCTGGGTATATGGGTGATTGAGTACCGAACGGATGTGACTGTAATCGTATTGGCCTTTATCTGTATTATAACCTTCTGTCTGGAGGTCGACAATGGCTTTGATGAAACTATATACGGGAGTTTCATTTAATGGAAATCCCATTGTAATATTAACCTGTGCGACATCATCTGGAATTGAATGTAACACGGGTAATAACATAGACTCGTTGCATAAAACGATAGCATTATTTCTTTCCTCATCTTCATCACTATCTAACAGCCATTGAGGAATGAATCTAGCTTGTGCATTTTCAGATACCGAAGAAATAATCCTTATTTTCTTTTGATGGCAAAGATGATTGAAATGTTCTTCGTCAAGTTCGTTGCCAAATTTATGGATGTTGTCATTAATGAATTCACCCGCTTCATGGAAATTATCCTTTGCATAGAAAATGTCATAATCCCAATAGAACATCGCTTTATCAGCATCATGCAGCAAGGTGAAAAGACGGCCCTCCACTTTATTCAGCACATTAAAACCTACAAAGACGTATCTTTCGTAGGGCATTTCTTGTGGATTAATGAGTTCGATGGCTGTTCTATAAAGCATTCCTTCGTAAGCAATGTTCATCTTTTCCAGTTGCTCTTTGAAAGAATGATAAATATCGTGCAATTTATTCCATAGCGAAATGAATTTTCTCTTTAGTTCTGTGTCCTTCTCAATAGAGAAATTGGTAAAGAATTGCTTTATAGCGGCAACTTGCTCATCATCAAGAAAAGATAAATCATTGATGCCATCCTTTAATTCTTGCAGATTCTTAAACAGGCAGCCAGCATTTACTAAATTCTTGTCAATATCATCGAAGTCGCTTATCAGCATTTGTCCCCATGGATGAAAGCTGTCGAGAGTCTCTTCGCTATTTGTCTGTTCTTTATAAATATTGTATAGTATGCATACTAGAAGAATAGGATCACCGATATTAAGTGGAGATATCTCTTTGAACAAATCTTGAATAGTGAGATAGGAAGGCGACCACATTGGCTTCTCGCTCTCTTTTGCTAGATATTCATTGAAGAAAAGTCCCGCACGTTTATTTGGGAATATGATGGCAGTTTTCGAAAAATCTCCATTTAACTTGATGTATAGATCGTGAGCGACCTCTTGAAGGAAGGGTATCATATATTTAGCGACATGATATAATCATTCATATAATAGTTATTGCCTATCGGAAAATCACCTTGACGATCGATTTTCATTCCCATGTGTTCATAGAAGTGCAAAGCTTTATTGTTTCGGTTTACATTGAGTTCCATTCGGCATGGTTCAGGATGTACGCTTTTAATGTATTTGATAGCTTCTTTAAATAGAAAACTCCCTGCGTGAGCACCTTGGAAATAAGGCAAGACGTATATCTTTTGGAGGTGAAATAAGTCTTTGCCTTCGGGCTGAACAGATACATATCCACAAGCTTCACATTCTTCGTATCCAATCAGATAAACATGGCCTTCATTCTCCATCTGCTTTTTGATATTCACGGGATCGTACATCCATTCCATCATATAATCGATTTGTTCTTTTGTGAGAATATCTTTATATGTAGCAGGAAAAGTCTGATCAGCCAGCGAATGAATCAAGTCGCAATCGTATATGTCAGCTTGACGAATAGTAAACATAGTGTGCCAGAAGTTAATAAGTTAATATTTCGTTGCCTGTTTCTGTAATGTAAATCATGTTTTCCCATTGGGCAGATGGTAGACCATCCTCAGTGCAGACTGTCCATCCGTCATCTTCGTCGATAAAGACATCAAATGCTCCCATGTTAATCATCGGCTCAATAGTAAATGTCATTCCCGGTACGATAACCATTCCTGTACCTTTTTTCCCAAAGTGTAGCACGTCAGGATCTTCATGAAATTCAATACCTACTCCATGTCCGCAAAGATCACGTACAACGCTAAAGCCATTTTTCTCAGCATGTTCTTGGATGGCAGCACCGACATCTCCTAATTGAGCCCATGGTTGAGCTGCTTTGATGCCAATTTCCATGCATTCCTTTGTCACTTTCACTAATTTCTGCCATTTAGGATCTACATCTCCAATCATAAACATACGAGAGGCATCCGAAAAATAACCTTTGTAAATAGTGGAAACATCTACGTTTACAATATCCCCATCTCTTAAAATTTCATCCTTACTTGGAATGCCATGACACACAACATCGTTTATACTTGTGCAGACACTCTTTGGAAAACCTTCATAGTTGAGAGGAGCGGGAATGGCATCATGATTAGAGGTATATTCATATACTAATAAGTCAATCTCCTGAGTTGACATACCTTCATGTATGTGTTTAGATACATAATCGAGAATACCAGTGTTTATTTTGCAACTTTCACGGATACCTTTCATTTGCTCTGGTGTCCGAAGTACTTTCTTATTTGGTAAGCGATAACCGTTTTCTTTATACTGTTGAACTTTCTTCTCTACTTCCGACGAATAGTTTGATGGGGTATATCGGCTCCCCTTTATTAATTTTTTCATTAGATAAATTGATTCTTTGAACAAAGTTAATCAATAAAATCATAATTATTTTCTTAATTCGTATTTTTTACTTAATTTGCGCCAGATAAATAAAATCCAAGTATTTTGAAGTTGGTTTGAAACTTTATCCAATATGATATTATATGAAAGACATTGTCCTTAAAATATGGTTTTTTTATAGGGACGGCTTCCGCCAAATGACGGTCGGTCGTATTCTTTGGCTCATTATTCTAGTAAAAGTCTTCCTTATATCTATGCTTTTCCTTATTAAATTTATTTTTTTCTCTGATGTAGGTCATCTTCATGGTCTCTACTGAAAGAGCTTTAACTTTAGAATTTCGGATATGAAACAATAACTAAATTTTTTGTAATATGTTTGATAGTATTGATACTTCATTAATCGATTGGTCGAGAGCGCAATTTGCAATGACTGCATTGTATCATTGGATTTTTGTCCCTCTTACTTTGGGATTGGCTTTGATTATCGGCATTATGGAAACGATTTATTATCGTACTCATAATGAGATATGGAAAAAAACTGTGCAATTCTGGATGAAACTGTTTGCCATTAACTTTGCAGTTGGAGTAGCGACAGGACTTATTCTAGAATTTGAATTTGGTACTAACTGGAGTAATTATTCATGGTTGGTTGGTGATATTTTCGGAGCACCTCTTGCTATCGAAGGTATAGTTGCATTCTTTATGGAGGCTACTTTTATTGCTGTCATGTTTTTTGGTTGGAATAAAGTGAGTAAAGGCTTTCATCTAACTGCAACCTGGCTTACTGGTGCTGGGGCCACTATCTCTGCTTGGTGGATTTTAGTTGCAAATGCATGGATGCAATATCCTGTCGGTATGAAATTTAATCCTGACACGATGCGTAACGAAATGGATAGTTTCGCAGCCGTTGCTCTGTCACCTGTTGCCGTGAATAAATTTTTCCATGCTGTTTTGTCGGGTTGGTTACTTGCAGCTGTATTTGTTGTGGGAATCAGTTGCTGGTATTTAATAAGGAAAAGACAAAAAGATTTTGCTTTGAGAAGTCTAAAAGTTGCTACTATAGTAGGTCTTGTTGCTGCTGTATGTTCTTTGTGGTCTGGTGATGGTTCTGCTTATCAGGTAGCTCGTACTCAGCCTATGAAGTTAGCCGCTATGGAAGGTTTATATGATGGTAGTTGTGGCTGTGGTCTTGTAGGAATCGGGTTGTTGAATCCTCAAAAAAAATCTCCAAGTGATAAATGTAACACCTTTATTGCTCGAATCGAGATACCTAAGATGTTGTCTATTCTCGCTAATAGAGATGCCAATGCCTTTGTTCCTGGTATAAATGATTTGCTTGCCGGAAATTATAAGGAACTTGATGGCTCAATGGGACATTCTATATCGGATAAGATTTCATCAGGGAAGACAGCTATTTCTGCTCTTGGTGCTTATAAGGCGGCAAAAGAAGCCGGTTATAAGGAAAGTGCTGGTTTTGCCCTTCAAACATTGAATTCGAATGTCAAATACATAGGCTATGGATATTTGAAGAGTCCCGATCAAGTGGTTCCTGATGTTCCACTGACTTTCTATTCTTTCCATATCATGGTCCTTTTAGGAGGTTATTTCATTCTTTTCTTTATTGTGATGACCTTTATCTCCTACAAACGTGAACTGGCAAAGATGCGCTGGTTACAATGGATTGCTTTATGGTCGATACCTTTTGCTTATATTGCAGGAATGGCAGGATGGATTGTTGCTGAATTAGGTAGACAACCTTGGACAATACAAGATATGCTGCCTACAAATGCTGCAATATCACGTTTGAGCACGTCCTCTGTCGAAATAACATTCTTTATTTTCCTATTGTTCTTTACTGTAATGTTGATTGCAGGTGTTGGTATTATGGTGAAATCCATTAAGAAAGGTCCTGATATTCAAACCGAAGTTTAAGTATTAAAACAATCATTATGTATATATTTCTACAACAATATTGGTGGGCAGTAGTATCTTTGTTGGGTGCACTGTTAGTGTTCTTGCTTTTTGTGCAAGGCGGAAATTCGTTATTGTTCTGTATCACTAAGAATGATGATGAACGTAAATTGATTATTAATTCGACAGGTCGGAAATGGGAATTCACCTTTACGACATTGGTAACTTTCGGAGGTGCTTTCTTTGCTTCTTTCCCTTTATTCTATAGTACGAGTTTCGGTGGAGCATATTGGCTATGGATGATTATCTTGTTTACTTTCGTTCTTCAGGCAGTCAGCTATGAATTTCACGACAAGTTAGGCAATTTATTAGGGAAACGGGCTTACGAAACATTTTTAGTAATTAATGGTGTAATCGCTCCTGTATTATTAGGAGGTGCTGTTGCTACTTTCTTCACTGGTTCTGATTTCTTTATTAACCGTACGAATATGACCGATACGATGATGCCGGTCATTAGTCAGTGGGGCAATGAAGGTCATGGCTTGGATGCATTACTGAATCCATGGAATGTTATTTTGGGATTAGCTGTTTACTTCTTGGCTCGTATTCTTGGTGCACTCTATTTTATAAATAATATTGATAATAAAGAGTTGACGGATAGAGCTAGAAAATCCTTGTTATGGAATACTATCTTGTTCTTGGTATTTTTCCTGGCTTTTGTTGTTCGTACATTGTTAGCAGATGGTTATGCTGTTAATTCAGCTGGTGAAATCAGTATGGAACCATATAAATATTTATCTAATTTCTTGGCTCTCCCGATAGTCCTAATCTTGTTCTTGGTGGGAGTTGTTAGTGTATTATATGGTATTATCCGTTCTTGGCTAAAACCTTCTTTTGAAAAGGGCATTTGGTTTACAGGCATAGGGACTGTACTCACCGTTTGGGCACTTTTCTTATTAGTCGGATATAATAATACTTCTTATTATCCATCCTGCACGAACCTTCAAAGTTCACTGACTATTCAAAACAGTAGTTCTAGTTTCTTTACTCTAAAGGTAATGACTTATGTTTCATTCTTAGTTCCATTTGTTTTGGCTTACATCTTCTACGTATGGAGAAGTCTGAATAAAAAGAAAATAGATAAGGACGAAACGACATCTGAAGAAGCATACTAATTAACTGCTCTATGATAAGAAGAGCCGAGAACATTATGTTCTCGGCTCTTTTCTATTATTATAAGATGTTCAATTCAGTTTATTTGTATCACGCGATGATACAAAATCGCATTCAGAGTATATTCAAAGCCCATTTTTTGTACTGATAGTTGTAAATAATTAAGATTCTGATGAACTAATATATTCATTTACAGCAATATCATGCGTATACCCCCAGTGACAAAAGTCAGGAAGAAAAACTAAATTGGGCTTTCTCCCATCTTATTTTTGTAATGGCTCTACTTCTTTCAAATATTTAGCTATCTCTTTATCAGAAAGATTATAATCTTGTAAATCACCAGAGAGATACATATCGTAAGCAGTCATATCAATCAATCCATGGCCAGAAAGATTGAATAGAATTGTTTTCGATTTACCCTCTTCTTTGCATTTAAGAGCTTCACGAATAGTTGCAGCGATAGCATGACTGGATTCTGGAGCAGGAATAATACCTTCTGCCTGAGCAAATAAGGTGGCAGCTTTGAAAGTCTCTAACTGAGGAATATCTACAGCTTCCATCAGTTTATCTTTTAGTAATTGAGAAACAATTGTACCTGCACCATGGTAGCGTAATCCACCTGCATGTATGTTGGCAGGTTGGAAGTTGTGTCCAAGAGTGTACATTGGAAGTAATGGTGTGTAACCGCTTTCGTCACCAAAATCATATTCAAATTTACCGTGAGTCAATTTCGGACAAGATGAAGGTTCTGCTGCAATGAAACGAGTATTAGGATGATCACCTTTAATTTTATGGCGTATAAATGGGAAAGAAACACCTCCGAAATTTGAACCGCCACCGAAACATGCAATTATCATATCGGGATATTCACCGGCCATAGCCATCTGCTTTTCAGCTTCAAGTCCGATTACTGTTTGATGTAGAGTTACATGACTGAGTACAGAACCTAATACATATTTGCAGTGTGGTGTCGTTCGTGCCAATTCGATGGCTTCTGAAATAGCACATCCTAAAGACCCTGAGCAATTTGGATCGGCAGTTAAAATATCTTTTCCGGCACGTGTAGACATGGAAGGAGATGCTGTTACCTGAGCACCGAAAGTTTGCATGATGCTACGGCGATAAGGCTTTTGCTGATAGCTGACCTTAACCATGTAGACAGCTAATTCGAGGCCAAAAGCTTTTGCTGCGTACGACATAGCTGCACCCCACTGACCTGCACCTGTTTCAGTAGTGACGTTCGTGACGCCTTCTTTCTTGCAGAAATAAGCTTGTGCAATAGCTGAATTCAACTTGTGAGAACCTACAGGACTTACACTTTCATTCTTAAAATATATATGTGCAGGGGTATCTAGTGCTTTCTCTAATCCAAAAGCTCTAACTAAAGGTGTGGCACGATAATATTTGTATAAATCTCGTACTTCCTCTGGAATAGGTATCCATGGATCTGTCTGATTTAATTCTTGTCTTGAGCACTCTTCATTGAAGATAGGATATAGGTCTTCGGGCGAAAGTTTTTGATGTGTCGCAGGATGGAGTATCGGAAGTGGTTTATTAATCATATCTGCTTGGATATTATACCACTGTTCTGGAATCTCTTTTTCTTCTAGAATAAATCTTTTTGTCTTGTTACTCATTGTTTGTTATATTTAAATTATTGCATTTCCTTTAAGTATGCGACAAAACTACATATTATTTTTGAGAAATACATCAATTTGATATGATAATTCAATGATTCATTTTTGTTTGTAGATGAGATAAAAGAACTTTTTTTCTTCTTTCTCTTAAACTTATACTGTTTATTACAAATTGTTTGAGAATAAAAAGAACTTTCATATCTTTGCAAGATGAACATTAATTTTCAAGTGCCTAATAAATACTTGAATGAAGATTTATCATAAATATTTCTTATATCAGAATAAACTGCTTCAACCTTATATATCTAAGCTATTAAGGGTGTTTGCTTTCTTTACCTATATATCATCGATTGTATTTTTACTTTCTTTGATTGTAGAGCACGGATTTCTCGTGTCTTTGGGAGATATGCTTCTGATAATGACCTTACGTCGTTTAGTATGGGCAATCTTCTTCTGGTATTTTACATTAAGTATTCTTCTACAATATAACCGATGTCGGCAGACATTTAAAAAAATAACCTGGATACTGATAGGACTGTTTTATCTAACGTTGGTACCTATCATATTCAATAAACCGGATGTGGAAGGTTTCCCCTTGTGGTTATGGAATTTCTTTGATGGCTCTTTCTACCATAATATATTAATGCTGTTTATTTCTTTATCAAGTCTCAGTAATGCTTTGGTTCGTCTGTTGGGCCGTCATACAAATCTTTCTCTGATACTTGCGTTTAGCTTTTTCTTCTTAATCTTATTAGGAACAGCTTTATTAAAGTTACCACGTTGTTCTGTCCATGGCATATCATGGGTAGATTCGTTATTTGTAGCGACAAGTGCAGTTTGTGTGACAGGATTGACGCCAGTAGATATATCTACAACATTAACTACGGCGGGACAGATAGTATTGGTGCTATTGATTCAAATAGGTGGACTTGGTGTTATGACATTGACAAGTTTCTTTGCCATGTTCTTTATGCGTAATACTTCATTATATAATCAGTTGGCTGTAAGGGATATGGTATCGTCAGACTCATTAAATTCATTGCTGTCTACATTATTATATATTTTAGGCTTTACACTGACAATTGAAGGAATAGGTATGACGGCCATTTTCTTTAGTGTTCACGGTACCTTAGGAATGGGGTTAAGGGGGGAACTCGGATTCGCTGCCTTCCATGCAATATCGGCTTTTTGCAATGCCGGTTTTTCTATTCTTTCCGGTAATTTAGGAAATCCAATGATAATGAATGGACATAATTCATTCTTCTTGATTATTTCTTTTTTAATTATTTTAGGAGGATTAGGATTCCCTGTATTAATTAATCTGAAAGAACTTCTATCATATCATTTTGGGCGTATCTTTCATCATCGAGTCCATCGTTTTCATTTGGTCTCTTTGAATACACGTATCGTTTTAATAACGACTGCGTGTTTACTTTTACTAGGTACGTTATCTTTTGTTATGCTTGAATGGAATGGCGCTTTTAATGGTTTATCTGGGGCTGATAAATGGGTACAGGCATTTTTTAATGCAACAATTCCGCGTACAGCAGGCTTTTCAAGCATTGACTTGACGAAGTTCAGTTTTCAAGCTATACTGATATTCATTTTCTTGATGTGGGTAGGTGGTGGATCACAATCTACAGCAGGTGGTATTAAAGTCAATGTCTTTGCTGTTGCCATAATAAATTTGATTGCTGTTGTAAGAAGAACAGATAGAGTAGAAATATTTGGTCGTGAGATATCTCGTGATACTGTTCGTCGTTCAGATGCTACTCTTATGCTTTCAATTGTGGTCTTATTTATCTTTGTATTTGTTTTGAGTGCGACTGAAAAGAATATACCTGTCATGGGAATATTCTTCGAATGCGTCTCTGCTATTAGTACAGTCGGCTCAAGTTTAAATGTTACTCCTCATCTTAGTGAGATTGGCAAATTATTGATATCTTCTCTAATGTTCATTGGTAGGGTTGGTTTTATTACTTTATTGATGGGTTTTGTTAAACAGAAAAAATATACAAAATATCGTTATCCTAGTGATAATATCTTTATAAACTAAAATATTATGAAGTTTATTGTAATTGGTTTGGGAAATTATGGACGAGTGTTGGCGGAGGAGCTGACAGTTCTTAATCATGAAGTCATTGGTGCTGATAATGATGGAAATAAGGTGGAATCTATTAAGGATAAGATAGCGACTGCCTTCCTTCTCGATGCTACAGACGAACAATCCTTATCTGTACTTCCATTAAAGAGTGTTGATACGGTAATAGTTGCTATTGGCGAGAATTTTGGTGCATCTGTTCGAGTGGTAGCAATGTTGAAGAAGATGGGCGTTAAACAGATTTATGCTCGTGCTATAGATCAAATACATCGTGCAATTCTTGAAGCTTTCGGTATTGATAGGATTCTAACGCCTGAGGAAGATGCAGCACGTAATCTAGTAGAAACGTTGGACTTTGGAACGAAAGTGGAGAGTTTTAGAGTTGATGTTGATTATTACGTGGTATCATTTCGCGTACCTAAAAAATTTATAGGATATCATATTAACGATCTTAATCTTGATACGGAGTTCCATCTAAAGCTAATTGGATTAAAACGCAACGAAATTGTTCAGAACTGTGTCGGCATCGAATTTTTGAATAGAACCATTAAGAATGAGTTGCCAGGTGATGCCCTCGTAATAGAAGATGATACACTCGTTTGTTATGGTAAATATTCTGATTTCCAATTACTTTGGAAAGCTATTCTATGAATATAATTGTTCTTGCTATCGATTCATTTAAAGGATGCTTATCTTCTGTTGCAGCTGAGGAAGCTGCGGCTAAGGGGATTAAAAGTGTCTTTCCTCAATGTGATATAATAAGTGTTCCTGTTTCTGATGGAGGAGAAGGACTTCTAAGTTCTTTTTCCAGAGGATTGAAGTATCGTGTACTTTCTGTTGATGCGCATGACCCTCTGATGAATAATATTAAAACGGATTATCTTTTATTGGATGATGAAAGTACAGCTTATATAGAGATAGCCAAGATCTGTGGTCTTGCCTTAGTTCCATTATCAAGGCGTAATCCGATGGTAACGTCTTCTTATGGAATCGGTGAGTTAATCTCTGATGCAGTTCATCGTGGTTGTAAGCATATTATTGTAGGTCTGGGAGGAAGTGCTACGAATGACGCTGGCGTAGGAATGTTACAGGCTTTAGGATATAGATTTTATGATAACGACCGTCAACTGCTTCAACAAGGGGGAGAAGTGTTACAACACATTTCTTATATAGAAAGTGATTCAGTTTCTTCATTGATTGATGGAATTCATTTTACTGTTGCTTGTGATGTTGATGCGCCTTTGTATGGTGAATCAGGTGCATCTTACGTCTTTGCTAAGCAAAAAGGTGCTTCGCCTGAGATGATTGTAGAGTTAGATAAAGGATTGCGTAATTTTTCAGATGTAATTAATCAAAATTTTGGAATTGATGTGGCTTTTTCTTATGGCGCAGGGGCAGCCGGTGGAATTGGCGCGGCTTTTCGTGGTTTCTTGAATGCTGATTTTATATCGGGGATAGAGTTAGTCCTTGAAATAAATCATTTTGATGAACTTATTTCTGGGGCTGATTTTGTTATAACGGGAGAGGGCAGACTTGATAAACAGACACTAATGGGAAAGGTCCCTTTCGGCATTCTTTCGCATGCTAAGAAATTTCATGTTCCTGTTATCGCTCTATCAGGTTCGATCAGTGATGAACATCTGTTATTAGAAGCAGGTTTCCATTCTTTGTTTACTATTAATCCGCCTGGAATTTCTCTCTCCGTTGCTATGCAACCCGATTACGCTTCATCGAGAATTCAATCTACAGTCTTTTCTATACTTTCTAGTCTTTAAAAATGACTAAAAACGAGGAATTTTCAAGAAATTATCTCCATTCTGAAAATATTTCTTCAAAATTTTTGAAAAGTATTTAGCTATTAATCAGATTATTATATTGAAGTCCATGACTTTTTTCAAAAAAAGATTGGAAAAAGTTTTGGCATTGCGGAAAAAGGGTGTAAATTTGCATCCGCTTTCGGTAAAAAGCCGGGGCGAAGGAAAGAGTTCTATGAAATGATTACAGATAAACAAGCAAGTAGTACAAGAAGCCGGAGCTGCGCCTTTATGGTGTCAGTTTCGGGGGTATAGAAACAAAAGCAACCGTCAATGTATGCT